>Ga0209006_10006205_pt1 | contig 10835 bp, 9 predicted proteins | sample JacPin_JW_Ref_O2_FD_188567 | JGI IMG/M metagenome (GOLD analysis project Ga0209006, IMG submission 188567) | Forest soil microbial communities from Algoma, Ontario, Canada - Jack Pine, Ontario site 1_JW_Ref_O2 (SPAdes) (version 2) | ecosystem: Environmental > Terrestrial > Soil > Boreal... | reverse complement strand
CCTTTGACCCCGGCCGAAATCGGATAGATCTCCAGCGGCAGCCGCGCCCGATGCAGTTCCTGGGTCATCCATTGGACGCGAGCGACTTCCGGGCGGTTGGTCATTACGGCCGGCGCTGTCTCCAGTACCGGCGCGGATTCGTGTTTTTCGTGAGGAAGCACGTCGCCAAACCAGCCGACACAACCGGCGATGGTAAAGATTGTGCCGAGAATGCTGACCGAGGCATTCGTGACCAATCCCGCAAAGACCAATGTAAGACCGAAAGCCAGGATGATCGGCCATGCAGTCGGAGCGGGCAGTTCGATCACGCCCGGCAACGGGTGCGCTATCTGTGCGGGCGGTTTAGGTATTTCCGATCCCATGGTTCATCCTTGCTTCATCGCCCAATCACGTAAACCACCGTGAAGACGACAATCCATACCGTATCTACGAAATGCCAGTAGAGCGACAAGACGTCAACCCGTTCCGTGTGCATTGCTCCCACGTTTCCCCGAAGCGTAAACACCATAACGATCGAGAGTGCGGCGAGCCCTACGACAACGTGAAAGCCGTGCAACCCGACCAACGAGTAATAAGTTGTTCCGAACAGATTTGTGCTGATCGTCAATCCTTCCTGGTAAATCAGGCGGTGCCACTCGCTGGCGGTTCCGTACAAGAAAGCGGCACCCAGGGCAATGGTCGCGAGCCACAGGATTTCGAAACTTCGAACGCTACCCCGGCGAAGCGATTTTGCAGCCAGGTGAATCGTCAGACTGCTCGAAAGTAAACAGATCGTGTAAAAGATCGGGACACTGAGAACGTCCTTCGGTATTGGACCTGTCAGACTCTTGCCGACATAGAAGAGGTACGCCACCACAAAGATTGTGAAAATCGCAGACTCGGCGGCGATCAGACCGAACATCGCGACTCGTCCGCGATCGGGACGATCCCACTCAATTCTCTGATTGAAGACATTTGATGTCGCATTCATTGCGTCTCTCCGCTATTCGTAATTCCAGTCGGGATCGTCCGGATGCTTGAGATCCCAAAGCGGACGGCGGCTCCGGACAGTTGGGGTGGTGGAGAAGTTGTATGCAGGCGGCGGCGAATTCGTGGACCATTCGAGAGTCCACGCATCCCACGGATCGTTTCCCGCGGTTTGGCCCCGATAGTAGGACCAGAGCAGATTTCCCAGGAAGACCAAAATCGCAATCGCCTGGAAGAAAACTCCCACGGTCACAATGAAGTTCCAGGTGTCCCAACCGCGCCCCGGCTCGTAAGTGTAGATTCTTCGCGGCATGCCCAGCAATCCTGGAATATGCATAAAGTCGAAGGTCAGGTGAAAGCCGATAAAAAAAAGCCAGAAATGCAGCCTGCCGAGCGTCTCGCTGTACATCTTCCCCGACATTTTCGGGAACCAGTAGTAAAAAGCTCCGAAAAGACAGAAGAGAATGCCGCCCACAATCACATAGTGAAAATGCGCGACCACGAAGTATGAATTTCCCAGCTGCCAATTGAATGGCGCGACACTCAACATGACTCCGGTGAGACCTGCGAGTAGGAACTGGAACAGAAAGGCAATGCAGAACAGCATCGGAGTCTTGAACTCGATCTTTCCGCCCCACATAGTGGCCAGCCAGTTGAAGATCTTGATGCCGGTCGGAACGGCGATGGCCATAGTCGACAACACAAAGAAGGTGTTCGCGTTTGCGCTCATGCCGACTGTGAACATATGGTGCGCCCACACGCTCATGCTGATGAAACCGATGGCGACGGTGGCCCCTACCATCACCGCATAACCGAATATTGGCTTGCGGGAAAATACCGGAATGATTTCCGAAGCGAAGGCGAAAGCTGGCAAGACCAGGACGTAGACTTCGGGGTGTCCGAAAATCCAGAAGAAGTGCATCCAGATTACGGCGGAGCCGCCGGCCTGGGTGTCGAAAAAATGTCCGCCAAGGTAGCGATCGACCAGCAACATGATCTGCGCCGCCGTCAGTGGACTGACGCAAAGTATTACCAGCCCGGCCATCACCAGGTTGAGCCATGCGAACAACGGCATTTTGGCAAGCGTCATTCCCGGGCAACGCATGCAGAGAACCGTTGCGATGATGTTGATCGCCGTGCCGATGCTGCCAAAGCCGGAGACCAGAAGTGCAAGAGTCCAGAAGTCAGTGCTATGGCCCAAAGAAAACGTCTGCGAGGTGAGTGGTGCATAGGCGAACCACCCTACGTCCGGCGCGTTACCCGCTCCATACAACCCGTTGGCCCCCACCAGGCTGAAGTAGAGAAGGAGGCCGCCGAATGCCATCATCCAGAAACTGAAAGCATTCAGACGCGGAAACGCCATGTCGCGGGCGCCAATCATCAGCGGAATGAGATAGTTTGCGAACCCAAACAGAACCGGCATGATCACGAAGAAAATCATGGTGGTTCCATGCATGGTGAACATTCGATTGAAAACCTGGGGCGAAACGAAATTGTTATGCGGACGAATCAGCTGGATGCGAATGACGATCGCTTCGACCCCGCCGATCAGAAGGAACAGTAAGGCATAAACGATGTACAGGATGCCAAGACGCTTGTGATCGACCGTGGCAACCCATTCGTGGATCTGATCGACGAAGGAACGAGACTCCGCCTCCGTACTTGGCCATGCGATGGACTCAGTCGACATTGAAGGTTCTCCTCATGGCATTAACGAAGCGTCTCCAAGTACGCGGTTAGCGCGTCGAGATCCTGATCGCTCAACTGCATGGCCGGCATCAGCGAGCCAGGTTTGATGAGGTCAGGGTTTAGAATCCATTCGCGAAGATTTTCTGCCGTGTTCTTTGCCGCGCCCGCGGCGATCGTGTCGCGGCTCATCAGATGCGTGAGGTCTGGGCCAAAGCGGCCGTTGGCGACGGTGCCTCTCACCGTGTGACAGTTGATGCAGGCCGTCAATTCAAATATCCGTTGCCCTGGGGAACCGGCACCATTCACGGCAGACGACTGATGCTGTTGTTGAATCCAGCGATCGAACTCGGCACGAGGCTGAACGTAGACGCGCAGCAACATCTTCGCGTGCTGCGTCCCGCAATACTGCGCGCACTGGCCCAGATAGATTCCGCTCTGGTGGGGAGCAATCCACATGCTGTTCGGGTGGTTAGGAATCAGATCGGTCTTGCCCGCCAGGCGCGGAACCCAGAAACTGTGGTCGGTGTCCGCCGACAGCAACCTGATGAAGGTCGGCGTGGGGTGGTGGTCATCGCTAACCGGGATGTGCAGTTCATTCGCAGTCACGACTCCGAGCGCCGGATAGCGGTATTCCCACCAGAACTGATGTCCGATGGCGACAACTTCGATGGCATTATCGAGTCGTGTCTGCTTCTGCACAATTGCGATCACCCGCGCTGTCGCCATGAATAAGGCAACCACGATGAGAACCGGAATAATCGTCCATGCCAATTCCACCTGGTTGCTCCCGTACACCTGCGGAGGCTCGCGCCCGTCGTCACTTTGCCGCTTTCTGAACTTGACAACCGAGTAAAGCAGCAAGCTGAAGACGACTAGAAAAATTGCGCCTGTCACCGCCAGCACAAAGAGAGACAGCCCGAAGATCGAGTCGGCTGGCGCCGATGCAGGCGAGAAAATATTGGTCGGGCTGAAGGGCGCGGCGGGGTCCGCAAATGCTGCCACGGAACCGCAGACACAAATGAGAATCTGCGAACCCAGGACGCGCCATTTGTTTGAGCCTTGTGATCGCAATTGGTGCTCCTGGATTTGAACAGTAGCGGACCGAGCCTCACAATCTGAGATACGCCTCAATCCCTTACACCACGCCCTTGTGAGCCCAACGTGCTGCCCGGGTTAGGACTTATGTTTTGGGGTTCTGGAATCGAGTGTCGCGATCAACCTCTTAGCTGATGCCGGGGCGGCTACATCTCCAGACAGCACGATCTGCTTTGCCGCAACGTCCCGCCCGTAAATTTTCTCGTTGGCGCCGTTGTCAGGGCGAACGGTTGATCCCTCAAGTGCGATACCTGCAAACACGCCTCGGGCGCGCGAATAGCTCAGGATGTCCGCACGCAGGGTGGCGTCTGTTTCTGCCGAGGCATCGCGGCCGACCGGACCCGCGGCAACCGATGCGTCTGCGCCAAGCTTCACTTTGCTGGCGAGAATTCCGCTTGCGCCCCGCTCATTCATTACCAGCAGAACAAAATCCGTCGCCTCGCCACCGATTTGGAAGCCAAAGCTGCCGCCCTCGAGAGCCATCATCGTGGGTGCGCCCCACGGTCCCCTGAAATCTTCGCCTCGGCGGCAGGACATTGCGCCTCGTCCGTAGCTCCCCCCCACGATGAAGGCGGCCTTCAAAACGGACGGAAAGACAACCACACAATCAGCCTTGTCCAGCAAGTCCTGGGGGATATCGTCGGGAACGTCGAGAATCTCTTTCAACACCGTGCCGCTGTTTTCTAGGCGATCCTCGTCTTTTTCCCGATTAGCTGCGAAAGCCGATGAAGAGAGAATTGGTAGGACTACGAGCAACATGGTCATCAAGGACGTAAGTGGTTTCTTCATGATGTTTCTCCTTGTACGGATTCGATTGGATCTCCAGAGAGTTTGGGGGTGAAACCCTGGCTGGTTACTGAGCAGGCCTCTGAGTGTCAGGTTCTCCCACGACAGCCTCTCCACGCTGACGAGAAGCATTTGGCCTGCCAAATTGTCACAGTGGAGATCAACAAGAGGAAGCAGGCGATTGATGCCGCAGCACCAACCTCCCGGAGAGGAGGTGTCCGTATTTCGACAGCGAGGCGGATTACTGACACTACGATAAGGCTGACAAGAGCAGGCGAAGCCTGCGACGCTGGTCGTTGCAGCCGACTGCCCGACGGAAATCGGTCGCACTCTCGAGGCTATGGGGAGTTCGAACCTTCTAATGAGTGGAGATGGCGTCCAAAGGATTGCAGAAAGTCAATGGCTGCGGCCAGACCGCGGAGACTGTCTTTGCTGGTAATCCGCCGCAGCAGGCTGAACAGGCTAACCGGTTGCTCACGTTCCGCGGTTGCCCTAGCTATGCCTTCGGGAATGGCCTGGAAGACTCCTTTGAACCATTCCGGCTCGATGCTGCCCAGAATCTGGCGCCAGAAGAGCAGGTTGCGGATGGCTCGAATAGCTTCGGGCGTTTTCACATTGTCTACTACCTTCTCCAGAATGTCGTCGCTTGCCGCCAGGGCACCCCGCATAATTTCCAGCACACCGCGATTGTGCAACTCCTGGAGCACCTCGAACGCGGCTAATATGGCTTCCGCATGCTCTTGCGGTGCTTGCTCTAATCGGGAGCGCAACTCAGCACGCGGATTGCGGGGTGGAATTTCCAGAGGAATCGCTTGAGCCACGGAGTTCTCCTTGTGTCATTTCTTGGTTTGCAATTGAACCAGCCCATTTCCTGGAGGAGCATAGTCCGCTCGCTTCCACTTCCGTTCCACCTGCACACCATTCTGCGGTGTTGGATGGCCGAAACGAGAATTGATGCGAGGCAACGGACTCTCGCCAACTTCGGCCAATACATTCATATGAACGCTGGTCTCCTTGTAGGCAGGAGTGTTGGTCACCCGGTCGGTGTGGCTGCTGGTTAATCGGTTCACAGGGCTTTCCACCGAGTTCATCGGCATGTAGAGTTCTCGCCCCTTAACCCGGTCTGTTACCAGCGCGCGGACCCGCACCTGGCCATAGCGCGATACCAGTTGCACCCAAGTCCCGCTCTGTATTCCGCGCTCTTCAGCAAGTTCAGGGGAGACTTCCACAAAGACGTCAGGAGTCTTCTCTTTAATTCCTTCGGTACGGTAGGTCAGGTTGCCTTCGTGGAAGTGCTCGAGAAGGCGCCCGTTATTCAGGTGCAGATCAAATTTAGAGTCTGGAGCATCGGTGACACCGATCCAAGAGACAGGGAACAGCTTCGCTTTTCCGTCGGGGAAGGCAAAGCCCTGGGTATAAAGCAGCGGCTCATCAGTCCCATCAGCCGCAACTGGCCATTGCAGAGATTTGTAACCCTCCAGCCTCTCGTAGCTAACGCCGGCGAACATGGGAGTAAGAGAAGCAATTTCATCCATGATCTCAGAAGGGTGCTGGTAGCTCCAATCCGCGCCCATGCGGTTGGCAATCTCTTGGGTGATCTTCCAATCCGGCCAGCAACCCTCGATCGGTTCAAGCACTTGATAGAGCCGCTGGATGCGCCTCTCGGTACTGGTGAAGGTGCCTTCCTTTTCCAGGCTGGGTGCTCCGGGCAGCACTACATCCGCATAGCGGCAGGTGTTGCTGAAAAAAATGTCCTGCACTACAAAGAAGTCGAGTTTGGCGAATCCGTCGGCCACGTAGTTCGCATTGCAATCTACAATGCTCATTTCCTCGCCGAAAAGATATATCGACTTGAGCTTCCCCTCGTAAATCGCTTCCACCATTTGATGGTTGTCCAGTCCCTTAGTCGAAGGCAGCTTAACTTTCCATCCGGTCTCAAATCGCTGGCGCACTTCAGGATCGTCCACAGACTGGTAGCCGGGAAGCATGTTCGGCATGGCGCCGTGGTCGCTGGCGCCTTGCACATTGTTGTGGCCGCGCAGCGGATAAGCGCCGGTTCCAGGCCGCATGTAATTGCCGGAGATCAATAACAGGTTCGAAATAGCCGTGGATGTGTCCGACCCCTGGCTATGCTGAGTTACGCCCATGGCCCAGAGTATGCACATCGCTTTGGCTTCCGAGATCATTCGGGCGACGGTTTTGAGAGTATCCTCGGGCACTCCAGAAATACGCGCAGCCGCCTCCATGGTGAAAGGCTCGAGGCTCTTTCGATATTCGGCCAATCCAGTCACCCATTGATCCAGAAACTTGGAATGTGCCAGGCCGTTGTCGAGCAGATAGCGGCTGATCGCGCTCAGCCAGGCGATATCCGTGCCGGGCTTCGGATGCAGGAAGACATCTGCCCGCCGGGCCATTTCGTTCTCACGAATATCCGACACAATTAGTTTTTGGCCATTGAGTTTGTGCGAACTCTTAACCCGAGTCGCGATGACGGGATGACTCTCAGCGGTGTTGCTGCCGACGATCATGACCAGATCGGCCGCCTCGACATCAGCGATGGAACCCGAATCGCCACCGTAGCCCACGGTGCGGAACAAGCCCGCGGTCGCCGGGGATTGGCAATAACGAGAACAATTGTCGACGTTGTTCGTGCCAATCACGGCTCTCGCCAGCTTTTGCATCAGGTAGCTTTCTTCATTCGTGCACTTGGACGATGAGATGAATGCCAGCGAGTCGGGTCCATCATTCACCTTGATCGCTGACAGCCTTCGTGCGACCAGCCCGAGAGCTTCGTCCCAACTGGCTTGGCGAAACTTGCCGCCCTCGCGAATCAGCGGCGTGGTCAGGCGGTCTTCGCTATTGATGTGGCCCCAGCCGAATTTTCCTTTTATACACGTGGAGATTCCGTTGGCTGGGCCGTGCTCCGGCGCGACTTTGAGAATGTGGCGATCTTTGGTCCAGACATCGAAGCTGCACCCCACGCCGCAGTAGGTGCAAACTGTCTTCGTCTTGCGGATGCGGTGCTCACGCATTGCCGATTCCGCCTCGGAGACTTGAAGGATGCTTCCGTATCCGGTCTCCGGTTCCACGCCTTTAACGATTTCGATCATGCCGCTTAGAGCTGATTTCTTCAAAGAAGTCAGAAATCCAGCATGACCCAACATGGTTTTTTCCATCAGCGCATTGCAAGGACAAACGGTTACGCAATGGCCGCAAGAGACGCAGCTCGACTCCTGGATGGTCGATCCCCCATCCCAGAGCACGCGTGGGTTCGGATCCTCCCAGTTGATGGAAAGCGTTTCGTTGACCTCGACGTTCTGGCAAGCCTCTACGCAGCGGCCACACAGTATGCATTGATCAGGGTCATAGCGATAGAACGGATTCGTGTTATCGACTTCATAAGGCTTCGAGCGGAACGGGATGCGCTGATGTTCAATGGCCAACAACTTGGTCGTGTTGTGCACGATGCAATTGCCATTGTTGTTGTCGCAAACGGTGCAGTAAAGCAGGTGGTTGCTGAGGATGCGATCGAATGCCTCCACCTGGGCCGCCACTGCTTTGGCGGACTTTGTGGAAATCTTCATTCCGTCGCTGAGTTCGGCGGCGCAGGCCCGGACCAGGCGGCCATCGATTTCGACCATGCACGTGTCGCACGTCTGTACCGGGCCAAGCTGAGGGTGGTAGCAGACATGGGGAACAGACCCGCCACCGCGGTTAATCAGATCGATGAGAAGTTCCTCGGGTCGCACTTCTTGAACGACCCCGTCAATCGCAACCTTGACCACAGTGGTTCCTCCGCAGACCTCAAAGAATGGTCAGTTCTTAGCCGAACGGATTCGCTCCCAAGTCTGACGCCAATCCCTCAGGCATTCGCCCTGGCACTTGAATTCTTTGCCCTGTCCACCCATTCTTCCGCCGCAATCAGGGCAGACACAATTCAGAATAGCGGATATCACATCTGTGCCGGCCTGGACTGCACTCCATCTCATGTACTGCATACGTCACCTCCGAATAACAATGGGTCTTCGCCTCTGTACACCGCGTCGAGGCCGCGATACGGAGTGCCTATGAACGAAACGTTTCCGTCGTTCACACAATCCGGATCGCAAAGGCGGAATGCATTTCTTGTTCCAAAGTGCGCCCTATAGGAGAAGTCTCCCGCGCCACGGCCAGATTAGAATCGAGCCGCTTGTATGTGGTGAGTTGATGTGCGAAGGCTGTCGAAATGCGGACTCTGTGTCCATCACAGGACTTATTGTTAACTGGGGCGCGTCTTAGGGCTGGAAAACTCTGCCGTCAAGATCCTAATTGACTCAAGGTTCGGCCTCGATGGTGGTTATCCTACAATACCGTCGCCCCGTCCATCGCGGACAAAAGCTTCCACCGGCGAGAGAAAGCGAGTGGAATTTGCAGGAAGTCGGCTGATCGACCGCCAAAGGTGACATTAGGCTGCAGAATTAAGTGCTGCTAGCTGGCGTTACTGTAGTAAAAGTCTCGCCTCGTGCCGCACCCCATTCCTCCCCGACGCGTTGCGGACCGGGCCGGGCAATTCCGAGCTTCTGCATTTTATGAATTAGCGTAGTGCGCTTCAAACCGAGTTTGGCAGCAGCGCCTTTCGGGCCTCCGATCACCCAACCCACGGCTTCCAGCGTGCGCAGAATCAGAACCCGTTCCGAGTCCTTTAAAGTAGTTGCGGCAGGAGAAGCCGTGACAGGAGAAGCAGCGACACCTAAAGTCGCTGCCGTCGGCAAAGGATTCGGAAGCACGCCATCATCGGAAAGGATCACCGCACGTTCAATCAGGTTCTGCAGCTCGCGGATATTGCCCGGCCACTCGTACGACGCGAGCGCAGCCATGGTTGTCGGAGGAATGTGCTCGATCTGGCGATTCATTCTGTGGCCATAGATATCGACAAAGTGCGCTACCAGGGCCGGAATGTCTTCGCGGCGTTCGCGCAAAGGCGGCAACAGGACCGGAAACACATTCAAACGGTAGTAAAGATCGCTACGAAACTCACCCCGGTTCGCCATCTCCATCAGATTGCGGTTAGTGGCAGCCACCAACCGAACGTCCACCTGATGAGTGCGAGTGCTGCCCAGGCGTTCGAACTCCTGTTCCTGCAGAACCCGCAGCAGTTTCGGCTGCAACGCCGGCGGAATATCCCCTACCTCATCCAGGAAAAGCGTGCCTTTGTCGGCTAGTTCGAAGCGGCCAATCTTCTGCGCGATGGCTCCGGTGAACGCGCCTTTCTCGTGGCCGAAAAGCTCGCTCTCCAGCAGGTCCAGCGGAATGGCAGCGCAATTCAGTCTGATAAACGGCCGCCCGCAGCGCGAGCTGAGGTTATGAATCGCATGCGCGATCAACTCCTTGCCTGTGCCTGTTTCTCCCTGGATAAGAACCGTCGAATCCGTGGGCGCCACCCGTTCAACTTGATCGAGTACCAATTCCAGAGCAGGACTATTGCCTATCACCTGCTCGAATCTGCGCTCATAAGATGCTTGATCACCACTCCCGAATTTTTGGAAAGCTCCCACAACCATCCTCCTGGTGCGGACGCGCTCTTTAACAGCCTCAATTCGCCAGAGCCGCTCGAACGCTTTCGAGCAGGACTTCATCATCAAACGGTTTGGCCAGGAATTCCACCGCGCCTGCTCTCAGCGCCTGCATTCGCATTTTAGTGTCGCCGTGTGCCGTGATGAAGATGGTCGGAATCCTGCAGTGTTCAGCGTTCAACCGGGCCTGCAGTTCCAGACCAGACATCCCCGGCATACGAATATCCGCGATCAGGCATGCAGTATGCTGCTGTTCTCCGGATTTCAGGAATTCTTCTGCGGAAGCAAACGCCTGTGACGGTAATCCGACGGATTTCAGCATGCCCTGCAGTGCGCTGCGCATCAACTCATCGTCATCGACAATAGCCACCATTTTTCCCTTCCTGTGACCAGCCATGGTTGTAAGGTATCTCGCAAAACAATTCTGGCGCAATCATCCGTTGGAAAGGCGAAATCATACCTTAGTATGATCAGGCTTCGGTCTGCACAGGCTGGAGACCGGGGACACGTCATTCGTCGGCTTCTACGTTGGGGGGAAGGCTGAGGTGAAAACTTGTACCCTGCGAGGAGTTGTCAGCCGCCCAGATTCGGCCGCCATGCGATTCCACAATCGATCGGCTGATGCGTAGTCCCATGCCAATGCCCTCAGGTTTGGTAGTAAAGAACGCATTAAAGATGTTATTTGCCTGTTGGGGTGGAAGCCCCACGCCGGTATCGCTGACCGACAGCAACACCCGGCCATCTTCA
>Ga0209006_10006204_pt1 | contig 10836 bp, 10 predicted proteins | sample JacPin_JW_Ref_O2_FD_188567 | JGI IMG/M metagenome (GOLD analysis project Ga0209006, IMG submission 188567) | Forest soil microbial communities from Algoma, Ontario, Canada - Jack Pine, Ontario site 1_JW_Ref_O2 (SPAdes) (version 2) | ecosystem: Environmental > Terrestrial > Soil > Boreal... | reverse complement strand
TTCCGGACGAAGATTGTGCGACTTCAGCAAGGTGGAAATCGTCGATTGCAGCTCGCCGCGCTGCAGCTGCGCCGGCGCGACATTGAGCGACACCGGCACCAACGGGATGCCGGCCTTGCGCCACGCGCTCATGGTCTGCAGGGTCCGGTGTAGAACGAAATTGCCCATCGGCACGATCAATCCGGTTTCCTCTGCCACCGGGATGAATTGATCGGCGGGAATCATGCCGTGCACCGGATGCGACCAGCGCATCAATGCCTCCAGGCCGACTATTTTGCGCGTGATCAGATTGACGAAAGGCTGGTAGTGCACATCAAGCTGCTTCAGGCGCAGTGCCTCGCGCAGCGACGCCTCGACGGCAACGCGATGCTTGAGCTTGCGGTTCATCGCATGACTGAACATTTGCACGTTGTTGCGGCCGCGATCCTTCGCTTGGTACATCGCGGTGTCGGAATGCTTGAGCAGCTCGATCATGTTGGCGCCGTCGCGCGGATACAAACTGACGCCCACGCTGCCTGTGGTCTGCAGCGAATGACGATCGATGATGATCGGGCGATTCAGGGTCTCGATGATCCGGCCCGCGCCCAACGTAACCTCGTCGTAATTCTTGACATTGCGGAAAACGACCACGAATTCATCGCCGCCCATGCGGATGACCACGTCGGAATCCCGCACGCAGGCCCGCAGTCTGGTCGCAACCTCCTGCAGCAATTTGTCGCCGGTCTCGTGACCGCGGGTATCGTTGATGTGCTTGAACCGGTCCAAATCCAGAAATACCACGCCCAGCATCGTGTTCGCGGCCTTGGCCTCCTCGATTGCCTGCGGCAGGAACGCGGTAAGGTAGTGACGGTTCGGCAGCCCGGTCAATTGATCATGATGCGCCATCTTGTCGAGCCGCTGCTGATTGTCGATGAGCTGCTGTTCGGCCTTCCTGCGCAGTGAGACATCATGCGTCACGTAGGCCAGCACGTCGCGGCCGTCCACATCGAGCGCGTTGCATCGCACCTCGGTGTCGAAGAATGCACCATTCTTGCAGCGTTGCTGCATGTTGAGCGCCATGGCCGAATCCGCTTCGATAAGCCGCGACAGCACGCTTTCTGGCGTGGCATCGCGATCGGCGAATATGTCAGTCAGGGTCAACGACTGCGCTTCCTCGTTGCTATAACCGAGGCGGCTTAGAAAAGCGGGATTGGTATACAGCACTTGGTACGTATGGGAGTCGACGATGACGATGCCGTCGTTGGCCTGGTCGATGAGCGCCTTGTAGCGCGCATCGACAGAGCGCTGGTGCCGAAAATAGCGCCGCAACGCGAAGGCGACCAGGCCGAAGATTGCCAGCAGCACGAGCAGTCCGGTGATCATGTAGCCCGCCTCGCCGGCCGGCGCCGCTGGGCTCATTGAACTCCCGGAAGCGTTCGCCGCGCGCGTGAGCCGCAATACTCTAACCGCGCCGCCGCTCGCGTCTCGCAGCACCGCGAAACCGGTGCCGCCCTCGGTCGAGAATTGGGTTGTTACACCGAATGCGCCGGCCGCCTTGACCGGGACCGAATCGAACGCCTTGGTAGGCTGCACGCTCAACGTGCCCCCCACAGAACTCGCTATCTTCGAGATCAAGCCCGGCGACAGAGCGCGGCTCGCGACTACCCATCCCAAGACCGCGGGCGACGCATGCCCGATGACCGGCCGCGCGACAAGCCACCGATCTTCGCTAAAGGTCGTCAGTTGCGAGCTGCGATTGGCGGTCTCCGGCGAAGCGGCGAGCGACTCGACCAACTGCAGCAATGCCGGCTCGGGCGGCTGTTCACTCAACTGACCGTCGGTGACGGTGACGCTGAAGCGAACGGCGTGCGGCCCGCTGAGCACCAGCAAAGCGTCCAGGTCGCGCCGGGACAGATCGGCAAGCTCCAGGCGGTCGGCCGAGGGGTCGGTGGTCTCTTGAACCAAGCGGATGACGGCGTCGGACTCGGCCAGCTCGCGAGTTCGGTCGGCAAGGTGCTCCGATTGCGCGGTCAATTCACGCGCCAACTGAGCGAGTTGCAAGCCTAGGTTTTCGCGTTCCAGCACCGAGGCGCGGTTGCGCCAGTCCCGCTGGCTTAAGGCAACCAATCCCAATAACAGCAGAAACAGGAAGGCGACCCCGGCCACCCATGGGGATCGCCGCTGCAACAGCGTTTGAATCCAGGCTCCCTTAGCCATGCTAAGTCAGCGCCCCCGGACAATCGCGTCGGTCCACCGATCCGTTATTCGACATAATCACTTACAGATTTAGTTACTTAGCGGCAGTATCTGCGATACGCCCTGAAGTAACCGATATGGGGTCCACAGTCCGACGTAGGACTAGAGGACGTGGATAACGTTACGGGGCGGAGCCGGCCAGCCAGAGCGCTAAGTTCAAAACATAGCGGTGGGTATCAAGTAGTGCGTTTGGCTCTTGCGTCATGGTCGCGCCCGGCGGCTCAGCGACGAAGCTCGGGCAGCCTCGGCTGAGATCCCAATTGTAATCGGCGAAATGGTGAAAGCTGCTCTCGGCAATAGCGGGTCCGCGTCCTGAATTCGGGTCGAACGCCACCGCAATATTGAAAGGCCGGCCGGTCGCCTTGCTCCTACCCTCCGCAATCACCCGGGCGTCCTGATTCGCCGGCGCGCTGACATCGCCTTCGTGAGGATGAGCCGGCAAGAATCGAATGGCGCCGCCCGCTGCATTGGGATTCGTCAGCACGGGGTGCAGCGGTGCGATCGCGCGAATTTCTTGATAGTCGCCGTTTGCGCCGGAATGAAAGTTGGGCCAGGAAATACTGGTCGTGATCGTATCGTCCGGAGCGCAGCGCGCGGCATCAGGATCGAGGTTACGGCTATGAAAGTGATGCGCCTCGCCAACACCTCCCAAATCGCAGATCGAGGATCCCAAGTCCATATGATCGCGGGTTAGCAGCAGCCCGCGCCCCTGACGCAGAAACCGCGAGATCGCCGCGCAATCCGCAGCGGTCAAACCGTTGCCCACATCGGCGGCAAATAACCACATCTCATCGAACCGGCTACGATCGAGCGTGGACAGCACCGAATCGGGTGCACCGAGGCTTTCGCGGTCGCGCATCGTCACTTCGAACAGAGGCGCCCCATTCCGCCGCTGCTCGCGCAAGAATTGTCCGAGCAGACTGAAACGCGCGATACACCAATCATCGGCGGTTGTCGGGATGGTGGTTTGCAGCAACACTTTGATCGGCGATCCCGGCATGAGCGGATTATACCCGGTGCCCGCCGTTCGGCCGCGTCATCCTCGGCTCTGTGGAATAATGAGCGCCATGGAAGTTCGCCTTGATACCAGTCTCGAGCTCTTGCTGGAGCGTGCGCCGGGCGCGCATGCATCGCGTGTCCTCGCAACCGTGGTTGCCACAGCGGGGTCCACTTATCGAAAGCCGGGCGCACGCATGCTGCTCATGGCGGACGGCAGCTTTATCGGGTTATTGAGCGGCGGCTGCCTCGAGTCTGACCTGCAGATCCATGCGCGCGCGGTGTTGGAGAGCGGTGCGGCCCGCGCGTTCGAATACGACACGCGCGGGCCGGACGACACGCTGTTCGGCGTCGGAGCGGGTTGCGAGGGCACGATGCGAGTATTACTGGAGCCCGCGGGCCCGATGAGTCCGGCCGAGGCGGCGCTGGCTGCCGCCGGCCACGCCACGCGCTTGGGCGACTCAACCTCGTTGGTGATGGTGCACAATTCGGCGCAGGTACGACTTGGAACCTATCGCAACGACCAGGACCTGCCCGCTGAGGAGCGATCACGCGCATTCGTGCAGCCGCTCGCCCCGCCTCCGCACCTGCTGATCTGCGGCGCGGCACCCGATGCTGAAGCTGTGGTCAGCACCGCACGTGCCTTGGGCTGGCGGGTCTCGGTGGTGGATCATCGTCCGGCGTATCTGGTTGCCGCTCGGTTCGCCGGCGCCGAATTGCACATCGCCAGTCCCAAGACCTTGCGCGCGACCATCGACCTGACGCGTTGCCACGCGGCCGTGGTGATGAGCCACCATCTACCTTCCGATGAGGTGTACTTGCGCGAACTGGCTGAGGCGGGTGTGCCTGCCTATGTGGGGTTGCTGGGCCCGAAGGCGCGCCGCAGCCGCCTCGCACAGGAATTGGGGCCGCACATGGAAAGCTTAAGCGGCCGAATTCGCGGACCGGTCGGCCTCGATATCGGCGCCACGACACCCGAGGGGATTGCACTGGCAATCATCGGACAGATTCACGCGTGGCTGGCGGGGCGCAGCTACAGCGAAGCGGTGTTGACCGAAGCGGTGATGACCTAGGAGGCATGCAATGAACGCGCCGGTACTCAAGTTTTCCGCGCCGTTGCCGAACTGGCAGAACTTATGCCAAAGGTGAACGCACCCACATACCGCTCCGGAGCGGAATCCGTCCCCGCAAGTGATGCCGCCGCAACGCTCGAAGAGCGCGCCACCGCACTGGCATTTCTGCAGAAGTTGGCAACCGAAGTTTCCAAGGGCACTGTTGACCTGCCCTGCTTTCCCGACGTCGTCGTCCGAATAAGCCACGCGCTGGCAGACCCCAGCACGACGTCGGATAAAGTAGTCACCATTGTGGGCGCCGAGCCGCGCCTCGCGGCGCGCGTTTTGCAAACGGCCAATTCCGCGGCGTTCAACAGTTCGGGTAAGCCTCTGACCGACTTGAGATCCGCCATCACGCGCCTCGGACAGCAAATGGTACAGAGCACCGCCATGTCCTATGCCATGCAGCAGATGAAGAACGAGGAGTCGCTGCGTAGCATTGCCCAGCCGCTCACCGAGTTGTGGAACAAAAGCATCGTGGTGGCCTCGATCTGCAAGCTGGTCGCGGCGCGAACCAAGCTGTCCGCGGAGGAGGCCTTCTTGACGGGCCTGCTTCATGGCATTGGCAAGCTCTACATCATGGCGCGCGCGGTGAGCGCATCTGATGGACTCGGCAGCGAGCACGCATGGATGGAACTCATCAGCGGCTGGCAGGCCTCGATCGGCGAAGCGGTGCTGCAAAGTTGGGGCATCGCAGAGGAGATGTGCGAGGCGGTGGGCCATCAGGATGATGTCGATCGCCGCTGGAAGCACTCGGCAGGGCTCGTCGATGTACTCATCGCCAGCCTGCTGCTGTCCGATGTCCGCAACACGCCCGAGCCGAGAAAAATCGTGACTGAAGGTATCAATGCGTTCTTGAGTATCGGCGTGACGCCGGCGGACTGCAGCGCCATTCTCGAGCGCGCCGACGTGGAAATCGGTTTGATACACGAAGCCTTGGCGTAGACTGAACCTATGCGTAGATTCGCCGGATTATTGCTTGGCGCCCTCTCGGCTGCAGCGCTTGCCGCCCCGCTCCCTGCGAGCGCGGCCGCGCCGCCGGCGCGGGATTGGCGCGCCAGCGTGCGCGAGCTTGCAGTGAGCCACTTCAAGAATCCTGCGTGGGGATACTCTCACTGTCTGCGCGACTATGCCTTGGCCAAGGAATTGGCTGCCGCGGACCACGTCGCCATCGATGATGATGTGCTATACGCCGCGGCGTACTTGCACGACATGGCCGCCTTCCCGCCCTGGGAGGACGTCAAGGTCGATCACTCGGATGTGGGCGCGCGCCTGGTCGATACGGTATTGAAAGGCACCGGCTTCCCCATGGAAAAAATCGATGCGGTAAGAGGCGCGATCCGCACGCACATGTACTATCGGGATCCGGTTGGCGCGGAAGCGCTCTACCTGCACGACGCTGACGCGCTCGACTGGCTCGGCGCGATTGGCGTGGCGCGCATCATGGCGCTGGTTGATCCGCACGGCGGTAACCCCGATGCGCTGAAAGCGGTAGGGATGCTGACCGACAATTTGAATAAGGTACCTTCCCGCGTGCTATCGCCTGCCGGCCGGGCACGCGTTCCGGAGCGCAAGGCGGAGCTGGAGAAGTTCCTTTCGGACTTGAAGCGCGAGACCGAGGATCTGCACACGCTGTAATGGGCTAGCGGGGCGCGGGGTGGATCGGATCGATCCAATAAACCTCTTCGAAGCGTTCGGCGGCATCGATGTTCAAATTGACCACCACCGATTCATTGTCGCTGCGCACCAGCACGCATTCGAGCGGCGCGTCGCTCAGGGCGTTGATTTCCTGGTGAGGCACGTACGGCGGCACGAAGATAAAGTCCCCCGCATCGGCCTTGGCGGTAAATTCGAGTCGATCGCCCCAGCGCATGCGCGCCGCGCCGCGCACCACGTAAATGACGCTTTCGAGCGCGCCATGGTGGTGGGCGCCGGTCTTGGCGTTCGGCTGAATGATCACCGTGCCCGCCCACAGCTTTTGCGAGCCGACGCGGGCGAAATTCACCGCGGCGGCGCGCAGCATGCCCGGCGTCTGCGGCGTATTGCTGTCCAGCCGGTCGCTCTTGATGACCCGCACGCCCTCGGTGCGCCAATTGCGATCTGACTTCAACTATTAGCCTCCAGAGGTTATAACTGGCCGGCGGCCCTGCGCTTCGAAGCCTAGAGAATAACCGAATCCTATGAACTCAAACACCCAAACATCGCCTCGCGCTTGGCTGGCGGATCTGCCGTTGTGGACCATTCTCGCGCCCATCATTGCAGGAATCGTGCTGGGGGCCGCCACCCTTGGGGTTGGCTTGAGCGGAATCTTCGTCGGCGTCATCGCCCTGGCCCTCGCCGGCAGCGTGTTCGCGGCCGTGCATCATGCGGAAACCGTCGCGCATCGCGTCGGCGAACCCTACGGCACGCTGGTGCTCGCGCTCGCGGTCACGCTGATCGAAGTGGCCTTGATCGTCTCCTTGATGATCGCAGGGGGTTCGGAAGCGGCGGCACTGGCGCGCGACACGGTATTCGCTGCCGTCATGATCATTCTCAACGGCATCATCGGTCTGTGTTTGCTGGTCGGCGGCCTGCGGCATAATCAACAGACCTTCAGCCTCGACGGCGTGAGTGCGTCGCTGGTCGCGCTGGCCGCCATTGTCGTGCTCACCCTGGTCTTTCCGAACTACACGGTTACGACCCCCGGCCCGGTTTACTCGCCGAGTCAACTCATGCTCATTGCCGTGGTATCCCTCGTGATTTACGGAGCATTCGTTTTCGCGCAGACCATTGGCCATCGCAGAATTTTTGTTGCGGATGAAGCGGACACGGCGCTGGAACCGCCGCACCACGCCCCGCCGCCGAGCAATGCGGTCACCGCCGTGAGCTCCGTTTTATTGATGGCATGCCTGACGGCAGTGGTATTGCTTGCGAAGAAGCTCGCGCCCAGTCTCGAAGCGGCCGTGCTTCACGTCGGCGCGCCCAACGCGGTGGTCGGCGTGGTCATCGCGGCCATCGTCCTGCTGCCGGAGGGCTTGGCCGCGTTACGCGCCGCCCGCGCCAATCGCTTGCAGACCAGCCTCAATCTTGCGCTCGGCTCCGCGCTGGCGAGCATTGGACTGACCATTCCCGCAGTCAGCATGCTGTCGCTGTACACGCATACTCAGTTGGTACTGGGTATCAACACTGAATCCACCGTGCTATTGATTTTGTCGCTGTTCATCACGGTCATCGCGCTGCGCACGGGCAGAACCATCGTCTTGCACGGCATCGTGCTGCTGGTCATTTTTGTGGTCTATTTGTTCACGACGGTCGTGCCATGAGGTCAGCGGGCTGGAACCTCAGGCAGCAACCGGTTTGAAAGCGAACGCGACCACCACCGCGGCGATCAGCAGCGCAAATGACACCGCATAGTTCCAGGCCATTTTCTCTTTCAAATAGATGACCGCAAAGGCGAGGAAAACCGTCAAGGTAATGGCTTCTTGGATGATCTTCAGCTGAAAGCCGGTAAACGTACCGAAGCCCAAGCGATTCGCGGGAACGGCCATGCAGTACTCAATCAACGCAATTCCCCACGATACGAGAATCGCCTTCCACAGCGGCCAGTCGTGACCGTACTTGAGGTGCCCGTACCAGGCGAAAGTCATGAAAACATTGGAACCAAATAACAACAGGATCGTCATCGCGTAAACCTCTGAGTAACCTCGGCGGCGATTTTCCGCCCTCTGCGCGGGCGTGTACAATGGAAGCTCATGATAAGAATTGCATTTGTCGTGCTTGCCTTGGGCGTTGCCGCGATGAGTTGGGGTGCGGAGCCTGTGCTTGATAACGATCGCGTTACCGTCTGGGACACGACGCAGCCGCTGCCGCCGGCGCAACATGACTTCGTGGCGGTATCGCTATCCCGCAAGGGCACCGCCTATTTTGGGCACTCGGGGAGCTCGCCCGGCAAAGCCGGTGCGCGCACGGTCGTCATCGAGCTCAAAGACCACACGCTGCCGCCGCTTGCGAACACCACGGGCTATCCGCTCGCGTTTCCGCGTCCTCACGCGAAGAAACTGCTGGAAAACGCCAAGGTCGTGGTTTGGGACTATACATGGCGGCCGCGTGAGCCGACCCCCATGCATTTCCACGACAAGGACGCGCTCGTGGTATTCGAGGCAACCGGTGCCTTGCAATCGACGACGCCCGACGGCAAATCCACCGTCAATGAGTTTAAGTTTGGCGACATCCGCTTCAATGGCCGCGATCGCACGCACACCGAGCTGCTGATCCGCGGTATTGAGCACGCCGTCATTACCGAATTGAAATAATTTTCGAGGAATCATGAAAGCCCTGATTGCTGCCTACGCCCGCTCGCCTCAGACCTTCGCCCGCAAGGGTCCCTTGGCACAAGTGCGCCCCGACACCATGGCCGCGCAAGTGGTCACGGGACTGCTCGAGCGCACGCGTCTCGATCCTGCGCTGATCGAGGATGTGATCCTGGGCTGCGCCTATCCCGAAGGACCCCAAGGGTCGAATATCGCGCGCATCGTGGCGTTCTTGGCGGGACTGCCCTTGGAAGTCGGCGGCATGACGGTCAATCGCTTTTGCGGCTCCTCGATGTCCGTGATCCAAATTGCCGCGGCTCAGCTCGAGGCCGGTATCGGCGAGGCGTATCTGTGCGTCGGGGTGGAATCGATGAGCATGGTGCCGCAGGGCGGTTTCAACCGCTCTCCCAATCCGGAATTGCTGAGCCGCTACCCGGATGCGTACATCAGCATGGGGCAAACCGCGGAAAATGTGGCGCAGCGCTACAACATTTCGCGCCACGATCAGGAAGTCATGGCGGTCGAGTCGCACCGCAAAGCCGCGCAGGCTCGCGAGCAAGGCAGGCTGCGCGATGAAATTGTGCCGATCCGGCTGGAGTCCGGCGAGCTGGTGTCGGAGGATGGCTGCATACGCCCCGCCACCTCGCTCGAGGCGCTGGCGGCCCTCAAGCCCGCGTTCGCCGAAAACGGCGTGGTCACCGCGGGAACTTCCTCGCCTTTGACGGACGGCGCATCGGTGGTGCTGGTGACCACCGAGGAATTCGCCGCACGCCATGGGTTGCATCCTCTGGCGCGCATTCGCTCGGCGGCCACCGTGGGCTGTGATCCCGCTGTCATGGGGATTGGACCGATTCCGGCCACTCGCAAGGCCATGGCGCGCGCCGCGCTCAAGGTCGATGCGCTCGACGTGATTGAGATCAACGAAGCATTCGCCTCGCAAGCGCTCGCCTGCATTCGGGAGCTCAAGCTTGATCCGGCCAAGATCAATATCGATGGCGGCGGCATGGCGCTCGGCCATCCCTTGGGCGCAACCGGCGCACGCATCACCGGCAAGGCGGCGTCCTTGCTCGCGCGCACCAAGGGACGCTACGCGCTTGCCACGCAGTGCATCGGCGGCGGGCAAGGCATTGCCACGGTGATGGAATCGCTCTAGGAGCCTTTAAGACGGTGCTCTAAAAGCTTGAATCCAGCGTAATGCTCACCGGGCAGTGATCGCTGCCCATGACGGAAGCATGGATTTGCGCGCTTTTCACCGCGCTGCGAAGCGCCGCCGATACCATGAGGTAGTCGATTCTCCATCCGACGTTGCGCGCCCGTGAGTTGGCGAAATGGCTCCACCAGGAATAGTGGCCATTGCCCTGGGTGAACAAGCGGAAGGTGTCGACGAAGCCGGCGTCGATAAAAGCCTGGAATCCCGCGCGCTCCTCGTCGGTGAATCCCTTCTTGCCGCGATTGGGTTTCGGATTCGCCAGATCAAGCTCGGTGTGCGCGACATTCAAGTCGCCGCAAAATATGACAGGCTTGGTCTTCTCCAGCTGTTTGCAATAGGCGAGAAACGCAGGATCCCAATGCTTGTACCGCAGGGCGAGCCTGCTCAGGTCATCCTTGGCATTCGGCGTATACACAGTGACCATGAAGAACTTGGCGAACTCCGCCGTGATGACGCGGCCCTCCTCCGCGCTGTCGCGCTTCAGCTCGTCGGCGAAGCTGAATCGCTTGGCGAATTCGTTCGGAAAACCATTGATGACCTTCAGCGGTTCCCGCTTGGAGAATATCGCAGTTCCCGAATAGCCCTTCTTCACCGCCGAGTTCCAATACTCGAAGGTATTGGGCAACTCGATTTCGATCTGGCCGCGTTCAGCCTTGGTCTCCTGCAGGCACAGGATGTCGGGCTTATGCGCCTCGAGAAAGGCGAGAAACAAACCCTTCTTATGCACGGCGCGAATGCCGTTGACGTTCCAGGAATAAATTTTCATTGCGGCGGCACCGATCGCCAACCGGCGCCCAAGGCTTTGTACACGGCAACCAGCGAGGTTGCGGCGTCCGTGCGGCTTTGCGACAGCAACAACTCGGCACTCAGCGCCGTGCGCTCGGCATCGAGCACTTCAAGGAAATCGATGAGACCGCCTTCGAAGCGCTTCTGCGCCAGATCCGCCGCCTTGTCGCTCGCCGCCGCCGCCACTTGCAGAGAATCGCGGCGGGTT
>Ga0209006_10006203_pt1 | contig 10836 bp, 10 predicted proteins | sample JacPin_JW_Ref_O2_FD_188567 | JGI IMG/M metagenome (GOLD analysis project Ga0209006, IMG submission 188567) | Forest soil microbial communities from Algoma, Ontario, Canada - Jack Pine, Ontario site 1_JW_Ref_O2 (SPAdes) (version 2) | ecosystem: Environmental > Terrestrial > Soil > Boreal... | reverse complement strand
CGCGCTCGTCCGGCGGCTCTCGGGGCAGGCGGGCGAGCCGGGGTTCGTCACGTTCATCCAGCATTTCGGGAGCACGCTCAACCTCCACGTTCACTTCCATGTGCTCGCGCTCGACGGCGTGTACATCCGGCCGGATGGGCGGACGCCGGAGTTCCGCGCGGCCTGCCGCAGGCTCGCCGTTGTCCAGCCACCGATCACCGGATCGCCGCCAGAAGTCAGACAGGACGCCGGCACCTCGAGTGCGAGCGATGTCACGTTGTAACCGGCGAGGGAATTCGGCGCCAGCTGCCGGGCGTTGATGCCCGCGGGCGCCAACTCTTCCACCGGATATTTGATGTTCACCAGATCGAAGGTCTCGCCGAGGTTGACCACGAAGCCGTCCTGGCGCTGCCCGACGAACACTCGCCCGGGCTGATTGCAGCCAGGGATCGCAATGGTGTGAATGAAACTCGCGGCATAGCTCGCGTAGTCGGCGATCGACTTGGCGCCGATGTTGTCCAGCGGCTTGGTGAAGGTCGCGGCAGTGGTGGTGCTGTCGACGATCGCTTGCGGCGTGCCGGTGCGTCGATTGCCGCGCACCAGTGTCAGGGTGTAGGTCTCGGCGACGTTTTGCGCGCTGCTATTGCCTGCGCTGACCGGTCCGATGTTGCTCAATGGCACCGGGATCGACTTCGTGCCGGCCATCACCGCCAGGCCACTGTCGACGGTGGTAAAGCGAAATTGAAAGGTCAGATCCTCGGCGCCATCGCCGTTGTTGTCGATCAGGATCTCGTACAGCGCGTTCGGATCCATGGTGTAGTAGTTCGGACCGCCCTGCGGATTCTCAAACGGCTGGTAATTTGCAATCAACGTGACGTAGCCGGCGCGGCCCGGCTCGTAACTGTTGAACATGTAGAAATCGGTGCCGTCCACTTTGGGACGGGTGGTGATGAACGGCGCCTCGCGATGACTGGAAGCCAGCGCTGCGCCGGCGACGGCGCAGGCAATCGCGCCAGCCAGAATGCGATACCTGACATTGGAATTCATAAGCGGATACCTCCCGATGACGAGAAACGCGACACCGGTGGTGTCGCGGGTTGTTCGCTTATGTATACGAATGCCCGGCGGAGCCGGATGCATCGCGGCGGTAAAAACTTCGTCTAGGGCGTTCGGCGCTCCTGGCCGGCGTCCTGCGCAGACAGGCGCGCGATCGCCGACCAGTCGAGCGAATCACCACCCTGGGCGAGCAGCGCCAGGAATCGATCGCGCAGCAGGCTGGCGAGCGGCATCGGGACCCGAAGCTGTTCGGCCGCCGCCATCGTCAGACGGATGTCCTTCAATCCCAACGGCGCGGCGAAGCCCGCGGGTTCGAATTTCCGCTCGACGATCAGGCCGCCGTAGATCTTATAGAGCGGCACGTTGAACAGCGTCGCGGTCAGCAGATCCAGATAGGTGCGCTGGTCGATGCCGGCTTTGCCGATCAGTGCCAGCGCTTCGCCGAGGGATTCGATCACCGAGGCAATCAGAAAATTGCCGCTCAGCTTGACCAGATTGGCGGCGCTCGGTTCGGCACCGAGGTAGAACACTCTCTGCCCCATTGCACTGAACAGCGCACCACAGCCCTCCACCACCGCGCGCACGCCTGCGGCAACAATAAACAGTTGTGCCGCCGTGGCGGCTTCCGGCCGACCGAACACCGGCGCGGCGATGAAGCGCTGCCCGGCGGCCGCGTGCGCCGCGGCCAGCTGCGCCGACAAGCCGACGCTGATGGTGCTCATGCTGATGTGCAGCGCCCCGCCGCCGGCGCTGGCGAGCAAACCGCCGGCATCGAACACCACGCTGTGCACCGCCTCATCGTTCGCGAGCATCGTGATGACGGCCTCCCCGTGACAGGCATCGGCGATGCGCGGGGCGATCGTTGCGCCCAGTGCCGACAGTGCCTCGGCCTTGCCGGGCGTGCGGTTGTAGACCGTGACTTCGTGCCCCGCCTTGAGCAGGTTGGACGCCATGGCCGCTCCCATGCGTCCGAGTCCGATAAATCCGACTTTCATGACGGGCTCCTCGAGGCGGCGACGATTCAGCCCAGCAGCAGCGCGACCTCAGCCTCGATCGCTTCGGGCTTGTCCACCGAGCCGTAGCGCTGGCGCACCTGGCCCTGGCGGTCGAGCAGGAACTTGGTGAAATTCCATTTTATGGCCTCGCTGCGCAAAATTCCCGGCCGCTGCTGTTTCAGATACTGGTAGAGCGGATGCGTGCGCGCACCGTTGATCTCGATCTTTGCGAACATCGGGAACGTCACGGCATAGCTCTCGGAGCAGAAGCGCTCGATCTCTTGCTCATCACCAGGCTCCTGCTGACCGAATTGGTTGCAGGGAAAGCCGAGCACGCTGAAGCCGCGGCCATGGAACTTGCGGTGCAGCGCTTCCAGCCCGGCATATTGCGGCGTAAAGCCGCACTTGCTCGCCACGTTGACGATCAGCATGACCTGCCCGCGAAACGCTGCGAGGCTTTGCTCGCGGCCGTCGATGGCTTTGACGGTGAAGTCGTAGACCTCCACGGCGGCGCGCCGTCAGTGCGCAGCCGCCACGTGCTGCGACAGGAAATCGTAAATCCCCGTATCGCCCATCTTGCGCGCATTCGCCAGCTCGCCGCCTTTGCTCGAATAGACAATCCTGTTATCGGCGCTCAGCACCACCACCGCGGGAATGCCCATCCTGATCGGATTGCCGTATTGGTTGGCGAGCTCCAGATTCTTGTCGAAGCGGCCGACGTCGATCTTGACCACCTGAAAGTGTCCGGCAATGAGCGCGTGACTGCTGCCGTTGAGCGCCTTATCGAGCTCACGGCAGTCCGGACACCAATTTGCGCCAAAAACCACCAGCACGTCGTTGCGATCAGCCCGTGCTGCGGCGAGCGCGCGTTGCAGATCGGCCGCGGCGTTCGCGCTCTCGTTATACGGCAACTCGGCCGCCTGCACTGCCAGCGACAGCGCCGCTACCGCCATCGACCCCAGAATGCGTCGCATGATGTGCTCCTCGTATAAAGATAGCGGCTACTGTGCTTACTCAGCGCGTCAACGTCAACGTTCGCCGCCCCTACGGTAATTGCGCGGGCTGAGTGGCCTGAGCCGCGCTGCTCAGCGACCGCAGATAGCCGTCGACCGCCGGCACCAGAGTGGCCTTCTCCGATAACTGGAAGCGCGCGCTCTCCATGCCGCGATCGACGTTGTCCGACATTTCATCGGGCACGTGCGATCGCACCCAGGCCTCGAGCTGCTCCAAAGGCACACCGTCCCAAAAGGCGACCGGCACGTACTGCGCGATGATCAGCGGCGCGAACCCCGGAAATGGTGACAACAGCGTGTCGGCATGGTCGCTGAGAGTGGACCAGGCCAGTTGCTGATGATGTGCGGCGATACCCATCACCATCGCGAAGCGCAGTCGCGCCGCCTGTGGCGGCAACTCGGACGACACGGCAATTCGGGCCGCCTCGGCGGCGAGCTGCGGATCACGTACATCGGTGAGAGCGGAATAGTAGCGCTCCAGCTCGACTTCATCGTCGGCCTGCTTCGCCATGGTATGCACCTGCTCGAAGGTTGCCGCGTCGGCGCCAAGCATGACGATCGACAGAATCTCGTCGCGATCATCCGGCCTCAAGCTGGCGCGATCGGTGACAAACGCATCGAAGCGCCGGCGCGCCTCGCCGATGACGCCGGCATCGCCCCACGCGCCGAGATCGCCGAGCAGCGTTCGCCGCAGCAGCTGCACATCGGGAGTCTCATCGGGCCTCGCATCCCAGCCCAGCCGATCGGCGACGGGCTGGATAATCGAACGGGCGAATTCGGCATAGGCCTGGTGACCGGGTGTGCCGCGTTCATCGTATTCAATCGCTGCCAGCGCCGCTGCGATCTGTTCCCAGGCACGCGTGTCGAGGCTGGAAGCCATCGCCGATGCCAGCGTCAGGTAGGTCGCCAGCGGCTGCGTGTCCGACTCGACCAGCGCCCACTGATCATCCAGCAACACGATTCGGTCGGCATCCGCCAGTGCGCTGAAATTTTTCAGGTTGACGCCGAACGTGGCCTGATCGTAGCTGCTGCGATAAAAACCGATCGCGTCGGCATTCACGCTCAGCGGCTCATCGCACCGGCCCGCCGCCAGCTTCTGCCCGTCGTGGGTAAAGAGCACCGACCGGCGCGTACCACCGACGCCGGATCGAAGCTGCAGCGGGATGCGCCACTTTGCGTCGTGCGGATCGGCGCCGCGCAGCAGAAAGCGCCGCTGCGACAGTGCGATAGTGCGCGCACCGGCAGCATCGCAGCCGGCCGATACCGTGACCAGCGGGAACCCCGGCTGCGTGGTCCAGTCGCCGGCGATCTCGCCGATATTACGGTGGCTGACCGCACTCAGCGCGTTCCACAGATCGGCGGTCGTGGCATTGGAAAAGGCATGCGCTTTCAGGTAGCGGCGGATGCCATCGCGAAAGGTATGCTCTCCCAGATAGGCCTCGAACATACGCAGCACGGCCTCGCCCTTGTCATAGGTGATCTCCGGATCGAAGGCGTTGTCTGCCTGCAACTCGTCGCTGACGTGCTGCTGGATCGCGTGCGAAGAGACACGCGCATCGGCCCGCATCGCCTGCTCCTTGGTGACGTCCTCGCGCTCCCACCATTTCCAGCCGGGGTTGCGAGCGTCTGTCTCCTTGGCCGCGCGCCACGAAGCGAAGCTTTCGTTGAGCCAGATGTCGTCCCACCAGCCCATCGTCACCAGGTCCCCGCTCCACTGATGCGCCATCTCGTGCGCCTGCACGCTGTAGACCTCCTGGCGGTCACCGGTCGTGCTCCCCGGGGTGAGCAGCAGCAGATTCTCGTTGTAGGTGATGGCGCCCCAATTCTCCATGGCGCCGCCGGAACCGGGTATCGCAATCGAGTCGAGCTTTGGCAATGGATAGCGATAGCCGAAGTAGTCGTTGTAGTCCGCCAGAATCTGCTGCGCATTGGCGAGCGCAACCCTGCCCTCCTGCTCCCGGCCACGCACCGCCCAGATGCCGAATCTGACGCCGCTGCTGGCGGCGCCGATCTGCGCCAGATCGCCGGCAGAGAATTCGATCAGGTAGGACGGCATGTTCGGCGTGCGTTGAAACGTGACGGTTGCCAGCGCACCGTGCACCACCCGCGTGGCGACCGGCATATTCGATAACGCAGTCCAGCCGGCCGGCACCGTCGCCGTCAATTGAAAGCGGGCGCGAAACGCCGGCTCGTCCCAGCACGGAAACATGCGCCGGGCATCGGTGTCCTCCATCTGTGTCGACAGCAGAAGTTCGCTGCCGCCGCCGGCAACAGAATAGGATTGCGCGAACAGTCCATGCGGCTGCTGTTCGATCTTTCCGGTATAGGCAAATGTCAGCGTGTGCAGTGCGGCGGGCGCAGCCGCCGCCAGCGTGATCGTGGTGAGCTGCTGGCTGTCGTCGGTAGTCACGGACTTGACGGGCCTGCCGTCCAGGCGTACGTCGTGCAGGATCTCGTTGAGCGAGTTCAGCACCAGCGTGTCCGTGGCGGACCGGAACTGCAGCCGCACCGATTCGGTACCGCTGAATGTCAAGGCGTCGATGTCGGGTACGATGCCGACGCTGTAGCTGACCGGCACCACGGTCTTCGGCAGTCGGCCGGGGGTCGCATCGAAAGCGAATGGCGCGGCTGCGGGCGCTGCCACCGCCAGCAGCGGCGCCAGCGGCAGGGCGATCGCCGCTGCCATCAGCACGCGGGTTTTCAGTCTCCGCATAAGTCTCCTGCACCCGGGCCGCGGCCCAGGCTGTCATAACCTTAAGGCGCTGCCCCTCGTCCGAGCCGCGCCGCAGATGCCATTTGCGGCCGGGCCCGCACGAGGACTAGGATTCAGCAGCCGGGAAGGCTGAGCATCCCGTATAAGTATGACTGGCCGAACACCGGCCGCGAAATAGCACCAATAATCAGATCGAATCAGGGAGAACGGTTTTGGATATCAACAAGATCATCGCTCGCGCCAAGTCAATGCTGCTGGCGCCGCGTGCGGAGTGGCCGCTGGTGGCGGCGGAACCCGAGACGGTTGGCGGCCTGTACTCCGGCTACATCCTCGTGCTGGCCGCGATACCGCCGCTGGTGCACTTCGTGTCCTCAACGCTGATCGGCATCTCGGTGCCGTTTCTCGGCTCCTTCAGGATTCCGATTGCCGCTGCAGTCACCACGGCCGTGCTGAGCTACGTGCTGGCCCTGATCGGAACCTACGTAGTGGCGCTGATCGTGGATGCGCTCGCCCCGTCCTTCGGGGCCGAGAAGAACCGCGTGCAAGCGCTCAAGAGCGTGGCGTATTCCTACACCGCTTACTGGGTGGCCTCGATCCTCGGCCTGATCCCCGGCCTCGGCCTGATCGCGGCGCTGGTCGGCGGCATCTACAGCATTTACCTGCTGAACATGGGCCTGCCGTTCACGATGAAATGCCCGCCGGAGAAGGCGATCGGCTACACCGCCGTCTCGATCATCGTCGCCATCGTCGTCGGCTGGGTGCTGGCACTGATCGTCGGCTCGATCGCGGGCCTCGGCATGGGCATGTCCCGCGGCATCCTGGGCGGCATGGCGACTCCGAGCTACTCGCACAGCGGTGATTTCACCCAAGGCACCACCGGCGCTGCGCTGCAGGCCTGGAGCAAGAAGATGGCCGACGCCTCCAGGCAGGTGGACGCGGCGCAGAAATCCGGAGATCCCAACGCCCAGGCGAACGCGGTCGGCCAGATGATCGGCGCGGCGGTCGGCAGCGGCGGCAAGGTCGTCTCGCTGTCGCCCGAGCAGATCAAGCCGTTTGTGCCCGATACGCTCCAGGGCCTGAAGCGCACCCAGATGTCGGTCGATCGAAGCGCCGCTCTGGGCGTGCAGATCTCCAAGGCGACGGCCACCTACTCGGACGACGCCCAGCGGCGGCTGAATCTGGAGATCACCGATACCGGATCACTCAAGGGGCTGGTCGGATTCGCCTCGGGCTGGGCCGGTGTCGAGCAGGACACAGAGACCGACACCGGCTATGACAAGACCTACAAGAGTGGCGGAAACCTGGTGCACGAGAAATGGGACAGCCGCGGCAACTCCGGCGAGTACGGCGTCGTCGTCGGCGAGCGCTTCTCGGTCAAGGTGTCCGGCAACGCCCCCAGCATCGATGATCTGAGAGCCGCGGTCGCCAGCGTGAACCTCGCCGGCCTGGAGGCACTCAAGAATGAAGGCGTGCCGGCCAACTAAAGCAGCGCCCCCGCGCTTGCCACCGCAGAGCGCGTTTGCACGCCCCTTTAGAGTCCGGCAGCGCTATTTCGACAACTGCACCATCGTCGACACCACCCAGCCCTCGTTGCCGAGTTCGTCGTTGACCTTCCACCAGACACCCTGCTTGTCGCCGGTCGGGTAGAGCATCATTCCGGGATCCAGGTCGCGCACCACCTTGGACTTGAGATCGGGGCTGGTATAGAGCTTGCCCGGCTTGGCCATCGTGACCGCCTGCTGGACGTTATCGGCCTTGGCATCGGGCGTCGAACTCTTAACGTCGCTCACCAGCTTGGTGTAGGCATCCAGATAGGCCATCGCGACCACCTGGCCAATTTCGGTGTTGGCGTAGCTGCTGGCGCCACCGGCGGCGAATCCGCCGAAGAAGCCCATACCGCCGCCGCCCATCCAACCCAGGTCGGTCTTCTTGGCATGCCCCTGCTCCAGCGCCACCTGTTCGGTCGAGCGAACGTCGGTCAGCGTCAGCACGACGTCCGCGGTCTTGCTCTTGAGGCTGATCCCTCCGACCACCGCGCCGATTCCGTGGCCGAGCAGTCCGCCCAGCGCGCCACCGACATTTGTGCCCTGTGCATTGCCATTGCGGTTGGCGATGTCCGGTACCAGCACATAGTCGGCGGCCTTCATCTGCCCCTTGCCGACGTTTGAGCCCTGGCGCTCCTCGCCGCTGGAAGCCAGCTCGCGTTCGGCTTTTGCAGCCGCCAGGCCCTTGCCGCGATCCACCAGCGTGAAGCATTTGGACTGCGACACGTACACCTTGATGAGGGCGGCCGGCGAATCCAACTGCATCGCGGTCCACCACGCGTTCTCGGGTTCGGTGACCGCCAGGGTGCCGATTTTCTTGTCGCAGACCGGGATCTGGGGCTGCGGCGGCGTGTCGGCGCGGGCAGCGGACAGGCTGGCCGCCGCCGCAGCCGATGCCAATATCAACGTCAGGTAATAGCGGGGATCATTGTTGGTCATTTTCGCTTCCCTCCCGAGTCTGCGAATTGTGCGCGATTCCGTTTCGCTCCCGCCGCGATATTACCCTTAACTGGCACTGATCATCATCACCCTCGCGGCGTCAGTCGCGCTGCGTACAGCGTGCTAGAGTCGCGGCGAGCATCCGTCAACCGAACGGCAATCCAACTGGGGGATCGGCATGGGAAAGCTACAGGGGCGGCAAGCACTGGTGACCGGGGCCGCGCGCGGCATCGGCCGGGCAATTGCACAGCTGCTCGCGCACGAGGGCGCCGATGTCGCGATCAACTATCAGTCGAGCGAGGCCGATGCGCGGTCGCTGGCCGATGAGCTCGGCAGGGCAGGTCGCAAAACGCTGCTGTTCAAGGGCGACGTTGGCGAGCGAGCAACCTGGACCTCGATGATGAGCGAGATCAAACAGCACTGGGGACGACTCGACATCCTGGTCAACAACGCCGGCATCACGCGCGACAAGACACTGCGCAAGATGACGGACGATGACTGGCTGGCGGTACTGCACACCAATCTCAACGGCTGCTACTTCGGCATCTCGGCGGTGATGCCGATGATGCTGGAACAGAAGTTCGGGCGCATCATCAACATCAGCTCATTCGTTGGCCAGGCCGGTAATTTCGGCCAGGCCAACTATGCCGCCAGCAAGGGCGGAATCATCGCCTTTACCAAGACCGCGGCGCTCGAACTGGCGAAATACAACATCACCTGCAATGCGCTCGCGCCGGGTTTCACCGAAACCAACATGCTCGCCAAGGTGCCGGAACAGGTGCGCACGCAGATCCTGGCGCGCATCCCGATGGCACGCTTTGGCCAGCCCGAGGAAATCGCGAAGGCGGTTTTGTTCCTCGCCGCCGATGCCGACTACATCACCGGCCAGCAGATCAACGTCAACGGCGGCGTGTACATGTGAGGGTGCAAGTGCGCAGGGTGTTAGCGCGTCGCGAGCCAGCCGGCAATCGCCGCCGGCACTTCGCGTTGTGCACGCGCGCTGATATACATGCCGATGTGGCCGAGATCTAATTCGAGCGCAGTGTAGTCGGCGGCGTCGCCGACCAGCCGCTGCAGGGCGGCCGAGGCCTCGGGCGGTACCAGATGATCGCGCTTGCCGATGAGATTCAGGATCGGCAGCGGCAGATCGCGCAGCTCGACCTTGCGGCCGGCAATCTCCAGCCTCTCGTGCAGCAGTCGGTTTTCCTGATAGAACCATTGCACGAATTCACGAAACGCAGTGCCCGCCTGATCCGGGCTGTCGAAGATCCAGTGCTCGACACGCATGAAGTTTTCCATGCGCGCGCGGTCCGGCTCGCCCGCCAGCAGATCAAGGTACTTCTGCTGTGTCAGGCGGAACGGCATCAAAGACAGAAACAGCTGGTTCAGCGCATCTCCGGCGACGTTGCCCTCCCCCACCCAGGCCGCCACGTCGATCCTGTTGACCCACTTCGACAACAGGTCGGAAGGAGTCTGAAAGTCCACCGGCGTGACCATCGTGATCAGATTGCGCACGCGCTGCGGATGCAGCCCCGCGTAGCACAGGCTGAACACCCCGCCCTGACACACGCCGAGCAGATTGAGGGCATCGAGCCGGTGGCTGCTGAGTATCTGGTCCACGCAGCCGGCGAGATAGAGTTCGATGTAATCGGCCAGCGTGGTATAGCGATCGGCGCCGTCCGGGTAACCCCAATCGATCAGGTACACGTCCAGACCGGCTGCCAGCAGCCCGCGGATCAGCGAGCGATCCTGCTGCAGATCCATCATGTAGGGACGATTGACCAGCGCATAGACGATCAGCAGCGGCGCGTGGCCGGCCGGCGGCGCGATCGGACGGTAGCGGTAGAGCGCGAGCTTGCCGGATTGCCAAACCAGGTCCTTGGCTGAACAGCCGGGTGCGCTGCGGCTGGCCGCCGCCATGGTTGAATATAGCCCGGCGTCGATCACCGCTTTGCCTTGCGGCGCGCGGGTTTGCGCCTGGGGCGCGCCGCGCGGGCAGCGGCTGCCTTGCGCGGCGCAGTTTGCGCAGCGCTCGCCGCGCTACGCAGCTGTGTTTCGAGCAATCGCAGGCGCTGCGCCAGGGTGTTGATTTCGCTGCGCGTCGGCAGATCGAGCAGCTTCGCCCACTGCTCCTTGTAGAGCGTCACCGGGAAGCGGCCGAGGCCGTAGACGGAGACGCCCCCCTTCTCGGAGACCTTGAGCGAGGTGGTTCGCTCGGGTCGCTTCTTGAGGCGATCGTTCTCGGCACGCAGGCGCTCGAGCTCGGCTTTGAGATCATCGTCGGCCATCGCGGGCGAACGTATCGCCGAGGTGCGGCGCCGGCAACAGCCGCGTCGCGCGACGCGCCGGAGCTCGTCGTCGTCGTTCAATGAGGAGCCGGAATCGGCGCCACCTTGAAGGTATCCCACGCCGGAGTGTGGTTCGCCTCGGTCGAAGGCTGATTCCACAGATAGATCGACCCGTGAGTCGAGATGTCGCCGCTCGACGAGACGACGAGCGACGTGATGTAAAGCTGCGGCGACGTCCCGGCGCGCTTCGAGCTGAACACGATCCAGTAGTACGTGTTCCCGTTTGCCTGAAACGCGGTCGGCCCCCAC
>Ga0209006_10006202_pt1 | contig 10836 bp, 10 predicted proteins | sample JacPin_JW_Ref_O2_FD_188567 | JGI IMG/M metagenome (GOLD analysis project Ga0209006, IMG submission 188567) | Forest soil microbial communities from Algoma, Ontario, Canada - Jack Pine, Ontario site 1_JW_Ref_O2 (SPAdes) (version 2) | ecosystem: Environmental > Terrestrial > Soil > Boreal... | reverse complement strand
GAATTCGTTGCAGATCATGCCCGTGCCGCCACCCACGTTGCCCTCTTCGACCGGGCCGGAATGAGCGACGTCGAGCGCGTGGAAGGCATCCTCGGGCTTCACATGAAAGCCATTGATGTCGTTGAGATAGCCGTCCCAGGTTTCGGCAACGACCGGCAGCGACCACCAGTAGCCCTCCATATCGGGCGTGCCGTGCTTGACCTTCCAGGCGATCACGGCGTCGCGCACGACTCCGACGCTGTGCGTGTTGGTGATCATGACGGGACCGTTGAGGAAGCCGGAATCTTCAACCCATGTCGTGCCCGTCATCTCGCCGTTGCCGTTGAGCGTGAACCAAGCGGCGAATACGGCGTCGTCGGAAGTTTTGCCGCGCGGGTGAATAGCAGTGACGCCAGTGCGGACCGGTCCCTTGCCGACCTCAAGTCTGCCCTGGCCGGAGATCAGCGTAGAGTGTCCGACCTCGACTCCTCGGACATCAGTGATGGCATTGTTGGGTCCGGGAGTGCCGTCGAACGGCACTCCGAGATCGCGCGCCCGCGGCTTCGTCTGGGCTGACAGAGCGGCGCAGAGTGTGACGGCAACAAGAGAAAGCATGACGCTTCGCGTGTGCTGGAACATGTGGCCCCCGCCGAAGAGGCAGTATACAGGGATGACCGAGAGTGTGGCCTTGGGGCGCCAACAGGCTCGATGTACAATCTCATCAGGAAATGCCTTCGTGGAGGTAGAAGATGGACAGCTGGAAGAAAGCCGTGGTGCTGAGTTCGATCGGGGCGGGCAGCATTCTATTCATGAAGAAGAGATATCCGGCCGGAGTGCTGGCAACGGGCCTAGGGTTGGCTGTGCTGGCATCGGAGTATCCGGAAAAGTTCGAAAAAGTGCGGCAGTCTTTGCCCGACTATTTCGAGCGCAGCATGCGCGTGATGGAGATGGCTGCCCGCGCCGGCCGGCGGATTACTGAAGCGGCGGGCCAGAGCGCAGTAGAAGCGTGGGAAGAAATCGGTGGATAGCGAAAGTCTAATGCCCTGTTACTCGATGCCGAGCTGTTTTCTGGCGTCGGGGCTGAGTCGCTCGGGAGTCCAGGGCGGGGTCCACACCACATTTACCATACAATCGCGAACGCCTGGCAATTGCTCAATGCGGGATTTGACCTGTGCGCTGATGTTCACGTGTTCGGGACAGCCTTGAGCGGTGAGGGTCATCTCGACGGTGACGTCCTGCTTGGTTGCGTCGGGACTGGGTTGTTCTGAAACTGCCGCTTCTGCAGCAGTGGCGGGCGTGAAACGAACGTTGTAGATGAGGCCGAGATCGACGATGTTGACCGGAATCTCAGGGTCGTAGCAGCTCTTGAGTGCGCTCAATACGTCTTGCTCGGTGATGGTGGGCATCAAAGATCCTCTGATTTCAGTGTACAACTTTCAGTGTAGAACGGGTGTTCGGCGAGTCTGTGAGCCCAGGGGCGGGACAATCTGCTAAAGTTTGCCCATGATGAGTCCGGAAGCCAAGCAAAGAATTCAACTGGCCCTGGCGGCGGCGATAGTGATCGCGGGCGTTCGCAGCGGCTACATCTTGTATGAGAGACATGAAGATCAGGCCGCAGCTGAAAAGTTGAAGGAAGCGAAGAACGTCGGCTATTCCAATCCCGACTACTACGTTGCGCCTAAAAAACTTTATCCTTACGATCTAAAGACCGCCCGCCAGCTCACAAAAATGCCGGTGTGGGTGAAGGAGGGATATCGCTACACGTACTATCCCTATAATCCTCTGACCAAGCAGGTCGATTTCAATCATGAGGCGGGTTTGTTGCTCCCAATCGAGCAGTTGGCCATCAAGGATGTGATCACGGCGGTGCCTTCGGTAGGGAATCGTCGGCAGGTCATGGCGGTTTTCGAGAAGGAAGGCAGAAGCTACGCGGTGCCGATCGGATTCGAGGCTAACGAGCAGTTTACGATTTATTCCGATGAAATGTTTTTCATCGAGGAACCACACGAACTCTACAAACACTGGCCCGCAGATGTCTGGCAAGCCGTGGCGCAGCACAAAGTCAAACCTGGGATGAATGAATTGCAGGCGGACTTCGCAATCGGCATGGGTGTTCCGGATGCCGGCGATACCTCCTATGAAAAGACCGTGCGCTATCCGAACGGCGGGAAGCCGCTGGTGATCGTCTATCACGACGGCAAGGCCGCGGAGATCAAACCAGGCACGCCAGGATCGTAATAGAGCAAGCTGACTATCTTACCCGTGCGATTTGTGGGTGCAACTCGCATCGCTGAGATTTTTCTATGAACAGACGCGAAGCGCTACAGATGCTCGCGACCACTGCCGCGCTCCCACTGGTGCCGAGAAATTTGCTGGCAGCACTACGACAAGCTCGCGCCGTGGTCGGGGCACAGAGCTTCGAATCCCCCTTTGTACCGAGCACCTTGAGTCCTCGTCAGCTTGCGACCGTGAGGGCGATGACGGAATTGATTCTTCCGCGGACTGACACTCCTGGAGCGGGAGATGTTGGCACAGCCGAGTTCATCGATCTGATTCTGACCGAGTGGTACGGGGAAACAGAGAAGCCCCGTTTTCTCAATGGCCTCGCAGAAGTGGATGCGCGCATGCAATCCCTGTTTGGCAAGGACTTCATCGACTGCACGGCGCCGCAGCAGTCGGAATGTCTGACGGCCATGGGAGAGAAGATGGCAGAGGATACCGATCGCCTGCACGTCGAACCTCGCCGAGTTCGAGGAGGATTGTCCGCGCCGGAGATTCACTTTTATCCAATGCTCCGGCGTTTGACCTTGACTGCCTATTACACGTCGGAGGCGGGAGCGACTCAGGCATTGAATTTCCAGGTGATTCCTGATCGGCACGACGGCTGCGCCGAAGTAAGTTCCGCCAATCGAAAGGCGGAGAGCCAGTGAAAGACGAGACCACATTCGACGCAATCGTTATCGGGTCGGGCATTACAGGAGGCTGGGCCGCGAAGGAATTAACGGAAAAAGGATTGAAAACGCTTGTGCTCGAGGCTGGACGCCCGATCGTTCCTGGCGAAGATTATGTAGAGCACGTCCCCGCTTGGGAGATGAAGTTTCGCGGTATGGGAGATCGACGCCGATTGCAGGAAGATCAGTCGATCCAAAGCACGTGCTACGCCTGCGACGAATGGTCATCGAAGTTTTTCGTCAGCGACAAGCTGCACCCTTACACAACCGCCGATGGCAAGCCTTTCCGGTGGATCCGCGGGCGGCAAGTAGGCGGGCGCTCCATTGTGTGGGGCCGCCAGAGTTACCGGTGGAGCGATCTGGATTTCGAAGCGAACCTTCGCGACGGAATTGCGATCGATTGGCCGATTCGCTATGCCGACCTCGCGCCCTGGTACGACTACGTGGAGGACTTCGTCGGAATCACCGGAGAAGCGCTTGGGCTGCCGCAATTGCCCGACAGCAAGTTCCTGCCTCCCATGGAGCTTACCTGCGCGGAGCGAGTAGTGCGTGAGGCGATCGCGAAACATTTTGGCCCGGAACGCGTCCTCACGATCGGGCGTGCCGCGGTTCTCACCCGGGACCATAACGGCCGTTCCGCCTGTCATTACTGCGGTCCGTGCGAGCGAGGATGTATCACGCGCTCGTACTTCAGCAGCCTGAATGCGACTCTACCTGCGGCAGAGAAAACGGGACGGATGAGGCTGCGGCCTTACAGTATCGTGCACAGTCTGACCTTCGACCCTCGCACGCGGAGGATCGATGCCGTCCATGTGATTGATGGCCAAACGCGGGCTACGCTCGAATTTAGAGCTAAACTGATTTTCTTGTGCGCCTCGGCGCTCGAGTCGGTTCGGATCCTACTGAACTCCTCGACTACGGAGTTTCCGGGTGGCCTGGCGAACTCAAGTGGCGAGTTGGGTCACAACCTGATGGATCACGTAAAGGCCGGAGGGGCGATTGGGGTCATTCCTGGGAACGACGACCGTGTGGTGGTGGGCAGACGGCCGAATGGAATTTATGTTCCACGATTCCGGAACGTGACTCGCAAGCACACTGAGTTCTTGCGCGGCTATGGTTTTCAGGGAGGCGGTTACCGTCAAACATGGGAACGAGGAATTACGCAGCCCGGATTCGGTGTGGAGTTCAAGAAGACGATCAGCTCCCCGGGACCGTGGCGGTTTACGTTCAATGGATACGGTGAATGCCTGCCGGATCACAACAACTACATCGATCTCGACAAAGAGAAAGTGGATGCGTGGGGCATTCCGGTGTTGAAAATCCACTGTGCTTGGAGCGCAAATGAACTTGCACTGCGCAAGGATATGTCGATCACCGCATCAGAGATGCTTGCGGCTGCGGGAGCACGCGACATCGAGCCTTTTACCGACGACGAGTGTCCGGGGTTTTCAATCCACGAAATGGGAACGGCCCGCATGGGGCGCGATCCGAAGACATCTGTTCTCAACGCCCACAATCAGGCGCACGAGGTTAAAAATCTTTTCATCACCGACGGAGGAGCAATGGTGTCTTCATCGTGCGTGAATCCTTCGCTGACCTACATGGCGCTGACTGCGCGAGCGTGCGATTACGCGGTGCGGCAGTTGCAACAGGGAAATCTTTAACTAATGTGGTACCAGCATCCCGTTTTGTGAATATGCTGGTGCCAGCAGGCAGCGACCGCCGGTATCATGATCCAGCATCGGCTGGACCGGTGTACTGATTCCAATTCATTTGGCGACAAAAGAACCCCACCATGAGCCGCTCGCTGAACTCATCAACGGTTGTAAATATTGAAGATCTCCGCCGGTTAGCGCAAGCCCGGCTGCCACGAGCGGTTTTCGACTATCTCGACGGGGGCGCAGAAGCCGAACAGACCCTGGCGGAAAACTGCGGCGCCTTCCGCGATGTCATGTTCAGGCCGCGCGGCGCGGTGGCCGTTTGCGATTGCGATCTGAGGACGCGCGTACTGGAACACGAACTCTCTTTTCCGGCGATGTTGGCTCCAGTCGGATACAGCCGGATGATGCATCCCACAGGTGAGGTCGCAGCAGCTCGCGCGGCAGGCGAGGCGGGCACCGGATATATTCTCTCTACGATTTCCGGTCACAGGGTGGAGAACGTAAAAGCCGCGTCGAATGGGCCGGTATGGTATCAGCTCTACCTGCTGGGAGGCCGTGGAGCGTCTGAAGCCATCCTCGATCGGGCTCGACGCGCCGGTTGTTCCGCCCTGGTAATCACTGTAGATACGCCCGTGGCAGGAATGCGCGAGCGTGATCCACGCAACGGCATGAAAGAACTTCTGGGTACGTCGGTTCTGGCTAAGGTTCCATATCTGTTCAACATTCTTGCCCACCCGGGCTGGCTGGTTTCGTTTTTGCGGGATGGAGGAGTGCCGAAACTAGAGAACATCGTGATCCCTGGCAAAGGGCCAATGGAACTGGTCGACGTTACAGCCGCGCTGGCACAGGCCACCGTGACCTGGGAAGATTTGCGCTGGATACGCCAGCAATGGAGCGGACCGATCGTGGTCAAAGGAATCCTTATCGGCGATGACGGCCGGCGTGCCGTGGATGAAGGGGCGGCTGCTGTAGTGGTGTCGAATCACGGTGGCCGCCAACTGGATTCTGTTTCCCCCACCCTGCGCGCTTTGCCGGAAGTCGTCGCGGCCATCAACGGGAAGATTCCGGTGCTCATGGATGGTGGCGTGCGGCGCGGCGCTGACATTGTTAAAGCAATCTGTCTCGGAGCCACCGCAGTTCTGGTTGGTCGTGCTTACGCCTACGGACTGGCAGCCGCAGGGCAGGCTGGGGTGGCCCGGGCTCTGCAGATTCTACGCACTGATTTCGAGCGCACGCTCCGTCTGCTCGGATGTTGCTCGACAACGGCTTTGGATAGGTCGTACGTCGAAACACCGCGCGACTGGGACATGGAATGAGGCCAATTCTTGCCCAGCAACTAGCGCAAACGGTCTAGAGCTTTTCGGTCAGTCGAAGATACTGCTTCGCGTTCCTGTAGCACACATCCTGGATGAATCTTCCCAACAGTGCCTCGTCGTCCGGCAGTTCTCCGCGCACTACGTCCTGACCGACGATGTCGCACAGGATACGCCGAAAATACTCGTGGCGCGGATAGGACATGAAAGACCGGGAATCGGTCACCATGCCGATGAAACGCGACAGCAGGCCGGCGTTCGACAGAGCATCGAGCTGCGCAGCAATCCCCTGTCTTTGGTCGAGGAACCACCAGGCACTGCCATACTGAATCTTTGCTGGAATATCGCCGCTCTGGAAACATCCCGCGAGCGTGGCGAACGAAAATGTGTCCGCGGGATTCGAGTTGTACAGAATCATCCGGGGCAGAGCGTTTTCCCGGGAGAGCAACTCAAGATACGCGACGAGCGGACCGGTTTGTGGCCAATCACCAATCGTATCGAACCCGGCATCGGCGCCGAGTGATCGGTGGGCCAACGAGTTCACATTACGCCGGGCGCCGAGGTGTAATTGTTTCGTCCACGATTTCTCTGCGTCGAGCCTGCCGAAGAACAGCATCATGAATGACGCGAAATGGGTATGCTCATCGTCGGTAATGGCTTTCCCTTCTCGTGCTCTGGAAAAAATCGCGGCTGCGACTCGCTCCGAGCATGGGGTCGAGTAACAGTGGTCCAGCCCATGGTCGGAAAGGCGGCAACCAAGGGAGTGGAAATAGTCGTGGCGCTTCTCAAGGGCGTTCAGGAAGGTGTTCAGGTCGGCTATGTCAACGTTCGCGATGGCCGAAAGAGTTTCGCTCCAGCCCCTGAATCCCTCATCACGGATGGCGAGAGCTTTGTCTGGTCGGAAGGCTGGAAAGACCCGTGTCGGCAGATTCGCTTTCGCGATCGCCTGGTGGTGGCAGAGGTCATCTGTGGGATCGTCGGTTGTACACACGACCTCAACGTGAAATTTCTGAAGAATCGCGTGGGCGCTTAGGCCACCGGCCAGCGCGGCGTTCGCCCGCTCCCAGATCGCAGGCGCAGACAACTCGTCCAGCAGATCTGTAATTCCGAAATAGCGCTGTAGTTCGAGGTGGGTCCATTGGTACAGAGGATTGCGCAGCGTGTAGGGCACGGTTCGTGCCCATGCCAGGAATTTTTCATAAGGGGTCGCGTCCCCAGTGATGTATTTTTCCGCGACGCCGTTGGCGCGCATCGCCCGCCATTTGTAGTGGTCTCCTTCCAGCCATATCTCGAAGAGATTCCCGAAACGACGGTTCTCAGCGATGTCTTTGGGACGAAGATGGCAGTGGTAGTCGAGGATCGGCTGTCGAGCGGCAAATTGGTGGTAGAGGCGGCGAGCCGCGTCACTCGAGAGCAGGAAATCGTCAGACAGGAAACCCTTCATGAGCTAGTACTCGTGCGTGAACGGACCAAGCCCGATCCCGCGATTCAAGCTACGAATCATATCAGTTCAACTATCGCTTGACCGCAACCCCCCGGACAATGTGTAGTGATGCACGTTGTCAGCATTCGAATCTGGTGACGGCTTTCTCATTTGAACACTCATCCGATCCTGCATCGCCTCGAAAAAACGCCAACTCCATCGGCAAATGCCGGCGGTCGCCAGCGGTGGCTGATCTGTGGCTTGCTGTTCTTCGCAGGCACGGTCAACTACATGGACCGGCAGGTGATTGCGTTACTCAAGCCAACTCTGCAAACCCAGTTTGGCTGGACGGAAGTCGGTTACAGCAACATCGTTCTCGCTTTCCAGTTTGCCTACGGGGCCGGTGTGTTGTTCATCGGAAAGTTGATCGACTTGCTTGGCACTCGCAAAGGTTTCTCGCTGGCAGTCTTTTTTTGGAGCCTCTCCGCGATGGCTCATGCAGCAGCAGGCTCGCTGTTCCAGTTCGCTGCGGCGCGGTTTTGCCTCGGACTGGGCGAGGCGGGCAGCTTCCCGGCATCGATAAAAGCGGTGGCGGAGTGGTTTCCCAAACGCGAGCGGGCATTCGCGACCGGCCTCTTCAATTCCGGCACCAATGTTGGCGCGATTGCCACGCCACTGATTGTGCCGTGGATCACTTATCGCTTCGGATGGCGAATGGCCTTCATCGCTACCGGTGGCTTGGGATTTATCTGGATTGTCGCGTGGCTCTCATTGTATCGGCGTCCGGAGGAGAGTAGGTTCTTGTCGACGCAGGAGTTGGCGTATATCCAGAACGAGCGGCGAGAAGATGGAGAAAGGCGGGAAAAAGTTCCTCTCGCTACTCTGTTCACGCTGCGCCAGGCCTGGGCCGTCGCGTTGGGCAAGTTCTTTACCGATCCGATCTGGTGGATGTATCTGTTCTGGATGCCTGATTTCCTGAGCCGCAATCTCAAGCTGGATTTAAGAGGAATGGCTCTGCCTCTTTTCGTTATCTACACCGGAGCCAGCGTCGGCAGCGTCAGCGGAGGATGGCTTTCATCTTTTCTGTTAAAGATAGGATGGTCGCTGAACGCCAGCCGCAAAACCGCGCTGCTGGCGTGTGCGCTGGCGGTGACGCCGATCATGTTTGCCTCGCGGACCACGAACGCGTGGCTGGCGATCAGCTTGATTGCACTTGCGGCGGGGGCCCATCAAGGTTGGTCGGCGAATCTGTACACTTTGGCTTCCGATATGTTCCCCAAAACCGCAGTCGCGTCAGTAGTCGGTTTCGGTACCATGTTGGGATCGATCGGCGGAATGTGCATTGCCAAGATGGTCGGTTATATTTTGCAGAGCACAGGATCTTACGTGCTGATATTCATTTTGGCTGGGGTGGCGTATTTGATCGCACTTGCTTTCGTGCAGGCACTCGTGCCAAGGCTCGATCCGGCGCAGGTTTGATCGGCTCGGCGGATCGCCGATCAGTGCGGTTGTGCCGGCATTGCGTCGCCGGCCTGGACTTTTCGCATGAACTCAGCATAATCCGCGATGGCGATTTCCGGCTCTTCCAAGTCTGGATGCCAGACCTTCTCCCATTCGAACGTGTAGCAACCCTTGTATCCAGAAGCGGCTAGAACTTCGACTTGCCGCCGGACCGGCACATCACCGCGGCCGGTCAGCACGTAGTGTCGTCCGTCTGGCGACGGCACCGAATCCTTAAGATGCGTGTGACGAATAAACTTGCCCAGCTTCTGAACTGTAACCTCCGGTTCTTCCTTACCATCGACGAACGTGTGGTGCGCGTCCCAGAGCAGGCCGATGTGGGGGGAATCGGCGCGGGTCAGAATGTCACCTAGGGTCGGTGAGTCGGTGAAATCGCCGTGAGATTCGATGATCACTGTTACCCCGCGCTCGCCCGCATAGAGTCCCAACTCATGCAGACCAGAGGCAACGCGAGCCACCACCTGCTCCTTAGGGCCTTCGATTTTATTTCCGAAGACACGAACGTTCGGAGTTCCCAGAGCCGCTGCCAGATCGATGAATCTCTTGGCGTCGGCAATTTGCTCCTTCCGTTTGTCGGGATCGGTCTCATGCATATACGCGGAACTGCTCACGCAGGCGATCTTCAGATTTTTCGCGGCAACTTCGCGCTTGGACTGCGCGATACGATCCGGCTGAAACTCCGGTCGCGTGGGCAGGTCCATCGAGCCCATCAAGCCGCGGAGTTCGATGGCGGAAAAATCATGTGTCTGCGCGAAGTCAAGGACTTTGCCCCACTCCCAGGCCGGGCAGCCCAGAGTTGAAAACCCAACCATCAGATGCTGGCTGCTCGCCAACAGCAGGTCGGCGCGCAAGGCGGCAACGGCGAAAGCGGTACTTTGCAGAAAACGACGACGGGTGAGATCCATGTCCACCCCCTTACGACTGTCCCTCATGATAGCAAAAGCTAGAGTTGTGGATCGACCATGTCGTTCTAGGATCAGCCGGGGGCTCGGCTTCTGTATAATTTGCAGGCCTCAAACACTGCTCACAGGATACCGACAATGCTCCTCAGAATCTTCAGCGACAAGGTTTCTCTAGGTTGTGCAGCCGCGGATCAAGCTGCGACGGCCATTCGGCGGGCCATCGCAGGGCGCGGCCGCGCGCGCATTGTGCTTGCGACAGGGGTGTCCCAGTTCGAGTTCCTTGATGCTCTGACCAAGGCTCCGGAGATCGACTGGACCAAGGTTGAAGCTTTTCATCTCGACGAATACGTCGGGTTGCCGATGACGCATCCGGGAAGCTTTCGCAAGATACTTCTCGATAGAGTGGTGAAGAAGACTGGAATTACAAAGTATTACTTCCTCGACGGCGATTCGCCCGATGCGGCAGCAGTCGCTCGCGACGTAGGTAGGCAACTGGCGTCAGCGCCAATCGATATCGCATTCCTTGGTATTGGAGAGAACGGGCATGTCGCGTTTAACGACCCTCCGGCTGATTTCGAGACCGAGGAACCGTACATCATCGTGAACCTTGACGAAGCCTGCCGCAGGCAGCAGGTAGGCGAGGCCTGGTTCGCCGATATCTCCGAAGTGCCCAAGCGCGCCATCTCGATGTCGCCACGGCAGATCCTCAAGGCAGAAGAGATCATTGTAATTGTGCCTGACGAGCGCAAAGCACGGGCTGTGAAGACCTGCCTTGAGGGAGAGGTCAGCCCCATGGTGCCGGCATCGATCTTGCGCCGCCATCCTAATGCGACTGTCTATCTCGATCACGACTCGGCATCGCAGCTGAGCCCAACCGTGCGCGACATGCTGACTAAGCACTCTCAAGTGACGGTGGGTTCGTAACGGGCAGAAGCATCCACACATGACGATTGTCCGGAGGCCGATCCCGTCGCTGCGCTGGTGGATTGGCGGCCTGCTGTTTGCTTCCACGGTCATCAACTACCTCGACCGCCAGACTCTCTCGCTTCTCGCTCCGTACCTCAAACTCCAATATCACTGGACCAA
>Ga0209006_10006201_pt1 | contig 10837 bp, 10 predicted proteins | sample JacPin_JW_Ref_O2_FD_188567 | JGI IMG/M metagenome (GOLD analysis project Ga0209006, IMG submission 188567) | Forest soil microbial communities from Algoma, Ontario, Canada - Jack Pine, Ontario site 1_JW_Ref_O2 (SPAdes) (version 2) | ecosystem: Environmental > Terrestrial > Soil > Boreal... | reverse complement strand
CGGCGCGGTCGTAGCCGATACCAAAATCTGGGCGCCCCGAACTGGCATTCCCCGTCGCTGCCTGGTGAGTTCCAATGTGCAGGGCTATTTTGAAGAATTGATCGACGACGCGCAGGACGCCATTCTCTCCATGCTCGGACAACGAACTCTGCTCGAGGTCCTCACCGAACTGGAGGTTCGCGAGAATGCGAAACGTCATGTTCGCAACCCCAACCGCCGGTAAAAGAACAGGAACAGCGGCGCCTCGCGCGACGAGCTGCCGACGTTCACCTCGAGCGTGACGCTAACGTCGTCAAGACGTCCATGATTCCGGTTGCCTCGCATGGCTACCCTGAAGTGTGCTCTAAATTCCCTGCCGAACTTTGACTTTAATACACAGCCCATGCATGATCTGTGTATGGCCACCAAAACCATATCTATCGAAATCGACGCTTATGATCTCCTGGTGCGGGAGAGAAAGGATCCCAAGGAGTCCTTCTCACGCGTCATCCGCCGCGTGCTTTCGGAGCGACCGGCACTGACAGCCGGCGATCTGCTCGATGCCATGGAGGCTTTCGAAGGCCGAGGTGCTGGGCCGCGGCGGCGTCGATCGCGCGATGCTGCTGCTTGATACCAGCTTCCTGATCGAGTTCGAGGATGAGTTGGCCCATCGAAAGATGGGGCCCGCACGCAACATATTGGCCGCACATCGCCGGCAGACGGCGGCGATCAGCATCATAACGCTCGGCGAGTTCGCGGAGGGCTTTACCGACCCGCGCGCACTCGTCGAGTTTCTGGCGCCGTTTCGAGTCGTGGCGCTCTCGCGCGCGATCGCGTGGCGCACCGCGGCGCTGCAGAGTTCGCTCCCCCGTCGGCTCGGGGAAAATGACGCGTGGATCGCGGCTTCGGCGTTATCGTACGACGCGACCCTCATTGGCCGCGAAAGGGCGTTTGAGCGCGTGCCTCGACTCAACTACTTGTCATTCTAGGTCCGCGGACCTCATGTGCGCCGTTGACAGCGTTGCGGCTCACCCTCGCTGGACGAAGAAAATCTCGTGATACTTCCGGTGGTTATAATTCAGAATCATACCCCCGCTACCAATTTCCCCGGTTTTTCTAGATAAATTAGATACTTACAGGCGCAGGTACAAATCAGGTGCCGTTGGGGCTGCCCGCAACATTGTTGGTATCGGACGCGTTCGAAAGAGCGTTGATGCCGACGTCCTGCGTGGCACTGATGGAACGGCACGTCGACGCTCTTGTGAGCGCATTCTCCGCGGACTTCTACATCGATGAGGATGCAGCGCGTTCTGCGATCAAGTCGCAACGCATGTTCAATCTCATGCATCTGGATAGCGCGATCAAAGTTGATTTGATCGTACGGAAGAATTCGGATTATCGGAAGGCAGAGTTTGAGCGGCGCAAGTTGGCTTCGCTTAGGTCAGTTTCCTTGAATCGTGATGTAGGTCGCCGTCGACGGTCGGTTCGCCTTGCCTCAATCAGTTTGTGACTGAATCGAATGATCCAGATCGTCAGGGCAAAAAATAATCGCGGCGCTTGCCTTGTGGCCCCCCATTGTGACCGCCGATGCCCGTAAACAGATGATCGACCTCGATGTAAATGTGAGCCAGATTATTCATGGGATGCACCGCGCGGAAATTACGGAGTTTGTTGAGGACGCAAAAAAAAATGCGCGCATGATGTTTGTTGCCGAGCTTCTCAGCGCCGGAGAGGAGTTCTTTGTGTCTGCCAGTGTGGAGCGCGTGGTTCCCTTCACTGGAACCCACGTCATTATTAATCGCGTACTTGTGCTCTCTCGGCGGGGCGAAGAATGTGCCCTTACAGATTTCGGGATCGCCGAACTGATCGACAACACAGAGCCCTTGTGCGTAGCGACCGGCCGTCAGACTCGAAACCGACCACCAAGAACCCCTTGCGCTGCCGAACTATCGAGTAGCGCTGATCAAGTGCCAGTGGGACGCCGATTGCCCGAGCCTTTCGGGCGAGCCGATTACTTGCCCACCTTTCTGATTGATTCGCCGGTAGTGCGACCGCCATCACTCATGGACTGCTGTGAATATCATATGGTGATTAATGAAAATCGCCGATCCAACGAATGCATTGCGAATATCAGCAATCAGGCGATTTACACCACCCCTTATCGCCGCCGCCGCATTGCTGCTCCTGGGTGCCTGCGGCAACACCAATCCCAGCAGCGCAGCTCCAAGTACGAGGCAGAACGAGCCTCTCACTTGGAACACGACCACCTGGGACAACAGAGACTGGACCTAAGGAACGAGACTCCCTATGCGCAATTCACACCTGGCCGCGGCCGTTGCAGCGGCACTTACGATGGCCTCAACGAGCGTATCGTTTGGCGCACCGTCCGATACGGTAACGATTCCAAACACGTTCATTGCCGGTTCTCCAGCAAAAGCTGCGGACGTGAACGCGAATTTCACGGCAGTGGCCGGCGCGATCAACAACACCGCTCAGGCGGTGTCAGCGCTGCAAACGACCGTGCAAAATATCCCGACGGGCCCCCAGGGGCAGCAGGGGTCGCAAGGCACTGCGGGTGCGCAAGGCGCTGCGGGTGCGCAAGGCGCTCGGGGCCCCGCCGGCCCGAACGGACCCGCAGGTCCCGCCGGGCCATCAGGGGCGGCCGGACCGATCGGTCCCGCAGCAGCGCAAGGTGCGGTAGGACCGACGGGCCTCTTAGGTCCTCAGGGACCAATAGGTGCAACAGGCCCAACAGGTGCAGCAGGTGCAACAGGTGCAACAGGTGCAACAGGTCCAACCGGTGCGTCGGGTCCAGGTTCAGTCGGTGTGGCTTATACCATCCCCGGCAGCGGCGGCAGCGTGGGCGGAGGATATATTGTGCTGAATTCGCCGACGAGCCGCGCGCAGCTCAACATTACCTGCAATTACGGCGTCGCCGGCGACAACGAAGCCTTTTGGTTCGCCGGGCAGGGTGTAACCGCAGGGCAGATTGCCATCACTAATCAGGTCGATGGTGAGACATTGCAAGCATTCAACGAGCTTGCCATCAACCAAGGCGGACAGGATCGAGCTGCCCTTCCTGCTTGGCCCTGGCATGGGGTATTCACTGCGAATGATGGAGGAACGCTCTCGCGCTGGGACGTAACGGTGACCGGTACGTCGGGCGGTGACTGCATGGTCGTCGTTTACGCCAACAACGGGGGCGCCGCCAACATCGTGCACCCTTGACCTCCGGGCTTGCGGCGGCTACGCCGCCGGAGTTCCGCTACTTACCTTCGGACTTGGCGTCGAGAATCAGTTTCAGCAGATGGCCGAACTCTGTCTTCTTTATGCCGTGATCAGCCCACTCGGTCACCGTCGCGGGGTCCCGGCGTGGAGGATCGTTGTCAAAGCGATGAACGATCACCAGATCGCCAGCTGGTATGACCACAAGGTAATGGCCGCCGGCACCGCGCGCTGAGTACGTTCCGGGCGGCACAACGACCCCTGGGAAGTGAACCCCTTTGTACTCCACCCACCAGAGATACTCATAGCCACCGGCGTCTTCGCCATAGGCTTGGACCATTTCATCGGCATGACTGCTCTTCTGCACCCATGAACGCGGGACTATCTGCTTTGCCTCCCAGCAGCCGAGTCGCAGGTACAGCAGACCGAAGCGTGCGAGATCGCGCGCCGTTATCTCGAAATGGTATGCACGATGCTGCGAAATCGGCCCACCGATGTAGTACAAGTCGGCAACGCCGAAATCCTGCATACCAATTGGCTTGGCGATGCGCTGATAGAACGCGTCGCTGATCGCCATCCCGGCCTTCGACTCGAAAATCGTTCCAAGTGCGTTGAAGTCCCAGTTGTTGTAATACCAATACGTCCCGGGCAGGTGGCTATCGCGCTTCGGGCGCATCTTGTTCATGTATGGAGTCTCGAAATCCACGAGGTGGTATACACCAGAGCGAGCGCGGAGTAGATCCACAACCCGAGCCTGTTTTTCCTGCGCAGAAAGCGGATCGGGTGCGTCGTCGATACCTAACTGCTGCAGTGTCTGGTTGATGTCGACAACCCCTTCCGCGCCGTAAATGCCATACAACGCACTGATTAGGCTCTTGCGCACCGAGTAGGAGCTGATCTTCTTGGTAACATCGCCCCACGCATCGATGACGACTCCGTGCTCCACTATCATCACGGAGGACGAATGGATGGTGGCCGAGTAATCTCGCGCTGCGGTCAGTTTTTCGCGCGACCAACCTGCCCCGGTCGGGTCGACCGATTGCCAATTTGCGCCGGGATAAACAGCTGACGGGCATGACTGCGTGGGCGGAGTAGCGGCGTGCGAGGGGAGTGCAAGCGACCACACGAGAGCAAGTGCCGCTCCAAAGGATGGACGATTTCGTGTCAAAGGCCTCATGAACTCACCTCCATCACGGTCTCGATGATCACAATCCCTCACTACGACGCCGGAAATTCCCAGCATGCTTCACCACACACTACTGGCTTGGTGGTGTCAGGTCGAGCTCGGGGCCGCGCTCGCGGTTGTTCTTGTTGTCGCAAAGGAACTCACTCATCACGAGATTTGACCTCTCATACGTTGCGCTGTAGTGCCACGGGTCGGCGAGTACGAGACGGTCCTCCACGGTGGTATCGATTTGCAGATGAGCCGGATCAGCGAGGTGCACTCGCTCGACCACGTGAGTCTGACCGCTGCCGTGGACGTTGAAAATCAACAGCTGCGCGTTCGCGTCGATCGCCTCAGTGTCAATCATGAGCGTTTGGCCTTCCCAATGCCCGATCGACTCGCCTGCGTAAGTGCTCTCCATATCCCGGCTATGTGCGCGACCGTCGGTATAAATGCGACGTGGCGGACTTTCTTCCGACAGCAACGTCACACGGCCGGGGGTGAACAAGAACTCAAACCCAATGGGCGCCGGAATGACCATCATGGCCGGCATCCCGTTCGGGAGGCAGTGCATCGAGTTGTTATTAGGCTGTCTGTCCACGACAGCTCGACCGTGAAGCGCCGCAATGTACGCTCGGCGTTTAGCTTCGTACACCGGGGTCAGATGCGGCGTCCAAGGATTCCCAGGCTCCAGAGCCCTGATGGCTACAAGCAGCTTGCCAACAGAGTCATGGGTTATCGTCCATACCCCCGACCAATCCGGTAGCTGCGTAATCGTGGCGTATGTCGAACCTTGAGGCCCAGGCCATCTCTTGGCGCCGGCGGTTTGGTGCGTGCCGTGTGAAATTAAGGGGTTACACGCGGGGGTTTAAGCTAAACGTACGCTTGTTTGTAGTTTTTACTGCGTTGCCTGCACTCGTCACTCCAGGCCTTTACATATTCCGAATGTAGGCCCGGTTGACTTTGATACGGAATGCGCGCAATTGTTTCTGTGCGGCGCGCCTTCGCAACAATTAATTGAACCGCACCACGGGTACTCGAATCGTGCGGCGTGCCGCGGAACGGCAACTTTGAACCCACAGGCAGATGTGCCATGTTTGGGGGGCATCGCCGAAGATGGTGTCAGCGAGTAAAAACAATGAGGGTGCGCCTAGAGTATTGCTGATCGGGCCGTACGATCCGCACTGCGGCGAATATACGTTCCTGGCTCCGCCACTCGGTGTATGGCGACTGGCTGGTGTTCTACAGTCAGCGGGCGTCGCCGCGGCAGTGTTCGATCCGAACTGCTGTTGGGAAACGCCGCAACGAGCGCTCGAACGCGAGCTCTCGAGCGGCGCATGGGACGTCATCGGCATCTCCACCACGGGCATGACGCTGCAATTCGATTTGGAACTTGCTTACATCGCACGCCGCGTGGTTCCGCGTGCATTGATCGTAGCGGGCGGCATGGAAGCCACTTTCCGGCCGGGGCTCATGTTCGAACTGGGTCCCTTCGACCTGGTGATACTGGGCGAAGGTGAAAGACCACTGCTGGAACTCGCCGCACGTCTGCGCGCGGGTCAATCGTTGGAGGGCATGGCAGGAGCCGCGCAACGCGGCGCCGACGGCACGCTGATCTCGATTCCACAACGTGCATTGAATCGAGACGAGCTGCGCGACGCGATCTACAGCACGCCCTACGAGAAGATGCCATACACAGCGTATTGGCAACGTCTCGAAGACGCCTATCGGGTGGGCTCTTTGCCGAGCAAGGCTGCGCGCGAGGCGCACCTTTCGGAGATTCGTTCCGTGCGATTGATCACGCTGAACTATTGCCCAATGAACTGTTCGTTCTGCTCGGCGACAAATTTCCTGCACGAGGCGCAAGGCGGCGTCGCCGGCGTCGCGCGCCTCGACGTCGCCGAATGTCTGACGATGATCGAGCGCATCATCACGGCACACCCGCGGGCGCGCACAATCATATTTCAGGACGACATTTTCACATTTACCAGCGACAAGCGGATCCTGCCGCTGTGCGAAGCCATCGTGGAGGCGAAAAAGCACGGGCGAATTCCGCCGCAGCTGCAGTTCATCAGCACGAACCGAATCGATGCGATGACCGAGGAGCGCCTCAAGGCGATGAGGCGCGCGGGTTTCCGCGTATTGGGATTCGGTATCGAGAGTTTCTCGCGACGCGTGCTCACCGAGTTCAACAAAGCTCAGATCTACCGGCACATCGAGCCGATGCTCTCGGCCGCGATCGCCACCGGGGTGACTCCGTTCCTCGATATTATTCTTAGTTCGCCGCACGCCAGTTTGGATGATGTGTTGCAAACGCTGCGCGGCGCATATCGCTGGCTGCGACAGGGATGCGAAATTGGCATGTATCCCTATATCATTCCCTTTTCGGGAGCCGCATTCGCGCGCGATCCGAGTCTGTTGCCGCACACCCGCTACCTGCGCCGACAGGTCGCAGGGACGAACATCGAGTGGGATCAAGCAGCGAAGATTCTTCCGATTGATCCTGTGGTAAGAGATGTCATTCTGCGCATGGAACTCAGTTTCGAGACGATGCTCGCGACATTTGAGAGGCACGCGGCGCATTTGCCCTCGCGGGTGCGTTCGCTTCTGTGGATCTTGAGCGCCATGCCGATACTGGCGGAGTTCGGCGCATTCATTGCCGACGAAAGTGAAATTCGCGAGGAATTAGCCGCGCGGCTGCCGGCGCTGCCGGCCGAGGCCGCGCGCGCGATCGAGGCCACGGCATGAACGGGCGCGGGTACTCGGTGCTCGCGCCGCTTGCGGTCTGCGGGCTGCTGGCCGCCTGGATTGCATTGTCGGTGGCGAATGCTCGAGCGATCGGCTTCTCGATTCTGATCTTTGCGGTCGCCAATCTCATCGTCTACACGGATGCGCTGGATTTTGCTTTGCGTTTGTACATGCGCAGGCGCAACACCGTGGGAAGCAGCGGCGTCTCCGGCAGCGAGCAAATCAAGGATATCTCCATCGATCTCGACGCGATCGTGCCCGCGGACTCGCGCCTGGTGGTGCCGGTTTCGCCGTACGCGATTATTGCCTCGGTGTTCAATCTGGAAGATCACTTTGATGAGTTCGTCGAGACATTCGGATCTTATCGGGATCGGGTCTGGCTCATCAGCGACGGCTCGACGGACAACACTGTGCTGCGGTTGACCCAGGCGGGCTGGCGCTGTTTCGACGATGGTGTCAACCGGCGAAAGCCCGGCGCGATCCGCCGCCTTCTGGAGCGAATTCCGAGTCACATCGAAACCATCATGGTGATCGACCCTGACATTCGCATCCGCGGACAGGGCGAGGGCAGCGTCATCGATTTGAATCACTTCGTCAGCGACTTTCAGCAGTCCGACGCCGCCGCCGCATGTCCCCGCATCATGATCGAGCCCGACGGATTTCTCGCGCGTTTCCAGTCATTTGAATATGCATTGGCGTTCTGCGTCGGCCGAAGGAGCCTGTCGGATCTCAGCATAACTTCGGGTTGCGTATCGCTTTATCGCCGCAGCGCATTGACTCGGATGCTCAGCGAGCATTCGCTGTCCGTATACGCCGAGGATCTCGAGAATGCCGTCATTTTGCTCGGGCATGGAGAAAAGATTTACTACGATGGCCGATTGGTGGTGAGCACAGAGGGCCCGCGCACCTTGGGGCGTTGGTTCTCGCAGCGGGTCGGTTGGTATCATGGACTGCTCAAAGTCTATATAGAGCGCTTTAGCGAAGTCCTACGCATCAGCCGCCGCTCGCCTTTCGCCTTCTATCATTACATCATCTACGTGGGCGGACTGTCCTTGGCGATGCACTTGATCAAGGTGGTGAGCGCAGTCGTGCTGGTGCTCAGCCTATTGAGCGGGCTTGACGCGTTGCTATTGGATAATGTCATACCCAGGCAAAACTTGCTCAATCCCGAATATTTCACGGCGGCAATCAGCAGCTACCTCGCCCTGGGCGTAATCGCACTATTCACGGTCGTACCGAAACGAGAACGCTCGTATGTCGCGCCCGTCGTTCCTCTGTATCTTTGCTACGCGCTGGTGCACATCGTGCCGATGACGGTTGGATTCGCAAACTATTTCGGACTCAAACTTTTCCGGCGGCGCGTCTATCAGGACCATTACGAAAAGCCTGCGGTGCAAACCTTGGGAACGGAAAAAATGGGGCTGATGCGATGATCGTCCGCGGCGTGCCCGCCCCTCATCTGTATTCACCGCCTCACTATTGGGAGGAGCGGGCACAGCGATTTGCCGCCGAGCGCGACGGCCTCGCCGCCGTTTGCGCGTATGGCATGCCGGAATTCTACAATCGCGCCATCGACCTCGAACAACGTCTGGCGCTAGCGCCTTGGCTCAGAGTCAAGAAGGACGCACGCGTATTGGATGTCGGTTGCGGCGTTGGACGCTGGAGCCGATTTCTGGCCGCGCGTGGCGCCCTCGTGCTGGGCGTCGACCTGAGCCCGACCATGATCGCTCAGGCGCGTCGTCGAGCCGCAGAGCAGGGTGTGGAGGAGCGTTGTCGTTTTGCCGTGGCGGACCTTGCTCATCTCGAGCTGGGGGAACAGTTTGATCTGGTGTTGGGAGTGACCGTTCTGCAGCACATCCTGGATCCCGCTGCTTTTCGATCAGCGCTCTCGGCCATGGCGAGTCATCTGGCGCCCGGAGGCCGGATGATTCTGCTTGAAGCGGCGCCTACCGCGCCGGTCAGGCGTTGCGATAGCACCATATTCACGGCCCGCGATCGCAACGTTTATCTCGATTTAATCGACTCCTGCGGCCTCGAGGTTCGCGCGCTCACGGGCGTAGATCCGGCGCCCTTCAGAAAGCAGCTCGTGCCATACCTACGCAAGCTGCCAAGAGGGGCGGGCTTGAGTCTGCTAGCCCTTGCGACCGCCCTTTCCTTGCCCATCGACGCGCTTTTTGGCCGTCGCGCCGTCAAGCATTCCTGGCATGCCGTGTTTGTATTGGAAAGAAAAAACCGGGGATTTTAGTAATGGCAATGAAGGGTCGCGCGATACTGGCGGTCGCTGTTTTTCTCACGCTGGGCGCAGTGGTCGCTTTCGGAAGCTGGTATGAAACGCAACGGGTCAGGCGGTCCCCGCCGGCGGCGCAAAAGTCGGTCACGGTGCATGTGACGAATGGCGGGGATCGTGGGCCCGGCACCTTGCGCGAAGCGTTATTTCTGGTCGCGGGCGCGACCGGCCCAACCAGCATTTCGATAGAGGTTCCCAGCATCAAACTCGAAACGGCATTGCCGGCGTTCGTAAACTCTCATGAAGTGAGCCTCGTCGGACAATCGTCAGGTGCGCAAATCGACGCACAGATGCTCAATGAAGGACCGGTGCTGGACATCGCGGGGCCCAATATCTCCATCGAAGGAATTACAATTCAAAGTTGCCCGGCAATCGCGGTTTTGGTGCGCGCGGTGCATTTTCGCCTTTCCGCATCGGTCATAAAATCGTGCGACGTCGGCGTGGAGATTGCGGAGAATGCCAGCGGCACGCTCCTGGAGCGTAACAAGTTCATCAAGGATCGCCTGGGGGTCCGCTTCGGTGCCTCGCGCCAAAATTCGGTTGTTGCAAACAACGAGTTCATCGAGGATAAGGACGCAGGACTGTGGGCAGTCCGCAGTGCGCCTGAATCGCAGGACGCGGCAATCAGCGTACGCGACAACAAGTTCACCGAAGACGGGAATGCGATAGTCGCCGGAAATGTTCCGGTGCTCGTCGAACGAAACGACTTCATCAACGCACACGAAGCCGCCATTCATATCGTCGGCGCCGGTGCGGTGATTCGTGGCAACCACATCAATGGCGGCGCTTCGATGGGTATCGTCGGGGAAAACGCTCGCGGCACAGTCATCGAGGAGAATGAACTCGAAGGACTTACCGCCTACGGCATCATGCTGCGTGGTTCGTCCAACGTTCTGATCCGGGCAAACCGGCTGCACAATTGCGGGTACGGGATTGCATTCGTTCTCGGCGACGCGCACAACGCCAGCACCGCCGTCGATAACACCATCATTGAGCCGAAGTTCAACGGCATCGATGTGATCGGCGACTCGCCGAATCTGCGCCACAATCAAGTTTTGCGCGCCCACGCGTTCGCGCTGCACGTCGAAAATTTCCAGCCGCCGAACGGCCAGAAGGTGGTGTCGCAACCGGTTTTGGACAATAACAATTTCGGAAATAGCTCCGATAACGGCGCGATCGCCGTCACCTCACCCGTTGCACATTAGTAACCACTTCGATGAAACCGGAAATCGACACACCTCAGTTTGCACAGCGTCCGCACTGGCAGAATCCGCGGATTCATCTGCTTGACGACATGTGGTTGTTGACGATCGTGGCGATTGTCGTGGCGATCGGCGTGCCGTGGCCTTTCAGCGGTTTTGCGGTGCAGGCGGGAGTCGCGAGTTGGGGGCTTCTTGGCCTCGGCGGGGTTCACATTGCATTCACGTTTCTCG
>Ga0209006_10006200_pt1 | contig 10838 bp, 9 predicted proteins | sample JacPin_JW_Ref_O2_FD_188567 | JGI IMG/M metagenome (GOLD analysis project Ga0209006, IMG submission 188567) | Forest soil microbial communities from Algoma, Ontario, Canada - Jack Pine, Ontario site 1_JW_Ref_O2 (SPAdes) (version 2) | ecosystem: Environmental > Terrestrial > Soil > Boreal... | reverse complement strand
CTTGCCCCAGTCCGTCGGCACGAACACGCCGTTTTCGATGACGGTTCCCATCGGCACCTGCATCCAGCTGTTGTTGGCCATGATCCAGAACGCCGACAGCGTGGTGCCCAGCGCTACCATCGCGGTCGAGAACAAATAAAACCAAGGTGGCACGCGCGGGCGCCCGAATAGAAGAATGCCGAAAAAGCTGGCCTCGAGGAAAAACGCGGTGAAGGTTTCGTAGGCCAGCAGCACGCCCTGAATCGGGCCGGTCATGCGCGCCAAGATTTCCCAGTTGGTACCGAACTGGAAGGCCATGACGATGCCGGACACGACGCCCATGCCGAACGTCACACCGAAAATCTTCAGCCAGAAGTCGAACACCACGCGATAGACCGGCCGACCGGTGCCGAGGTGCACAGCCTCGAGAATGGTCAGCCAGCCGGCAAGCCCGATGGTGAAGGATGGAAAGATAATGTGAAAGGAGATCGTGAAGGCGAACTGCAGCCGCGATAATAAAAGCGCGAGATCGTCCATCGGAAGACTCCTGCGTTACCGAGCTGTGGTGCGGACGGCGGGACTCGAACCCGCACAGGGTTTCCCCCAAGGGATTTTAAGTCCCTTGCGTCTACCATTTCGCCACGTCCGCGATTGGGCCGATCGAACGCCGTACTCGCGGCCGCCCTTGTATCACCCGGCGCCCGCGCGCCGGAAGTCGGCACGCCAACCGCTCCCCTTGTTTATTGTTGCTTGTTCTTGGCCGAGGGCGACGGGCGAACAACGCCCCACGGATCGTCCGATGTTTTCTTGTCGGGTATCTTTTTCACCGCCGCATCGTAGTCGCGATCTCTAACCTTCTGCTTCTCGATTTCCTCCGCGCTCGGCGGCCGCTTCGGATTAACAGGAATGCCGAAACTGTCCTGGGCGGCGGCAGGCCCGACAAAAATTGCGACAATGGCGCCCGCTCGGATGAGTTTGCGCAGCATGCTTTGCTCCTCGCCGCCCCACAATTCGGCTCACGAAGCCAGCACTCCATCAGCAACGAACACCTACTCTTTGAGGATATGGCCCCACAGGCCGTCCCAATCGGCGCCGGAAATGTCGGTCACGCGGCCGTCGGCCTCGAAGAATTTGTTCGGCACCTGAAACATGGCGAGCATCAGGCCGCCCTCAGGCGTCCAAGCCACGTGGCGGCTGCCGGGCTCGCGCCAGACGAATTCGCCCGGCCCGACGCTGAGGCCCGCGACGGGCCCTTCTTTGTCCACAAGCTTGCCTTCAAGCACGTAGGTCTGCTCGATCTTGACGTGCTCGTGATCGGGCAAAATGGCGCCGGGCGATAGCCGCATCAATGCGGTCACAACGCCGCTCTCCTTATCGAACAACAGACCCTTCACCTCGCAGCCCGGAAAGCGCGTCTTTTTCCATTCCATTTCGGCGGGCCGCACCACGTGCGAATGAGTGTCGGCGGCGTCGTGCTTGCCCTTAGGTGTGACAGCATCCATGCGAGCCACCTCCTCCTAAAGCCCGGCTTCATTGATCGGCGGTTGGAACGCGAGGCCGGTATCCCACGGAAAATAAATCCAGGTGTCCTGCGAGACTTCGGTAATGAAGGTGTCGACCAGCGGACGCCCCATCGGCTTGGCATAGACGGTGGCGAGGTGGGCGCGCGGCACGATTTCGCGCACCACTTTCGCGGTCTTGCCGGTATCGACGAGATCGTCGACCAGCAGCACCCGCGCGCCCTGGCCGCCGCCAAGCCCAACGATGGATTGGGCAACGGTTTTGAGGACCTTCAAATCACCCTGGTTGATGCCGGTGTAGCTCGATACGCAAATCGTCTCGATCAGCTTGATGCCGAGCTCGCGGGCGACAATCGCCGCCGGCACGAGCCCGCCACGGGTGATGCAGACAATGGCCTCGAATGGGCCGGCCCCGGTCAGCCGCCAGGCGAGTGCGCGCGAGTCGCGATGGAATTGATCCCACGAGACCGGAAAGATTTTTGCCGGATCGCGCCGCACGGCGGCTTCAAGCGTTTGGGGTGCGGCCTCGGTCATCGGCGGTCCTCGCGGCTAAGGCGAAACTCCTTGGCGATTATCAGACCGGACGCATCAAAGGCAATCAGGGAATCTCGTAGACCATGGTCTCATCGGCGACGCCCCGGAGCGCCGCGAGCTGCATTGTCGGTTGCAGCCCGGAGCTTTCGAGCAGTTTCGCCGAGTTTGTGTCCTCAACCACCGATTTCGTGGCGAAAATCGCGTGCGCGGAGGCAAGCCCCTGCACGCGTGCCGCCACGTTGACGGTATGACCGAAGTAATCCTGGTTATTGTTCAACGTCACGGCCAGGCACGGCCCTTCGTGGATGCCGATTTTAAGAAGCAAATCCTCATTGCCGCGCTCGGCATTGATGTGGGCCATCTCCGTGCGCATGCGCAAAGCCGCCGCCAGCGCCCGGTCCGGCGTCGTGAAAGTCGCCATCACCGCATCGCCGATGGTCTTGACCACGGCGCCGGTTTCGGCCCCGACCACGTCGTACAACACGCGAAAATGCTGGCGCACGAGATCGTAGGCGGCGAGGTCCCCGACGCGCTCGTAAAGCGCGGTCGAACCCTTCAGATCGGTGAACAGAAACGTCAGACTCGTGATCTTGAGGCGTTGGTCGACGTCGAGCGTGTCGGTGTTGTAGACGTCGCGGAAGGTCTGATTGCTCAGAAGCCGCTTGGCAGTCAGGAACGGCCGGCGCTTGCCGAGGAGATTATGCAGCCCGTCAGCGGCGATCCATAAGGCCGGCAGCACGCGGCGATCGGTACGATTCTCCAGTGTCACCCGCAACGGCCCCGGCCGCATCTCGACGGTGCCGACCGGCGCCTTCACCTTGTTGAACACGATGCCCAGCGACTGCCGCTCATGCGTCGGCTCGCCCTTGACGTCGATGAATTGCGTGCCGTGGGTTACCGGATCGAACGCAATAACGAACTGATTGGGGAGCTGCACCGAGAGCACGGCCTTTTCGCCCGGCGCAAGTTCGATCGAATCGACAGTGAAATCGCGGAGGCTTTCGCTGAGCGTCTCCGGCAGGTCGACGCCTGAGCTCCAGAAGATCTGCCGGTAATATTCGACTTCCGGCAGCGTATCCGGGCTGTGGGCTGCGATGCGGCGTACGCGCGGACTGACGGTGAAAGTCACTTCTACCATCTCGTCGAGCGTCGGCGTGTAGCCGGCCGCGCACAGCCCGCAATCGTATTCGTCCCGATTGACGTTCTTGAGAGTAGCGCCGGCGTCAAGAACGCCGCCGCAGCCCGGACAAAGAACATTCCACGACAACTCGAATATGCCGAGCCGGGCTGCGTGCAGGAACGCGGCTATGGTGCACTCTTCCTCGAGATGGTGTTTGGCGGCAAAAGCGAGCGGATTGATGCGGCAAAGCTCGCGATCTTGCGCATCGCGGACCGCAGCTTCGACGGCGCCCGCACACTTAGCGTCTGCCGATTGGCGCAGAACGCTGAAAAGCGCTTCGTTGTCGCTTTCGCTCATTGGGCCCTGCTCACCACGGTCCCTGGAAGGTAGGATTGGGGCCCTGCCCCCGCAAGGCGCATCCCCGTGAGCGGTGCGGCCACCGCCATCACACTGATTTGAGCCGTGACCTTCGTTTCGTCAGATGATCGCGGCTTGCACGCGCTCGAGCATCGTTTCTACCTCGGCTTTTGCCGCGGCGAGTTTTTCCGCATCGCGCGAGCGCAGGACAATGTGCGTATTGGGGCGCCGCTCTTCGTCCATGAACGGATAGGAGCCGATCACCACGCCGGCATGCGCCTTGGCGATGGCGCCAAGCTCGGTGCCGATGTCCCCTTCACGAAGGTCGGCGCGCACGGTCTGCGAGACCATGGCGGTTCCGGTCCTTAATTGCGGCGTCACATATTCGAGCATGGCCTGCATCACCTGTGGGATGCCGGCCATCACAATGACATTGCCGATCGTGAATCCGGGCGCGGCTGAGATCTTATTGAGCACAAGCTCGGCGCCTTTCGGCATGCGGGTCATGCGCAGGCGCGCCTCATTCATCTCGCCGCCGGTTACCGCGAGCCGCTCACGCAAAATCTCAACCGCGCGCGGGTCATGGTCGATCGGAAGGCCGAACGCCTTCGCGACCGCATCCGCGGTAATGTCGTCGTGGGTAGGGCCAATGCCGCCGGTCGTGAAAACGTAAGTGTAGCGGGCACGCAACGCATTAAGCGCGGCGACGATCTCAGGCTCCTCATCGGGAACGACGCGGACTTCCTTCACATCGATCCCGATGGCGGTCATCTGCTCGGCGATAAAGCCGATATTCTTGTCCTTGGTGCGGCCCGATAGGATCTCGTCGCCGATGACAAGAACCGCGGCGGTGACGATGTCGCTTGGCCCGCCGCCTTGCTTCTCGCCATCCGTCGCGCCGGCCATTGGCAAATCTCCACGCCGCACGGGTTTAGCGCGGCGGCCAACGTCGCTCAAGCATGGATGCGAAGCGACGCGGCCCAGTGTATGTTGCGCGCTCGTGTGGCGGTTCAAAAGTCCGCATCATACTTGCCGAAAGCTCGTCATGCGGACTTCCGAACCAAAGCCACACTAGATTTAATAACTTGCTAGGGTCCCTTTGCTTCCGAAGTTCGCAAACGAGGGTGCCGTGGAATTATGCGAACTTCGGAATCGGGACACTAGTGAGGGAGAAAAACGGTCATGGATTTTTCCATATCGGAGCGGCAAAAACACTGGCGCGAACGCCTCGTCGCTTTCATGGACGAGCACGTTTATCCCGCCGTCGAGACCTACGAGCGCCAGGACGCCGAAGGCGAGCGCTGGAAAGTCATTCCCGTTGTCGAGGAGTTGAAAGCGAAAGCCAAATCCGAGGGTCTCTGGAACCTTTTTCTGCCGCCTTCGACCCACGACGAAGACGAGTATCACGGCGCCGGATTGACCAATCTCGACTATGCGCTCTGTGCCGAGCAGATGGGCCGGGTGGCCTGGGCCTCCGAAGTCTTCAACTGCTCCGCCCCGGACACCGGCAACATGGAAGTGCTGCACCGCTACGGTTCGGCGGAGCAGAAACGCAAATGGCTTAAACCCCTGCTCGCCGGAGAAATCCGTTCGGCCTACCTGATGACCGAGCCCGCGGTGGCGTCGTCGGACGCCACCAACATCGAAACCTCGATCGTCCGCGACGGCAGCGACTACGTCATCAATGGGCGCAAGTGGTGGTCATCCGGCGTCGGCGATCCGCGCTGCAAGATCGCCATCGTCATGGGCAAGACCGATCCGTCCCGGCCGCGGCACGAACAGCAATCGCAAATATTGGTGCCGCTCGACACTAAAGGCGCGAACATCGTGCGCATGCTTCCGGTGTTCGGTTATGACGATGCGCCGCATGGTCATGCCGAAGTCGTGCTCGACAAGGTTCGTGTGCCCGCCGGTAATCTCGTCCTCGGCGAAGGCAGAGGCTTTGAAATCGCGCAGGGCCGGCTCGGTCCCGGCCGCATCCATCATTGCATGCGCACGATCGGCGCCGCCGAAGTGGCCTTGGAAAAGATGGCCAAGCGCCTGCTGTCGCGCGTGGCATTCGGCAAAAAGATCGCCGAGCATTCGATCTGGGAACAGCGGATCGCCGATGCGCGCATCGACATCGAAATGACGCGGCTGTTATGTCTAAAGGCCGCCGATATGATGGACAAGGTCGGCAACAAGACGGCGCAATTGGAAATCGCCATGATCAAGGTGGCGGGACCGCGCATCGCGCTACGCGTGATCGACGATGCCATCCAGGCGCATGGCGGCATGGGCGTCACCACGGATGCGGGGCTGGCGAAATCCTACGCACACATTCGCACCATGCGGCTGGTCGACGGGCCGGACGAAGTTCATAACCGCGCCATTGCGCGCTTGGAGTTGCGAAAATACACCAACGCGCGGGTGTGAGCGGGCACTACCCGGCGGCTATTTTATTTTCTACGAATAGAAGCTTGAGCTCGTTTTTGCGCACTTTGCCGGTGGCATTGCGTGGCAGCATCTCGGCCGAGAACACGATTTTTACCGGCACCTTGAACGCGGCAAGCCGCTCGGCGACAAAGGCGCGCAGCTGTTCTTCGCTCGCGCCCATCCCCTCTTTCAGCGTGACCACCGCGCCGGGTTCTTCGCCCAGCGTGCGATGCGGGACCGCTACCACCGCGGCGTCGATGACGGCGGGATGCTCGTAGAGCGCGCTCTCCACCTCGATGCAATAAATATTTTCGCCGCCGCGGATCAGCATGTCCTTGGCGCGATCGAGAATGTAACAAAAGCCTTCGTCGTCGAGCCTTGCGATGTCGCCGGTGCGAAGCCATCCGTTGACGAAAGTTTCCGCCGTCGCTTTCGGGTTGCGCCAATAGCCGCGCACGACGTTCGGGCCTTTGACCCAAAGTTCACCGACCGAGCCGGGCGGCAGCGCGTGGCCGTCCGTGTCGGCGATTTTCATATCGCCCACCGGAATCGCCGGGCCGCAACTATCCGGACGCAGCAAGTAATCCTCCGCCTGGTTCCCGGTGAAAGCGCCTGAGACCTCGGTCATGCCCCACCCTGTCCCTGGCACCGCGCGGGGGAACTTCTCCTTGACCCGGCGCACCAGCTCGGCGGCGGCCGGCGCGCCGCCGTAACTGAAATTCTCCAGCGACGAGAGATCGTATTTGCCGAGCGCGGGATGTTCGATCAATTGCCACGCGATGGTCGGCACGCCGCCCGCGCCGGTGATGCGCTCGCGCTCGATCAGCTGCATCGCCATTTCAGGATCCCATTTGCGCATCAACACAAGCTTGCCGCCGATGGCGAGCATCGGGACCATAGTCGCCTGGCATCCCGTGACATGGAACAGCGGCACCACCAGCAGGCTCGACTTCGGCGGCGCGTTCGGATCTGGCACCGGAATCGGTTCGCCGCGTCGCAGAAAGCTTCGCGCCTGCAAATACGGCCTGATGGGTACCGACGTACAAGTGTTGCGATGGGAGCCGACCGCGCCTTTCGGTTTGCCGGTCGTGCCTGACGTATAAAGGATGGTCGCGTCGTCTTCCGGGTCGAGCGGTACTGCGGGCGGTGGCCGGTCGGGCAAAAGCCGCCAGGATGTTATGTCGCCGAGGATGGATTCGAGCTTTGTGACATTTGCCTTTGTCACATCTTCGCTCTCACGGACCACAAAAATCCGCTCCAGCGCCGCGCATTGGTGCAGGTGTTCGGTGATGCGCTCGAACCGCTGGGGGTCGACGAACGCGAACCGGGCGCCGGAATCGTTCAGGGCATATTCCAGTTCCGCTCCGGTCCACCAGGCATTGAGCAAAGTCGCCACTCCGCCCGCGAGCTGGCAGCCAAAGAACGCCGCAGGCCATTCCGGCAGGTTGCGCATGGCGATGGCGACGCGATCGCCCTTCTTTAGTCCCGCCGCTTGCAGCGCTTCGGCGATCGCGAGCGCAGCGCGCGCAAATTCCTCATAGCTCACGCGCTCGTCGCCGTAGACGACGAAGGTTCGCTCGCCGAACTTGCGGCTTAGGAGGAATAAATCGCGCAGCGTCGATGGTGCATTCTTCCACACCCGTGTGGGCACGCCGCGAATGCTGCGCTCTTCCATCTCGAACGGCGCACCCGGCGCGGTCAAAATCGCGTTGGCCCGCGCCAACGTCACCGCCGGAAATGTCTTTGCCGCCTCAGCTCTACCGGCGCCGGGCTGGTCGGTCATCGGCAGTTCTCCCTTCGCGCCCGTGGCGGTGCTCGCCTACGCAATGGTGACGCCGCCGTCGATGACGATCGATTGCCCGGTCATGAAACTTCCGGCACGCGAGGCGAGCAAGATCGCAGCGCCCGCGATTTCGTCGGCTTCGCCGATGCGGCCGAGCGGCGTCTGCGCGTTTCTCGCTTTCAGCATTTCCGGATTTTCCCATAGCGCGCGGGCAAAGTCGGTACGGATCAGGCCAGGCGCGATACAGTTGACCCGCACGTTGTGCGGCCCAAGTTCGACGGCAAGATTGCGCGACAGCTGCATGTCGGCGGCTTTGGAGATGCAATAACTGCCGATCACCGGACTGCCCCGCAATCCGCCGATCGAAGACATGATGATGATCGAGCCGTCCTTGCGGGCGACCATGCCGGGCGCCACCAGCGTTATCAGCCAGTGATTGGAGACGATGTTGTTGTCGAGAATCTTGCGCAGTTGCTCGTCGGTGATGGTGTGCATCGGTCCGTAATGCGGATTAGAAGCTGCATTACAGACCAGCACATCAATCTGGCCGAATGCGGCGATGGTTTCGTCGACGAGGCGTTTTAAGTGCTCCTTCGCCGAGATATTGGCGGCAAGCGCCAGCGCGCGCCCTGCGCCGTATTTGGCATTGATCGCGTCGGCCACTTCGGCGCAAGCCGCTTGGTTGCGCGAGGACACGACTACCCTCGCGCCATGCTCGGCCATGCGTTCGACAATGGCGCGGCCGATCCCGCGCGATGAACCGGTGACGACGGCGACTTTGCCGTTCAAGTCGAATAGCGACACGAGCGTTTCCTCCGCCACGACCATTATGTATTTTGCACTTAAGTTTATGCAGGGCTTGGCCGAAAGCATAGCCACACCGGGAGGAATTAGCCTATGGCCGCGATCAATGCCGTAACCGATTTGACGCGCGAGGGCGATATCGCGCTCGTGACTATCAATAATCCGCCGGTCAACGCGCTTTCCGCCGATGTGCGCAACGGGATTCGCGACGGCGTCACGCAAGCCGCCACCGACCCCGCCGTGAAGGCCATCGTCGTCATCTGTGCCGGCCGTACCTTCATCGCCGGGGCCGATATTTCAGAATTCGGCAAGCCGCCGAAGGGTGCAACCCTTCCCGAGCTCCAGGCGGCCCTGGAAGGCGGCCCGAAGCCGATCATCGCCGCCGTCCACGGCACGGCGCTCGGCGGCGGATTCGAAGTGGCGCTGATGTGCCATTATCGCGTCGCCGTACCCTCGGCGAAATTCGGCCTTCCCGAAATCAAGCTCGGCCTCATTCCCGGCGCCGGCGGCACCCAACGCTTGCCGCGGTTGAGCGGCATCGAAAATGCGCTTGATGCCATCCTGACCGGCACGCCGTTTTCAGCCAAACGGGCGCTCGAGTGGGGCGTTGTCGACACCGTCGTGGAGGAAGGAAAGCTGCGCGAAGGCGCCATTGCGTTCGCACGCAAAGTTATTGATACGCACATGCCGCTCCGCCGGATTCGCGACCTCAACGACAAGATCGATGCGGCCCGGGGACATCCGGAAATCTTCGAAAAAATCGAGCGCGATTACGCTCGCCGTTACCGCGGCTTTGAAGCCTGGCGTTCGGCTTTGCGCGCGGTCAAGGCCGCGATTGACCTGCCGTTCGATGAAGGCATGAAGCTCGAACGCCAGGCGTTTCTCGATCTTATTCCCACCCCGCAATCGCAGGCGCAGCGTTACGTGTTCTTTGCCGAGCGCAAAGCATCGAAAATTGCCGATGTGCCGGACGACACGCCGGTATTGCCCATTAAACGCGTCGGCATCATCGGCGCTGGCACCATGGGCGGCGGCATTGCGATGAACTTCCTCAATGTCGGCATCCCGGTGACGATTGTTGAAACGGCGCAGGATGCGCTCGAGCGTGGAGTCGGCACGATCCGGCGCAATTACGAAAACACCGCCAAGAAGGGACGCCTGACCCAGGCCGATGTGAGCATGCGCATGGGGCTGCTCAGTCACGGGCTGAAACTCGACGCGCTGTCCGACTGCGATCTCGTGATCGAGGCGGTCTTCGAAAATATGGACATCAAGAAAGAAGTCTTTGGCAAGCTCGATGCGATCGCGAAGAAGGACGCGATCCTCGCCTCCAACACGTCCTATCTCGACGTCGATGAGATTGCGTCGGTTACCGGCCGGCCGGAACAAGTGCTCGGCATGCACTTCTTTTCGCCGGCCAACGTTATGCGCCTTCTTGAAGTGGTGCGCGGTCAAAAGACCGCGAAGCCCGTCATCGCCACCGTCATGCAGCTCGCGCGCAAGATCGGCAAGGTCGCGGTCCTGGTCGGCGTCTGTCACGGGTTTGTCGGCAATCGCATGCTGAGCCAGCGGCAGCGCGAAGCGCAAAAACTCATCCTCGAAGGCGCGATGCCGTGGGATGTCGATCGCGTGCTTTACGATTTTGGGCTTCCCATGGGCCCCTTCGCCATGAGCGATCTTGCCGGGCTCGATATCGGCTGGTCCAAGGAAACCAGCAAATCCTCCACCATTCGCGAAATTCTTTGCGAGATGGGCCGGCGCGGGCAAAAGACCGGCGCCGGATTTTACGATTACGACGAGGCGCGGAACGCCAAACCGTCGCCGGTCGTCGAAAAAATCGTTCTCGACTTCGCGGCCAAGAAAGGCATCAACCGCCGGAGTATCTCTGACGAGGAAATTCTCGAGCGCTGCATTTATCCGATGATCAACGAAGGCGCCAAGATCCTGCAAGAAGGCATCGCGCAGCGCGCCTCCGACATCGATATCGTCTGGATCAACGGCTACGGCTGGCCGGTATATCGCGGCGGTCCGATGTTTTATGCCGATCTCGCCGGCCCCGAGAAAATACTGGCGAAGCTGAAGGAATTCGAGGGCGCCATGGGAGCCGACTTCACACCAGCGCCTTTACTCGAAAAGCTGGTCGCGGAAGGAAAACGCTTTCAAGACCTCTGACGACGCCCGGCTCATCCATTGCCAGTGAGATAGACGATGGCGCGGGTCACCGCGGTCGTCGCGATGGCGAGCGCATGCGATACGCCGCCGAGGTCAAGCCCAAGCGTAGCGCCGAGTACCGGCAGCACGATGAATAGCGCCAGCAGAATGGCGA
>Ga0209006_10006199_pt1 | contig 10838 bp, 6 predicted proteins | sample JacPin_JW_Ref_O2_FD_188567 | JGI IMG/M metagenome (GOLD analysis project Ga0209006, IMG submission 188567) | Forest soil microbial communities from Algoma, Ontario, Canada - Jack Pine, Ontario site 1_JW_Ref_O2 (SPAdes) (version 2) | ecosystem: Environmental > Terrestrial > Soil > Boreal... | reverse complement strand
CAGGATACGCGCAGCCAGGGGGTATCTCGGCGCGTTTGAAATCACGGTCGATGATTTCGCGCAACCGTTGCCGTCCTCGCGCGGCGCCTTGTCCTTCGGACCATCGCGCGACGGTGCGATGTCGCGCTGCGATGTGCTGCTGGATTTGTCCGGCGGCCGTCCCTTGTTCCCGGCCGCCGATCTGCGCGATGGGTATGTGCGCGCCGATCCTGGCAATCCGGCGGCGGTCTCGAGTGCCGTGCTGAAGGCGCGCGATCTGGTCGGTACCTTCGACAAGCCGCGCTATATCACTTTCACTGAACATCTGTGCGCGCATTCGCGCTCCCAGATCGTCGGCTGCACCCGCTGCCTGGATCTTTGCCCAGCCTCGGCAATCGTCCCAGCCGGAGACCACGTTTCAATTGACCCGAATATCTGTGCCGGCTGTGGCCAGTGTGCCGCCGCCTGTCCCACGGGCGCTGCGGCTTACGCGCTGCCGCCGTCCGATGCGTTGCTGCGCAAGCTGCGCGCGCTGTTGCTGACGTACCGCGAAGCGGGCGGAAAGCATGCCACGGTGTTGCTGCACGATGAGCCGCATGGCGCGCCCCTCATCGACGCGCTGACACGGTTCGGCGAGGGTCTGCCCGCGCATGTACTGCCGTTTTCGGTCAACGAGGTCACGCAGATCGGTCTCGAGGCCGTCGCGGCCCTGTTCGCTTACGGAGCATCTGCCGTGCGAGCGCTGCTGCCGGCACGGCCGCGTGATATGGCCGGATTGAATGCAACGATTGCGCTGGCCGAACCCATCCTGGCAGGTCTTGGCTTCGGCGTAGGAAAGATCGCCACCATCGAAGCCGACGATCCCGATCTGTTGGGCGCTGCCTTACGCGAAATTCCGGCGGTACCCGGCGCGCCGCGTCCGGCGAGCTTTCTTCCCGTGGGCGATAAGCGGGGAGTGCTGCGGTTTGCGCTGCGAGAGCTGCGCAGGGCAGCGCCCGAGCCCGCAGATGTGATCCCGTTACCCGTCGGCTCTCCATTCGGAGCTGTGGAGGTCGATTCCGCCGGCTGCACGCTGTGCCTTTCCTGTGTGTCGGTGTGCCCGACGGGTGCGCTGACCGATGATAAAGAGCGGCCGATGCTGCGTTTCGCCGAGGAGGCCTGCGTGCAATGTGGGCTGTGCGAGGCAACCTGCCCCGAAAAAGTCATCACCCTGAAGCCGCAGCTCGATTTCCGCAACGGCGCCGGCGGCGTTCGGGTCCTGAAAGAGGAAGAGCCGTTCCGCTGCGTCCGCTGCCGCAAACCGTTCGGCGTGAAGAGCACCATCGAGCGTGTCATGGCGAAGCTCGCGGACAAACATTGGATGTTCAAGGACTCTCCCGAGCGCCTCGATCTCATCAAAATGTGCGAGGACTGCCGCGTCGCGTTCGTCACCGAAAAGGAGTTCGATCCCTATGGGGCGCCGCCGCCCGTGCGCACGACTGCCGATTATTTGCGCGAGCGCGACGGCGAGTCGCCGAAGGAGCACGACAGCCAAACCGGCAGTTGATGTTTATTTGGCGGGAGCCGGTGTTGGTTGTCCCGGCGGTTCGGCGATGCGCTCCTTGGCGAGCGCATCTGCCAGCCACACGTCGTGATGTTCCTCGGCCCAGTGCAGATCCACCTCGCCCGTACCCATGGCCTCGAACGCACCTTCCATTCCGACCGTGCCGATGTAGATATGGGCGAGAATCACCGCGATGAAGAGGACCGCCACCACGGCATGCACGACCTGCGTTACTTGCATCCCGGCAATGTTCTCGATGTAGAACGGAAACAGCAGCAGCAATCCGGAGACGATCACCGCGGCGCCGGCGCCGAGAGCAAACCAAAAGACCAACTTCTCGCCGGCATTGAAGCGCCCCGCCGGTGCATGCTTGGATTTGATGAAGCCGCCGCCTTGTTTCAGCCAATCAATGTCGACTTTGTTCGGGATGTTGTCCCTGATCCAGAGCGCGACGATCAGGAACAGGCCGGTCATGAACGAGAAGCCGACGAAGTTATGAATGTACTTCGCAACTTGCGCCAAGGCGCTGAACGATTCGGGCCCAATGACCGGTCGGAGCAGCAATTTGCCGAACGTGATATTCAACCCGGTCAGGCCGAGAACGACGAAAGAGACTGCCGTGAGCCAGTGCGAGAAGCGCTCGAAACCACTGAAGCGCAGAACTTTCCTGCCCGAGCGTCCGGCTGAAATCCGGATCTTCCCGATTACGGCATAGGCGAGCGCCAAGAGGGCGATCATGCCGAGGATGGCGATCGCGCCGATCCAGCGCAAAGTGACTTCGTGAAAATGCTCCCACACGCGGCCGGCGGGCTCTATGAGCACGGTCTCTCTATTGTCGGGCATGTCGATGCGCCCCTTGATGCGCGACTCCTCTTGAAGGAGAGTCTGCTCCTTGACGGCGCTGGCATCCGGATCCACCGGTGCGTTCGCGTTGGTCTGCTGTGCATCCGCCTGCAGCACGACGCTGAGCATCGTCAAGAACACGAGCGGAGCGATGGCATGCCGTATTCTCGCGAAAATCGTCATCATGATCGCCACCCCGTCCGCATCGCAGGTCACACCGAGATCTTTTCGTGATAAGCCGTCATCCAACCCCAGGCGCCGGACCCATAACCCCGCTTCAACACCCGCTCCTTATAAATCTCGGCAATGATGTCGCCATCGCCCGCCAGCAACGATTTGGTCGAGCACATTTCGGCGCACAGCGGCAGCTTGCCCTGCGCCAGCCGATTGGCGCCGTATTTCTTGTATTCTTCGATGCTGCCGGTTTCTTCATTGCCGCCGCCGCCGGCGCAGAAGGTACATTTGTCCATCTTGCCGCGGGAGCCGAAGTTGCCGATGCGGGGGTATTGCGGCGCGCCGAATGGGCATGCGTAGAAGCAGTAACCGCAGCCGATGCACAGATCCTTGGAATGAAGCACCACGCCTTCTTCGGTGGGAAAGATGCAACTCACCGGGCAGACCGCCGCGCATGGCGCGTCGGTGCAATGCATGCAGGCCATCGAAACGGACCGTTCGCCGGGCTTGCCGTCATTGATGGTGACGACCCGTCGGCGGTTGATGCCCCAGGGTACTTCATGCTCGTTCTTGCACGCGGTGACGCAGGCGTTGCAGTTGATGCAGCGGTCGGCGTCGCAAAGAAACTTCATCCTCGCCATGGGTTAGCGTTCCTTATGCCGATCTGATCTGGCAGAGAGTGGCCTTCGGTTCCTGCATGCCGGTGGCCGGATCGAAGCCGTATGTCGTGAGGCCGTTCACACTCTCGCCGAGCACATACGGGTCGGCGCCTTTCGGATACTTGCTGCGTTGATCGACGCCCTGCCACCAGCCCGCAAAGTGAAAGGGCATCCACGTCACGCCCTTGCCGACGCGCTCCGTCACGAAGGCCTTCATGCGCGCTTTCGATTGACTTTCAGGTCCGGTCACCCACACCCAACTTCCGTCTTTGATGCCGCGTTCGGCCGCGTCCGCGGGATTGATTTCGACGTACATGTTTTGCTTCAATTCAGCCAGCCATCGGTTCGATCGCGTCTCCTCGCCGCCGCCCTCGTATTCGACCAACCGGCCGGAACTCAAGATCAGCGGAAATTCCTTGACGATGCCCTTGTCGACGGCGGCTTTCTGCACCGTAAATCCCAGATTGGCCACACGAAACTGCCGGGCATCCGGCAGCGTCGGATACTTGGCGACCAGATCAGGCCGCGACGTGTAAATGGGTTCGCGATGGACAGGGATGGGGTCCGGCAGATTCCAGGCAATCATGCGCGCTTTGCCGTTGCCATACGGACTGCAGCCATGCTTGATGGCGACGCGCTGAATGCCCCCGGAAAGATCGGTCGACCAAGAGACGGTGTCAGGCTTGGCCGCATTCACCCGAAGAATGGTCGCCAACTCCGCCGCCGTAAGATCCTTGTCCCACCCGAGCTTCTTCAAGACGCCGAGGGTGAACTCGGGATACCCATCCTTGATCTCGGAGCCCACCGAATACGAGCCGTCCGCCAGCAGGCTTTCGTGCACGTCCGTCTCGACCTCCTGGCCGTTCTGCATGATCTTGCGTTTGACGACGCGTTCGACGCCGAAGCGGGCGCGAAAAGTGGCGCCGCCGTCCGCGACGGACAAATTGGTGTTGTACAGAATGGGCGTGCCGGGATGCCGAAGCGCCGGCGTTCCCCAGCACGGCCATGGCAGACCGTAGTAGTCACCGCCGACCTCTGGATCATCCTTCGGCGCCCGCATGGTGACCAAGTCGAATTTGTCCTGATTTTTCATGTGCGCTTTGAGACGCTCCGGCGATTGACCGCAATAACCGGTGGACCAGCCGCCGCGGTTGATCTCGCGCAGAATGTCCTCTGCGGACACCGCACCATTTTCAACCTTGATGTTCTTGAACATCTGCTCCGCAAAGCCCAGCTTGCGCGCGAGCATATGCATGGTGTCGTAGTCGTTCTTCGATTCGAACACAGGCTTGACGACTTGCTCGCCCCACTGCAGCGATCGATTGGAATTGGTGCGCGATCCGTCCATTTCGAAGCTGGTGCATGCGGGGAGCAGATAAGTCCCGTTCTTACGGCCGGAAAGCACCGCCCAGCTCGTTGGATAGGGATCGCAAACGACCAGCAGATCCAGCTTCTCGATTCCGCGCAGTGACTCGGGCATCCGGGTAATCGTGTTGGCGCCATGCCCCATGACGAACATGGCCTTCAACGTATCCGGCTGGCTGACCTGATTCTTCGGCAGGAGCGTGGCGTCAAACCAGCGCGTGCTGGGAATGCCGGGCGTCTCCATGAGGGTCTTGCTCGCGAAGCGCGATTGCATCCAGTCATAGTCGACTTCCCACACGCGGCACCAATGCCGCCACGCATCTTCGGAAAGACCATAGTAGAGAGGAAGACTCGTCACATCGAGACCCAGGTCGGTCGCACCCTGCACGTTGGTGTGGCCGCGGAAAATATTCGCGCCGCTTCCATAGCCGCCCACGTTGCCGGTGACGAGCAGCAGCAGGCAGCTGGCGCGCACGTTTGCCGTCCCGGTCGCAAATTGGGTCTGACCCATTGCCCAGATCAGCGTCGAGGGGCGCTGCTTCGCGAATGTCTCGGCAACCCGCTTGACCTGCGCTTCGGGCAGCCCGGTAACGCGTTCGACCTCGGCGGGGGGCCACTTTTCAACCTCCGGGAGAATATCTTCCAGGCCGTAGACGCGCTGCCGGATGAATTCCTTGTCCTCCCAGCCATTCTTGAGGATGTGCCAGAGCATCCCGTAGATCGTGGCTATGTGAGTGCCGGGGCGCACGCGCACATACTCGGTGGCATGCGCCGCGGTGCGCGTCATCCGCGGATCGATGACGATCATGTTGGCGCGGTTGAGTTCCTTGCCCTCGAGAATGTGCTGCAGCGAAACCGGATGCGCCTCGGCCGGATTGCCGCCCATGACCATGATGGTCTTGGCGTTGCGGATATCGTTGTAGCTATTGGTCATCGCACCATAGCCCCAGGTATTGGCAACCCCGGTGACGGTGGTGGAATGACAAATGCGCGCCTGGTGATCCGAATTGTTGGTTCCCCAGAAGGCGGCAAACTTGCGGTTGAGATAGGCGGCCTCATTGGTGAACTTGGCGGACCCCAGCCAGTAGACCGATTCCGGCCCGGACTTTCCCCGGATCTCCAGCAGTTTGTCGCCGATCTCCTCGATGGCCTGATCCCAGGAAATACGGTTCCATTGACCGTCGATCAATTTCACCGGATAGCGCAGGCGCCGTTCGCCCGTGACATCGTCACGCACCGCGGCGCCCTTGCAGCAATGCGACCCACGGTTGATGGGGCTGTCAAAATCCGGCTCCTGGCCGATCCAGACGTCATTGGCCACTTCGGCGATAACTGAGCAGCCCACCGAACAGTGAGTGCAGATGTTCTTTCGGCGCGAAACCAAGGTGCCCGTCGCCGGCGGCGCGCCGGCCTCGGCCTTGCGCACGCTGCCGAGCGGTAGCGCGCCAAGCCCGGCGAGCCCACCGGCGATGAGGCCCGAACTGCGCAGGAAGGAGCGACGATCAAAATGACTTTGGGGTTCGCATGCGAATGCCGGGCCGCCTGCACCGCCGCGCTGCTGCAGTTCTGATCTTTTGATGAGCATGGATGCGTTACTTCGCCGGATAACGATTGACGCGGTAATACGTCTGAACTTCCACCGAGTTGGCTTGGTACTGAGGCTTGCGCTTGTCGCGCGGGCGGACGGCACGGGCCGCGGGAATCGAGGGGGCGCCTATCGCGGCTGCGGCACCGGATGCCGTAACGGCAAGCAGCAGGTCACGACGACGAATCATTGTTTTGTGCCGCTGGTCCAAGGTAAATCCCTTCGTACTGCCGCCAACAAGATCATCATCACGCGTCGCAGACAAGTCAAGGCCAAACCCGTGAAAATCCACGCCCGAACGTGTATATCCATGCCCGAATTTGTACAGCCTTGCTGCGGTCATTGGTGAATTCGGGCTGCCCTGGCATGTCCAAAGTCTTGAAAATAATACAAACATTGTCTGACTGCCTACAACGATGCAAACTCTGGTATCGAATCCCAGGGAGCCCATCGAGGGCGTTATCCGCATGCGCTCTACGTCTCCGGTTCTTACGTTTGAAAAGGTTTTGCGTGCGTATGGCACGGGTGGTTTCACATACACCGAAGTCGTTGCGCAAATGGAACGACTGCTCGCGGTCGGAGCGTCTCCTGCGGCAATGTTGGAAATTCTGCGGCGTCGGGAGCGAATCGAACCGTTTCCAGAGTACGCGCATGTCGAGGTGGTCCGCCTGCTCAATGCCGCCATCGCCAGGGACGCTGCCGAAGCGGCGGCGTCTGCCGAGCAGCGCGACCCGGACGACACGGATCAAAGTTCTGATTCAGCCGGTGCGCCGGCTGGGTCGGGGGCCGGCGCCGAAGGCCTTTCCAATGAGGGTTCCTCGACCGCCGCTGCGAACCCATTGGCATCACCCGAGGCCATACGCTCACTCGAACAGCAGATTGCGCGGCAACTTGACGAGCATGAAATGCTGACCCGCTCTTACGAGCGCCTCAAGGAGACGGAATCGGCTGCCACCGCGCGCGTCGCTGCGCTTTCCGCGGAATTCGCGGTCGTACGCGGCATGCTCGAGTCGGAGCAAAGCACACGGCGCGGCTTGGAAAGAGCATTGGCCGAAAGCACCGCATCATATGATTCGACCCGCTCGCGCGGCGATGAAGCGGCGCGTGAAGCGAAGCGCTTCCAAATCGAGATGGGCGCCTTGCGGGATACGCTCGCGGCGCGCGACGCCGCGACTGTTCGGCTGATGAATTCCCTCGCAGAGCGTGACGGCCAACTCGCGGCTCTGCAGCAAGAGCACGCGAGAATAGTCCCCCAGTTGGAAGCGCGCGCCAAAGGCACCGCGCAACTGGCAGCCGAACTGAAGGCCGCCGAGGCGAGGCACTCTGCACTGCAGGCCGAGCGCGATGACTTGCAAGCCCAGCTCAGGCGCTTGCGGTCCCAGCTACGCGCCAACCAAGCGCAGGCGGAAACAATGCGTACCGGCGCAAGCAGTGCAGTGCCGGTGCTTGAGGTCTCGCAGGCGACGCCGGTTGCTCGTTCCGTGGCCGATGCCGAAACGCGAGGGCGACAGAAGGCAGAACCGCCGGCGGGGAAACGCAGCCAAGGGTGGAATACGCATTCCCTCGTTCGACTCTCGGCGGTGAGTTTTGCGGTCGTCGTATTGGCGGTTGCCGCTTGGTTTTTGGTTCAGCGCATGCTGGCGCCCAAGCCAGCTTTGACCCGTGCATCTGTGGAGGCGCCGACGCCGGGTACCGTCTTCAGCGACTGCCCCGCTTGTCCGAGCATGGTGGTGCTGCCGGCCGGGCGATTCCAACAAGGTTCGTCCCGCGCAGAGGGTGGCTCATCTTATGAATTGCCGGCGCATTGGGTGAATATCCAGCGACCGCTGGGGATGTCGTTGAACGTCGTGACGGTGGAGGAATTCCAGCAATTCATCGCGGCCACCGGCAGAGACATGCAAGGCTGCGATACTTACGATGGCGAGTGGAAAACGCGGCCGGACGGCAGTTGGAAAAGCCCGGGATTTCCACAGACCGGCACGCATCCTGTGACGTGCGTGTCGTGGGATGACGCACAGGCCTACGCTCGATGGCTGTCGGGGAAAACCGGTCATCAATACCGCCTGCCGAGTGCATCGGAATGGGAATACGCGGCACGCTCCGGCGGCGAGGCCGTACTGCCATGGGGCGCGAACGCAGCGGCCGCCTGCGCCAGTGCGAATGTGGCCGATGCCAGCGCGGCGCAGCGGTACCCGGGATGGACGGTATTTGGGTGTAACGATGGCTATGTCTACACCGCGCCGGTCGGCTCATTCAAAGCCAATTCATTTGGTCTCAACGACATGCTCGGAAACGTTTTTCAATGGACCGAGGATTGTTGGAAGGCGGACTATGTCGGCGCGCCCATTGACGGATCGGCGCGCAGTGCCGGCGATTGCTCCGAACACGAGCTCCGAGGGGGATCCTGGTTCAGTACGCCGGCCTATGTGCGAGCCAATTATCGAAATCACTTTGCGGCGGGTTACCGAACCAGCAGCGTTGGAATCCGGTTGGTGAAGGACATGGGGTCATGAACCGGCTTTTTCGGCAGCGGCGCTGTTATCTGATGTCAAACGCTGGTTATCCCGTCCTGGCATTCCTGCTCCTGTTCGCCGCCGTGTCGTCGCATGCCGCGGTGTTGCCGACCACCAGCAAGGCGCCCGCGGCGGCGCTAAAACGCGACACCGAATTGTGCTCGGCCCAGGCCAATATAGGTGCGTGCTACGATGCGATCCGCTGGAATCCCAACGACCCGGCGCTGCTGGTCAGTTTGGGGGATGCTCTGGTACGAGCAAAGCGTCCCCAGGATGCCGTTCGCAGCTATCGCCGTGCCGCCGTACTTGCACCGGGGATGGGAGGACTTGCGGCCAAAATTTCGGCAGCCGAGACGGCATCGGCTCCCAAGCGCGCATCGGCAAGACCGGTAACCGACCGCGCTGCCGGCAGTGCATCCGCCGACAAGCGCTATTCAAATGCCGCTCCGGAATCGCAATCGCATTGATGCCGTACGCGAGGCCGGCGTCGCCCCTCAGTGCAGTGAGAACAGGCGCCGGATACTCGAGGCCACCCGGTCCGCCAATCCTTCTTGATGGTGCTCTTTCCGGTCTTGATGGTCGAGCACGGTCCGATTCGCCAACTGCCGTATGGCGAGGCTTTCGCTCAGCTCCTCGGCCATGCTCGGACGAGCCTTGAGGAGCGGGGATAGCGCGTCCTTGGGAATTTCATAAATCACAACCCTGGTGAGCGCGGCAAGTTCGCCGTTCAACGATTCCCCGGTGAGCAGCCCCATCTCGCCGAAATAATCACCCGGCGCCAAGCGGATGACTTCGATCTTGCGCCCATCGCTCAGGGCCGAGCCGACCAGTACGCCGTAACTAACGATGCACAGGGATTGCATGACCGTGCCCTTCGTGACGATGACCGCGCCTTGCTTGTATTCCCTTCGCTGCATCCGCGACGCCAATGCCGTTTTTTCCGCCGTGGTCAAGGTCGAGAATAAAGATATTCCGGCCAGCAGGCGTTCAGGTATGTCGGGTTCCCCCTTGTCCTCCGCAGTAATTTTTGCAGATGTCACGGCGATTCGCGGTGCAAAGGCGGCTCCTGCGGCCGCCGCCGCGCGATAGACGCGGTCGAACAGCTCATTTTGAGCCTGATCAACCGCGCCGACATCCGTCACCGAGTAAGAGAGTTCGAAATCGATCATCTCCGCGCTCACATCTTTGATGGTGACGGTCGGCTCGGGTGCCCGCAGGATATGTGTGCTGCTCAGGAGTACTTCTTTGAGCAAATTGCGGCCCGCGGCGGGGGTCAGCGAGGGCGCCAATTTGATCCGGATGCTGGTGCCGTGGATTTTGGTCGGCGTGCTGCAGTTCACCAGCTTGGATTTTGCAATCACGCTGTTGGGGATGATCGCCACATCCTGGTTTCCCGTCAGGATGTGCGTGGCACGCCAATTGGTCTCGATCACCTTGCCCTGCACGGAGTCGTCCAGAATGATCCAGTCGCCCACGCGGTAAGGGCGCTCGATATTGAGAACGATGCCGGAGAACACGTCCCCGAGGGAGCTCTGCAGCGCCAGGCCGATGATGATCGCCACAGCGCCGGAGGTGGCCAGCAGACCTCTGACCGGCAGATCGAAAACATCGGCGATGATGGCGAAAGCCGCCGCGGTGTATATGAGTGCAGCCAAGAGGTCTTGAACCAGCTTCGATTCGCGCGGCTGCTGGCCCAGCACGACGAAGGCGCGCAAGAAACCGACCGTGACCCATGCCGCGCCGAGCCACCAGAAGACTTCGAGTGTGCCCACGAAAAAGCGCCGCGGTTGGGCTTGGGTCATGACACCCGGGCTATAGGGCACAACACCGGCGGCCAGCAGCAGCCCGGTGAGAATGAGCAGCACCAAGACCTGAACGATAAAGTGCACCAGCGAACTGCGGCGGCGCCAGTAGCTGGCGCCGAAGAAGCCCGCGACGATCACGGCTCCCGCCAGAAAAAGAGGGTCACTCACCGTCGCAAGGCTGGAAGAGAATGAGATGCTCATGTTCAATTGCTCCGTGCGCCCATGCGGTCAGCTGTCGGCGCAGTTCGTCAGTGCGTGCAGGATTTGTCCGACATCCGGCGTCCTCAATTATCCGCCTTCAACCACGGCCTGAATAAAAAAGTCGACTGTCGCCCGTAGGGATTGTCCTGCGGGGCGCCGATGCGCGCGCCT
>Ga0209006_10006198_pt1 | contig 10838 bp, 9 predicted proteins | sample JacPin_JW_Ref_O2_FD_188567 | JGI IMG/M metagenome (GOLD analysis project Ga0209006, IMG submission 188567) | Forest soil microbial communities from Algoma, Ontario, Canada - Jack Pine, Ontario site 1_JW_Ref_O2 (SPAdes) (version 2) | ecosystem: Environmental > Terrestrial > Soil > Boreal... | reverse complement strand
TGGCGAGCGGCGAGGCCAGCGCCCGCACCACTTCCGGCAGCCCGGTGATGAGCTTATCCACCACTGCCGCCTGGTTCCATTCCTGATACGCCTCGGCCTTCACGCTCATGGCCTTGGCTTCCGCCTCACCTTTCTTCAAAATGATCTCCGCTTCGGCTTCGCCCTGCGACCGAATAGCAGCCGCGTGGCCTTCCGCTTCCGCCGTGAGCCGCGACTTCTCCGCCCCAGCCAGCGCTTCGATACGTCCGCGTTCGATTTCCGCCTGCTTTAAAATGGTCGCGATCAACTCATTCTCGCGGCGCTCGATTTCCGCCTTTTGTACCTTGATCTCTTGTTCCTTCTGCACCTGCTGGATCTTCACCTGCTCGGCGATCACCTGCTGCTGCATGATATTGGCCTGGATGTCGTAAGCCTTATCGGCCTGCGCCTGCTGCTTCTTGGTGGCTTCCACATAAGTGGCGCGCTTAATTTCCAGATCTCGATTCGCTTCGGCCTGTTTGGCCTGCGACAAAGCTTCGGCCAGCACGCGCTCCTGATCCGCCATCGATTTCGCCACCGCGGCGGCGCGCATGGCTTCAGCCCGCTTGATGGCCGTGTCACGCTCGGCTTCGGCCGTTGCCACGTCGGCATCGCGCTTAATGCGCGCGACGTCGGGCCTTCCCATGTTGGAAATATATTCGTTCTTGTCGCGAACCTCTTTGATGGTGAAGGAAATTACTTCCAGACCCATCTTGCTCAAGTCCTCCGCGCAGGTGCCGCGCATGCGGTCGCCCACCATTTCGGGCTCCTTCACGATCTGCTCCACGGAAAGCTGGCCGATAATGCCTCGCAAATGGCCTTCCATCACCAATCGGATGAGCGCTTCCCGCTCCTGATCGCTTTTGGTGAGGAACTGCTCGGACGCGGTCTTGATCGATTCCGGATCGGACTTCACCTTGATCTGCGCCACCGCCTCCACCGTCACGGCCACGCCCTGCTTGGTATAAAGGTCCTGCTGGGGCGCCACGTCGAAGGACATCAATTGCAGCGACAGCTCATGACAGCTTTCGATCATGGGAAAGATCACCGTGCCGTGCCCCTTCACAATGCGAGTACCGCGGAAGCCGTACACTACCAGCGCTTCATGCGGCCCCGCCTTGCGATAGAGCCGGGCGAACATTGCCATCAGAAACATGACGACCAGGACCATCAATCCGGCCATCGTGAGCACTTCCACTGGAAGGTGCATTGCTAATTCTCCTTTTTCGACTCGCTGATTTCTTCCCAAGCCCGGACGTAGGCGATGCCGCGCTCGTAGCGCGTGACCACCACTTCCACGCCCCTGGCGATGGGCCGGCCGTCTTCACTTCTGGCGCTGGCCGCCCGTCGCACGCCATTTTGCGAAAAGATCATTTCTCCGGTACCTTCTTCGCGCACCGTGCTGCTCAGGCGCCCCAGCACGCCGACCATTTCGTAATCGGCCGGATCCAAATCCCGATCGTGCTTCAGGAGCACCTTAAACAAGAACCAGAACACCACCGCGGCGCCCATCAACCCGCTTACTACCGCGAAGCCCAGCGCCGCGAGCGCCCAGATGCTCGAATAGCGCGTGAGCAAATATCCAACGCCGCCGAACCAGGCTAAAAACGCCGCCACGGTTCCGAAATTAATCGGCGACGTCTGGGACCCCTTAGCGCCTGGGCCATGCCCAGCGTGCCCGTGCAATCCTCGCGGCAGGTGCATATGCAGATGCGTGGAGCCGGCCAGGAACGAGATCAGGCTGCACAGGAAGCCGAGGCAAAAGCAAAAGAAATAGAAAGTTTCCCAACTCATTTGGCTTTCCTCCTTTGAGGCGAGTGGGGTTCGGATCTGAGGACCTGGAAGAGACGATCCACCAGGCCCGGGGTATCCAAAATGGATTCCATCAGCAACAGACACTTGCGCGAATCTTCGTGCTTGGCCAAACTCAGGAGCGCGCGGCTGACTTCCGGATCGCGCGCGAACCGTTCCACGCCGCCGATCAGCCACAGATCCAACTGATCTTCGCGAACGCGCACATCGGACATCAGCTCGGTGTGAAAACCTTCCGGGTCGTCCACCAGGTAGCCGGGGTGGACCTTGAAGAAACGCGCCAGCAGCATGCGCGTGTCGTTGGTCAGATGCGGACGGCTGCCGCTTTCAATCTGCGACAAGTAGGACTGGCTGAAGGACTGCTTCAGCTCACTCTTAATGGCGCGGACGATTTCCTGCTGCGTCATTTCGCGGCCCAGTCCGCGCAGCGTGCCTTCCACCTCGCGCAGATAGCGAATTTTCTCTCCGAGCTTCATATTGCAATCTGCGATTACTATATTGCATTCTGCAATCGGCGTCAAGGGCCGAAAGTACCATTCGGCTGTACAACTGCATGTTATTGATTCGCTTGGGGAACCGCCAGCGCTGTAGCGGCGACCGGGCCCTGGTAGATCTTTCTCAGGCTGGCCCACAGCGGGGTGGTCTGGTCCGGCGGCGTGGCCGCATAAAACTGGCGCAGGCCGTCGAAGCCGTCCCTTTCCACCGGCGCCAGCCAGGTTGCATTGCGGATGACGCGATAGTAGTTCAGCGCGGGTTCCAACACCCAGGAGACGCCCATGCGGATCTGGCCGGGCGGCTTCGGCGCCGTTTCCAGCGCTTCAAAGATCCGTTTCGTATCGGCGTCATAACGCCAGACCAGAAAGCTCTTCACGTTCCATTGAGCCGCGAATTCGATGGCGAAGGACGCGAGCAGGATCGTTACCGCGAAGCCAACCAAGCGAGCTAATCCAGGGCGCTCCATCAGTACCCGCGCAAATCCGAGAGCGGCAAAAGTCGCCAGAGGAACAAAGTAGACGCCGGTTCGATCCACCGGATAAAGCATGCCAGAAACGAGATGCGCCGCAATGAGGAGAATCGCCGAACCCACCACGACCAGTGATGCTAGGCAAGCTGCCAGCGCCGGCATCGAACGCGGGAATTGCTTCGTCAAGGAGACCGCGATCAGCGCGGCCAGGGTCATCGCCGGAAGGAAAATTAGCGCGAAGTTGCTCCAGATCTGCTCCGTGCGATGCAGGAAGCCGGAACTGACGCCATAGGCAAATGAAACGTCCATCAGGTTTCGAAGACTTTCGACCGCCGTGCTGCTCCCCACGTAGAAGTCTTGACTACGAGCCAGATCAATAGGGGCGGCGAGCAGAAAGGCAACGGCCAGCACGGCGACCGGAACAAGGAAGTGAATGAGCGGAGCATACGTGCGCGTGGATTGCGGGCCCATGTCAGGCATCGGTTTATTGCCCTTCTTGCGAACCTTGGTGGGAAGCGGAGACGCCGGCGTCGGCTTCTCAGCAGTGCGCAGGATGAGGACGCAGAAAGCGGCGGCCATGATAAACACGGGGATGATAAACGTCAGATTCGTGGCTACCGCAATGGAGCATCCGAGCGCCGCCTTCCACAGACGGCGGCGAAGCTGGGCGTCATCGATTTTGGGGATCGCGCCATTCGAACGATCGTGAAACCAGGCCAGCATCTGATACAGCGCCCAGAACAAGCCGGCCATGGCAAGACCATAGCCACGCGCCGCGACCAGAAAGTCGAGCAGAATCGGGTTCAACGTCAGGACCGCGCATCCCAGCAGAAACAGCCAGCCTTCGCCCAGAACTAATCCGCACAAACGGAAGACGGTCCAATAAAACCAGGCGCCCGCGAGAACGGTGGGCAGCCTGATCGCGAATTCAGACTGTCCGAAAAGCGTAGTCGAGATGCGGAAGAGCAGTGTGGCCAGAAAATGATGGTTGGCATCATAATGTTGGAAAATCATCGAGGCCGGGCCGGACAGGTATAGCTGCCACGTCAGCGCTTCATCGTGAACGATGGATTGGGTAGCGGCGCGATAGAAATTCGTCGCGAGTAAGGCTGCGAGCAAGAGGAGGGCGGCAATGCGGAATCCGGACCTGGTCAAGAAACACGCTCTCCGCGCGAGAACACCAGCAGTCCGATACACACCAGCAGCGAGACCAGCGATGTGAACGCCGCGGGCACGAAATAGGTGGAATGATAGTCCAGCACGAGATCGCCATGGCCCGCCGGGACGACAATGCCCATGAGCGCGTGGTCCACCGGAAGCACAGACAGATCTTTATCGCTCATTCTGGCTGTCCAACCAGGAAAATAGGCGTTGCCAACGCGCAACAGACTGGTGGTCGCACATTGGTAATGGATGCGGTAATGCCCGGGCGTGAACTCGTCAACACCGGCCGTGCCGCGTGCGTCCTGGGCTGCCACGTTCATCCCCGGAGGAACCAGCGCCTGGCGCGTTGGATCCAAGCTAGCCAGGCGCTGCTTGCTTTCGTCTGGCGTGATCACCGGGATCAGTTCTTGGGGGAAATTAGCGCGGGGAAGCGGATCGGGCAGCACATGTACGTCGCCCGTGCTCCCGTCCAGCCAGCGGCTGACGTTGAGATCCTTGCGCAATGCCGGGTTCGATTTCATGGCCAGCACGAAATCCGAGTAGCGTGAAAGTTTCAACGGCCCATAACCATAGGTGACCTCGGTGCGCTGATCCAGAAAATGGGACATGGGTCCAAAGCTAGGCAGGAATTCGATTCCGTCGAACCGGGTGAGCGGCGGCAGAGCATCCACTACGGCTCGATGGAAGAGGTCCTCCTTGGAACCATACAACTCGTCATAACTCTGGCGCGAATACGCCAGGGGATTCGTGGCTGACTGGTAATAGAAAAGATCCGCGCAGAAGAATACCAGGACGGCCACTGGTAGCCAGCGGATGGGCCACTTGCTGGTCAGCGCCACCAATCCCGCGGCAGCCAGCAACGCCAGGCCAAGCGAGGGGACGAACCAGATGTTTACGGGAGCGCGAATGCTGCTGAACCCGGGAAGGCGCGCGATCAGCAGATAGAGCCCCGCGTATCGTCCCATGGCATACCAGATGGTAGGGACGATGAGCAGCAGCCCCGTGATCCGCAGCCTGCGGTCGCGCAAGCCGAAGATCGCCAGCGGAACCAGCAGAATTCCCGCGTAGAAATAGTATTGCGTGATGTCTTCCGGCCCGTGGTAATTCCCCGAGAGGACTCCGTAGAAATCAGGCAGCACCAGGGTGGACAACGCGGGCAACGGGATCAGGCCTTCGGTCCTGGTAACGGCCGCCAGCCCGGAGCGGATGGAATTCACGGTCAATTCCAAGCCCGGTCCCGTGCCAACGGCAGAAATCGCCGTTCCAATTAGCGGAATCGCGAGGGCCATCCCGAAAATCCGGATCCAGCGGCGAGGATCGAAGACTACTTTCGCAACCGCGAATAGGCCGAGTGCGAGAAAACTATACAAGATAGTCTGAAAGTGCCCTGCCAGAATCAGCATTCCCGCGGCTAGTCCGCCGAGAATGGTGTAGCGCAGAGGATGCGAGGCCACGGCCAGATCGAGCAAGAGCAGCAGCCAGGGCATCCACGCCGCGCCTTGCAACATGGTGGTATGCGAACTGTGGCCAACAAAGAAGCCGGAGAGCCCATAGCAAAGTCCCGCGAGCACGGCAGCCTGTCGCTGTCGCAGCAAGCGCCACGCCAGGAAGTAGGCGCCCAGGCAAGCCAGCAACGCATGCAGCCAGTGTTCCGCCACCAGCACATGCGGGGAGACACCGATCAGGAAAAACGGCCAGTTCAGGGGATACCACGCGCCCACCTGCGGGTCGGCCAGAAACGGATAACCCGACCACGGGAATGGCGACCAGAAAGGCAGGCGTCCAGCGTGGATCTCCTGCGACAAGTAATGCTGGACCACCTGATAGTAGTCGGCTGCATCCCATAAAATCGACGTGCCGTCGGATGTCATCGGAGTCCAGTAGCACAGCAAGGTCATGGCCAGAATAATGAGCGGGGCGATTACTGGCCAGCGGTCCACGGTGTTCGCTGGGAGCTGCCGATCGACCTGCGCAGGCGAGGCGCCAGGCTTCCTTTTCGAAACTTTTGGCATGAAATTTCGAGACTGCGCCCGCGGTTTCGAGACGGACGACTTTCGATTGTAGCAATGGAACGCGCCGCGCGCGGATCGAATAGAATGAGGCAATGGATGGGCTGGCGCCAGTAGAATCGCTGTTGTCAACCTATCCACGCTCCCGTCCCGCGTTACCCCGCGAACAGCAGGCCAGCTATGTGGAACACTACCGCGCCAATCGCGCCGGGAAGCAGGGGCTGTCGAAAATTGTGGTCCAGCTCGAGTCCTGGATGCACCGGCAAGTGTCGGCGGGCGTGACCGGTGGCAATCTCCTGGAAATCGGTGCCGGCAATCTGAATCACGTTCCGTACTTAGCGGAGGCATGCACGTGCGACGTTGTGGAACCGTTCCAGGAACTTTTACAAGATAGCGCGTATCGATCGCGGGTGCGCCGTGTGTACACCAGCCTGCAAGAAATCCCACAAAGCGCGAGTTACGACTGCATCTTTTCCGTTGCTGTACTGGAGCATCTCACCGACCTTCCGTTCATTCTGGCTCGCGCCGGCTTGCTGCTTCGCGAGGGTGGAACGTTCCGCGCAGGTTTCCCCAGCGAAGGCGGCCTATTGTGGGGACTTGCATGGCGCCTCACCACCGGGATCGAGTACCGGCTCCGGCGCGGAATGGACTATGGAACCATCATGCGCCACGAGCATTTGAACACAGCCAGTGAGATCCTGGCGCTACTGAATTACTTCTATCAACGCGTGGAAATCTCTCGCTTCCCTTTGCCCTTCCAGCACCTCAGTTTCTACACCACGGCGATTGCCGGCGCGCCGCGTCTGGACCGCTGCGAGAGTTTCAACGCGCTCCGAACCGAGTCTGGCGTCTTTAGCCATGAATAGCTACGGGCTGCTGGTAAGCGTGGTGATTCCCGCATATAACGAAGAAAAGAACGTCTCCGCCGTGTATGAGGCAGTTCGATCGTCGCTGGCCGGCCCGGAAACCTGCGAAATTATTTTCATCGACGATGGATCTACGGACGCTACCGCCGAACGCGTCCGGGCACTGCGATCGCGGGATTCCTCCGTGCGATTGATCCGCTTCGGCCGCAACTTCGGCCAGCAGCCGGCCCTGCTGGCGGGATTGGAAGCGGCCCGGGGCGCCGCCGTGATCACGCTCGATTGCGATTTGCAACATCCGCCTGAACTGATCCCCCGTATGCTCGAAGCCTGGCGTAACGGAGCGCCAGTGGTTCAAATGATACGCACGCAAACCGAGGGCGCCGGGGTCTTCAAGAGGATGACATCGCGCGTCTTCTACCGGTTCGTCAACCTGCTGAGCGAAACTCCGGTGGTGAGCGGCGCAGCGGACTATCAGCTTTTGGATCGAGCGGTGGTGGATGCCGTTCTGCGGTTCAGGGATCGCTACCCGTTCCTGCGCGGGCTGGTGGGATGGCTTGGCTTCCCGGCCACCAGGATTGAGTACGTGGCGCCGGTGCGCTATCGAGGCTCGAGCGGATACACGCTGCGAAAGATGCTGCGCCTCTCTCTGCAGGCGGTGATGGGGCTGTCGTCGAAGCCCCTGCGATTCTCTTTCTACTTCGGCCTGATGACGGCGATCTTTTGCGTGTTGTACGCCGCGTTCGCGATAGTCGCGCTGGCCGCCGGCAAAAACGTGCAAGGTTGGACGTCGGTGATCGTGATGGTCACCTTCTTAGGCGCGGTGCAATTGGTCTCCATCGGAATCGTGGGCGAATACATTGCCCGGGTATACGAACAGAGCCGCGGGATTCCGCGCTACGTAATCGTGGAGAGCGATGAGGCCCCGTTGGCCCGCGAAGTTCACCAGGCGGAAAGTTAGCTTCAGCGGCGCTGTTTGCCGGCCGGTTCCCGCCTTGCGGAAATCGTCTCTGATTTGCGCGTGGCAACTTTAACCGCGGGGCGCGGGCTGCCCGGATCCGCGATGCTGCGCAGCATGACAAAAAAAATGAAAACAAAACTGGGCCACACCTGGAGAATCAGGCGATCGAACGAGCTCTGAACTTGCCACGCCAAGCTGTAAGGTGTAATCAGATACACTCCGCAGTAGGACAAGAACACCAGGACCAGCGCGGTGGTCGCGATCAGAGCAGGCAACCGGTAGCGCTCCTCCAATTGCCAGCGCAGCAGAATGCCCAGAATGGCGAGCAGAATTAATGGATGCGTCACGCCAGAGCCAAGGTTGAGCAGATTGCTAATGAATCCCTTGGCGATCTCCGCGTACCGGCTGGCGTCGTGTAATCGTGCCAGACCGGAGGAGCCCTGCGTAACCAGCGGGTCCGTCGCGGGGGCCAAGAAGAATTTGAGCCACAGCGCGAGCAGCACTCCGGGAACAGCGCCCGCCAGCAGCCATCCGGCGCGAATCATTGCGGCTCCCGTGCGCCGCTGCCACATAGTGAAAGCCAGGAACACGATCAAGATCGTGACCAGGAACGCGATGCCTTCGTTCTTGGTCCAGGCCGCCAAACCGGCGCAAAGTCCAGCCAGGAACAAGGCTTTCTGACTGCCGCCAGTTGCCGCAGCATCCAAGAGGAGGAGTGTGATTGCGCCCAGGTAATAAAATGCGAGCGGAATGTCGGCGTATTGCGAAGGCGCCCAAATCAGCAGCGACGTAGTGGAGAGAATCACCAGGCCCGCCAACCAGGCCGAAGCAGCACCTCGCAGCAGCGCGACGGCGCTCACCAGAAGCGCGATGAGCGATGCGAAGAATGCGAACGCGGTTACCACTGGAGCGACGGCATCCATGTCGCCGCCCGCTTTCCACACACGTGCGATGAAAGCGGAAAGAAGTAGAGGATAATCCGGATGGGTGCCGTAGAGCAGAGGCGACAGCGCATAGCGCCAGGCGCCGCTTGGGCCAGCAAGAAACTTCGCGCGCAAGTTCCAAAGCGTCCAGGCATCCCACTCGCCGGCGGGAACAGCCACAGCCATCTGAACCATGCGGATGCACGCGATCAGAAGGACGATTCCGAATGCCAGGGCTAGCAGCCAGGTCCAGCGAAAGCCCGGCGTCGCGTCGCCGGAACTCGAGAGCGCGACGCCACGGGAGCGTGAATGTAAGCATTGCCAAGCCAGGCCGCCCACCAGCGCGATGTCGATGCCAAAAATGGCGCCTGGTGACGCTGCACCGCTGACGTCCAACAGCAGAAAAATGACGGACGTCACACCCATTCCGATGCCCGCGCCCAGCGCGGCATGGAACAGCACAGCGGCCCAGCGTGGCTGCATGTTTCGCACCGGATCGAGAGCTTGAACCAGCAGAAACCCAATGAGCCAAGCCAGCAGGATGGAGATGGCTTGCAGCATCTAGTGCGCCCCGTCCCTATACAGCACGACACCGTTCCCAAAATCTCGCACCAGTGTTAACCCGCGCTCCCGGCCAAACTGGGTCACGTCCAGCGGCTTTGAAAAGTTTCCGATCACCCATTCAGCGCCAGGCTTCAGGCTTTGTTCCCGAACCAAACGCGGCGCCAGCGCGTATTGAGCGCCATCACGCAATACCGCGCCCAGCGTCTGGCTGGTGGGGACATCGGAAACATAGCCAACTATCCCGGTGGCCGGCAGCGCGGGCGTCAGATCCTGAAAGCGGGCATCCTGTTCGCCAACCTTATAGACGTCGGCGCTGGATCCGGTGGCCTGTTCGGTGGCGCCATAAAAATTGACCGTGCTCCACAAAGCCAACAGAGCCACCGCCGCGCAGGCTGCGAGCGTCTGCGCTGAAGAAGGCTGCTTCACTGTCCCTGCTGCATCACCGCGCGCCCTTGGTAGGCGTCCAGCACTTCGTTTACCCGGCCATCCATCATCACCGAGCCGTGATCAATCCAAATAGCACGATCGCACATGCCGCGGACGTCGCCCGCCGAGTGTGAAACGAATAACATCGATTTGCCGGCGCGGCGGAAAGCCACCAGGGCGTCCTTGCTTTTCTCTTGAAAGCTGGCGTCTCCCACGGCCATCACTTCGTCGATCAATAGGATATCGGGGTTGCATTGAATAGCGACAGAAAAGGCCAGCCGCATGATCATGCCGCTGGAATAAGTGCGCAGAGGATCGTCGATGAACTCGCCGATGCCTGAAAACTCCACAATACGGTCGAACAGTTCATTGGTCCTGCGTTTGGACAGCCCCAGCAGCGCGGCGTTCATCACCAGGTTCTCCGCGCCGGTTAAATCCCGATGGAAGCCGGAGCCCAATTCCAGGAGCGCGGCGATACGGCCGTTGACGCGTACCGCGCCTTGGTCCGGCATGGTGAGGCCCGCCGCCAGGCTGAGCAGCGTGCTTTTTCCAGCGCCGTTAGACCCGACAATCGCCAGGCTCTCGCCGTCTTCCAATTGAAACGAAACATTGCGCAGCGCGTAAAAGGGTTGGTTGTGAACTCTGCCGAACCAGCGCGCGATATGGGTCCGCAGCAACTGGCGTCCCGTACTGTGAGGAAACCACTTGGAAACGTTTTGAAATTCTATCAGCATCCCGGCCTACAAACGCGCATAGAAGCCGTCTTTCAACTTCGCGAATACGAATAATCCGGTGCCGAACATGAGGATGGACACGACGGCCAGGCGAATGAGCGTGGATCCGAGCGGCGCGTGACCTTCCAGCAAAACATTGCGCATCATCAGGACTAAAGCGGCCACCGGATTAATTTCATAGATGCCCCGGAACCGGATGGGGATGAGCGCGAATGAATAGAAGACCGGCACCAGCCAAAAGAGCACCGTATTGGTGGATTCGATCACGTAGCGGGTATCCCGCACGTAAACATTCAGGGCCGAAAACGCCAGCGCCAATCCCATGACGAACAGAATCTCCAGGCCCCAGAGCAGCGGCAGCCAGAGCCAGTGGATGTTCACGCCGCGGCCGAACACCAGG
>Ga0209006_10006197_pt1 | contig 10839 bp, 10 predicted proteins | sample JacPin_JW_Ref_O2_FD_188567 | JGI IMG/M metagenome (GOLD analysis project Ga0209006, IMG submission 188567) | Forest soil microbial communities from Algoma, Ontario, Canada - Jack Pine, Ontario site 1_JW_Ref_O2 (SPAdes) (version 2) | ecosystem: Environmental > Terrestrial > Soil > Boreal... | reverse complement strand
CTATCGATATAGCGCCCGTCGACTTCGGATTTCGGCACGAAGCTATCGATGTCGATCGTGTGGCTGCTCTCGATCGCGATGGCGTCGAGTTCTTCGTCCTCGACCTGCAGGTAGACGCCCTTGTCGACTTCGTAGCCCCGCCCCTTATCGTCAGGATCGATCGGCTCGCCTGTGCCTTCGTCGATGAGCTGCTGACGAAGGCGATTGCCGGTTTTCTTGCTGATTTGCCGGAAGGCGACTCGCTCGCCCGACGATGAGGCCGTGTAGAGCGCGATCGGGCATGAAACCAGGGAAAGCTTGAGATAACCCTTCCAGTAGGGGCGCGGGGGGGCCATGGAAACTCCTACTCAACGCAAACAGCCATCCTTATAACACGCGGGAGGTTGTTCCGGACAGCCTTGGCAAGGATTCTTTAACCAATGTCTGCGAGCGGCGGTCTGCGCCGCCAGAGCCTCTCAGGACAACCGAATGGGCGATGGCCGGCGCCTTGGTGGCGGCTCGCCCCAAAAGGGGGTTGCATTGGAAGGGGCGGGGCCCCGTGGGGGGAACGCGGACCGGGACGAGACAACCGCGAGCGGTAACGACGGGCGGATCGCGACGGCTGCGCAGGATTTGCCCACTCAGTGGGAAACCCTCAGATAGAAGCGATCAAATGTCGAAAACGTGAAACGGCCACTTCAGCCGGCCAGGCGACGCCCGGCTGGGCAGGCCGAATCAAGGAGCTCGCCGGCGCCGACTGGCCACCACGCGTGCGGCGCCTTGGCGTAGGAGGCGAGGATCAGGAATTCATCGTCGCCATCGACGCGAACCCCGGCGACTGCGACCGTCAGGTCGCCGGGGTCATGCGTCTTGCCAGCAACAGCCTCGGCGGCGAGCCGAAACGGATCGACGTTCGAAAGGTCCGTTCCCGGGATGCGATATCCCCAGAACATCGTATGGGGAACGACCGGACCGATCTGCGTCCATTCGCCCATCGGGACCTTCGGCGCCGCGGCCGCGAGCGTGCGGCGGGCGTACGGAAGAAGGCAACCTATGTGGATGTGGAGCTGGTCCTGAGTCCTGACAATTGCGGAGTTAACGAAAAGCGCGATCGCGTCGCGCTCCGGCGCGTGACTGTCCGCGTCCTTGAGGAATGTCCGCGCGCGCCACGCGGCGTCGAAATAGTTCGGCGCCCCGGGCGACTGCAGGAACGGGTCCTCAACTCCGACGATCCTTCGCGTCGGGACCAGGACCGTGTCACCCGACAGCGGCGCGTGCAGGACGACGGCGCCGCGCTCCTCGCCGCTGGAAAGATCGACCTCGAGGCAAGGAAAGGGCTTTCCGGTCAGCTTATAGTCGGCGACGCAGGCGCGCACGACCTGCCACAGCACCATTCGGTCGAGCCCGATTGCGAACGCCGCGAACGTGGCCGACACCGTCAAGGCGGCGACCAAGGAAAAAATCGACACTGTCTTCCCGCCGTGCGTCACGGCTTCGCTCTGCGCATCGCTCTTAGCCCTTTTTATGAACGTCCTGCGCGCCTAGCATAACGTGGGCGTGAACTACAATTTCTGATTGCAAGTGATCCGAGATCGCGACCCTTGTGCAACCGGCCGTTCGACTTTGAAGGGCGATTTTCCCTCTCACGACTTGCACCCGCCAAAAAGTTGAGATTTCCGCCGTGAAATTCTTGATGTGCAGATACAGTTTCCGAGCTCGCAATCTGACCCTTATCGTGCCGCTGAGAGGCGCCAACTAGCCGCCTGACCGTCGCCCCTGGCTTGATGGCGCGAAAGAATCGGTCGACAACCGGTAGGACAGGCGAGTTGAGGAGGAGGGGCGGCATGAAGAGACTGGGATGGGGAATAGGCCTTGTCGCCTTGATGATGGGGAGCGCAGCCGATGCGCAGAGCGCGACCAATATGGCCGCTCTCAAGGGCCTCGCTCCCGTCTCCGCCCTGTCGAACAGCACGGATGGGAAGGCCGCGCTGGGCTCCAACTTCACCGTCACTGGCGGAATCCAGACGGGCGCCATTCGCCAACCTACTCTGCTGCCGTTCGCGGAACAGCAGCAGCAGGCTTTGCGCGACGCCTTCATCACCGACGGCAATCTCGTGGAGTTGACGGACGGCCTCGGCACGACCTTGAGCGCTGCCTACGAGGCGCGCGCGCATTACCTTGACCGGGAGCGCTTCACCAGCATCTCCAAGGCTGTCTCCGACGTGATCGCCTATGCCAACTCGACAAGCGGATCGGATTCGAACGCCGGCAAATATTTCTTTGCCAACGGCACGACGAACGGCAAAAAACCGGTCTCCGACGAGGCCCTGGCCATCTTCAAGGACATGGACGGCGCGCCCGATCCCTTCGGTATCGGCTATGGCCGGCCGGGAGGAACGCCCGGCGCCGACAAGTACGGGAATTCCCGTCCGTTTCAGACCGAACCCACGGTCCGGCCGATCGTGGGCTTGGACTACTTCAATGTTCCGGCCGGCAACGACGTTTATAACCGCGGGCCGATCATGAACCTGATCGACAGTCCATCCTTCCCGAGCGGGCATACGACCTACGGTTATATGGGCTCGCTACTGCTCGCCGTCCTCGTGCCCGATCGCTATCAGGAGATGGTCGCCCGCGCCGCGGAATACGGCAACGACCGCATCATCATGGGCGCACATTACGCCATGGACGTACTCGGCGGGCGAACAGTCGCGACCTACGACCTTGCGCATCTGCTTGCCAACGATCCCGCCTACATAGGCCGGCCGCTCAAGGACTTCGCCAGGGCGACCGCAATGTCCGAGCCTCAGGTTCCCGCGACCATCGAAGACTTCCGGGCGGCCGTCGCGAACGCGCGGACAGACCTCACGAAGGCGCTCGAGGCGGCCTGCGGCGACACAATCGCGGCTTGCGCGCGTCAGGACACCGGCCGCTTCAACGCGCCGGCGATGAACGAGGCCTTCTACGCCTCGACGCAGACCTATGGGCTCCCGGTCGTGCATCCGGAGACGGCGGACAAGGTGGAGGATGTCGGCGCGCTGGCCCCCGAAGCCGGGAATCTTCTGACGGCCGCTTTCCCCAAGCTCAGCCTCGAGGAGGCGAATCGCATCCTGACCGAGACGGAAGGACCGGGCGGTGGCTTTCTCGACGATGGGTCAGCCTTCGGCGTCTATTCTCGGCTCAACCTCTATGCCGCTGCTGGCCGAGCGGCCGCGCTCGCACGCGCCAAGCCCTGATAGCGAGGGTTAAGGAAAGCGAACGTTCGTCTCGCGCCAGCGCTGCCAGCGGCGGCGCAATTCGCCTTGGCGCAGGCCGATGATTTCGTCGAGCATCTCGGCCTCGATCATACGGTCGGTGCGGAAATGTCGGAACCCCTGACGCAGCTCGCACCATGCGACCAACATCCGCGTCGTCTCCGCATAGCCGAGGATCACCGGCCACACGGTCCGCTCAGTTTCCTCGCCAGCCTCCGACCGGTAGCGGAGCCGCAATTTCCGGCCGTTGCGGATCGCCGATCTGAGGCTTGAAGCATCGACGCTTTCCTCAGGCTCCGCGATCGTCGGCTTCACGCCGACACTCGGCTCGACGATGAAGGGGCGTAGACGTTCGGGGACGACCGCGGCGATCTTCGCGATCACATCGCGGGCCGCATTGGAAAGAACCTTGTCGGAGCGGCCTGCGACCCATTGCGCTCCCAGCGCCACCGCCTCAATTTCGTCGGGCGTCAGCATCAGGGGCGGCATGTCGTAATCGGAAGCGAGCAGGTAACCCAAGCCGGCCTCGCCATCGATCGGAATCCGCTGGCCTATCAGGTCGGCGACGTCGCGGTACACCGTGCGCTTCGAGACTTCGAGTTCCTCCGCCAGCGCGGCCGCCGTCACTGGCCGCGTGGACCGGCGGAGGATCTGTATGATTTGGAACAAGCGGTCGGCGCGACGCATCGAAATGCTGACTCCTGCTGCCAGGATGGTGTCAGCAGGCCCTGGCTACAAGAGCTTTCGCAACGCCGCAGCGACTTTGCGGCCTGACCGAAAGGACTAAGCCCATGAAGTTCGCCTCCACACGCCTCGTCGCTGCTGACATCAAGGCGATGGTCGGCTTCTACGAAATGGTGACCCGCCAATCCGCCGAATGGCTTGCGCCGGTATTCGCGGAAATCGTAACTCCTGCGGCGACGCTTGCGATCGGGAGCGCCGAGACGGTGGCGTTGTTCAAGCAAGGGAGCGCTGAGCCGTCCGCCAATCGCACCGCAATCATCGAATTCCAGGTCGACGACGTCGACGCCGAGTTCGCGCGCCTGAAAGACAAGGTCGAGGTGGTGCATGAGCCGAAGATGATGCCCTGGGGAAACCGCGCGACGCAGTTCCGTGATCCCGAAGGGACGCTCGTGGGTATGTATACGCCGGTTACCGACGCGGCGAAGCAGCGGTTCGGGTCGCGATTTGATTAGAGTAATCGCTTTTGGGTCGAACCGGCATCGTCATTGCGAGCGAGCGAAGCAATCCAGGGGAACGTCGGGCGCCCTACGGCCTTCTGGATCGCCGCGTCGCTGCGCTCCTCGCGATGACGATTCTATCCGACCGTATGCGATAGAGACGGGCCGGCTCATCCCATCGCCGAGAGCGGCGCCGCGACCTCTTCGAGCGACCTGCGCTCGGCATTGACGGCGTACAGCCAGGCGATGACTGCGGCGGCGAACATGAGACAAGCGGCGAACACATAACCGCCAAAAATCGCCTGCCGCGATCCGCTTTCAATGAGCTTGCCGAAAACGAGCGGCGCGGCGACGCCGCCGACGCCGGTTCCGATGGCGTAAAAGATCGCGATCGTCATCGCGCGAATTTCTATCGGGAAGGTCTCGCTGACCGTCAGATAGGCCGAACTCGCCGCCGGAGAGGCGATAAAGAACACGATGATCCATCCGATAGTCTGGCCCGCCGCCGACAGCAGATCCTGCTCGAAGGCGACGGCAACCGCGATCATGAGCAGGCCGGAGAGCCCATAGGTCAGGGTGATCATGATACGGCGTCCAAGGGTGTCGAACAGGCGCCCGAGAACGACCGGCCCAAGAAAATTGCTGAGCGCGAACGGCAGGATGTACCACCCAACGGCGCCCGCGCTGACCGAGTAGAACTTGGTCAAGACGAGCGCGTAGGTAAAAAAGATGGCGTTATAGAAGAACGCCTGCGCCGCCATCAGCGTGAGCCCGACGAAGGTTTGCACCCGGTGGCGGCGGACCAGCGTGTCGAACACTTCGGCAAGCGGCGTATGGTCGCGCGTGCGCAAGCGGATGGCTTTGTCGGCGGGGACCAGCTCGAGCTTCGCGCCCTCGTTCTGAAATCGTTTTTCGATCCCGTCGACAACGTCCTCGCCGTCCTTGTCCCGCCCGTGGATCACTAGCCAACGCGGGCTCTCGGGAATCCACCTGCGCATGAAAAAAACGACGACGCCGAGAATGGCGCCGGTTAAGAACGCGAGCCGCCATCCGAACTCTGAAGGGATGAGCGCAGGGTTGAGCAGCACGACAGCGACCACAGCGCCGAGCGCGGCGCCCACCCAGAAGCTGCCGTTGATGGTCAAATCGAGCTGGCCGCGGTAGCGCCCGGGGACCAATTCCTGGATAGTCGAATTGATGGCGGAATACTCTCCGCCGATGCCGCAGCCGGTGAAGAAACGAAACAGGAAGAAGGAGAATCCGTTCCAGGCGAGCCCGGTGAGCGCCGTCGCGATGAGGTAGACGACGATGGTGGTGAAGAACAGCTTCTTGCGTCCGAGCCGGTCGGTCAGCCAACCGAAAAACAGCGCGCCGACCACCGCGCCTAGAAGGTAGGCGCTGCCGGCCAACCCAACCTCGGAATCGGAGAACCGAAGCGCCGGACTTTCCTTCAAGGCGGGGGCGACCGAACCCGCCAGCGTGACTTCGAGCCCGTCGAGAATCCAGGTGATCCCCAACGCGGCAATGACCAGGACGTGAAAACGGCCCCACGGCAGGCGCTCCAGCCGAGCCGGAACGAGCGTCGAAACCTCCCCCGATACATGCGCGGATGTCGCCAACATGAGTTTCCCGCCGCTTCAACCAGCCCGCCTCAATGTGAAACTAGGTCGTGGCGCGAAGGTTGCACGATGGCGCCTAGGCGGACCGCGATCGTCTAAAGCGCCCGCTCCCACCGATCCCGGTAGGCCTCGAGCCCCGGCAGGTCCCAGGCGCGCGCGCTCTCGAGCCGCGGCGGCCCATGCGGCTCGCCCCAATGCGCCAGCATCGCCGCGCCGGCCGCCGCGCCCGCGCTCATCGGCGCGATCACCACCCGGCGGCCCGACATGAGGTGAGCGAGCACGGCGGCGAACGCCGGCGAGCGGGTGAAGCCGCCTTCGACGATCAGGTCGCCCGGCGCTTCGAGACGCCGAAGCATATGGGCGGTCATCAGCGCCGCGTAGAGGGTCGCGAGCGCGGCGCGCGCGTGTCGCGTCGCCGGGGCTTCGCCTTCGATGACGCCTTTGCGCCCGGCGAATGGCCCGCCCTGGTCGGAGAATGCGGGCAACGCGAGCGCGCCCGAGGCGATCATGGCCGTGACGTCGGCCTCGTCCGCGTCGGCCGGGGCGTCGCCGGCCAGGACTGAGAATTCGCGCCCGCCCATGAAGCGCGCGGTCGGCACGGGAACGCCGCACACGTCGACATTGGCCAGCATGTCGGCCTTGGGGTCGAGTCGCGCCGTTCCGCCGACGGCCATGATGATGACCCATGTTCCGGTCGAGATGACGGTGAACGGCTCGCGCCTCGACACAAGGTGCGGCACGAGGGAAGCGTTCGAATCGTGCGCGCCGCAGACGATGCGCACATTTTGCGGAAGGTCGGTCGCAGCCGCGGCTTCCGGCTTGAGGGTTCCGAGCGTGTCCCAGGCGCTGCGCATCGGCGGGAAGAGCCGCCGCCAGCCAAGCTCGTCCACCATGCTCGAGAGCGCGCCCTCCTTCGGGCGCCACAGGTCGGTGTGCGCCCCGAGCGAGGTCACTTCTGAAGCCATCGTCCCGCCCAGGCGCCAGGCGAAATATTGCGGATAGGTCAAGAATGCGGTCGCCTGCTCGAATTGGGCCGGGAAATGGCGCTCGAAATAGAAAATGTGCCGCCCCAGATTGAGGCCCCGCGGCAAGTGGGGCGACCGCGTCTCATCATAGGGCGGACGCGCCGCGTCATAGGCGGCATCGACAGCGGCGAATCCATCGAACTCATAGTCGAGCGGCGGAAGCGCCACGCCATCGCGCCCCATCAGGACGCCCGCGCAGCCGTGCGTCGTGGTGGAGATCGCCTCGATGGAAAACCGCGCGCCAAGCTCCTTGAGCGCGCCGATGAGGAAAGACCAGGCGCCCTCCATGTCGAGCTTGAGATAGGGCCACTTGGCGTCAGCAGCGAGTGGCGCGTTGGGGCAGCCGCGCTCTGCCACGACCTTGCCCGCGGCGTCGAACACGACGACCTTCATATTGGTCTTGCCGATGTCGAAGACCGCGACGCAGCCGTTCATGCCCGCGTCCCCGTTCATTCCAGATGGAACATCTCAACCAGGGGTGTGGTGACCGGACTGCCGTCGGGGTTGGCGGCCATGATGTCTTTCATGTGCGCCCACCAACGCTGCATTACCGAATGCTTCGTCACCTCGCCCATTCGGTGGTCGTCGGTGCGCTCGAGATAGGCGAAGAGCGTGTTAGTGTCGGGGTCCAGAAAGATCGAATAGTTCCTGACGCCTGATTCGCCCAGCAGCGCCTGCAACTCCGGCCAGATCGCGTCGTGCCGGCGGCGGTATTCGTGCGCCTCGCCGGGATTGAGGAACATTTTGAAGGCATAGCGCTGCATAGGGGCCTCGGCCTTCCATTCCCTCATCGCGCGGCCTTCACCGCAAAGAAGGAAGTGACCTCTCCCCGCGTTGCGTTGCGGGGAGAGGGGCTCGCTCAGAAGTCGAACTTGGCGACGTTGTCCTTGTTGTAGATGAAGGGCGCTCCGAGCAAGATCTCGCTACCGTTGACGACATTGAGCTTGCCGAGCTTGCCCGCATCGACCGAGGTCGAGCCCGGCTTCAGCTTGCCGTCGGCGACCGCGCGCATGACGTAAGTCGCGGCATAGCCAAGATCGACCGGGTTCCAGAGAACCACCGACTTGACGCAGTCGGCGGTGACATAGGGCTTCATCGCGTTTGGCGTTGCGAGGCCGACGACAGCGATCTTGCCGCACTGGCCGGCCTTGGTGACCGCTTCGGCGGAAGCGGGCGTCGCGACCGACGTCATGCCGAACAGACCCTTCAGCTTGTCGCCGTATTTGTTGATGAGGGTGTTCGCCTGATTGAAGGACAGATTGTTGTCCTCCTGCGCCTCGACTGTCTCGAGCCACGTCATTTTCGGATGGCATTTTTCTGCATAGGCCTGCATCTCGGCGATCCAGCGAGCCTGGTTCGGGGTCGTGAACGTCGAGGTGACGATGGCGAAACTGCCGTCCTCGCCGATCTCCTTGACCATCGAGTCCACCATGGACTTGCCGATGCCGTTGAACTCGGCCTGATTGACAAACCATTCGCGCGCGTCGGGCTGCGAGTTGGCGTCGTAGCCGACAACGTGGATGCCCTTGGATAAGGCCTTCTTCAAAACTGGCGCGATCGCCACCGGATCGTTGGCGGCAAACATCACGCCATCGACGCCGCGGGTGATATAGTTGTCGATGAACTTGATCTGCTCATCGATCTTGGCTTCCGTCGGCCCGTCGGTCGTCACCTTGACATTGCCGAGTTCCTTGGCCGCGTCCTGCATGCCTTTGGAGGTGGCATTGAAATAGCCGATGCCGATTAGCTTCGGCACGTCGACAATGGTGATTTCCTTGCCTGACTTGTCTGCCGCGCCGGCCGCCTTGCCGCCATCGAACGGTTTGGCAGCCTCGGGAGTCGCGGCGCCGCCGGCCTCGCAGGCGAGCGGGCTTGTCGGCAGATCATCGGCGCCGTCCCATTTGCCGGCAGCGTTCGCGCCGCCTGCGGCGAACGAGAGGGCGAACATCGCCGCCGCCGTGGTGGTCAATAAACTCGCTTTCATACCTGACTCCTCCCTAGATGCCGCCAGCAGCGGCGTTTGCCCTCCGAAGGCGCGCGCTCAGTCGCGGCGGCGGAGGGAACTTGCGATCAACACCGAAAGAATGAGCGCCACGCCGATGACGACGATTGTCGCGTCGCCCTTGACTCCAGTCAACGCCAGACCATTCTTGAAGAGCTGAATCATCACGAGGCCGATCACCGTGCCCCAGATGGTACCGGAGCCGCCGAAGATGCTCGTTCCTCCCAGCACCACCGCGGCGATCACGTCGAGCTCGTAGCCGATCCCCATATCCATCCGCGTGGTCGTCACACGCGAAACCAGGACCCAGGCGGCAAGGCCCGAGGCGAGGCCGGACAGCGTGTAGACGATGAGTTTCACCCGATCGACCGGCAACGCGGAGAAGCGGGCAGCTGTTTCGTTCGAGCCGATCGCGTAGAGCGTGCGCCCAAAGGTCGTGCGATCGAGCGCGACACCGGCGATGACGATGAGGATAAGGAGAAGGAGAAGCTGCGTCGGCACGCCGAACAGGCTCCCTTGCCCAAGAAAATAGAACCATTCGGGATAGCCGCGCACCGAATGCGCCTGGCTCACGCCCTCGGCGAGGCCGCGATAGAGGGCGAGCGTCGCGATGGTCATGATGAGCGGCGGCACCTTCACTCGCGTAATGACGAGACCGTTGACGAAGCCCGCGAGCGCCCCGACAAAGAGGGCGAAGGCGATCGCTAGCGGCAGGGGAAAGCCGAACGTCTTCCACGAATAACCCAGCATGATCGCGCTGAGGCCCACGATCGCGCCGACCGAGATATCGATGCCGCCGGTGATGATGACGAAAGTCATCGGGAGCGCGATGAGGCCGATCTCGGTCATGAGCCGGCCCTGGTTGAGAAGGTTGTCCAGGGTGAGAAAGCGGTCGTTCAGGAGGCCGAGGCCGAAGAGCGCAATCAGGAGGATGATTGCGAGCAGCGTCTCGTGCCGCTTGAGCCAACGCGGGATGTGAAAGGCGCTGGCTTCGATCGCCGCGCTCATCGCTTCCAGCCCCGCGCGGCGCGGCGTTGCCGGCGCAGGATGTCGGCGATCACCGTTGCGAGAATGAGCGCGCCGCGCAATGCGTCCGTCCAGTAGGGCGAGACGTTGATGAACACGAGCGCGCTCGTGATCTCGGCGATGAGAATGGCCGCCAATGTCGAGCCGACGACCGTGCCGACGCCGCCCAGGATGCTGACGCCGCCGACCACCGCCGCGGTGATGATAGTCAGCTCGAGGCCCTGAGGGGTGGTCGACTGGATCACTCGGAGCTGCGTCGCATAGACGAGCGAAGCGAGGCCGGCGAACAGGCCATGCAGCGCGAACACCATCAGCACGGTGCGCTGCGGATTGACCCCGCAGAGGCGGGCGGCCTCGGGATTGCCGCCGGTGGCGTAGATCGCTCGCCCGGTGGGCGAATGGCGCATCCAGAGCGCCGCCAACACAGTGGCGAGGACCATGATGACGACAGGCATCGGCACGCTGAACAGGGAGAGATCGGCCAGATGGAAGCCGGACGGCAGGTCGGTGATCCATTTCCCTCCGGTCACGCTGATGAGGCCGCCTTTGAGGATCGACAGCATGCCGAGGGTGACGACGATCGCCGGGATCCTGAGATAGGCGATGATCGCGCCCTGCGCCGCCATCACGGCGACGCCAACGACCAGCGGCGCCAACCAAGTGACGATGATTGGCGCGCCTGCGACGGCAAGCGAACCGCTGATCGTCGCCAGAACCCCTATCAGGGCGCCGACGGAGATATCGATGTTGCCG
>Ga0209006_10006196_pt1 | contig 10839 bp, 12 predicted proteins | sample JacPin_JW_Ref_O2_FD_188567 | JGI IMG/M metagenome (GOLD analysis project Ga0209006, IMG submission 188567) | Forest soil microbial communities from Algoma, Ontario, Canada - Jack Pine, Ontario site 1_JW_Ref_O2 (SPAdes) (version 2) | ecosystem: Environmental > Terrestrial > Soil > Boreal... | reverse complement strand
TAGTTGTCCGCTCCGGTTGTTATGCCACAAGATCACGGTGGACATCGCGGTAAATCTTCGTTCCCGGCTTAACTCGTCATATTCGCGCATCCGTGCACGGAATTCGCCGGAGGACAGACTGCGCACATCCACCAGCATGACGACGAGGTTGTTGTTCATGCACGCTGCTGTGAGGCGGGCGCACAGGTTCTCGTGATCGGTCCCGAACTCCAGTTGTTGAGGTTTTAGATCCTTAGACTTCGCAATCGATGACGCAACGCGCAGTGCAGTCTTTCTCGGCGGAGGGCAATAGGGCCATTGGTCGAGCGGTTTATCTGATGCGTACACGAAGGTCACGGCTTCTGGTCCTAACGCGTCGTCTGCCCGGTCAAACTCCGGGAGCGGTACTGGCGGGGGCTCAAATGCATTTTGTACAGCGTGAATGGATGGCCGTTCTGGGAGAGGCTTGAACGGATAGTCACTGAAATGCCAAATTACGTCCCGAATCCTGCGAGCGACCTCATCGGCGAACCTCTGCCACCCGTGAATTTCGTCCCTCTGAAGAAGGTTCCAAACGCCTTCCTCATACCGTTTGAACTTGTTTGGGAATCTGCATTGGAAATCAGGAATACTGGCTGGTATCTCCAAACAGGGCTGCCAATAAACGGGAATGATGTTAGCTGGTCGCTTGCCACCATACTTTTTGAAGTGCCGGCTTCGACGCTCTAGAAAGACCTGCATCTCCTTCCCGCAGTACTCACTGTTAAAATAGGAGGGAGAGTACATGCACACAAGCGCTAAACTGTGTTGTAGAGCATCGACAACGTCTTCCTTCCACTCACCCCCTGCCTGGATGCCTTCTGGAGCCATGAAACCGGGGTGGTTGGAACCAGACAAATGTCGAACGCGCTGGTCAATGTAAGCATGGAATTTCTCAAAGTACTCATCACCATCACGGTCGTTGTTCGCGTAACTGAGAAAAAACGGGTGGATCTGCGCCATCCAGCTAGTGCCTAAGAAGTAAATTGGAGCACTTATTATACACCGCAGTCTAGGTAGAGGTGGGCGATTGCGCGGCCAGAATTCTGGATTCGATCCTCTTTTGCCGGGTAACTTAAATAGAGACCCTGACCGTCAATTCTTCCCCCACCGGCGAAGTCGCCGCTCGCTTAGTCATCAAAGCTTCTGATTGCAACTTCTCCGCACCGAGTCATTGGATGGTGACGACCACAACGCGGTACAGGAAGCACCGATGAGAGAATGCCACGACACGAGACACCCGAAAAGCCGCAACCCAATACAGCTCGCAAATGCGCGAAGAAAGCGAGGCAGTGAAAAAGGCTGCGAGCGACAACAGGAAGACCTGGAAGCCGCTGCTGATCGCCCTAACAAGAAGGCCGAGGTCATCGCGATGATGAAGCGCGCCAAGGGTGCGATGCTGACAGAGATCGTGAAGGCGACCGACTGGCAGCCGGAACCTTCTTGCCGTCCACTAGTGCGAGCAGCCCCTCCATGCGAGGCCGGTGCAAGCTTTTGGCCGACTCGCCGTCATCAACGATGATGTCCGACAACTCAGTACTGTGGACGACAGGCCGTGGCCTGAATCTTCTCCTCCTGCCTGTCGGTGGAAACCGAACGTAACCGATCGCTCTCATCGGTCACATGTTGGATCAGGAGCCGCAGGTTGCAAATCCAGAAAGTCAGATCCAAAAACGGCGTCGAAACCGCCGTCTCGTCAGTTCAGGTGGTGCAATTGCTTGAGCGTCTTCCATTCGCGCCGCTGGTCGACCCAGGAGAGAAGGCTCGCGATCTTGCGCAGGGCTGTTTCGCTAATGGGAAAGCGATCGCTGGTTGTCGGCGCGAGGTACAAAAGTTCAACCTGGATGTCGGGCGCGAGGTAGTTCAAACGAACGATCTGGCTGATTCGCTCGCGGCACAGGCAGCTCAAGCGTGCAAGATCCGAGTAGTCTTTGGCTTCACCTTGCCGGATCATGGTTTCTAGATGGATCGCCAGGGCGAGCACTTGCGTTATTCGCGGTAGACGTCCGACGCTGCGCGAGTGTAACTGTTCAGCTGTCTCGCTGGCCGGACGCAATTTCGTCCGCATACTAAACCGAATTTCGAGTGGCGAGTTCGCGGTCATTTGCCTAGATCCAGCTTCGGGCTGCAAAGTTGTTTGATGGCATGGTCGTGGAAGCCGATCGTGACTTCACCGGTTGTTCCGTCGTATTTCACCTGGCTGATCAGGGTTCGAATGAAAATCTCCTGTTCCGACATCGTGAGCTGCTCCCATAAGTGATCGAATGTGAATAAGGCGACCTGAATGTCGGCAGGATCAGCTATCGGCTCATTCGGCGGGCGGTCTTCTGTGATCCGTCGTAGTACTTCCGAAAGAACGGCTGGGTCCTTGGCGACGTTGCGAAGGACGTTGATTACAGCTGCTTCAAGCTCCGGCGCCGATATCGACCGGGTTTCGCACTTGTTCCAGCCACGCTGGTGGGCAATCGCGCAGACGTAATAGCGGTAACGAGTAGTCTTCTTCTGGACGTAGGTATGAATCATTGCGCCGCCGCAACTCCCGCATCGCACTAGTCCCTTGAGAAGCGCGCCGTGCTTGTTGCGGATCTTGCGCTCGCCCTTGTCGCTGTTGCGATGGAGGCGCTCCTGTACCCGATCGAACGTGTCGTCATCGATGATTCGCTGGTGTTCACCATCGAAGAGCTTTCCTTCAAACTGCACACGGCCAACGTACGCAACATTGGTCAGCAGCGCATGGAGCGTTGTCTTGCTAAAACGTGCGCCGCCACGCCGGACGCCGTCGCGTGTAATCCACGTTTTCATTCGCCACTCCCGTCGCTCCAGTTCGTCCAAGACGGGGATGAGTGCGCCAAGTTGGAGGTAGAGCCTGAAGATCTCGCGAACTCGATCAGACTCTATGAGATTTACGAGCAGCGCTCCACCTTTAGGTGCGACGTTGTAACCGAAGACTGGGTAACCGCCGATCCACTTTCCTTTCCGCCGGGCAGCTCGCATTTTGTCGCGCGTGCGCTCGGCGATCATCTCGCGTTCGAACTGAGCGAAGTTGAGTAGCATGTGAACCATGAATCGCCCCGCGGACGTCCGGGTGTCGAACGGCTGCGTCACGGCGACGAACGTGACGTGATGTCGATCCAGAATCTCTAGGAGCTTCATGAAGTCAGCGAGCGAGCGTGAGAGGCGATCGTACTTGTAAACGATAATGCAATCTACTTTTCCAGACTCGACGTCGGCAAGAAGCCGCTTCAGGCCGGGACGCTCCATGTTCGCCCCCGTGAAGCCGCCGTCATCGTAGTGCTCGGCAAGCGCGATCCAGCCTTCGTTCTTTTGACTGAAAACGTATGCCTCCGCCGACTCCCGCTGCGCGTCCAGGCTGTTGAAATTCTGATCCAGTCCCTCCTCTGTGGATTTGCGCGTGTAAATTCCGCACCGGACCAATGCCGGCGACGACACCGTGACCGCGCGTAGGCGCTTTGCTTCAGCGGCCATGCTTGCTCTCTCTGGCCAGGTTGAAGAAGACAAAGCCGTTCCATCTTATGCCCGTGATGTCCTTGGCAATGGCGCTCAGGGACGCGAAGCGGCGGCCATCGTACTCAAATCCCGCGTCGAGCACGGGATCATAAGCGTCTTGCCGCGATGTTCCTTCACGATAATGCTGCCTGGCATCGGCAAACGTGAATCTTGATCCGAAATGATCTCGGTAACGGTTGCATTTCTTGGCGCTGAATCTACGCCGCCATGTCGCAGCCGAATCCTGAGATTCGATCCCTTGGCGATCGCGAGAGCGCGCTGGCGCGCTGAGTCTGGCACCCCTCCCTCCCGTTCGGCTTGAACGTGCCAGGCGATTCTCCGGCGTGCCAGCTCAGAATTGCCGGAAGGGACCCCGCACCCGAAGAGTTTTCGATAGAGCCGCTGCAACTCAGCGGGACGCATTCGAGCGAGACGCTCAAGTTCGACGGTTTCAGCGCGCAATCGGACAGGAAGCCGGGCATTCATGGGACGACACCATGAACGCTCGAATGAGGGGAGTTTGCAAGTCCCGGCTTGGTGACCTCCGTTTGAACGTCCTGCGTCCGCCTCGCGGCAACCAAACGCCGATAGGCGACCGCGAGGAGATCGGCGATCTTGGCGCGCGCTTGAGCTACAACGCGAGCGTCCGGTTCGGTTCGTTCAGCCGATGTCGCCATGTGTTCGCCTCACCAAGCGATTGTTGCGGAGCAGTTCACTTTGGCCTTGCCTTTTCGGTGAACCCGAGTGATGAATCGTCATGCGCAAACCAAATGCAGAAAGGATACGCGAAACAAATATGACCAACGCAGAAGCCAACAAGACCGCCCCTGTGGCGGAACGGGCGCACACGGCGCGTTGGAGAAGGCCCCCTCGAAGAAAGGCACCACCAGCAAGAAGAGCGCGCACAAAGGCCGGAAAGCCGCCAAGGCCAGCAAGAAAGCGGCCAAGCCCGCCCGGGCCAAGGAATCCACCATGCCGCGCGCCGAGAGCAAGGGGGCGAAAATCCTGGCCCTGATCCGGCGGCCCAAAGGCGCAACGCTCGCCGAACTCGCCAAGCTGACCGGCTGGCAGAATCACTCGATCCGTGGATATCTCTCCGGTACCGTCGGTAAGAAGATGGGACTGACCGTGGAATCCACCAAGCGCGACGACGGCGAGCGCGTTTACTCGATCAGCAAGTAGCTTCCCCTCCGAACCGTTCCGCCCTCGGCATCGGCTGCGGCGGGCTTTCTCTTTTGGTGATCCATCTCCTTCTCAATCATCTGTAACTCCGCCGACCAGTCCGACAAGGCCAGGCACAGCCCTTGCAGGTCTGGGTGTCCGGCTCCAATCAAGAGTTCAATCGCCGCAATCTCGCGACGACAACGTTCTATTTCCAGTTTCAAATCTGTAGGATCCCGCGAAAGTTGTAAATGCTCATCTGCCGGGGCTTCCTCACGATCGCGCGCGCCAGCGCGTTGACGGTTGCTGCGATTCCATCGATGCGCGACGAGTTTTTCGATCGCTCGGGCTTCGAGAACATCAGATTATCGTTGTTCTCCTTGGTCGACAGGCAGCTCGCATTCCAGCGCAGCACGGGATGTCCGCCGTGACGAAGTTTGCCCGAGGCCACCAACTCCAACAACTTCTTGGACGGTTCTGATAACGTGGCGACACCCTGCCTGATCTCGACGCATTCGTAGCGTTTCTCTATCAGTGGGACCGAGATCTGGCGAGAGTTCCACGGGTCAAATCCAATCTCTTGCAGATCGAACATCTCATCTGCCCACACCAGCCGGGCCATGATGTCGCGGTAGTCGATCACGCTGCCAGGTGAAAGCTCGATAAATCCTTGCTCGGTCCACCGCTGGTACGGCATGCCGTCGCGGCGTTCCCGCTGGCGGACGGCCTCCTCCGGCATCCAGAAAAAGGGCAGAACGTCAAAGCCGCCGTCATCGCAGGGGAACACAAGCGAGACAGCAGAAAGGTCCGTTGTCATCGAGAGGTCCACGCCGGCCCAGCAGCGCCGCTTTTGAAAACGCGCGATCAACTCCTGAGGCAATGGGCGCACTTTTTCCCCAGGTCTCTCCGCGAGCAGTCCCGATGCGTGCCATTCACCGGCGGAAGCATCCCACTTGACCATGTCGATCGCGCGGCTTTCTTTTTGGTCCCACATGTTCAGGTAGTAGCGCTTGAACGAAGTGAGGTCGCCTTCGGCTTCGTGCGAGACATACTTCTCGCGGATCTTCCCAATATCCAAGAAGCCACCGTTTTGCTTCAGCGACGGATTGGCCTTGATCCAGGTGGATGGGTCTGCTGGATCATCCTCCTTGCGGGCTCCGTAGATACGACCGTAGAACTTTACATCGCAAACAATGCCCTCTTCGATCTTGCGGGCCTTCTCATGCAGCCGCCATGCCAGCGGAGATTCGTTCTGCACCCCAGCGGTCGTGATCGCAATCGTAAGCGTCTGCTTGCGCGTGATGCCGCCGTTTGAAAGTACATCCCAGTTGTCGAGCTGCTTTCGTGTTTTCCAACGATGGATCTCGTCGGCTATCACCACGGCCGGATTCACGCCGTCCCCGAAATCTCCATCGGCTGCCACGGCGGCATAAAAGGATTCGGGATCCGAACGCTTGATGATCCGGTGCGTGCCGCGGAGCACTCGGAGCCGTTTCGTCAGAATCGGCGACTGGTCGACCATTTTGCAGGCCGCGCGAAAGACGTTCAGCGCTTGGCGGGTAGCCGCCGCCGCGCCGTACACCTGGCACCCCGGTGTGCTGGTGGTCAGAAGAACGTAGAGAGCAAGGCCCGCTGCCATCTCCGATTTCCCGGCCTTTTTTGGAACCTCTAGATAAGCCATTTCGATAATGCGGTTTCCGGCTTCGTCTACTTCGCCAAAGATGGCACTCAACGCTTCCTCTTGCCAAGGAACGAGCAAGAATGGCTTTCCGAACCATTCGTCCGCCGTGTGTTTGAGAACTCGCTCGAAGAAGTTGCACGCGGCATCGGCTTGAGCTTGGTGGAAGGGCACGTCAGTTCTGCGAGTGCGGCGCGGACATCTCCCGCGGTTCTGGATTTATCGCGTTCTCGATCGCCCGCCGGCGGCTCTGCTTCAACTGTTCGAAGGTTGCGCCGGTCTCTTCGTGAATCGCCTGGTCGCCGGTGAACTGCATCCACCTGGTGACGATGACATCGACGTATTTTGGGTCAATCTCCATCGTCAGGCACAAACGGGACGCCATCTGGCAGGCAATCAGCGTGGAACCGGATCCTCCGAAAAGGTCGAGCACCAGATCGCCAGCTTTACTGCTGTTCGAAAGCGCGCGATGGACAAGTTCCACAGGTTTCATCGTGGGATGCAAGCGGTTGGCCACGGGCTTGTTCTCCTGCCAGAGTGTGGATTGGGATTTATCTCCGTACCAGACATCGCTTTCACCGGCCAAGTGACAATAGAAGATCGGCTCGTGCTGAAACTTGTACCTGCCAAATCCCCAGGCGAAAGTATTCTTGGCCCAAATGATCTGACAGCGAACGTCGAAGCCGGTCGCTTCCAGCGCATCCTGAAACTCCCGCTGCCAGGATGAAGAGTGGCAAATGTAGAGTGAGCCGCCCGGCTTGATCACTGTCCGGTGGGAAACGAAGGCAGCCTCCAGAAACTGCCGAAATTGGCCTCGATTCATCCGATCCCCCTGGATTTTCAAACGATCCTTGGTGTACCCTTCGTAGTCCACGTTGTAAGGGCTGTCGCAAAACGCCAAGTCGACTTTCTGGCCGCCACACAGTCGTTCGGTGGCGTCGACCGACGTTGCGTCGCCGCACAGGACCCGGTGTCCCTTTGGTGCACCCAAAAGCCACACGTCGCCCAGCCTCGATACCGGAGCATCGGGCACGGGCGGGCATTCATCGGGGTCCGTCAAGCCATCGGTCTTCTGGGTCATGGCGCTGGCGAGCTCTTGTTCGTCGAAACCAGTTAACTCAAGGCCGAAGCCCAAGCGCTGCAGGTCGGTCAGCTCAGGGCCGAGTAAATCGAAGTCCCATCCTGCTTCCTCGTGGCTGCGATTGTCCATGAGCCGCAGTCCACGAACCTGCTCGGGGGTGAGGTCGCGAGCGACATGCACGGGAATTTCGGTTAGGCCGATAGACCGCCCGGCTGTGCGCCGCAGGTGGCCGATGATGATGACACCCTCTACATCGACGACCACTGGCTGGCGCCACCCATACTCCCGTATGGAACTGGCCACTTTCTCCACCGCTTTGGCGCTCCATTTGCGAGCGTTTTTTGGATAGTCCTTAGGCCGATCGATGGGCCACATCTCGATTTCGAAACTGCTTATGGATGGGTTCATTGGATCACCTCGGGCGGCAACTGTTGTTTCTTTTCGCGGGGCTGCGAAAGGATCGCCATCAAATCGTCTTCGTCGGCCGGCGGTTTCTCTATCGCGAGCCTGGTGCGCGACACCGGAGAAAGCCCGAACTCAGAGCAGAACGCCCTCAATAGCTGCCAGGCCGCGTTTCCCTGGGCCACCGCCGGATGCGGTTTCACGTTGCTGACCACCAGCTTGTTGGTCTCCGGATCGAGAATGCGCTTGGCGACCAGCGGCCCCTGTTTCTGGATCGTTTCGTAAGCCTCGATCGCCGCCTGGTAAGCAATGCAGGCGCCTTCCAGCATCATCGCGTCCGGCCGAAAATCGAGACTCATGTGCGCCAGTTCCTCGGACCAGAATCGCCAAGCTTTCCGAGCCAGACCTTTCAGGTGAGGTGGGCACTTGGGCAAGCCGCGAGCACCTTTCGCTTCTACCTCCAGCTTTTGTTCGAGCCGGTGGACGCCTAGCTTGCGCGGATCGCCCTCCGAAATCTGCTGGGAAGTCGGTTTTGGTTTTCGGCCTCTCACATACGACTCCTTTCCGATTCGTATTCAAATCTGCAAAGACTTCTGGAAATCGCATTCTAAAAATCACGGTTTGAATTTCGCGGATTATCACACGTAGCAGCGCTATGGTCGCCGAAATCGAAGTGCTTTCAGGAAATGACCTACCCACCGGTCCAACCTTAATGGACGTCGATCTGACGACCCCCGCGTGTCGCATGTCCAGCTTGCTTGTCCTAAGAGCTTTCCACGAATCTGGCATCAGCCGAATGCGGGCTGACCACTCTGTCTGTTTGCGGGCCCGCCGCTTCGCCACCTTTTAAGGTGTGGCGAACTAGCGGCCTGACCCGTTGGACAATGCTCGCCACCATGTCCAGCGAACTGGCAAGCTCCGCTCCTCCAATGAGATCAAGCCGGAAATTGCGTTCCGCTCGCCAGTTCGCCCTCGGCGCATCAGCAACCCTTACAATGGAGTGGCTAGCCTACTGGCGAGCACAGCGCCGAGTCCCTGCTCAAAGGGCATCGCGACCGATCCAGAAATGGTGTCGCCCGTTATTTGCTCCCGATTCAACTCGAACCGTATTTGCGTTGATGTTGTCATTCAAGAAATCACGCGCGCGGTTTCTCCCAAGACCCTTTTGGGTCGCTAAGGCTTCAAACGCACCTATGGTGATGCCCGGGTTCTCTTTCAGCAGGTCGCACAGTCGTTCCGTTACGTTCCTTGGAGCTTCCGTCTTCTCCGCAACGAGGACGCCGTCGCAGTATTTCATACGGAGCACGGGATCGACAGAGAAGCGCTGCTTGAATGGCTTCAACTCGAGTGTTGAGAGCCTGGCGCCGTCACCTGAATTGCTCAGCTTGTATCCGATATCAATGCTGGCCTTGTAGTCGCTCGATCCACGGTAGTCTCGTGACGTCTCGCTCTTGCCGATGTGGTGGAGCAGCACAATGGTCGCACCCATTGCTGTCAGAGCGCGATATTGGGCCATATACTTGCGGGTCTCATTGCTATCGTTTTCGGCGCCTGGATGAAATGCAATGACGCTGTCGACGATGATCAGGGGCTTCGGATCACAGCGTGCGACCCACTCCAACACGACGGCTCCGCCGGCCGATGGAGGATCTTCACCTACCCATTGACCCCATATGTGAAAGTCTGGGTTCGTCTTGATCCCGATCCGGTTGAATCGCTCGCAAATCGCCGGAAGTGGATTTTCAGCATCGAGAAGCAGGACTGCACGGCGAGAGGTAGCCCGCCCAGTGAACTCCAAGCCGAGAGAAATCGCGTAGGCTGCAGACGCCACCAATGTGCTCTTGCCTGCACCCGGTTCGCTCGTGAGCATGTGTAGCGCGCCTTCGGCGAAGATGCCTTCGACGACCCACTTGATCTCTCTGCCGTTCACATGCTCAAGGTCTGGTAGATCCTCAATTCGTGTTATCTTTCGTGCCTTGGCAACAGCTACCTGATCCCATGCTGTGGCGAGTGCGTCAACATCGGCCTCAGACTCGACCTCGCGTTTCAATTGGTTGCCCCTTGGCGCTCGACAAGCTCCACCAGCTCAAGTTCTCTGTGGCCCCGTTCGAACCACTCGCTGATGTCCTTCCCGTCTCGCAGTTCGAGAACGACGATTCTTTCTACATGGCCCAGGAGGGCCCGGGCGATCGTAATCACGCGCAGTCGACCCGGCAGATCGTTGTCCGGAACGAGAATCACTTCCCGACCACGTAGCGATTCCGTGTACTGGGGTAACCAGGGCGCCTTGGCACCGCCCGCATTTGTGGTTGCCTTGAATCCCTGATCGCGAAGCCTATCAGCATCCTTTTCGCCTTCCACCACAAAGACAATTGGCGCCTCAAGCACCTCGCGCATCCGATACAAGACTTGGCGCTCACCTTTCCTGTTGATCCAGCCACCATAGCCGTCTGGCCGCCGTTGGAAGAATCCTTTGGGCTCGGTACGGACGACCTGATAGAGAAGATGGCCCTCCTCGTCTGTGTAGTCGTAGGTTGCGGCGATGACGCTGCGCTGCATGGTGTCGTTCTTCAGCCAGAGGCCAAGCTTTAGTAGCGCCGCTATCACCACCTGCTGCGGGCAGCCACCGAAACAATGTACAAGCACGTGACCGTCAGTCGAGTCGCGAAGACTCAGGCTGGGGTTCCGATCCTTATGCGCTGGGCAACATGCAACCCAACTCGTCCCGGACTTGCGCCCACCACGGAGAGCCTGTGCGATCACGGCAGCGTTCATGTGCTTAAGCCACGCCAGCGAAGGTATCTTCGCAATCCATGATGAGCTTTCATCCGACAGGCCGCGAGCTCTTTAATCGCCGCCCAATGCCGATTACCAAGAAGCTGCCGAAGATCATCCACTCCCGTCGCTGCTCGGGCGTCGTTGAGTGAACTGTTGTTTGCGGGGTGTTCAGCGACAAAAAGACTTGCGCATGACGTGGGGTTCGGCAGGAATC
>Ga0209006_10006195_pt1 | contig 10839 bp, 6 predicted proteins | sample JacPin_JW_Ref_O2_FD_188567 | JGI IMG/M metagenome (GOLD analysis project Ga0209006, IMG submission 188567) | Forest soil microbial communities from Algoma, Ontario, Canada - Jack Pine, Ontario site 1_JW_Ref_O2 (SPAdes) (version 2) | ecosystem: Environmental > Terrestrial > Soil > Boreal... | reverse complement strand
CACCTCGCGGCAAAGGCTCAGGGCGTGGCTGCCGTAGCACCTTTAGACAGTACGCGCGGGCTGCGGCAATATTGGATCTTCAAGACGAAACCGGACCACACTAGCGCTGGTAGCTTTGAAAGTGGCGGCAAAGCCCTGGGGACTGCTGTGGCGACATGGATCGTGCATGCACGTAGAAAGATAAACGGTCCGGTCGGTTCGTGACACGGGTATTAGTGACCGGCGCGGCCGGCTTCGTCGGACGTACGCTGTGCGAGATGTTGTCCGGATCGGGTTATCGGATCCGGGCGGCCTTGCGTGGTGATCGTGGAGAGCCGATCGATAGCTGTGAAAGGACGGTCGTTGGCGATATCGGCGAGGCAACGGATTGGAGCACCGCGCTCGCAGGCGTGGATTCGGTGATCCACCTCGCGGCGAGGACGCATGTGCTGGGTGATCCCCCTGGGAACTTCGACCTGTACTTCGAGGCCAACGATCGCGGCACGCGAAAGCTCGCCGAGGCGTGTGCACAAGCCGGGGTGCGTCGCCTTGTCTACTTGAGCAGCATCAAAGTCAACGGCGAACAGACCGTTGTCCGCCCATTCGTCCCCGAGGATCAGCCCGCGCCGGCTGACGCGTATGCCAGGTCAAAGTGGTGCGGCGAACAGGCGGTGGCGGCAGCCGGCGCGAGGGGGTCGATGGAGGTGGCGATCGTGCGTTCCCCACTGGTGTACGGCGCCGGGGTGCGCGCCAATTTCCTGCGTCTTATGGAGCGCATTGACCGGCAATCGATCTTGCCGCTGGGCGCAATCGATAATCGGCGCAGTCTGGTGAGTGTATGGAATCTGTGCGATCTACTGGGTGCGGTGCTGCGAACGCCGCAGGCGGCGGGGAAGACATGGTTGGTATCCGATGGCGAGGACCTGTCGACCCCCGAGCTGATCCGGCACATCGCGCGAGCCATGAATCGACGAGCGCGACTGGTATCGATCCCGCCAGTGCTGCTGCGGATGTTGGGGATGGTGGCAGGGCGATCGGACGAGATCAGCCGGCTGTGCAGTTCATTGGTAGTAGACATCACGCGCACGCGCGCCGAGCTGGGCTGGTCGCCGCCGGTGCCATTGGATGAAGCCCTGAGCCGCACTGCCGCGTGGTACTTTGATAACCGGCCACCGAGGCATCCGGTAAAATGATTTTTATTACCGTGGTCGCTTCCCTGGTCGCATCGCTTGTCCTGGTGGGGCTGGCGCGACTGGTGGCTCGCCGCTCGGGTCTGGTGGACATACCGAACGCGCGCAGCTCGCATTTCGCGCCGACTCCACGCGGTGGCGGGATTGCGATCGTCGTCGTCGCCCTGGCCGCCGCGCTCATCGATCTCATCCTGCACCAGGATCGGACAGCGTGGAATTGCGCGATGGTGTGGATCTTCGCCGGCGGGCTGATTGCTGTCACCGGCGCCATGGACGACATCCGTGGTTTGTCGGTGCGGTCACGGATAATCGCGCATTTTGCAGCCGCAGCCTTTCTATTGGCGGTTTGCGGCGGCTTGCCGCTGTTGCCAGTGCCTAACGGGCAGATTGATCTGGGCGTAATGGGGTGGCTACTCGGTGGTGCCGCTATCGTGTGGTCCATCAATCTGTTCAACTTCATGGACGGAATTGACGGTCTGGCCGCCGCGCAAGCCATTTTCGTGTTTGGCTCGGCAGTGTCGTTGCTGGCGTACAGCGATGCCCTGACCAATTCAGACGTGCCTCTCGTGGCGATTGCAGCGGCCGCAGGCGGATTCCTGGTGTGGAATATTCCTCCGGCGAAGATATTCATGGGAGACGTCGGCAGCGGTTTTCTCGGTTTTGCTGTAGCGGCGGGGGCCGTTCTCACGGCCGGCCGCGGGCGCATGAGCCTCTGGACCTGGCTGGTGCTGAACGGCAGCTTTCTTACCGACGCGACGACAACATTGGTCACGCGGTTATTGAGCGGGCAGCGCGGCTACGAGGCGCACCGATCGCATGCCTACCAGCGGCTGGCCCGGAAGTGGAAATCGCACATTACCGTTGTAGCGATCTATGCCGCGATCAACTTGGCCTGGTGCCTTCCCTGGGCCGTGGCGACGCTGCGTTTTCCAGGCGCAGGTCCTTATATTACGATCGCGGTCCTGGTACCGCTGGGCTTACTTGCAATCGCAGCTGGTGCGGGGCGCAGCGAGTGATAGCTCGGCGGCAGTGTCTGCTCGCCCATACGACTGCCCAATCTGTCCACCGCCATACTGGCATTTCCTACAGGTGCCAACTCAGCAGCAATGTGAGACAAGGGACTTTGTAGGACAACGAGAAGGCGTAGCGAGCACCACTTTGAGTGTCTGGCTGATAATGAAATGCGCCCAAAATAACGCTTAATGGTCCACGGCTAAGGATGTCCATGGTGTGCTTGGCGTCCCGTATGTCAGCCCAGGCGGACCTGGCGCGTTTATTCAGACTGGCTGGAGGTCAGCCTCTCCCCGTGGGCGGGTCCTCTTTAGTACGGGTTCATGGCACTATTGCTCCTGGCACAATACCCAGAGAATTCAATGTCCTGTACCATGCATACTGTGAAATACGTCGCACGCCGCATTTCGATTCACACCTACAGTGGCGGCCGTGGCACTCAAGGTGTGGTGGTCGGTTTCACCGATTAGGCTATTAGAGGCAGCTAGTGCGAGAAACGAACGACACATTGATCTCAACGGTTTCCGGCGCACTTTTCTCTCTATCACGCCGAACCAAGCGCGTCATCATGGTCGGCGCCGACGCCGTCATGCTGCCGGCCGCGCTCTGGGCCGCGTTGGTGCTCAAATTCGACCGCCTGAGTTTTTCGTTTGCCGCTCACTGGGATCTGTTTTTCATCGGGACCGCCGCGGCGATCCTGATTTTCTCAATCCTTGGGCTGTATCGGGCGATCATCCGTTTCATCGGGCCTCAGGCCATGGTGGTGGTGGTCGTTGGTATCGTGTTATCGGCGGCGACACTTGCAGGGTACGACCGCCTACACGACCAGAGCCAGATTCCCCTGTCGGCGCTGGCGATCTATGCCGCGCTAGCCCTGCTGTACCTGGCCGCAAGCCGTTTCATCGTGCGCTACATGTTTTACTACGGGCTCAACGGTCACGCCGAAGCCACTCGCGTAGCGATCTACGGCGCCGGAGATGCTGGCGCGAAGCTGTCGTCGGTGCTGCGCGGCGGCCCGGATTTCGAGCCGGTGGCGTTTATCGACGACAAGCGAACTTTGCGCGGCAGCCGCATCAATGGCGTCAAAGTGTTCGACCCGGCCGAACTGCCGGGGCTGATCAAGGAATTGCAGATCGGGCGTGTGCTGCTCGCAATGCCGGCAGCCAGTCGCCGGCGCCGGCGCGAGATCCTGGAGAAGCTCGAGCCACTTGGCGTTCACGTTCAGTCCCTGCCCGATCTGTCGGATCTGATCGCCGGCAAGGCACGCATCGACGATCTGCGCGAAGTTGACGCCGGTGACCTGCTGGGGCGCGACCCAGTGCCGCCCGATCCGGCACTTTATGATCGCTCCATCCGCGGCCGCTCGGTCATGGTGACGGGTGCCGGTGGCTCGATCGGATCGGAGCTGTGCCGGCAGATCCTGCGCTGTGCGCCGCACCGTCTGGTGCTGTTCGAGATGTCGGAGATTGCGCTGTACCAGATTGAGCGCGAACTCGCCGATACAGCGCGCGCAACCAAAAGCGTGACCGAGATCGTGCCGCTGTTGGGTAACGCGCATCACCGCCCGCGACTGCGCGAAGTCCTCTCGGCGTTTGGTGTGCAGACCCTGTACCACGCCGCGGCCTACAAGCACGTCCCGATCGTCGAGCACAACATCATCGAGGGCATTCACAACAATGTGATCAGTACCTGGTATGCGGCGGAGGCGGCGCTCGAGACCAACGTCGATACGTTCGTGCTCATATCCACCGATAAGGCGGTCAATCCGGCCAATGTCATGGGAGCGACCAAGCGCTTCGCGGAGCTGGTGCTGCAGGCGCTGCAACAGCGCTCCAGGCACACGCGGTTCTGCATGGTGCGGTTTGGCAACGTGCTGGCTTCCTCCGGCTCCGTCGTGCCGCTGTTTCAGGAGCAGATCCGGGGCGGAGGGCCGGTGACGGTAACCCATCCTGATGTCATGCGGTATTTCATGACCATTCCCGAGGCGGCACAACTGGTGATCCAGGCCGGAGCCATGGCGACCGGTGGTGATGTGTTCGTGCTGGACATGGGTCAGCCGGTTCGAATCGACGATCTGGCACGACGCTTGATCAGCCTGATGGGGCTGACGGTGCGCGATCAGAGCAATCCTGACGGCGACATTGAGATCAATTACATGGGTCTCAGGCCCGCGGAGAAGCTGTTCGAGGAACTGCTGATCGGTGCCAATGTCGCCGGCACCGAGCACCCGAAGATCATGCGCGCCATCGAGCATTGCCTGCCGTGGGAGAAAACCAAGCAGATTCTGGATGAGCTGCTGGTCGCGCTGGCGAGCTTCGACTGCCCGCGCAGCATGACGCTGTTGTCCGACGCCGTAATCGAGTATTCGCGTCGGCGCAATATTCGCGATTACGTCTGGGCCAGCAAGGCTCCGGCGGCTTTCGCGGACGACGATCGCAAGGTCACCGAATTCGCATCCAAGCGCCGTTCGCCGGATGGCGGCGCTCGAGCCTCCGAGAGCAACCCCCGCATGCTGTAGCTCCCAGCGGACGCCTGAAGCGCGGCCGACTGCATGGAAAATATGCTGCATCGCAGCAATGGTGTCGGCCGGGTCCTTAACCCAGTTGTCGAGCGTGCTAAAAGCCGGTCCTGATCTTGGGCGGCCTGGCACGTGGCAGCGGTCGATGGCAGATATGATTGCCGGGCCCGGCCCGGGTCACGGATGGGAAGCCAGATGGATCAGATGAAGGTGCGGCTGCAGAGCGCCCGCGTTCTCGTCGTCGGTGACGCGATGCTCGACCGCTACCTGTACGGCAGCGTGGAGCGGATCTCACCCGAGGCGCCGGTCCCGGTGGTGCGGGTCACGCGCCAGGAAGAACGTCTGGGCGGCGCCGCCAACGTCGCGGTGAATATCAAATCGCTGGGCTCGCAGGCCATGCTGATCACGGTGGTGGGCGAGGACGAGCCGGCGCAGCGCCTGCAGCAACTGCTAGATGCCCAGGGTATCGAGGTGCTGCTGGGACGCGACGCGAAACTACACACCAGCGTCAAGCTGCGCGTCATCGGGCGTGCCCAGCAATTGCTGCGAGTGGATTTCGAGGACCCGCCGGATCATGAAGTTCTGTCGAACATGCTGGCCGATTTCGAGCGTGTCGTTGGCGGCTACAGCGCGGTACTGTTCTCCGACTACGGTAAGGGTGGGCTGACACACATTGCACGCATGATCAGCGGGGCGCGAGCGGCTGGAAAGACGGTACTGGTGGACCCGAAAGGCAGCGATTACAGCCGCTATGCCGGAGCGAGCGTCCTGACGCCAAATCTGGCCGAACTGGCCGAGGTGATCGGCGGCTGGAGCAGCGAGCAGCAACTGGAGGAGCGGGCGCAGGCGCTGCGCGAGCGCCTGCACGTGGACAGCCTGGTTCTGACGCGCAGCGAACACGGCATGTCCCTGTTCGACGCCGCCGGTCACCTGCACGTGGCAGCACAGGCGCGCGAGGTATTCGATGTCACCGGCGCCGGTGATACCGTCATCGCCACGCTGGCGGCGATGCTGGCGGCCGGCGTGAGCGTGCGTGATGCGTTGCCGGTGGCGAACCGCGCGGGTGGCATCGTGGTCGGAAAATTCGGTACTGCGAGCGTCAGCTACCAGGAGCTATTCGGATGAGGGTGGCGGTGACCGGAGCCGCTGGCATGATCGGCAGCAACATAGCGCACGCCCTGACTGCGGCTGGTTTTGACGACATCATCGCCGTGGACGATCTTCGCGACGGCGACAAATTCCGCAATCTGCGTGGTGCGCGCATCAGCGACTATTTCGACCAGGAGGAATTCTACGGGCGCTTCGCGCGCCGCGAGCTGGGAAAGATAGCGGCAGTGTTCCACCAGGGTGCCTGTTCGGACACCATGGAGCACGATGGCCGGCTGATGCTACGGAGCAACTACCGCTGCTCAAAGGATCTGCTCGATGCCTGCCAGCTGCAGGGCGTGCGCCTGATGTACGCGTCATCGGCGGCGATCTACGGCGACAGCACCACGTTTGTCGAACAGCCGCAGTTCGAGCGGCCACTGAACGTGTACGGCTATTCCAAGTTGCTGTTCGACGATGTGGTACGGCGCGTGCTGCCCAGCGCGACCTCGCAGGTGGTCGGGTTGCGCTACTTCAACGTCTACGGTCCGCGCGAGCAGCACAAGGGTCGCATGGCATCGGTCGCGTTCCACCACTTCAACCAGTATCGCGACAGCGGCAGGGTGCGGTTGTTCGGCGAGTATGGCGGCTATGGACCGGGGCAACAGGTGCGCGATTTCATTCATGTCGACGATGTCGTGGCCGTGAACCTGTGGTTCCTGGAGCATCCCCAGGCCAACGGCGTCTTCAATCTGGGGACCGGTCGGGCGCAACCCTTCAACGATGTGGCGCACGCGACCGTGAACGCCTGCCGTGCCCAGCGCGGCGAGCCGGCACTGACCCTGGAGCAGCAGGTTCGGCAGGGCCTGGTGGAATACATTCCAATTCCCGAGACACTGATCGGCAAATACCAGTGCCGCACGCAAGCGGACCTGGCAGCGCTGCGCGCCGCGGGCGTCGATCATGAGTTCCTGGATGTCGCCACCGGCGTGCGCCGCTACGTTGACTGGCTGAGCGCAGCCGCATAGGCCCGAAGCAACGCAGGTTTCGCCATGGGCATCATCCCGCATTCGCTGCTCGACAAGATCCTCGCGCCGTCCGAGATCGCGCGGCGCGACTGGCAGGGCAGCCGGCCGCTGGTGTTCAGCAACGGCGTGTTCGACGTGCTGCACCCGGGGCATGTGGTGTACCTGGCCGCCGCCCGCGCCCTGGGCGCGACGCTGCTGGTCGGGCTCAATACCGACAATTCTGCCAGGCGACTGGGCAAGGGCCCGGGGCGTCCGATCAACGGCGAGCGCGACCGCAGCATCATGATCGCGGCGCTGGAGAGCGTGTCATACGTCACCCTGTTCGAAGAGAGCACGCCATGCGAATTGATCCGGCGCTGCCGTCCCGACGTGTACGTCAAGGGCGGCGACTATGACATTGAAGCGCTGGAGGAGACACGGCTGGTGAGAAGCTGGGGCGGGCGTGCGCAGGCGATTCCACTGCTCGCGGGGTACTCGAGCAGCGCGCTGGTGCAACGCATCCGTGGCACCGGTGACCCCGACTGATCGAACTCGCCCACGCTGTATTCGAGGACCTGGCGGCGTGCGCGATGCCAGTTGACGCCGCTGCGCCGGGGGCGCAAATTCGTCGCAACGCCGATCGCCGAACAGGCTCAAACACCTCAAGAATGTGCGGCGGCCTTGCGCGCCGGTCGGCAGCAACAACAACACAGACGCCTGAAGGAATCAGGCTGAGGGAGAATCATGCATCACTATCACGCATCGCTGCGGCTGCTGTGCGGCCTGTGGCTGGTCGCTGCGCCGGGCGCAGTGCTCATGGCCGCCAATACACCGAACGTGACGCTCACCCCGGAGCTTAGCGCGCAACTATCACAGAACGTGAATCGCCCTGTGATCGTCATCATGAAGAACGCGTTGACCGGTGATGATGCCGCCAGCGATCAGGCACCGGTGCTCAGTGAGCTCAAGCAGGTGCGGGCGGCGCGCGTCAAATCGTATCGCATGGTCAACTCGCTCGCGGCGACCGTATCCGACGGGGAACTGCAGCGGCTGAAGGCCAATCCGGCGGTGGCAGAGGTGGTGCCGGATGTCACGATCCGCCGCCCGGTGCATGCGAGCGCGGCCGCGGCCAGCAGCGCCGGCCCAAATGTCCGCACCTCGCTGCCCCTGCACGTCATTCCGGGAGCCTGCGCCCCCTTTGGACTGCCCTCCCTTGAGCCAGAGGCGCTGCAGACCACGAACACCGATTCCCTCATCCCCGGAGCGCCCACAGCGCGCTCGCTCGGCTACACCGGCGCCGGCGTCAAGGTCGCCTGGATTGCCGACGGCGTGGATCCGATGAATGTGAATTTCATTCGCCCGAATGGCACCTCGGCATTCTTCGATTACCAGGACTTCAGCGGCGATGGGCCGGGTCAGGTGACCAGCGGTGATGAGGCATTCCTCGACTCCAATGCGATCGGCGGACAGGGCATCCAGGTCTACAACGTCAATGGATTCAGCGCCCAGCCGGATCCGGGTGCCTGCAATATTCGGATCGAGGGCGTGGCGCCCGGGGCCGCGATGCTGGGTCTGGACGTGTTCGGTTCCTTTGAATACACCACCCAGTCGAACTTCCTGCAGGCGATCGAGTACGCCGTGACCGTGGATCACGTGGACGTGATCAACGAATCCTTTGGCCGCAATCCGTATCCCGACATCAGCTCGCAGGATGCCACCAAGCTGTTTAACGATGCGGCCGTGCGAGCCGGAGTCGTGGTCACGGTAGCGTCCGGAGATGCCGGCAGCACCAACACCATCGGCTCCCCAGCCACCGACCCGCTGGTCATCGCCGTGGGCGCCAGCACTACGTTTCGCTACTACGCGCAGACCAATTACGCTGCCGCGCGCTACTTTGCGACTACCGGCTGGCTCAACGACAACATCAGCTCGCTGAGCTCCGGGGGCTTCAGTGAAACCGGCGCCACGCTCGATCTGGTGGCACCGGGTGACGACACCTGGGCTTCCTGCGACGCCAGCGCCGAATTCGAGGGCTGCATCAACCTGCAGAACGCGTCCTCTGACATCGAGGCCAGCGGTGGCACCAGCCTGTCCTCGCCGCTGACCGCCGGCGCGGCGGCGCTGGTCATCGAGGCCTACCGCACGACCCATCGCGGCGCCTCGCCATCCCCGGCGCTGGTGAAGCAGATCCTCACCAGCACCGCCACCGACCTCGGCGTGCCCGCGACCGAGCAGGGCGCCGGACAGATCAACACCTATCGGGCGGTGCTGCTGGCCGAATCGATCAACGGCGGCCGGGCCGGCCGGCAGGGCGAGACGGCGCTGCTGTCACTCAATCAGCTCAATGCCGTCGGCGCCCCTGGCAGCCGCGCCAGCTGGCCGGTGAGCATTACCAACACCGGTGCGCAGGGACAGGTGTTTCAGGTCGGCGGCCGAACCTTCGGACCGAGCCAGAATGTACAGTCCGGCAGCGTGTCGCTGGTGGATGGCGTCAGTCCCGAGTTCGATAACTTCGCCGGCGTGCAGAACAACTACGGCGTGTTTCACTTCTTCGTGCCCGGTGGTGTCGATCGGCTTGCAGCGTCAATCGCCTACCCTGGCAATCCGGCCAACGGCCTGAACGCACGCGTGCGCATGATCCTGGTGGATCCGGCGGGTCGCTTCGCCGCGCACTCGCTGCCGCAAGGGGTGGGCAATTTCGGCAGCGTCGATGTGCGCGAGCCGGTCGCCGGCCTGTGGACCGGCGTAATCTTCGGTGACGTGGCATCCGCCGACGGCACCAATGGCGCGGTGCCGTGGCAGGTGTCCACGCAGAGCTTTGCCCCCTTTGGCACGGTGACGCCGTCCTCCTTCTACCTGGCGCCCGGTCAGAGCCAGACGGTGACGGTATCGGCGTCCACGCCCTCGAGCCCCGGGGACGCGACCGGCTCGATAGTCGTGAGTGCATCGGGTGACGGCCTGGACAGCTACGTCGGCGTGGAACACAACTCCATTCCGGTGACACTGCGCAGCTTCATCGATCTGTCACACGGCGGCAGCTTCAGCGGCTTGCTGACCGGCGGTAATGGCCGCTCCCCCGGCGAGGGTCAGATCGCCTACTACCAGTTCAACGTGGGTGCCGGCCATCAGGAACTGACCGCCAACCTCGCGCTGAGCAATGATGCGGCCGATCCGGTCGCGCTCTATCTGATCAACCCGGATGGTGTCGTGGTGGCATACGGACAGAACCAGGCAACCGCTGCCAGTGGCCTGACGATGTCGGCCACCACGCTGGAACCCATAGCCGGCACCTGGACGCTGATTGCCGCGTTCGCGGAGCCGGTCGTGGGCGATGAGGTGGCGCAGCACTTCAGCGGCAACGTCACGCTGGACAGCAACCAGGTCAGCGTGAGTGCGCCGGGGCTGCCGCAAAGCCAGCGCGTACGCCTGGCCGCCGGCACACCCGTGACGATTCCAGTGAGCGTCACCAACCGTTCGATTGCGCCGGAGGCGTTCTTCATCGATGCGCGGCTCGATTCGACCACCGAGCTGTCGCTGGCGTCGGCCTTCGGACTACCGAATGGATACGTCTACACGCTGCCATTAGGTAGTGTGAGCCCTTTCTTTCCCGCGTGGCTCGTGCCCTCGCACACCTCCTCACTCGCCGCAGTGGCCAACGGCTCGGTGCCGATCGAGTTCGACCTGGATCCAGTCACTGGTGAGCCGGACCTGGTGGGTGCACCGACCACACCAGACACTGCGGCAGTCACGTACACGCCTGCTGGCGGCGTCGTGGCAGCCGGAGATTGGGAAGCACTGGTCACCGAGATAGGGCCCTATCCGCCGGGGGGTGCCCCGGCAGCCAGTGCGACCATGACGCTGACCGCGAACACAATGGCGTTCGACCCCGCGGTGACCAGCGGTACAGGTGACCTGTGGTTGTTATCCACCAATCCGGCGGCAAGCGTCGTACCGGTGATCCTCAATCCGGGTCAGAGTACCGTGATCCCGGTGACCATCACGCCCGCCGGCCCGCACGGCAGCGTCGTCACCGGTACGCTGTACGTGG
>Ga0209006_10006194_pt1 | contig 10840 bp, 6 predicted proteins | sample JacPin_JW_Ref_O2_FD_188567 | JGI IMG/M metagenome (GOLD analysis project Ga0209006, IMG submission 188567) | Forest soil microbial communities from Algoma, Ontario, Canada - Jack Pine, Ontario site 1_JW_Ref_O2 (SPAdes) (version 2) | ecosystem: Environmental > Terrestrial > Soil > Boreal... | reverse complement strand
AACCCTGGGCCTCAGGCGAAGAGGCAAGAGTCGCGAGCAGGTCCCGCCGGGACAACTCACCGGTTTGGAGGAGACCGGCGTAAAGCCGGAGACCGATGTCGTCCGCCTCTCGTCGGAGGATGTACCGATAGGCTTGCTTCACGAATTCCTCGTCCGTCCCAAAACTCCGGATGGAGCCTATGTCGGTGGAGGGGAAAACCGGTGCGTCGTCGGCCCCGCCCGAGCGTCTGAAAACGCACCAGTATTGGGGCTCGTCGTCGCTTTCGACCGGAAGGATCCAACTGCCGCCATCGAGCTCTCTGGCTTCTGAAAACGGTACTTCGAGCCGAAACGGCAGCGCCGGCCTCTCCTCTGAGGCTTCAGATTCAGGCTCAGACTGGCGCTCCCCTACCTTCCGGCGCTCGTGTTCTGGCTGAAGCTCCCCGTTCTCCAATAGATCGGGCCACGGTAGGTCGGGCGCAGATGGCGCCTCAACCCGGGCCGCGTCCGCTAGCGTTGGAAAAACCTCCACTGCGGCAAACCCGGTGGGCTGGTCATCCTCCCACTCATTCCCCTTGGTCAGACGGTCCGACAGGACGCAAAGGTACTCCGCTATAATAAGATGAAAGTTACTACTCATGGACGAGTACCGATCCATCATAACATCTGATTGATTTAGCGCCAAATTGGGATGAATTCCAAGGGGAGATCATTCCGCTGGGTGGTCGCCGGGTCGGAAAGCGTTGACGTGCGACTCAGCGGACTATGGTCGTGCGGTTGGCTCAGTGGCCCGGCGTTGAGCGTAATGGCGCGACGACCTTTTGCGATAGTATATATTTACCGCTGATCTTAAAGGGGATTGATATTCTCGATTAAATTGCAGATAGTTCACATAATATGCCATTGACGAGAACAGCGCCAGCGCAACTGAGTGATGAGAGCGTGCTGCGCCCGCCGTCCGTTGCAACCGACACGGGACATCTTCATCGCCCCGTAGCAAGAGACGCGGTTGAGGCGGTTGGTTGGATCGGCGACCCGATTTACCCGGATGTTGGGGGTGTGGCTCTCCACAAGGAGAGCGACCTGGTCGGTGCCGATCACGTACGGAAAAATGTTGCCCCGCCCGTGGCAGGAGCACGATTTCCTGATCCAGAAGTTGCAAGACCGCATCAGCCTGGTGATCACGCGGTCCTGACTGCTTCGCCGCAGCGACTTGATGAAGAGGTGCTTCTGCACGGAATTGCCGCGACAGCTACGGTACGCGGAACTGCAAGCGCTCCGACGGCTCGCGACGGGCTGGTCTTCAAGAGCTTTGTTGATGGAGTTGATGCAAGCTGGCGACTTTGCGGTTGGGCTTACGATCCGCTCGCCCGGGAGCCACTCGAGATTCATTTGCTGGAAGAGGGAGTTACCGTCTCCACGGCGTGGGCCAGCGAGTTCCGAAGCGATCTGGCTGAGGCCGGATTGGGAGATGGGAAATGCGGCTTCTACCTGTCGCTGCCGGCCGACATGTTCGATGGAAGTTTCCACAATCTTAGCGTGTATGTCATCGGCGCGGGGCGCAGCGATTTGATCGGTGGCCCGTTTGGGATTGTTTTACCCTGTCGCATATCGAAGAAACTCAGTCTGTTAAAGGCGGCGTCGGCCTCCAGGATATTCGAACAAGTGACCGGCATCGCCGCGCGTCGATCGTCTCAGCTTACGTCAGAGTTCCTCGAAGAAGCGGCACAGGTTTTCAAACAACTTGGAGATCGCTTCGGTCACGAAGCCAGCCTCGGTTTACTCTACGCCTACGTTTTGCGCCGGCCCATCGACCATGACGGGCTGGTGACCCGCTTGGCGCGCCTGCATGCCGATTTGTCGGAATACCGAAAGATTGTCGAGGAAGTTTTACTCTCGGTAGAGTCGATAAATATCCACCAGGCATCGCAATATTTTACTTTGCAGTCTCTCGATATGTTGCGAGTCTGGCTTGAGGATCATTTCGGTCTTCTGGAGTTACCCTGATGTCGCTTTTTTACAGTGCGCGCACTCGCGAGGCATTGCGGCGACAGCTCCAGCAAGTGCCGCTCGGCTTGCCGCATTACTCCTACGCGATAGTTTGCCAAAAATTTCTCACGCTCCTTAACAATATGAACGTGCAGGCGACGGAACTGCTGATGCCGGAGATCTATCCTTCTAGCGACAGCGTTCCGCAGGATAATATAAAGACAAAGCCTATACATTTGATATTTAAGGCGTTTGATGAGTTTCGGATCCTCAAGGGAGCGTACAACATAGCTCATGTTGCTTGGGAGTATACTTGCCTACCAACTTTTAACCGAATGCCTCTGTTTCATGCGAAGCGCAGCCATCCGCTGAACGATTATGCCTTCGCGCTGTCGCTGCTGGACGAGATCTGGGTCGGATGTTCATTCACCCGAGACGTTTTGCTCCGTGAGGGATTGTCGCGCGTCCATCTCATTCCTGCGCCGGTTGAGCTTGCCCTCACGAGCGCTCGTCGGTCGGAATCGGGATTTGCGAGCGGCGCTTTTATGAGCACTCCCCTTCAGATCGTCGAATGCGGTAAGTCCGTGACCACTCAGGCTCAGATCGAAATTGCCCCGTCGCTTCCGGGAGAAGCGCTGTTCATGCGCATCGCAGAAATCCGCTCGCGGGGCGGCAAGGTATTCCTGTCGATCTTCAATCCGCACGATCCCCGGAAGAATCCGGCGGCGGCGTTGAACGGATTTCAGCGGTTCTGCCAGCAACAGCGCCGGGATGACCTCCTCATCGTCAAAATTCTCGTCGATGGCAAGATCAACACCTTTCATGACGTGCTGCGGGTCATCATGCCCCGGCGCTTTGGCGAAACCATGAGCAGGTTCGATCTGATCGACTCGGAGAACATACTGATGTTTTGCGGGACGATGTCGGAAGCTGAGTTAGATCGCTTGTATCGCGCCGCGGATTTCTATTTGTGTACGAGCAATGCCGAGGGACAAAACCTCCCCTTGCTCGAGGCTATGGCCCGAGGCGTCGTGCCGGTCTCCCCCGCGACGACAGCGATGGCTGACTACGTCAACGAGGACAATTCCGTAGTCCTCAAGGCAACTGAAACCGCCATCCATGAAAACGCCGCGTCGGCTTACGGCCTATTCGATGCGCATTGGTATGAGGTGGCGGCGAGCGAGGTCGCGCGCGGCCTCGCCAGAGCTGTCTCGTGCGATATGAGGGCTTTGAACGCCAAGCGGACCAATGCCATCCGTACTGTCGCGGAGAAATATTCGTCAGAGGCAGTCGCCCCGTTGATTGAGCAGCGCCTCGCTGCCTTGGGTCACGTTCCGGTAGCAGGCGAAGCCAGCTCTTGGCAGCACGATAAGACGGTCGCGGCGCAATGACCGGTATCCGATACTTTTTGGACATCTTGCCGTTGCGGGATTATTCGTGGACCGGTATTCCCACGGTTACGGCAAACCTTGCCCGCTACCTGCTTGATACATGTCCTGAAGCATCTGTCTTCTATTACGGCACCGATGTCGTTTTGCCGCAATTCGTGCGAACCGCAATAGACGAAGCGCCCGGTGGTTATTTGCGTGCGTTCATCGAGGCGGGGACTGCCGTGGCCGGCTCGCTCGCCAGTGCGCTGCACGGCGACTTCGTTTCGGTCGGGATCTTCCCGAATATCAAACCGGTACACCGCGTCTTCGACATAGAACTGGTTATCATCCATGACATAAGCGCGATCCTGCTGCCCGAGATGCATACCCAAGAGGCGGCGGTCGAGCATAGTCGGGCGCACATGCTCGATACCATGACGTCCGATCTTATCTGCTGCGTTTCGGAGGCCACCCGCCAGGACGTAATTCGCTATCTGAATGTTCCGCCCGAGCGGGTGTTTGTGTCCCATTTGGGCTGCGAAGCCGCCGCGGCCGAACCAGCAATCGACCGGCCTGTTTCCGACCAGGTACCTCCGTATGTCGTCATTCTTGGCACGGTCGAGCCCAGGAAAAACCTCCGCTTGGTCGCTGATTTTATTCGTTGCCGCCCGGAAATTTGCCAGGAATTTGCCTTCTTCTTTGTCGGGCGACGGGGGTGGGGGACGCAGTTCGAGGAGATCTTCGGCGATATCATGGCCAAACGTGAATGCCGGGATCGGATTTTATTTACTGACTATGTCTCCGAGGCGAGTAAGCGGCGGCTCCTGCGCAATGCCCGGTTCGCGATATACCCGTCGGTCTTCGAGGGCTTCGGCCTTCCCGTCGTCGAATGTATGGCTGAGGGGTGCCCCGTCATCGCTTCGCACAGCTCGAGCCTCATCGAACTCGGGCTGGACGCATCCTGCTACTTCGACCCGCTGTCACTGAGTGACTTTAGTCGCGTCTTTCGCGTGATGCAGTCTCTGACGGATCGGCCCGATCAGCGCCGGCGCCTTTCTGAAAACCTTCGGAAGGGCTCGTCGGTGTTTTCGTGGCAGGCGTTCGCGGATCGCATAATCGAGAAAATCGATGAGGTCACAATTCCAATTTCTACCCGGACCACAGCAGGCCGATCGCAAAACGGCCACCAGCTCAAGGGTTTCACGATCTTGTAGAACAAGGGGCGTCCCGCGGTGGGGTCGGCTCGGTGATTTCGTAAACCCCCTCTGGGAGATTTTTTCGCGGAGAAGTGCGCCACCTCGATTACCTCCCGAAAATGTGAAGACGGATATCGCTAAAAATAAGGCACCTAAATTTCTCGAATAAAATTTCACCTACGCTGAACGATTTTTTAATCCGAACTCAGCTTATTTCAGGAATACGGCCTATAAATTTGGATGTCTAAAGTACTTAAACAAACATAAATCGCTGATTGGCGAGGATGCAGCTTTTTGATGTTTGAGGGATATGGGCTAAGCTATGTGACTGCGCGCCGGCTCTTTTGGTGCAGCTCTTGTTAGGATCGAAGCGCCGAAGCGGCGACCGGGAGGAGACGATGACCAGCGACGATCATCCACCGGCATTGACGGCGTTGGCATCTAGAGAAGCGCGCGATCGGCTTTATCGCGGGGTTCTCGGACGGGCCCCCGGGGCGCCTGGCCGTGAAACAACTGCCCCGACCGGGGCGACGGGTAGCTAGACCGGTTCAGTGTCGCGATGGTTCGATATGGCGAACTTGGTCATCGGGTGAATGCGCTGATCGCCGACGGCAGGCTGTCGGAAGCACGTGACGTCGCGGAGCAATGCATCCAGCTGCTGTTTCGCGAGGAGGCCGAAGGAGGAATCGAGTTCAAGCTCGTGCCCGCCGCGGAAATCGATACGGCCAGCCGGTCGCATCTCCGTATCACGGCGAATGGAATGCTGAGGCAGATCATTTGCTCGCAGGAGATTGTGTCCGGCATGTTCACGGATCGGCTTCACGCCTTTATCGCGATCTCGAAATTGCTATCAACCGACGCAATGCGGCCGGTAAGTACCGGAAGCCTGATATTCGATATTGAGGACGGATCAAACCTGGGCGAATACCCACGAGTTGCTTTCAACTCTGCCGTTGAGCAGGCGACGCTGGTTACTGACAGCTACTGGTATCGCGATCGCGGCTACGAGAAACTTCGCGGCGATATAGCGGCGAACTGGATCAATTGGGAAGATCGCCAGAAGATTGTATTCTGGCGCGGCAGCACGACGGGCCTTCGCCGTCGCACGCCCATGCCAGGCGAATCAATCACCGATTGGAGCTGGCTGCAGAGGCTGCAATTGTGCGACGTCGCCCAGCGGTCGTCTTGGGCAACAGAACTCGATATCGGGGTCAGCAACTTCGCCCAGGTGCCTGAACCATACCTGCAGGAGGCAATCAAGTCCGCCGGCCTCATGCGACAGCACCGCGATAAGATCGACTTCCTGAAATACCGATACATTGTTGACATCGACGGCAACGCTTGCGCCTGGGATGGCTTCTATAGTGCCCTGCTGATGGGGGCGTGCGTCTTCAAGGTCGAATCAAGACACGGATGGCGCGAGTGGTACTACGACCGGCTTAGGCCCGGCGAGCATTACATACCGGTCAAGCAGGATTTCTCTGATTTCGACGAGCAGGTTCGCTGGGCCTTCACGCACGAGGCTGATTGCGCGGCCATTGGGGCTTTGGGGAAGAGCGTCGTGGACGCCATGGAGTATGCCAAGGAGGTCGAAGCATGCGGGGCGGCGATGGCGCGGCAGTTCAAGGTATGATGCTGGCCTGGTGATAAATCGAACGGCGCCGCGGAATTATCGTGCAAATTCCTCAGCCGACGGAATGAGGAGCTCGCTCGTCAGCGGCGCCTCGAGGCGCTCGTCTTGGTACTGGCGGTTCTGCGCCGCTCGAAGATCAAGGGCCAGCAATCGGCAACAGATATCGTAGACGGCGGACGGTTTCAGTTCGGTGAGACAAGCAAGTCCGCGCCAGCATTGGTCTGGGTCGGACAAATAGCAGGGGCTGCATATCATGTTTCGCCGCACCGCGAGGGCGTTGCGACCGAGAGGCCCCCATTCCCGCGCATCGACCGTACCGGCATGAATGCCGACCGTCGGGACGCCGAGACCAGCCGCCATATGCTTTGGGCCGCTGTCGTTGCCGACGAATAGCGCAGCAGTAGCAAGAAAGCTCGGCAACTCCGCGAGGGCGATCTCGCCGATCAGCGACCGCGCCGAAGCCGGGCGTTGCAGCTTTTCGATAATCCTCATAGCAACCGGGGCTTCGTTACTTGTGCCGATGAGGGCAACTTCGACATTGTGGGCCGCCACCAGAAGGTCGATCAGGGTGGTGTAATAATCGGCTGGCCATTGCTTGATGGCGGTGCCGGCCCCTGGGTGAATAACGACGAGCTGCTTCTGCGGCCGGCGAAAGCTCGGCAGACTATCCTGTGTCTTCGCGGCGCTCGGCGGAACCAGCGCGCGCAATATATCGTCATTGGGTTCGGTGGCGTTGGCGATGGCGTCGACGAGCCCCAATAGATCGTCGCTGACATGGGATCGTTTCCGCACCGCGGCCGGATCGTGGTCCCAGTCCATGACGATGTCGAGCCACGGGAACTGGCGATTGTGATCGAACCCGGCGAGCCAGCGCGCGCCGGTAAGCTGCAAAATCGGCCGTGTCTCGGACCATTTCCGGAGATCGACCGCCAGGTCGAAGCGGTAAGGTTCAAGCCGCCTTTGCAACGCGACCAAATCGTCCTCGGACAATTCCCTGCGCCCGAGACCGGACTGGCTGAAGAAGAATTCAAACTCGATGATTTCGGTGAGCCCCGGCACAAAGTCGGTCAGCACCGCGCTTCCGGGTGCGGCAAGCAGATGCAAGCGGGCTTCCGGGAATGTCCGTTGCAGCCGTCGCAGTGCCGGGATCGCGGCGATAAAGTCTCCGATGTGATCCAGCTTCACCACGAGGATGTTGCGGAGTTCGGAGCGGTCGAACAGCGGATGGCTCGAGTAGACCAGCTCCAGCGGCTCCGGGTCATAGGCGTAGTCGTCACGATCACGGCTCAGGTGGGGGTGGTGAAAAGGGTCGCCTGTGTCCAACGTGCGGCGCCAGCGGTGACTGAACGCGGCGGCGTCGAAATCCTCGCCGTGAGTATGCCGGCTCGCTTCCTCGTGATGGATCAAGGTGGCGTGCGGTGTGTAAACGACCCGCTTGCCTCGCTCCCAACAGCGCAGGCAATAGTCGACGTCGTTATTGATGACCGAATGTTTTTCATCGAACCCGCCCTGCGCCTCGAATTCCGCCCGGCGCACCAACAGGCAGGCGCCGGTCACAGCGATCACGTTTCGCTCGGTCAGCGCCAGCCCGAAATATCCAGGCTCCGCTTCCGACGCGTAGCGAAACGCGTGCCGCCCGCCGCGAGGCGTCCAGAACACCCCGGCGTGCTGAACCTTCCGATCGGGATAGAGGAGCCGCGCTCCTACGGCGCCAATCTCGGGCCGCTCTGCATGTGCGAGCAGTGCGTCGAGCCAGTCCGGTTCGATGATCTCCACATCATCGTTCAGGAACAGCAGAAACTCTCCGCGCGCCTCTCGCGCGGCCAGATTGTTGAAGCGCGACCAGTTGAACGGTCCGCGCGTCGTTACGACCGTGTCCGCGTTCTGATGCAGCCACTCCCCCCAATGCCGTTGCGCCGCCGGGATGTTCTCGACGCAGATGACCTCGAAATTGCGATATGCCGTTTTCCCGCGCAGCGTCTCGATACAGGTCTTGATAAGGCCTCGGGCGGCGCAAGTCGGGATGATGACCGATACCAGCCCTTGAGTGCCGACCACGCGTTTGAGGCGATAATGCCCTGAAAGATCGCCCTCGATGATTTCACCCTGGATCCCACGGCGCTTCGCGGCGCGTTCCAATGCTGCCCGCTCCTGGAGAGGATGGTCGAGTTGCCATCGGCCGCGCGCGCACAGCACCTTCGGCAAGTGCCAAATGCCAGAGGTCGCTTCGGTGCATCGCAAAACCAAATCGTAATCGCCGAACTGGAACCAGTCCCCCATAGTTGCCCGCGCGCGATTGAAAACGCCGGGCAACGCGCACCAAAATCGGCCGATGTAGTTGGTCGCGGCGAGGAGATCGGGAGACCATTGCGGCTTGAAAAACGCCTCAATCCGTCCGCTCGCCGGGCTCGTCCGCCGCTCATCGCTGTAGAGAAACTCGGCTTCGGGATGCAAGCCGGAGCCGATCGCCATTTCGATCAGTGCATCGCATCCCAGGACATCCCCGGCGAGGAGTACCCCTATCAAATCGGGCTTGTCGTGCCCTGGTCGAGCCGCGACCAGGCTCGCCAGAGGCGCGGCGAGCGGGGCATCGAGACGGATGTCGAGGCGGTCGGCGATGTCCTCGAAGCCTTCCAGCAATCGTGCGGCGCAACGCTCGGGAACCATCCTTCCGCGTCGCAGAATGGTCACCTGCCAGGCGCCGTAGGCTTGATTGCGCAAACTGGCGATGGTCCGGCGGGCCCATGCTATTTCGTCATCAACTTCACCAATGCCGAGCAGGAGACCAAAATTCGGACGCCAGGCGAGCCCTGAAAGAATACTCTCCGCCAGCCGGATTTCGGCGAGCGGCATCTTGCGGCGGAGGACCGACGGCCCTTCCTCGATAGCTGCTTGCTCGACGTTCAGCGAGAATTCCGTAGCGGCGCAAAGCCCGGTGCTGGTCCACACCTGAACACCGATGCTGTGTCCCCCGTCGCCAATCGCCCCGGCGGGAACCATTAGGCCAAAGCCGCTGACGCTCGATCCCTCCCAGTCGGGGAACGCCTCGCCGACGTCCTTGCGCCGGATGCCGTAATAGGCCGTGCCGAAATGCTGCCCGTTGAGACTGATCGCTATCGAAGCCACGCCGCCGCGCGCCAGCGCCCAGCCTTCGATAATCAACGAACCCCGAAAAACTCCTTTAGCGACTCCATCCACTACCATCGGCCGGTCGAGGTGAAGCAACACCTCTTTATTGACCCCGGCTTCCTGCGCACCACTCGTATTCGCTGGGGCCGGCACCGTCAGCACGGCTCGCCGCTGCTGTGGCAGAGCAGCGGTTGCCAAGTCTGTCACCTCATTCCCGCGGGACGAAAACGCTGTTGCTTTGGAAGGTCGGTGATTACGCACCGATCCTCTCGATCACCCGAAGCCTGATCGCTTCAAGCGGGTCGTCGGCCACCAAAGGCAGGCACGGCTCGCCATTACGGCTAGGGCCGGTTACCTTGCTGCGGAAAAACGATCCCTCGTAAATCACGTCGAAGCGGTCGCGCAGCGCCGGTGCGAGGCGGATGGCAAAGCCTGTCAACGGTTGGCCGCGTCCCCGAGTCCCGCACAGTTTGGCATCCGTCACCCACGGGGTTTGCCGACCGTAAGGACCAAATGCCATGTATTGGATATCGCCGGGCAACAATGTGCTCAGCGGGCGCAGGCCGAAGGCTTCGATCTGCGCTTGTTGACCCGGATGGCCAACCCAGCCATGGGCCAATAGCTGCCTGTCACCCTCGCGCTGGATATGGACGGTCATTTCGACTTCGATCTCACGGGTCGATTGGTCGGGGAACGCAACCGCTGCCGACGCTGCCGGTGGTGAGACACCTGGGCCATCGAGGCGAAGGACTTGCAGCTCCGGCGGAGCCACTCCCTCGTCGAGGCCATAGGTCGTGATCACGACGACACCACCGATCGGCGGTACTTTGGCCACGACCGTGCCGCCTTCGGCGCCGACCCAGCCCGGTGTAGCACCTGCCGTCAAACCAATTTCTACGAGGCCCCGACCCCCGGCCGGCCCCGGCGATACATTAGTCACTGGCAAATCGAGCCCGCCCTCGGATCGGGCCTGCGCCGCAATCGCTCCGACGGTGACGGCGTGTATCCCTTCTTCGAGTGGAATAATCCGAACACGACCCGCAATATCCAACCTTCTAGCGATCGCATTAGCAGGGGCCCGCCGGTCTGAGCGAGGATTGCGGCCTGTTTCGCTTACGGGTTGCGCAGTCAAGTCCACCGTCTCGTGCTCCTCCATTTCGCGCGCGGAATAATGCTGTCTGATTCGGGCGCAACGTCTGCAATCGTCCAGCGACTGACGATGTGTTCTCCGGGCGCGACCCTATCGACGCTATAAATACGGCAGCAATGCAAAGTGAGCAACCTAAATACGTGTTTTACTCTACTATAAAGTGTTTATGTGGCTGACGGCCCGCTTTGCTAATTTCCCCAGGGGGGTTGGCATCCGACTTTCGCACCCTCCCCTTGCGCGGAACGGTGTCCATGCCGCGCGGACAACCGTGCTATGTAAAACAGAGCGGCTTGGACCCTGCTGGATACAAACCGCCTGCAGCGATCACCACGCGATGGGTAAGACCGCGGCCGTCATTCGGTCGGAGCTATTCGGGCTGTGAGTGAACCCCGTC
>Ga0209006_10006193_pt1 | contig 10840 bp, 6 predicted proteins | sample JacPin_JW_Ref_O2_FD_188567 | JGI IMG/M metagenome (GOLD analysis project Ga0209006, IMG submission 188567) | Forest soil microbial communities from Algoma, Ontario, Canada - Jack Pine, Ontario site 1_JW_Ref_O2 (SPAdes) (version 2) | ecosystem: Environmental > Terrestrial > Soil > Boreal... | reverse complement strand
AGTACAGTTCACGCCTGAATCTGGCGATCCGCGTCGCCGGCTTCGTGATACTGCTGGTCGCCAGCTGCTCGCTGGCGGGACTGCATTGGAATCCCGGCAGTCTGCCGCAAGGCGCCGGTGGTGTTGTCGGCGCCGCCGCTGGCAACGGCCTGGCCTCCGGCCTTGATCTTCTGGGTGCGACGCTGCTGCTGCTGGCAGCCTGGATGGCGGGCGCGGCGGTCGCATTCGGTGTCTCCTGGTTCACCGTGATGGACCGGCTCGGTGCCTGGACCTGGGCCAGTGCGCACTGGGTGCGCGAGCGCTGGTTTACGCGCCGCGAGGTCAACGCCGGGCGTTCCGCCAAGCTCGAGCGCAAGGAGGCGATGCAGGCCGAACACCGCCGCTCCGCGCCGCGAATTGCGCCGTCGATCTCCGCGCCGGCACCGACCGCGCCGCGCAGCGAGCGCGTGGAAAAGGAGCGCCAGGTGCCGCTGTTCGATCCACCCTCGGCGCGTGAATTGCCGCCGCTGGATCTGCTCGATAATCCGCGCGATCGCGAACCGTCGTATTCGCCCGAAGCGCTCGAGGCGATGTCGCGCCTGGTGGAACTGAAGCTGAAGGATTTCGGTGTCGATGTCGACGTGGTGGCGGTGCATCCAGGGCCGGTCGTCACGCGCTTTGAGATGCGGCCGGCGCCGGGGGTCAAGGCGAGCCAGATCACCGCGCTGTCGAAGGACCTGGCGCGCGCGCTGTCGACCGTCAGCGTGCGCGTAGTCGAGGTGATTCCGGGCAAATCCGTCATGGGCCTGGAGATCCCCAACGAGAAGCGCGAGGTCGTCACGCTCGGGGAGATCATCCGCTCCAAGGCCTACGAAGACGTCGCCTCGCCGCTCACGCTCGCGCTCGGCAAGGACATCGGCGGCGTGCCGATGGTGGCCGATCTTGCACGCATGCCGCATCTGCTGATCGCCGGCACCACCGGATCGGGCAAGTCGGTCGCAATCAATGCCATGGTGTTGAGCCTGCTGTACAAATCCACCGCCGAGCACGTGCGGCTGATCATGATCGATCCGAAGATGCTGGAACTATCGGTGTATGAAGGAATTCCGCATCTTCTGTCACCGGTCGTGACCGACATGAAGCAGGCCGCCAATGCGCTGCGCTGGTGTGTAGCCGAGATGGAACGCCGCTATCAGCTGATGTCGGCACTGGGTGTGCGCAACATCGCGGGCTATAACCGCCGCGTCAAGGATTCGATCGCCGATAAAGCTCCGATTCGCGATCCGGTGATGCTGCAGCGCGCAGCCAACGATCCGAGCATCGACCAGAGTCAGATTCCCAATCTTGAGCCACTGCCGTTCGTGGTGGTGATCATCGATGAGCTCGCCGATCTGATGATGATCGTCGGCAAGAAGGTCGAGGAGCTGATCGCCCGGCTGGCGCAGAAGGCGCGCGCCTCGGGCATTCATCTGGTGCTGGCCACACAGCGGCCGTCGGTTGACGTGATCACCGGACTGATCAAGGCCAACATACCGACCCGCATCGCGTTTCAGGTGTCTGCCAAGGTCGATTCGCGCACCATCCTCGATCAGATGGGCGCCGAGTCGCTGCTCGGTCACGGCGACATGCTGTATCTGCCGCCCGGTACGTCGATGCCGACCCGCATCCACGGTGCGTTCGTGTCCGATGCCGAAGTGCACCGCGTGGTCGAGGGGCTGAAGAAGGCGGCCCGGCCCAACTACATCGAGGAAGTGGTGCGCGGTCCGACGACACCGATTCCCGGCATCACTGGCGAGGACGACGACATCGGTACTCTTGGCGGCGGCGATCCCGAACAGGACCCGCTGTACGACGAGGCGGTCAAGATCGTCACCAGCGAGCGCAAGCCGTCGATTTCCTACGTTCAGCGGCGCCTGAAGATCGGCTACAACCGCGCCGCGCGCATGCTCGAAGCCATGGAGCAGGCAGGCATCGTCGGACCGCTGCAATCGAACGGCGGCCGTGAAGTGCTGGCGCCGCCACCGGCATAGCCAGCGATGCTGCCACCGAGGTTGCCGTTGACCGCGTCGCGTACGAAGCACTGGAGCTGGCCGCGGGCGGCGTGCTACGCAATGCTGCTGGTCACTGCGGCCGCGGCGCTGGCCGGCGCCGCGCCCGACGCGGGCGGCACGGCTCTGGATCGCTACCTGGACGGCATGAAGAGTCTGCGCACCGCGTTTACGCAGACCGTGACCGATGCGCGCGGCACCCAGGTGGAGGCGGGCGCCGGCACGCTGCTGGTGCTGCGGCCGGGAAAGTTCCGCTGGGATTACCAGCCGCGGGCCGAGGCGAGCGTCGCCGACAAGGATCAGCCGTCGCCAGCGCCGCCGCCGACCACAGGCGCGCAGAGCGGCCAGTTGCTGGTCGCCGACGGCAAGAACCTGTGGTTCTATGATCGCGAACTGGCCCAGGTGTCGGTCAAACCGGTGGCGGCGGCACTGACCGCGACACCGATCATGCTGCTGTCGGGATCGGCTGCGCAGCTGCACGAGAGCTTCGAGATTACGCCGGCTGCACCGCACGATGGCCTGGACTGGGTGAGCGTGCAACCGCGCGGCGCAGACGGCGACTTCAGCCACGCCGAGCTCGGCTTTGCGCACGATCGGCTCGCGCGCATGGTCGTGAACGATCGGCTCGGCCAGACCGTGGTACTCGATTTCTCCGCTAGCGAGCGCAATGCGCGCATTGACAGCGCGGAATTGCAATTCAAAGCCCCGGCCGGCGTGGACGTGATCGGCACGCCGCAGTCCTAGTTCTTTTAGTAAGCCATGCCGAAGCGCAATTCGACTCAACAGCCGCTGGCGCTCGCCGAGCGCGGCAAGGACTGGCGGCCGCTCGCCGATCGCATGCGGCCGCGCAGCCTCGAGGAATTCGTCGGCCAGACGCATCTGCTGGCTCCGGGCAAGCCGTTGTACCAGGCGATCGCCGACGGCGCGCCGCATTCGCTGATTCTCTGGGGTCCGCCCGGCACCGGCAAGACCACGCTGGCGCGCCTGATCGCCGATCGCTCCAGCGCGCGCTTTATTGCACTGTCGGCGGTCCAGGCCGGCATCAAGGACATTCGCGACGCCGTGGCACTGGCACAGCAGTCGGCAGCCGAGGGTCGGCCGACGGTGCTGTTCCTCGATGAGGTGCATCGCTTCAACAAGGCACAGCAGGATGCTTTCCTGCCGCACGTCGAGGATGGCACGCTGACCTTTATCGGTGCCACCACCGAGAACCCGTCGTTCGAAATTGTCGGCGCGTTGCTGTCGCGCGCGCGCGTGTACGTGCTCAAGGCGCTGAGCGTCGAGGAGCTGCGTCGCCTGCTGCAGGCTGCGCTGGCGGATCGTGAGCGCGGGCTCGGAGCGCAGCAGCTGGCGATCGAAGATGAAGCCCTGATGCTGCTCTCGCACGCGGCCGACGGCGATGCGCGGCGCGCACTGGGCATGCTCGAACTCGCCTCAGCGATGGCCGCGGCGGCCGACAGCAAACTCATTACGCTGCAGCAGGCGCAGGAGCTCGCCGGCGGCGGCCGCCGCCGCTTCGACAAGGGCGGCGATCAGTTCTACGACCAGATTTCAGCACTGCACAAGGCGGTGCGCGGCAGCGATCCCGACGCGGCGCTGTACTGGTTCGCGCGCATGCTCGATGGCGGCTGCGATCCCCATTACCTGGCGCGGCGCATCACACGCATGGCCAGCGAGGACATCGGTCTGGCCGATCCGCGCGCGCTGCAACTCACGCTCGATGCCTGGCACACCTATGAGCGCCTTGGTAGTCCTGAGGGCGAGCTGGCACTGGCGCAGGCGCTGGTCTATCTCGCCGTCGCCGCCAAGAGCAACGCGGTCTATACCGCATTCGCCGAGGCGCGCGCGGACGTCGAGCGCTATGGATCGCTCGAGGTGCCGCTGCGATTTCGCAATGCGCCCACGCGGCTGATGAAGGAGCTGGGCCACGGCAGCGGCTATCGCTACGCGCACGATGAGCCGCAGGCGTATGCGGCCGGCGAGCGCTACCTGCCCGACGAGATGCCGGACCGCCGCTACTATCATCCGACCCCGCGCGGCCTGGAACAGCGTATCGGCGAGGCACTGCAGCGCCTGCGGCATCCCAAGTCCGATGAAGGCACCTCATGATTGATCCGAAGCTGCTGCGTTCGGCGCCCGAGCAGGTCGCGCGCCAACTCGCGCGACGCGGCTACGCATTCGACGTGAGCGCGTGGCAGGCACTCGAGGAGCGGCGCCGCCACTGGCAGATCGAGACCGACCGCCTGCGCGCGGCGCGCAACAGCCATGCCAAGGCTGTCGGTCAGGCCCGTGGCCGCGGCGAGGACATCGCGCCGTTGCTACGCGAGGGCGAGGCGCTGGTGCACGGGCTCGCAAGCGCCGAGCAGGAACTGAACCTGGTGCAGGGCTCCCTCGAGCGCTGGCAGCTCGAACTGCCGAACCTGTTGCACGACTCGGTGCCGGACGGCGCCGATGAGAGCTCGAACGTCGAGCTCGCCCGTCACGGCGAGCCGCGCGTATTTGACTTCAAGCCGCGCGATCATGTCGAGATCGGGGAGTTGCTCGGCCAGCTCGATTTTGAAGCCGCCGGCCGCATTTCGGGCGCGCGCTTCGTGGTGATCCGCGCCGGACTGGCGCGGCTGCAGCGCGCGCTGGCGCAGTTCATGCTCGATCTGCACACGCGCGAGCACGGTTATACCGAGATCTATCCGCCTTATCTGGTCTCGGCCCCGGCGCTGGTCGGCACCGGCCAATTACCTAAATTCGAACACGAGCTGTTCGCGGTGCGCGGTGAACAGGGGTTTTATCTGATCCCGACCTCCGAAGTACCGATGACGAACCTGGTGCGCGATCAGATTGTCCCGGCCGAGACACTGCCGCTGAAGTTTACGGCGCAGACGCCGTGTTTTCGCTCCGAGGCGGGCGCCGCGGGGCGTGATACGCGCGGCATGATCCGCCAGCACCAGTTCGAGAAAGTGGAGCTGGTGCAGATCGTGCGGCCGGAGGATTCGTACGCAGCCCTCGAGGCGCTGCGGGGACATGCCGAGACGGTACTGCAACGGCTGCAGCTGCCATACCGGGTGCTGACGCTATGCAGCGCAGACACCGGCTTTGCCAGCGCCAAGACCTACGATCTGGAAGTGTGGCTGCCGTCGCAGAATAAGTATCGCGAGATCTCTTCGTGCAGCAATTGCGAGGCCTTCCAGGCGCGGCGCATGCAAGCACGCTGGCGCAATCCTGCAACCGGTAAACCCGAGCCGGTGCATACACTCAACGGTTCGGGTGTGGCTGTCGGCCGCGCGTTGGTGGCTGTGATCGAGAATTACCAGCGCGAGGACGGCAGTGTGGAGGTGCCGGCAGCGGTGCGGCCTTACATGGGCGGCGTGACGGTGATCGGCGGCAAGGCTGCCAGCGTCTGATGAATGCGAATCTGGCAGTGAAGCAGGGCGTCATGTCGAATCGCAGTGCGCCGTTGTTTGCAGGCCTGCTTTGCCTTGCGTGCGCCGCCCTGGGCGCGTCATCTGCGCCGCCTCAAGCCGGCCCGATCTACATCATCACGAAAAGCGTCGCCCTCGGTGCGCCGGATCGCTGGGACCTGTTGAGCTTCGAGGCCGCCTCGCATCGAGTCTATGTCGCTCATGGCGACCGGGTGAGCGTGGTCGATGGACAGAGCGGCTCGCTCGTGGGACAGGTCGAGGGATTTCCCGGCGGTACGCATGGCGTGGCGCTGCTGCCCGAGTTAGGTCGTGGCTATAGCGATGATGGCAAAGCAGGCACTGCGGCATCCTTCGACCTCAGCACCCTCAAGCTGGTCAAGACGATAAAAGCCGATGCGGATGCCGATGCCATCGTGTTCGATCCGGCGAGCGGGCATGTGTTCGTCATTGACGCGGAGCCTGGCAAGGTGACGGTCATCGATCCGAAGAGCGACACCAGCGTGGCCACGATTGACGGGGGCGGTAAGCTTGAAATCGGCGTTGCCGATGGTGCCGGCAGCCTGTTTGTCAATGGCGAAGCGAACAGGGAAATCGTTCGAATCGACACCAGGGCCAACCGAGTCAGCGCGCACTGGTCGATTCCTCAGTGCGTCAGCCCGCATGGCATCGCGATCGACCCCAAAACCCGGCGCCTGTTCACCAGTTGCGAGAACAATGTGCTGCTGGTGGTGGATGCCGACCACGGCAGTGTCATCGCATCGCTTCCGATCGGAGCGCGCACCGACGGCGCCGCGTTCGATCCGGTCCGAAAGCGAGTCTTCAGTTCGAATGGCGATGGCACTCTGACGGTGATCTTAGAAAGGGATGCCAGCACTTTCGAGGTTGAGGCCACGGTGCCCACCGTGATCGGCGCGCGCACCATGACGCTCGACCCAAAAAGCGGACGACTCTATCTGATGGCGGCGGATTTCAAGGTCAACGAAGCCGCGGCAGCGACCGATTATCGCAATCGTTACAAGGTCACACCCGGATCGGCGAAATTGCTGTTTCTCGATCCCTCGCCCTGATGGGCGTGACAGGCGCGCTAAGTCGGGGATGGTACGCGCTGACCCTTCCACACCCGCTGCTGCAGCGGCCGGCTGCCGAGCGAGTGCACCAGTGCGGACGGATCCTGCACGTTCCAGATCGCAAGATCGCAACTCTTGCCGACCTCGAGCGTGCCGCGATCCGCCAGCACGCCGAGCGCGCGCGCCGCCTCGCGCGTGACTCCGGCAAGGCATTCCCCGGTGCTCAGCCCGAATTCCACCGCGGCCAGATTCATCGCAGTCAGCAGCGAGCACAACGGCGAGGTGCCCGGATTGCAATCGGATGCGACCGCCATCGGTACGCCTGCTCGCCGCAGCGCGTGCACCGGCGGCGGCTGTTGCTGGCGCAGGAAGTAGTAGGCGCCGGGCAGCAGTACCGCGACCGTGCCGGCGCGTGCCAGTGCGGCGACACCGTCATCGTCGGTGAATTCCAGATGGTCGGCCGACAGCGCGCCATAGTGCGCGGCGAGCGCGGCGCCGTGCATATTGGAGAGCTGGTCGGCGTGCAGCTTGACCGGCAGCGCCAGCACACCGGCGCGCTCGAACACGCGAGCGATCTGATCAAACGAGAAGGCGATGCTCTCGCAATAGGCGTCCACGCTGTCGGCCAGGCCGCTGGCGGCCACCGCGGGCAGGTACTGCGAACAGACGCGCTCGATATAGCCGTCGCTGCCGCCTGGAAAGTTCGGAGGCAGCACGTGCGCGGCCAGATAGGTGGTGCTGACTGACAACGGCCGCAGCGCGGCGATGCGTCGCGCCGCCCGCAGGCAGCGCAGTTCGATCTCCAGTTCCAGCCCGTAGCCTGACTTGATCTCGAGCGTGGTCACGCCATCGGCCAGCAGCGCATCGACCCGCGGCAGCGCCACGGCCACCAGCTGGGATTCGGAGAGCTGCGCGGTCGCCGCGGCCGTGCCCAGGATGCCGCCGCCCTCGCGGGCGATGCTCTCGTAGCTGTCACCGGCGAGCCGGCGCTCCATTTCCGCCGAGCGATCGCCGCCATACACGATATGGGTATGGCAATCGATCAGCCCAGGGGTCACCAGTCGGCCTTCCAGATCGATGAATTCGGCTTGCGGAAATCTCCGCCGAAGCTCGCTGTCGCTGCCGATGGCGGCAATGCGGCCATCGACGGCGGCGATGCTGTTGCTGTCGCCATCGGGCTCGACGCCCGCCATCGGGCCATCGCCGCGCATGGTGAGCAGGCGCGCACGCGCGAACAGTTGTACGGGGGAGGAGGGCGCGGCGGTCTGCATGGGCTCCACAGTAAGTATTTGACCTCGGGCGCCGCTAGAATCGCGTACCCGAGCCGGTGGCGCCAGTCCCGATGCAAACAGTTACCTTTGCCAACCTTTGGATCGATGGCGCGTTTCGCGCCAATGTGGCGGTCCAGATCGACGACTCGGGGTTGGTGACGCGGATCAATCCGGGCCCGTCGGCTGCCGAGCAGGCGGGGCTCGAACCCTCGGCGGCCGGCCGTTCCGCGGCCTATGTGCCCGGGTTGACGCTGCCCGGGCTGGCCGATGCGCATTGCCATGCATTCCAGCGGATGCTGCCAGGCTGGACGCAGCGGGCACGCACCGCGAGCGACGACTTCTGGACCTGGCGCGAGGCGATGTACACCGCCGCGGCGCAGATCAGCTTCCAGGATCTGGAAGCGATCGCGGCGCGCTGTTACCTCGACCTGTTGCGCGGGGGCTATACCGGCGTAGCGGAGTTTTTGTACCTGCACCGGCTGGCGCGCGCGCCGGCGGCGGCGCAGGACGCCGATGTGGCCATCGCGCGCGCCGCGGCGCGCACTGGCATACGGCTGACGCTGCTGCCGACGCTGTATCAGCACAGCAATTTCGGTGGCGTGGCGCCCACTCCAGGGCAGCGGCCGTTCATCCGCTCGACCGAGCAGTTTCTGAGGGATTGGAGCGAATTGTCGCAGCGCTATCCGCCGGACGGCGAGGTGCTGCTGGGAGTCGCGTTCCACAGCCTGCGTGCGGTGGCGGTGGAGGTGATTTCGAGCGTGGCCTCGCAGCTTGCGGCCACCGGGCGCTGCGCCGTGACTCATATTCATGTCGCCGAGCAGCCGGCCGAGGTGGCCGCATGCCGCAATCATTACGGCAGCCCACCGGTGGCGTTGCTGGCCGAGCGTGGCCTGCTCGGCAAACAATGGGTGCTGGTGCACGGCGTGCATACCACGGCGGAGGAGCTGACGCAGATCGCCGCCAGCGGTGCGACGCTGGTGCTGTGTCCGACCACCGAGGCCGACCTCGGCGATGGCTGCGCCGACGCAGCGCTGTATCTTGATGCCGGCGGGCGGCTGGCTATTGGCTCGGACAGCAATATCGGTTGCAATGCCTGGGCCGAGCTGCGGCAACTCGAATGGGCGTTGCGTTTGCTGCGCGGCCGCCGCAATGTTCTGGCTTCGGGCGCTGAGCCCGCAGTGGCGGATCGGCTGTACCGGGCGGTGCTCGCAGGGGGTTGGCCGGCGCTCGCGCGATCAGGGCCGGCAGTGAGCGGTCTGGGACGCGCGGATTTCGTTACCTTCGATAACGCTGAGGGGGATTGGCCGCAACTGCCGCCCGAGTACTATCTGGGTGCGCTGGTGTTCGGCTCGGCGGCGCCGCTTGCCAGACAGGTGATGGTCGGCGGTCGCTGGGTGATCCGCGACGGCCGGCACGCGCAGGAGGCGGAGATCGACGCGCGCTATCGCGCCACGCTGGAGCGTCTGAAGCTGCCGCTGCGCACAGCGTTGATGGCTGCAGTGCCGGGACAATGAATGCCGGGTGAATGTAATGAATGACTTTCAGAAAACCGCGCATGGCAGAGTAATCCGCGCGCCCCGTGGCCCACGGCTACAGGCCAAGTCCTGGCTGACGGAAGCACCGCTGCGCATGCTGATGAACAACCTCGATCCGGAAGTGGCCGAGCGGCCCGAGGATCTGGTCGTCTATGGAGGGATCGGCAAGGCGGCGCGCGACTGGGACTGCTATGAGGCGATCGTCGCCACGCTCAAACAGCTCGAGGCCGATCAGACGCTGCTGATCCAGTCCGGCAAGCCGGTCGGAGTTTTCCGCACACACGAGAATGCACCGCGGGTGCTGCTCGCCAACTCGAACCTGGTGCCGCACTGGGCCACCTGGGAGCACTTCAACGAGCTGGATCGCAAAGGCCTGATGATGTTCGGTCAGATGACCGCGGGCTCCTGGATCTACATCGGCAGCCAGGGAATTGTCCAGGGCACCTACGAGAGCTTCGTCGAGCTCGGCCGCCAGCACTACGGCGGCGATCTGCGCGGGCGCTGGATCCTGACCGCCGGTCTGGGTGGCATGGGCGGCGCACAGCCGCTGGCCGCGACCATGGCGGGAGCCTCGATGCTCGCGATCGAGTGCCAGGAATCGCGCATCGAAAAGCGGCTCGCGACCGGCTACCTCGACCGGCGTGCGCACAGTCTGGAGGAGGCGCTGGCGATCATCGAAGCCTCCAAGCGCAGCCGCCATCCGGTATCGGTCGCACTATGCGCCAACGTCGCACAGGTTCTGCCTGAGCTGCTGCGCCGTGATGTGCGGCCTGACGCGGTGACCGATCAAACCTCGGCGCACGATCCGGTCAACGGCTATCTGCCGATCGGCTGGACGGTGGAGCAGTGGGAGGAATTGCGGCGCACCGATCCGCAGCGCGTGGCGGCGGCCGCGCGTGAGTCCATGGTGCCGCACGTGCAGAGCATGCTGGCGTACAAGCGCATGGGGCTGCCGGTGTTTGATTACGGCAATAACATACGGCAGGTCGCCTTCGAGATGGGCGTCAAGGACGCGTTCGAAATCCCGGGTTTCGTGCCGCAGTACATCCGGCCGCTGTTCTGCCGTGGTGTCGGCCCGTTTCGCTGGGCCGCGCTGTCGGGCGATCCGCAGGACATCGAGCGCACCGACGCCAAGGTCAAGGAGCTGCTGCCGCAGGATAAGCACCTGCACCAGTGGCTCGACATGGCGGCGCAGCGAATTCGGTTCCAAGGACTGCCGGCGCGCATCTGCTGGGTGGGGCTCGGTGATCGGCACCGTCTCGGATTGGCGTTCAACGAGATGGTGGCCTCCGGAGAACTGGCGGCGCCCATCGTGATCGGCCGCGATCACCTGGACTCGGGCTCGGTGGCCAGTCCCAACCGTGAGACCGAAGCAATGCGTGACGGCTCCGATGCGGTCTCAGACTGGCCGCTGCTCAATGCGCTGCTCAACACCGCGAGTGGTGCCACCTGGGTTTCGTTTCATCACGGCGGCGGCGTTGGTATGGGCTCCTCGCAGCACGCCGGCATGGTGATTGTCTGCGA
>Ga0209006_10006192_pt1 | contig 10841 bp, 11 predicted proteins | sample JacPin_JW_Ref_O2_FD_188567 | JGI IMG/M metagenome (GOLD analysis project Ga0209006, IMG submission 188567) | Forest soil microbial communities from Algoma, Ontario, Canada - Jack Pine, Ontario site 1_JW_Ref_O2 (SPAdes) (version 2) | ecosystem: Environmental > Terrestrial > Soil > Boreal... | reverse complement strand
ATATCGTGTCTGTCGCAGACGCCCGCTGTCGCGGCGCCTCAAGCCCGTCGTCTGATCCTGAAAGACGGCACGTATCAATCCGTTACCAAATACGAGATTCACGGAGACCGCGTCCGCTATTTCAGTGCCGAGCGCGGCGAGTGGGAAGAAGTCCCGAAAGCGCTCATCGACTGGGATGCAACCGACAAGTTCGAGCAAGGTCGACAGGATGGCAAAGTCGCTCCCGAAGCAGCCGAACTCGACCAGCAGCTCGAAGCCGAGCGCAAAGCCGAGCAAGCCCGCTCGCCAGAAATAGCGCCCGGCCTACACCTGCCCGACGAAGGCGGGGTCTTCATCCTCGAAACTTTCCAAAATCAGGCGCAGCTAGCCGAACTACAGCAATCAGGTGGTGATCTCGACAAGAATACAAAGACCAATGTTTTACGGACGATGATCAATCCGTTGGCCGGCACCAAACAAACAATTGAGTTGCCCGACGCCCATTCCAAAGTTCAGTCGCACACAGGCGTACCGTCGCTCTACATCAACATCGACCTCAACCAGGGCGCGCCCGCAACCGCGCAGGCCACTGGAGACCCTCCGCCTCTGCCGCCCACCGAGCGCTTCAAGCTCATTCGCGTCGATATTAAGAACGGAAAACGCGTGGCCGGCTCGCTCAAGATCGCCGTGACTGGAAAGATGAAAACCGACGAGCGTTTCGTCCCTTCCACCGCGACCGCCATGACCGGTGGTTGGGTCAAAGTAACCCCCACCGATCCCCTGGCCAACGGAGAATATGCTGTAGCTGAGTTACTGGGTAAAGAAGGAATCAATCTCTATGTCTGGGATTTCGGAGTGAATCCCAACGCACCGGCCAACGCCTTTACCTGGAAACCTGAATCCGCGCCGCCCAAGACAGATCAGCCGGCGGACCTGCAGAAGCGGGACAAGCAGTAGAGATTACTAAGGCAGATGTAACTTCGCGAGCAATCTAGGTTTCCATCAGCCCGCGCGAAGCGATCCCAATATTGTCGCGGGTCGTGTTCTTCACGACATACATCATCTCGTCGGCCTGCCGAATAATGTCATGCGGGGTCTGAGCATCATGCGGAAAAGTTGCGAGCCCCATGCTCGCCCGCACATTTAAATTCATTCCCTGGTCCGTGCAGAATATTCCCGTGCGCAAGGATTCCTGCAAACGTCGCGCCACCACCACTGCCTGATCTTTGCTGGTCTGTGGCAGCAGGATCACGAACTCATCGCCACCGTAGCGAAAAGCAAAATCGATGAGCCGCAATTGCGCTTTGATAATGTATCCAACCTCTGCCAGCAACCGGCTACCGACCAGGTGTCCGTGCGTATCGTTGACCGACTTGAAATGATCCAGGTCGATAAAGATCACGCTGAACTGGTAACCGAAACGAGCCGAACGATAGACCTCGGTTTCAAGAGTCTTATGCAGATGCCGGGCATTGAACAGGCCGGTGCAATCATCGGTGATCGTCAGTTCCTGAATCTTCTCGACCGACCGTGCATTCTCAATCGAAATCGCAGCGTAATCACACAACGCCTGCAGAAAGAACAGATCCTGCTCGCTCATTTCCGCGTTCGCGTTCACTAGTTGGATCACGCCCAACACGCGATGTTTCGATCGCAACGGCACGCAGATAACCGACCGCGTCTCCAGCCGGGTCATCTCATCCAGCCGGGACGAGAAGCGCGGGTCCGTCCGCACATCGGGCACAATCAAAACTTGGCCATGCTTCGCTACCCAGCCGGCAATTCCCTCGCCCACCTTCAACCGAGCCTTCGACAAGACTTCCGCGGCTGCACCCACTGCAATGGCAAAAAACAGCTCATCTTTTTCTTCGTCCACCATCAGGAGCGACCAGGTATCCGGGCGGAAATATTCCGCCATTTTCTCCATGATGGTCTGCAGGATCGAATCAAGATTGAGCGACGACGTCAGCGCCTTGGCGACATCGTGAAAAATCGTCAGCTCTTGCGACAGGCGAATTGGGGAGGTGCCCGCGGCGTCTGACATGAACTCCTCGTTCAGGAAGTGGTTAGGAAATTATAGGTTTGGTCGCGCCGCCCCGGCAACGAACGTCGGTAACCAGTACCAGTCACGCCAACTCCGGCGTCGAAACCGGCAAAGCACTTGGAAAAAACGGCTCCCCCGATGTGACGACCGACCCCTGTTGCCCGCGAATGGTCTATGATCTTGCCCCTCAACAGGGTAAAATTCCGTTCGCCATCCAACGCACGCGGAGACCTGGTTGCCTTCCTTTGGCGAAAAACTGAAACAGGAGCGCGAGAAGCGCAAGATCTCGCTCGAAGACATTTCCGTCTCGACTAAAATCGGCACCCGCATGCTGCAGGCGCTCGAAGAAGACAAATTCAATCAGCTTCCCGGTGGAATCTTCAATAAAGGCTTCGTTCGCGCGTACTCCCGTTTCGTCGGCCTCGACGAGGATCAAACCGTCGCCGAGTACCTGCAAGCTTCGGGAGATGCGCCGCCACCTCGCACCGAAATTGTCAGCCGCGACGAAGCGCGCGAAGATAGCAGCCAGGAAGATCTTGACCGCGTCGAGGCCAGCAGCGATAATGCCGCCCGCAACATCCCATGGGGACTGCTCGCCGCCGCTCTGCTGGTTGTAGCCATCTTACTCGCCCTCTGGAGCCATCACCAGCGCTCGAAGCACTCCGCCGATCCGCAACAATCGGAGGCGAAAACCGAAACAAAGGCCGAGACGAAGTCCGAAACAAAGACCTCGGCGTCACCCCAGTCATCGAGCGTAGCCTCGAAGAATCAGTCGCGACCAGAAACCGGAACTTCGTCCGCGTCTCGCACTGGAGCCACCAACTCCCCAGCCACCTCGAAGATCGCATCCGCCACCGCGCCCGCGGCTCTTCCCACCGTGGTAAAGTCAGGCTCCGCTGCTCCCGGCGAGTTCACGGTCGACGTCCAGGTCCGCGAAGACTCCTGGATTTCAATTACCGCCGATGGAAAACTCATCACCTCCGGCCTTCTGCCCGCGGGTAGCGAGCGCTCAGATCATGCTCGAAAGGAAATCATCGTGAAGGCCGGAAATGCCGGCGGCATAGACCTTCATTTCAACGGAAAGAAGATCGCTGCCGGTGGCGAATATGGCGAGGTCAAAACGGTTACTTTTGGGCCCAGCGGGATCGTGCCAAATGCCCCCGCTTCCCCCGCCACGCCATAGGTTTGCGTCTTTATTTTCTGCCGTTTACCGCTCCCAGCTTCCGTTCGATCCCAGCCCGCTCCCACTCGCTGTCAACTCCCGCCGTCCCTCCCCAATTCCGTTGGCTTTTCGATGTCAACTCTGGTACCGTTTTAAGGACAGATTGAGCCGAACCCCGGTCAAGAGCCGTAGCTCTTAAAAGCCTCCCTTATCGGACGTAAAGGCGCGAAGTTACCTTGAGGAGATACCAGCTTGCCTGAAACCAACCGTGTTCTATTTACCTCGGAGTCTGTAACCGAGGGCCATCCTGACAAAATTGCCGACCAGATTTCTGACGCCATTCTCGACGCCTGTCTGCGTGACGATCCCAGCAGCCGAGTGGCCTGTGAAACCCTAACCTGCACTGGCCTCGTAGTAATCGCGGGCGAGATCACTACCAAAGCCTACGTGGATTTCCAAAATCTGGTTCGTGGCGTGGTCCAATCCATCGGCTATGACAATGCCGTCTATGGATTCGATTCCAACACCTGCGCCGTGATCTCCAGCATCAACAAACAATCCGGCGACATCGCCATGGGCGTCGACACTGGCGGCGCCGGCGATCAGGGAATGATGTTCGGGTTCGCCTGCAACGAAACTCCAGAACTGATGCCCCTCCCGATTTCACTCGCCCACAAGCTCACGCAAAAACTTGCTGAAGTCCGCAAAAACGGAACCTGCCCTTATCTTCGTCCTGACGGAAAATCCCAGGTTACCGTGGAATACTCCGCGCCGGGCAAAGTGAAGCGCATCGATGCCGTCGTCGTTTCCACCCAGCATTCCGACAGCGTGAGTAACGACGACTTGCGTGCCGACATTCTGAAGCACGTCATCCAAGCCGTAATTCCGGCCAACCTGCTCGACGAAGACACCAAGTACCACATCAATCCCACCGGACGCTTCGTCATCGGCGGACCAATGGGCGACTCCGGTCTCACCGGGCGCAAGATCATCGTCGACACCTACGGTGGTATGGGTCGTCACGGCGGCGGAGCATTCAGCGGCAAAGACCCGACCAAGGTTGACCGTTCGGCTGCATATATGGCGCGCTACATCGCGAAAAACATCGTGGCTGCTGGACTTGCCGATCGTTGCGAAGTGCAGCTTGCTTACGCCATCGGTGTTGCCGATCCGGTCAGCGTCCTAGTGGATACTTTCGGAACCGAGAAGATCGATGCGAAGCTGATTCCGGGTCTGGTGCGGGCGAACTTCAAGCTCAAGCCGCGCGAGATCATCGAATCTCTCAACTTGCGTCGTCCCATCTACCGCAAAACCGCAGCCTACGGACACTTCGGTCGCAACGATGCCGATTTCACCTGGGAAGCAACCGATAAAGCCGACAAATTAGCCGCCGACGCTGGCCTCAAAAAGAATGAGCCAGTAGGCGCCAGAAAATAAGGCGATTGGTCATCGGGTAATTTGTAATTGTGCAATTTGAAGCCGATTAGTTTGAAGGTTCAAATTAAAAAATTGCCCGATCACCAAATTACAAAATTTCACAGCGCAATCATCCGGGGATTAGAAAAAAGATTAGGAGAAAAATGGCTACCACATCAATCACCAGCGATATCAAAGGATTAGAACTGGCCGATCTGGGCAAGAAACGCATCGAGTGGGCCAACCAATCGATGAAGGTTCTGCAGATCATCCGCAAGGAATTCATCAAGAACCAGCCCCTGAAGGGCGTCCGCGTTTCAGCCTGCCTGCACGTCACCGCCGAGACCGCAAACTTAATGATCGCCCTGCGCGATGGCGGAGCCGATGTCGCTCTCTGCGCGTCCAACCCGCTCTCCACCCAGGATGACGTGGCTGCGAGCCTCGTCCGCGACTACAACATTCCCGTTTTCGCCATCAAAGGTGAAGACAACGACAGCTACTACTCGCACATCATGGCGGCCATCGACCACAAGCCACAGTTCACTATGGATGATGGCGCTGATCTGGTCTCAATTCTCCACACCAAGCGCAAAGCGGAACTGGCCAACGTATTCGGCGGCACCGAAGAAACTACTACCGGCGTCATTCGCCTCCGCGCCATGGCGAAAGACGGTGTGCTTCCCTACCCGATCATCGCGGTCAACGACGCCGACACCAAGCACCTCTTCGACAACCGTTACGGCACCGGACAATCCACCATCGACGGCATCATCCGTGCTACCAATTTCCTGTTAGCCGGATCGAAGTTCGTGGTCGCTGGCTACGGCTGGTGCGGACGCGGTCTGGCATCGCGCGCTCGCGGCGCTGGCGCCGAAGTCATCGTCACTGAAATCGATCCGACGAAAGCGCTCGAAGCCGTCATGGACGGGTTCCGCGTGATGAGCATGGAAGAAGCCGCCAAACTAGGCGACGTTTTCTGCACCGTTACCGGCAACAAGAACGTCCTTGCCAAGCAGCATTTCGAGCACATGAAAGACGGAGCCATCATTTCGAACTCGGGACACTTCAACGTCGAAATCGACATCCCGTCGTTGGAAAAGCTCTCCTCGTCCAAGCGCACCACTCGCGACTTCGTCGAGGAATACACCATGAAAGACGGGCGCCGCATCAACCTTCTGGGCGAAGGCCGCTTGATCAACCTGGCAGCTGCCGAAGGCCATCCAGCATCCGTCATGGATATGAGCTTCGCTGATCAGGCTCTGTCTGCCGAATACATGGTGAAAAACCACGCGTCGTTGGAAAAGAAGGTTTACATCGTCCCGGTGGACCTTGATAAGCGAGTAGCGAAACTGAAGCTGGAATCGATGGGTATCAAAATCGACCGCCTGACCTCGGAGCAGGAAGAATACCTGGCCAGCTGGAGCGAAGGAACCTAGAACGTTTGGAGCGGGCGCCCTCGCCCGCTGCCTTTAACTTGAAGCGGCGGCCTTTCATGGCCGCCGTTTCTTTTTGCAGTTCGGATTCGCTCAATGGACGAGGTGTCGTCCCTCCGGGACTTGCGGTCGTTGCCTGCGTTCCCGGGGCTTACGCCTCAGGCTTTCCTGTAGCGGCGCTTCGCGCCTCGCGGCGATCTGAGTTCTTTATTTATTTCCTGAGCCTTTTATTTGAAAAATTCGAGCGAGAAACGGGCCCCGACATTTATTCGACATCTGCGAGAACCGGATCTCCGGCTAACGCCGCAGCAAGTACGCAAGCCCGATCACAACGACTGCCGCTCCGAACAACCATCCGCGAACCTGGTTCAAGCGCCTAACCCAATCACTCCGCATTCTCACCACCTCGTCTTATCGATCGTCAACTCCGATTGCAATCATTGATCAGTGTTGATGAGTGCGCAAGCGGTGATGGGGTTATGGCTCGTCAGCGAAGCACCAACTTAGTAGAGGGGTCAGGGACGCTCCCGGTCTTTACCAGGATGTCCTCCCTGTACAATTCTGGCGTCTGTCGGAGAACACCTGAGAAAAGGAAGGTAGGCAATGCGCATCGCGAGCGGGGGTCATGCGTTTTTTGCGGCGACTTTTATCGCCCTCGGAATCCTCGGGTTGATCAAGGGCGATTTCACTCCGGTATGGACGCCGGTGCCCCAAACTGTGCCCGCCCGCGAAGTACTGGTCTATCTCGCGGCGTTCGTTTCCTTCGTGTCTGGCCTGGGCCTGCTCTGGAAGCGGACAGCCGCCCTCGCTGCCCTGCTGCTACTCGCCTGTCTTCTGCTTTGGATCTTGTTTTTCAGAGTACCTGCCATCTTCCACGCGCCCACGAAGCTGGATCCCTGGTTTGGCCTGGGTGAGACAGCCGTGAGCGTCGCCGCTGCCAAGGTCCTCTATGCCTGGTTCGCTACCGATCGTCGAAGTAATGGTCGGCCAGGTAATGGTAATGACTCGGCTAAACTGCGCCTCGGCTTCACCACAGGCGAAAAGGGCCTGCGGCTCGCGAGAATACCCTACGGATTGGCCATGATCCCATTCGGCGTGGGCCATTTCATCTATCTCAAAGAAACCGCCGGACTGGTACCTAACTGGCTTCCATGGCATCTGGCATGGGCCTATTTCTTCGGCTTCACTTTCCTCGCGGCCGGCGTAGCCATACTGATCGGAGTGTGCGCACGGCTGGCGGCTACGCTTTCTGCCTTCCAAATCGGCATGTTCACGGTGTTGGTGTGGATACCCATCGTGGCAGCTGGCTCCAAGAACGCCTTCGTATGGAGTGAGACCATTCTCTCCGTCGCCCTGACGGCCGGGGCTTGGGTAGTAGCGGATTCCTACCGCGCCATCCCGTGGCTCGCCACGAACAAGCGGTAGAGTGTGGCCCGTGCAAGCGGATAAGAAGGCGTTAGAATCAGTTGCATGTATCACTACAGCCCATCGACGGCGCTAGAAGAATTAACCGAAGACGCTACTCTGCCGAATCCTGTTCATGTGCGCGACATGATGCTGCGGCGCAAACTCAACGCCGATCAGTCGCTGGAATTGAACCGGATATTTCTCGAATACCAGAAATTTTTCGGCGAGGCGCAGAAACTCGGCAAAGAGATTTTGTCCCGCCTGGCAAAGTGAGAACGCGGCAAGCTTGATTCGATATTCAGGCTTTGCCGTGAATCTTCGCCCACCACCAGCGGACGCCGACGAATAGAAAACGCCCGTCTTGGAAGAATTCCGGAGGCTTGCCTTCGAATGCGTGCCCGATGAACTGGAAAATCCATCCGATCAGAAAAAGCGCCAGCGCGTAAATCCACAATCGATGAAAGAAAAAGCCGGCAATGAAGATCGGCAGTGACAGCAGAATTGTTGGGATTCCGAGGGTATGACAAACGCGGTTTACTGGATGTTGATGACTGGATCCATATTGCGCGATCCACTCTTCGTTAGTGCGTCCGCCAAGCACGCGGAGGATGATATCACGGTCCCAAACAGAAAACGGCTGGCAGCATAAACGCCGCCAGCCGTTGGTTACCTCATCGCTGCGATCAGGTTAGCGACGTCCACCACCGTGGAATCCGCCACCACCATGTACCTCGCCACCGCGGAATCCACCACCACCGCGGACGTTCGCGACTGGACCATGTCCTTCAAATCCACGTCCTTCGAAACCACGTGCGCCATTAAAGCCGCGTGCTACGTATGGACCATGACCATAGAATCCGCCGCGTCCATAGACCGGATAAACCGGATGTCCCCAGCCGTGATACCACGGTCCGGCGCCGATAAAGACTCCACCGGAGAACCAGCTCGGGCCGTAATAGCCGTAAGGAGCGCAACCGTACGGATAATCCGGATAGTAACCGTAAGCGCAAACCGGCGGTCCACTCACATACCCAGGACCAATCCCTATGCCCACGCCAACCCGAACCTCCGCCTGCGCGTAAGTCAGCGGCAGAATCATTAACACCCCGAACAGAGCCAGATAGCGCATGTATTTCATGGAGCGAAATTTATTAAGCGATTTCATATCGAACCCCCTTCATCAGATCCGGTTACTTGCCGACGCCCTACTGTTGGCTAATCGCCAGATCCTCAGCCCTTCAGGCTTCCGATGCTTTCTGAAGTAGCTACCTGCTTAAACGCGGATTGGCCAGAAAAGTTGCGGAAAACGGAGTGGTTGATTTCAGCCATCCTGCTTGATTTCAGCCACTTGCGGGCAGGGTCAATGGACTTCGCGAGGCGTGTGTTGGTTACCAAATCTCGACTTGAGCCGCAGGATTGGCGATTCGAAGTATTTCCAGGAAAGAGCGGCCAGCGCGAGGGTTACGACCAGGCTCCCGAGCAACTGCAACGAACGGTTTAGGGCCCAGAAAGAAGGCGGCAGAGTCGGAACCCAGTCGCGGAACGCGCGGATCACGAAAAGATGCAGCAGGTAGAACATGTAACTAACTGTCCCTATGCGTAGCAGCGGACCAGATCGCAATGCGCGGCAAATCACATTGTTGCTGGCGGCTCGATCCAGCACGAAGGCCAGGATGAGCATCATGGTTGCGGCGATCAGCGTGTAGCCAAATACTGCAAAGAGCTTGTTCCGCTGCGGGTCGTCGATCAGCAACAACGCCGATGCGAAACGCGCAGTCGACGCGATAAACCGCGCTTGCTGCAACGCTCCGGTGGCCGTCGCGGCACTCGCGCACAAGACTCCGCCGAAAAGCATCGCCGCATTGCCAACGAGCTCGCCCCAGCCGCAACCGTCGAGGCCCCCTGTTCTGTCCGCGGACAAGATTTTAACGATCAAGTCGGTATTCTTCGCGGACTTCGGCGAAGTTTTCGATCGCAAATTGTAAGTCTTCCTTCGTATGAGCGGCGGAAACCTGGGTTCGGATCCGAGCGGTCCCCGGCGGCACAACCGGATAAAAAAATCCGACAACGTAGACCCCCAACGCGAGAAGTCGATTTGCGACCTTCTGCGCGAGCGCCGCATCTCCGATCATCACCGGAACAATGGGATGCGTTCCCGGCCGGATAGCTAACCCATTTTCCAAAAGACCAGCCCGGAAGTATTGGGTATTTTTTTCCAAACGGTCGCGGAGCTCGGTCGATCGCCGGCAAATCTCGATCGCCTTCATGAGTTCGCTTCTCTTGGTGATCGTGTTGGGCGTGAGTTTGGGCATCGGCGAAACGATCAGCCGGTCGACTTGTTCCGATGCGTTCATTGGATCCTTCTTGTGCTTGTCGAAGCGGGCTCTGACCAAATCATTTTTCTGCGGCAACGATCATGCGCTGACCGAACCAGATGCGGCGGAAAATGCCGTCTTTCAGCACGAACTGATGGTAGAGCGCGGCCGCGATATGGACAGCGATCAGGCCGGCCAGCAGCGTTGCAAGAACCGCATGGGCCTGGAACGTGGGGAACACGGCGAAAGTGCCGGGCAGAGCTTCGCCATTGCGCTGGAACACGCCGCTAATGAGCCACCCGGTGGACCATCCGCTGGCGATCATCAAAAACACGATCACATACAAGCTGTCGTGCACAATCGAGGCCAGCCGCTCGAGCAGAGGCGAACCGCTCATCGCCGTTGCCGGACGGGCGCTCCAGATACGGATGATCAAGCGCGGGATCATCAATACGAATACGAACATGCCGCCCGCCATGTGCCACACCAGGATATCGAGTTTCTTCGGATCGGTGTTCGGCATATTCGCAAGCACGAAGAAGCCGAGGCACAGAAGGCCAATGATCATCAGCGCGAGCAACCAGTGCAGCGCGACGAGCACGGGCTAGTAGCGCGAGGCAACGGTTCGGCTCATGGCAGGCTTCCCACCACGCGTTCGAGGCCCGCGAAGAATTTCTGCCACCCGTATTTCGCGCCCTGGTAGGCCTGTTGCTGATCCGGCCGGAAGCCCGAGTGCTCCATGCGCAGGTGGGTCCCCGTGCTCGAAGGGGTGAGCGTCCAGATGACGACACTCTCGAGACCCATGGCCGCCCACGTGTAAGACAGCGTCTTGTTCGGCTCGACTGCCATCACCTGACAGTCGACAGCGCCCCAGTCTGCGCGAAGATTGAAACTGTGACCGACGACAGGCTTGAAGTCGTTCTTCATGAGCCACTCCTCGATCAGATGTGGTTGGGTGAGCGCGCGCCAGATCTTTTCCGGCGGAAATGCGATCTCCCGTTCGACAACGACGGCGCGCGTTTCGGTCGAAGTATTGGTCATTGGCATGTCCTTTTCAGCATGTCCTGGAGATGGTCGAATTGGCT
>Ga0209006_10006191_pt1 | contig 10842 bp, 12 predicted proteins | sample JacPin_JW_Ref_O2_FD_188567 | JGI IMG/M metagenome (GOLD analysis project Ga0209006, IMG submission 188567) | Forest soil microbial communities from Algoma, Ontario, Canada - Jack Pine, Ontario site 1_JW_Ref_O2 (SPAdes) (version 2) | ecosystem: Environmental > Terrestrial > Soil > Boreal... | reverse complement strand
ATTCCGGGAGCGAAGCCGCCCGTTGAATTGACTGGAGCGCGGATTTTCTTCCCCGAGGAGCGCGCGGAGCGATTCAACGCGTTGTTGCGCGATCACTTCAACGGTAATTGATTGGCTACTACTCATTCTTCATCGCCGACCGCCAGCGTGCGCGGCGCCGCCGTATCACCTCGATGGCTCTCTTCAAAATAAGGCGAGTTGATCCCCGGGACGTGACGGCACCCTGAACAGATCAGTTCGCAATGGCCCGATTTTCTTATCCAGTCCAAACCGGCGCCTGGCCATCCGAAACCGGTCGATCAACATATCCGCTACCGGTCCCTCCCCGACCATCCGGAGCCCAAAGCGCGTGTCGTTTTCCTTGCCGCTGCGCGTCTGGCGAACAAGCGACATCACGCGATCTGCCCGATCGGGGCGGTCCGCTTCGAGCCATTCCTTGAAGAGATCCCGCAACTCATGAGACAGGCGTAGAATTGAATAATGCGCGTAGCGCGCGCCGGCTTGCGCGGCATGCTCGAGGATGCTTTCGATCTCATGATCGCTGAGCCCGGGAATAATGGGCGATACATTGACGATCACAGGAATTCCGGCACGGCTGAGCTCACGCACAGCATCGAACCGCCGGTGCGGCGCAGAGGCGCGCGGCTCCATGGCCCGAGCCAGTTGCCGATCAAGGGTCGTGATCGAAATCACCACAAACGCGAGATTCTGCTCGGCCATCGGCGCAAGAATATCGATATCCCGGGTGACCATGTGGTTCTTGGTCGTGATGCCGAGGGGGTGCCGAAATTCGGCGAGAACCTTGAGGACATCACGCGTGATGGTCAGGCGGCTTTCAATCGGCTGGTAACAGTCCGTATTGGCGCCGAGCTGGACGCGCCGGGGCGCATAGCCCGGCTGGGAGAGCTCCTTTGCGAGCAATCGCGCGGCATCGGGCTTGTAAAAAAGCCTGGTTTCGAAATCGAGACCGGGCGAGAGCCCGAGGTAAGCGTGGCTTGGGCGCGCGAAACAATAAATGCAGCCATGCTCGCAACCCCGGTAGGGATTGATCGATCGGTCGAATCCGATGTCGGGGCTCTCGTTTCGCGACAGGATAACCTTCGCTTTTTCGACCGTCAGTGTTGTTCCGATGCGCGGGGCCGCCACGTCCTCGCCGCCGGACCAGCCGTCGTCGAATTCCTCGGTCTGTACCCGTTCGAAGCGGCCCGAGATGTTCGAGCGGGACGCGCGGCCTTTCATGCCGCGCTCGTTGCCTTCGGGCGACGGTTTGTTCCGTTTCGTCATTGGTTCCTGCAGTTGGGCGCAGGCCCGGATTTCCCGCTGCGCCATCGCCGCCAGCCCTTGCTTTGCATCTACAAAGTGCTCGTCATGACCCCTGCTTTTCTACCGCCGGGTAATACTGTGGCGCTTCGCGCCGATCGAACATTCCGTAGTCGCGCACGATGCGAACCTGTCGCAGCCTCCGGTCCGGCGACGACCCGTTGGCGCGCACGAACGCCTCGGCCTTCGCTTTTGTCTGCCACAGGATCATCAGCAGCAGATCGCCGGGCGTAAGCACGGCATCAAACGCGTCCCAGCCGGCCAATCCGTCGGCCTGCGTTTCGAGCCCAAGAAACGTCGCTATTTCCTGGGCGGAGCTTGCCTCGGGCAGAGCGGGCGGGCGTCTGGCGGCGGTGAGGGTGACGGCGGTGCCACCCCCGGTCTCTGTCTCGTCCAGGCGTTGTTCCTCAATTTGCTGCCCCGGCGGAACGTGCGTGTCGCTCGTGATCTGGCCGACGCGCAGGCGATAGTCGAGCAGGATTTCCGCGCGACCTTTCTCTTGCACCGTGTGGTGGCGCATTGCGGTGCGCCAGCGCACGAGCGATTTCTCGTCACGCCAACTGGACAAGGAGAGAATCCAGCCCTCGCGCGTGAGGCTCTTGTAGCGGATGTTGTCGATGAAGCCTTCGACTCGCTCCAATTCGGGCCGCAGGCCTTTAGCCGTATCAAGATAGGTTGCCCACTGGGCGGGACTCGGATGAACTTCAAAGAGGACAGAGAACATCGGGCGCTCCTTCTCGGTGATCGCGGCTATGAAACTGATTCCGATGTCGAAGCGGAAGGGCCATTATTCGTTCCCGTTCTGGCGGTGCTATTGAGCGCAGCACGAAGCTCGGCGTAGCGACGCGCGAGTTCGTCGACCGTGAAGCTACGATTAAGGCCGCTTGGGTTGGGGAGAATCCACGCCATGGCTCCAGCGAAGTCGAGCTCCTGACGCCCCCACGCGACGTTGCGCTGACCCATCATCTCTAAGAAGCCGTACTTGCCTAGAAACGCGATCGCGCGGGGAGAAAGGCAGCGCATCCTGGTCTCGAAACCATGGCGCGCACGCCTAAATTCCTTCGGCGCAACGTCCCGCGCGCGGCGGGTCGGTCGACGGACAATCGCGGTCAAGCCGCAGTGGTATTCAAGCAGGCGCATTTCATTCCGCGGCTCAAGACGCACCGCGGTGAACCCGGACATGTGCAGCACTTGCCAGAAGCGGTTGCTTGGATGGGAGAAATTATGCCCATCGGCGGCAGCTGTTCGGGCGGGATTAAGGCCACAGAAAACGACAGCCAAGTCGCTTGTGAGAATATCGGGTTCATAGATCATGGGTCTTAAAGGTGCGTTCTCGCCCCTCTCCCTTTGGTTCGAGAGCTTCCACACGATCCTTCGCAAGCCGTTTTTCACGCAGCCGATCATGGCGTCGAGCGCTCTCATCACATACGTCATTCCTCCACCTGCGGCGATCGGCTCATTCACAATCTGGGACACGATCTGCTTCGCTAAACGATTACGTAATTCGGGTGGCGGCCACGTCACCGAACTTCGTCTTTTGCGCCATTTCATTTCCCACTAGGCCTTATCGCGAGTTCCATGTCCCGGCCGAAAGGTGCGCAGCGTTACGGAATAGCGAAGCGCGTCCACGGGCGCGATACTGTGTTGCCAAACGTTGCGCACGGGGCCCTGAAGCAAATAGGCCGATCGCGGTTCGACCGGAGCGGACCGGCGCTCAAATGTCTCTCCGACCCGGCGGCGAAGCCGCACGACGCAGGGCGCAAGAAACGACACGCTGACAATTTCTTCGAACGTTGGCCTGTCGCGATGCCAGCCGATGCCAGCGCCGGGAGGATATTCCGTCACCATCATCTGCTCGAACGCATCCGCGGGCTTTCGGCTGATGCGGCTCGCGATCTCCATCAAGGGCTCGAGGTATTCCGGAATCCTTGAGTCCGCACGTGGCTTCTGGCCGGCAAAAACATAGCGATGTCCAAACGTGAAGATCCGTCGATTGCCCAGGTGGCCGTGAAATTCGAACGGCGCAAAGGCAAGCTTCTCGAATTGGCGAACCAGAACCCGCTCCTGCTCGCGCGTGAGCACATCTGGCGCGTAGCGGAACCCTGCCGGGAGCTCGGGTTCGCCGAATAGATCGGCCATGACGCGCCGTGGTAAAGCGGTCGTTTTCGCCGCGGCATGGTTCGCAGGTCTTCCCAACGCGGTCTCCGTTAAAAGACAAGCCAGCCTGGCCGGAACAAGTTCACGCGCGCGCGGCGCCAGAATTACACAAGCAGCGCGACGGCTTGGTCGAACGCTTCCCTGTTTTGATAGGCCCGCGCCAGCAACATGCCGCCCTCGAGCGTGGCGATCGTCTGGAACGCCCTTGCCCGTGCGTCGGGTCCGCTGAGCCGTCCCGACAAATCGTCAACGCATCGGCGAAAGAAGGACACAATTTCCTCTGCGACTTCTGGCGCCAAGCCCCCGGCTTCCGCGCCGAGGACCCCGAACAGGCACATAAGCCCGTCGCGATCGATCACCGCCTTGAAAGCGGACCGATAAACCGCGATCGCGTCGTTCGCGGTCTCGTCCGGCCGCCGGGCCACGGCAGCAAAAAATCTGTCGCCATAACGCCGCGCGACCGCAGCCGTCATCATGGACTTTGTCGGAAAATGATGATGGACGCTCGCGCTCTTGATGCCGATCTCGGCAGCAAGAGCGCGAAAACTGAAGCCGCCGTAGCCGGCGTTGCGGATATGAACCTCCGCCAGGTCCATCAATCGCTCGGCAGTGTCGTTCACGGGCCGCGCTCCTATCTTTCGATAGATAGAACTTGACTGCCGCAATTTCAAGAGCTAATTGTCTCAACGCACCTATCGATAGGTAGACTACAGGAGAATGGACATGCGCTTTCAGGACAAGGTTGCCATCGTTACCGGTGGGGGTTCGGGCATGGGCAAAGGAGTGGCCATCCGGTTCGTCGCCGAGGGCGGTTCGGTCGTCATCAACGGCCGCAACGCATCAAAGCTTGAAGCGGCCGCCCGCGAAATCGACTCGGCCGGCAAGCGGGTCGCGATCCATGCCGGTGACGTCGGCCTTCCGGCAAACGGCGAAGCGCTTGTCAAAGCGACACTCGATCGCTTTGGCCGTGTCGACGTGCTGTTCAACAATGCGGGTACTTTTGCGCCAAAGCCGTTCCTCGAAGTCACCGAGACCGAGTTCGACGGCTTTCTCGACAATATTCTCAAGGGAACGTTCTTCACCGCACAAGCGGTGGCGAAGGCCATGAAAACGGCCGGCCGCGGCGGCGCAATTGTGCAAACGGGGTCCATGTGGGGCCTGCAGGCGATTGGCGCTACGCCGTCTTCCGCCTATTCGGCGGCAAAAGCCGGCGTCCATGCGCTTGTCAAGAACCTCGCCATCGAGCTTGCGTCCGCCAACATCCGCGTGAACGCGATAGCGCCCGCGGTGATCGAGACGCCCGTCTACGACACCTTCCTGACGCCCGAACAGGTCAAGGCCGTGTTGCCGACCTTCAAGGCGCTGCACCCGCTCGGGCGTAACGGCCAGGTGGCCGATGCCGCAGAGGCTCTTTTGTTCCTCGCCTCCGACCAGGCGAGCTTCATCACGGGCGTGGTTCTGCCCGTCGATGGCGGCGTGATGGCGGGACGGCAGTGACCCGCCATCTTTCAGAACCGGGCGCCCGCAGATCGATCGACGCCGTCTTCGGTGCATCGCTCGCTGCCCACAGGTCAGGAGAATGACCATGCCGTCCGAAAGTCAGATGAAGCTGTTCACGCCCGTCCAGGTCGGCGCCATCACGCTCAGGCATCGCCTCGTGCTCCCGCCGCTCAGCCGGCTTCGCGCACAATGGCCGAGTGTGGTTCTGACAGCGATGATGCGGGAATGTTACGCCCAGCGTGCATCCGACGGCGGTATGGTCATTGCCGAGGCCACCGCAGTGTCGCCTGCGGAGCATTCGTACCACATCGCTCCGGGCATCTGGAGCGACGAGCAAGTGGAAGGCTGGAGGAGCGTCACGGACGCGGTCCATGGCAAGGGCGGCGTCGTGTTCGTCCAGCTTAACCACGCCGGACGCGCGACAAGATCGGCGATCACCGAAGTTGCCCCCGTCTCGCCATCCGTCGATCCGGCTTTCTGGCCGAGCAAGAAAATCGTGGTGTCGACGCCGCAAGGTTTTACGCTGCCCTCTCCGCTCCAACAGCCCACTACTCTATGGAGGCCCTATGTACTACGAGGCGATTACGCAGCTGGCGCAGAATTTCAAATCAGTCGAAAGCTGGCTCAACAAGGCCGAAGCGCTAGCGGCGGCCAAAGAATTCGATATCGCAGTGCTCCTGAACGGCAGGCTCGCGCCCGACATGCGGCCGTTCATCTACCAGATCCAAAGCGCGAGCGACTACCTCAAGGGCGGGGCCGCGTGGCTTTCGGGACAAAAGCCTCCCCAATACATGGACGACGAACGGACGCTCGAGGACGTGCGCGCCCGAATTCGAAAGACGGTCGCATTCGTGGAAAGCGTGAAAGAAGCGCAATTTGCCCAAGCGGCCGAACAGAAGGTGAGAATGTCCTTCGCGCCTGGACGCAGCGTTCTCATCGGCAAAGACTATTTGCTGCAGATGGTGATACCGAACGCGTATTTCCACATCGTCATGGCTTACGCCATCCTGCGCCACCATGGCGTCGATATCGGGAAAATGGATTTCCTCGGCCCGATCAACTGGGTCGATGCGTAAGCCGGCGGCCGGCTAATGCTTGCGCGCGCGCACCAGCTCGCGCGTGGCGCGATCATATTCGGCGGTGTCGCCAAGCGCATTGGCAACGACCAGGGCCCCCGTAATAGTCGACAAGAAATTGGAAGCCTCGGTCGGCGAGAGGCCCTCGGCAACCAGTTTCTTCTGGCACATCTTGAAGAAGGCTTTCACCTCCTTCGCAACCTGCTCCGGCAGATCCCGTGAAGCCGCGCCCAGCGCCGTGCAAGGGCACATATGCGCGGTGGAGAATGCCGTACCCCGGAAAGCCTTCGTCCAAACCCGCACAGGATCGGGGTCTTTCTTCAGCTCCTTATCGATCAGTTGCGACGTATATTCCCCCCAGCGCCGAAGCACGGCCGCCGCGAGGTCTTCTTTGGTCGGGAAGTGGTAGTGAACGCTCGAACTCTTGATGCCGACATCCGCCGCGATTTCTCGAAAGCTGAAGCCACCAAAGCCGCCCAGCTGGATACGCCGTTCCGCCGCATCCATGATCGCAGTCTTGATGTCGCTCATTTCATCTTTCCCAAAAACTACCTTCCGATAGATAGCCCCTATCCTGACAAGACGCAATGGTCGTTTTGCTCATTGACCTCAAACAGAGCGAAGCTCCTTACGGGCATCACCCGTCTTTCGACCTTGCGGCGGACACTCGGCCAAGTCCGCCAATCGTTCGGCTGTCGCTCTCACACGGGATTTACTGTCTATCGATAGATAGACGTTGACGGGTTGGATTTGCGGCGCTATCGTAATCTACCTATCGATAGGGCGGAGAGCGGATTATGAGCACTGCGCAAGGCGCGTCGACCACACGCTACGTCGAAACCCCTTCAGGCCAAATCGCCCGCGCCGAGGCCGGATCCGGACCTGTAGCTTTATTCGTCTACGGCATAACTCACCGGCGTACGTGTCGAAAACGGTATTGAAGAGGCATCGCGCATGTTGCTGGAAGACAGACTAGCCCAGATCGTACCGACATTAACTCCGGCTCAGATACAGTTGGCACTTCGCTTTGCGAGCGGGCCGGCACGGAATTTCGTGCCCGATGAAAAGCTTCTCGACGTCGGCGACCGAAACACGGCGGTGTGGCTGGTCGTCAAGGGCAGTATTGTTGCGAGCCGGCGTGATGGTCTGGGCAGGACCGGGTTGTTTGCTACCGGCGGGCCAGGCCAATTCAGTGGAGAAGTAAGCGATCTTGCCGGGCACGCCTCGTTGGCGATGGTCTGCGCCGGACCAGACGGGTGCACGGCTTATCCGTTCGACCCGCCTCACCTTCGTGCCTTGCTCATCAGCAGCGCCGACATTGGTGAGGTGATGATGCGAGCCTTCATTTTGCGAAGGGCTGCAATGCTGGAGGGGGACAGCGTGGGGTCGGTCATCCTTGGAGAAGCAGGATCGTCGGACGCAATTCGACTCCGCGGCCTGCTGGCGCGAAACAGCTACCCTCACTCGCTGATCGACGCAGACGGTCCAGAAGGCAAAGCCCTCGTCGAGCGCCTTGGCGTCCAGTTCGCGGACTTGCCGATCTTGATCTGCCCGAATGGGACGGTGCTGCGCCGTCCGACCGACGCCCAGGCGGGGGTGGGCCTCGGAATCGTTCCCGACATCAAGCCGGAGACGGTGTACGAAGTGATCGTCGTTGGGGCGGGTCCAGCCGGCCTCGCTGCCGCCGTGTATGCAGCGTCGGAGGGTCTCTCTGTTATCGTTCTTGATAGTCGCTCGTTTGGCGGCCAAGCCGGTGCGTCTTCAAGAATCGAGAACTATCTGGGATTTCCCACCGGAATCTCCGGGCAGGCGCTTACGGCGCGCGCATTTCTTCAGGCCCAGAAATTCGGCGCTCAGTTTGCGGTGCCGGTCTCGGTTGTAGAACTCGACTGTTCGCGGCCACCCTTGCACCGCGTCGCCCTCGACAACGGTATTTCGATCTACGGCCGGACGATCGTTATCGCGTCAGGCGCGCGCTACCGCCGGCCTGAGATCAAAGATCTCGACCGCTTCGAAGGAATCAGTGTCTCCTATTGGGCGACGCCGATCGAAGCGGCCCTGTGCAAAGGGCGGGATATCGTGCTTGTCGGAGGAGGCAACTCAGCGGGGCAGGCCGCCGGCTTTCTCTCGTCGCATGCGCAACGCGTGCACATGGCGGTTCGATCATCCGGGCTTGATGCCTCGATGTCTCGCTATCTCATCGACAGGATTACGGCGACACCCAACATAGACTTGCGTGTCCGCACCGCGGTGACGGGCCTTTCGGGCACCGCTGACGGCATCCTGGAAAGCGTGGATCTGACCGGCCGCGAAGGCTGCGATATCCGGAAGGTCGGCGCCCACCACCTGTTCTTGTTCATCGGCGCCGACCCGAACACTCAATGGCTGGACCGCCGTATTGCGTTAGACAACAAGGGCTTTGTCGTGACCGGCAGCGATTCGCAAATGCTATTGGAAACCAGCAGCCCCGGTGTTTTCGCGATCGGGGATGTGCGACGCGGCTCAGTCAAGCGTGTCGCCGCCGGCGTCGGTGAGGGCGCTTCGGTCGTCACCCAGATCCATGCCTATCTGGCTGCGCTACGGGCGCGGCCGCGCGCCGTCGAGCCGGCTTAATTCGTGCCGGCCGTTCAAGCGTCGACCAGATTGATTGGGCCAAGAAAGTCCATCTTGCCGACATCGACGCCACCCTGGCGCAGGACCGCGTAAGCCATGGCGATGTGGAAGTAGACGTTCGGAACCGTCATCTGAAGAAGATAGTCCTCTCCACCGATGACCTTGCCGGGCGCCCAGGAGAAGCTAACCTTGCGGCCTTCCGCACCTTTATATTTGGCCTCGGCCACGCTCTCGGCGAAAGCTACTGTCTTGCGGATGCGCGCGCGCAGTTCCTCGACGGTCTGCTCATTGTCCTCATGTTTCGGCGGAGTTTGCCCGGAGAGCCAAGCGGCCGCGGCCTTCACATAATCGCAAGCGCTCTGCACCTGGTAGATCAGCGGTTTCATATCGGGCGCGAGACGCCCGTTTAAGAGCACGCCGACATCGAACTTCTTCGCCGCGGCGAACTGTTCCGCCTTGTCGAGCCAAGCCTCGATTGATTTGAGCGACTGCGTGCATTGTGAAACAACTTGGTAATACATGAGAGCTTCCTTCCCCACCTTCGTCGTCGTGCCGCAGGGCTGCATCTTGCTTCCGCTCGCCTTCCAGCGGGTGTAATCGCTTTCGCTGGGTAGCGCCGCTGCCTATTTCCGCCGGACAGTTCCATCCCGCATCGGGAATAGCCCTCTATAGCGCATGCACGATTGTCTGTCTATCGATAGATAGAGGCTTGACGGCTCCATCCCACCCACGCTATCTCCTGTTTGTCTATCTATCGATAGATTGTCGAGAAGGAGACGCGCGATGCGTTTTGAGGACAGGGTTGCGATCGTCACGGGTGGAAATTCCGGCATCGGCAAGGAGGTGGCGCGCCGGTTTGTCGCCGAGGGCGGCCTGGTTGTCGTCAACGGCCGCAACGCCGCCAAGACCGAAGCCGCCGTCAAGGACATCGATGCTTCCGGCAAGCGCGCCGTAACGCATTTCGGCGATATTGCGAAACCTTCGAGTGCCCAAGCGGTCGTGAAGACTGCGCTTGACCGGTTCGGACGGCTGGACGTGCTGTTCAACAATGCGGGGATCTTCGGGCCCAAGCCCTTCCTCGATGTCGATGAGGCGGAGTATGACCGCTTCGTCGATATCACCCTTAAGGGCAAGTTCTTCGCGGCGCAGGCGGCGGCCAAGGCGATGAAGGCCGCGGGCCGAGGCGGCGCCATCGTTCAAACCGGGTCCATGTGGGGACTCCAAGCGATCGGTGCCACGCCGTCGGCCGCGTATTCGGCCGCAAAAGCCGGTGTCCACGCGCTGACCAAAAATCTCGCGATCGAACTCGCGCCGGACAATATCCGCGTCAACGCGATCGCGCCGGGCGTGATCGAGACGCCGGTATTCAGCACGTTCCTGACGCCTGAACAGGTGGCGAAGGTGCTTCCGACTTTCAATGCGATGCACCCGCTCGGTCGCAACGGCCAGCCGGCCGACGCCGCCGAGGCGCTGCTCTTCCTGGCCTCGGATCATGCGAAGTGGATCACCGGCGTGATCCTTTCGGTCGATGGCGGCGTCATGGCCGGCCGGCAGTGACGATTACGCGCGAAGCAACAACGTCTGGATGGGTTGACGGCGGCGCTGGCCCTCGCGTCGACCTCTATGAGGATCACGCCATGACCTCCCTGCTTGAAAAGAAGTTGCTCACGCCCGTGCAGATCGGGTGGCTGACGCTCAGCCATCGTGTTGTCATGCCGGCCATGAGCCGGCTGCGCGCCCAGCCCGGGAGCGGCATTCCGAGTGAGCTGATGCTCGAATATTATAGGCAGCGCGCCTCCGACGGCGGATTCATCGTCACCGAAGCGACAGCGATCGCGGCGTCCGCGCGCGGCTACTATCACGCGCCGGGCCTTTACACCAAAGAGCAGGAGGCGGGATGGAGCCGCGTCACGGATGCGGTTCACGCCAAGGGCGGTTACATGTTCGCCCAGCTTTGGCACGCCGGCCGCACGACGCATAGCGCGATCACGGGAACGGAGCCGGTCACAGCTTCGGTTGATCCGGCCTATGCGGCGGCGTCGCACGTTCTGGTCGATACGCCGGAGGGATTTTTGCCGCCGTCGCCGCACCGGGCGCTGGATAAGGCCGAGATCGCGGATGTGCTCACGCAATACGCCGAGGCTGCGCTTCATGCCAAGAAGGCGGGCTTCGACGG
>Ga0209006_10006189_pt1 | contig 10845 bp, 9 predicted proteins | sample JacPin_JW_Ref_O2_FD_188567 | JGI IMG/M metagenome (GOLD analysis project Ga0209006, IMG submission 188567) | Forest soil microbial communities from Algoma, Ontario, Canada - Jack Pine, Ontario site 1_JW_Ref_O2 (SPAdes) (version 2) | ecosystem: Environmental > Terrestrial > Soil > Boreal... | reverse complement strand
ACTCGTGGTCCTCTCTGATCGCGCGCCTCGTTAGTGCGTGCATCCACCGCGCGTTGTTCGTCGTGGCACTGACGATCGTCTTTGGCGCAGCGGTGACCCACTATGTCGTGGGCAATTTTGCCATGACTACCGACACCTCCGCGTTGTTGTCGCCCAAGCTCGCTTGGCGAGTCCAAGAAACGGCATTCGACACGGCGTTCCCATCAGACGATTCGAATATCGTCGTGGTTATCGACGGTCAAACACCCGAACTGAGCGAGGATGCTGCCAATAGGCTCACCGAGCGTTTGAGCGCCCAACCGAACTTGTTCCACGCGGTCCGCCGACCGGACGCGGGACCATTCTGGGCCCACAACCGACTGCTCTTCGCTTCAACAGAGGACGTGAAAACTGTCACCGCTCAGCTCGTGAAGGCGCAGCCGTTTCTCGGACCTATGGCGTCCGATCCGTCGATACGCGGTCTTTCGGACACGCTTTCCCTCACCCTCCAAGGCGTCAATAGCGGCCAGGCCTTGTTGCAAGATCTTCGTACTCCCATTCGGACGCTGGCCGACGCCTTGCAAGGTTTTGCTGCGGACAAGCCCTCCTTCTTTTCCTGGAGTACGCTGATCGCTGAACGCGAACCAGATAAGGCCGAGTTGCGGCACATCATCCTAATCGATCCGGTGCTCGATTTTACCCAACTGGAACCCGGTAAGTTACCAATCGATGCGATCCGAGCCGCCGCGAAGTCGCTTCAACTCGACAACGCCCACGGCGTGCGCGCGCGCCTGACAGGTTCGGTGCCGTTACAGGATGATGAATTCGCGACTCTGGCGCAGCGCGCCGGCTTGATCGCGGCGCTCGCTGGCGGCGCAATCATTCTGATGCTTTGGTTGGCAGTACGGTCGGTGCGGCTGATCGCCTCCATTCTGGCAACGACCTTGGTGGGTCTGGTGACAGCCACTGCGCTGGGGCTTGCCGTGTTCCATCGGTTCAATATCATCTCAGTCGCGTTCATCCCTTTATTCGTCGGGTTGGGAATCGATATCGGCATCCAGTTCAGCGTCCGCTACCGGGCAGAGAGGGGAACGCGATCAAGCGTGGATGCGGCGCTCATCGCGACCGGACGTGGAATGGGCAGGTCCCTAACCTTGGCGGCCACCGCCATTGCCGCGGGCTTTCTGGCCTTCGGACCCACTGCGTACTATGGAGTCTCCCAGCTTGGGGTGATAGCCGGCCTCGGCATGTTCATCGCACTCATGTTAAACCTCACGCTATTGCCGGCTCTAATCGCACTCACGCGGCCGCCCGGTGCGCCTGACCGGCAAACGGACGTGCGGTTGGCAATGATAGACCGCTATGTGCTGGACCACCGGCGCTTGGTGCTCGGTATGGGCGTGATCGCCGCGGCGATCTCCGCCATTGTGCTGCCACTGTTGCATTTTGACTTCAATCCAATCCACCTGCGCAGCGCCGAGGTAGAGTCGGTCGCCACGCTGTCTGATTTGATGCGAGATCCGGACCAATCGCCGAACACTCTGGAAGTAATCCGCCCTAACCTCACCGCGGCCGACCAGCTGGCCGCCAAGTTCAGGACCCACCCGGAAGTCTCGAGTGCGCGCACCCTGTCGAGTTTCATTCCTGCCGGTCAGACCGAAAAAATCGCGCTGATCGCCGACGCGGCGGATCTTCTGAGTTTCACACTCAATCCGCTTGCCGTTGCGGCGCCACCCAGCGATGCGCAAGTCGTTGACAGCCTGAACCGGACCGCCGCGAACCTGCGTCGAGCATCAACCGACGACGCGTCGCTGCGCGCGGATGCCCACCGGCTCGCCGACCAGTTCAGCGCGCTGGCAGAGGCCGGACCCTCAGCACGAGCCAAGGCGGCCGAGATGCTAATACCCGGTTTTGTCACAATGCTGGATCAGATCCGCCAATTACTGCAGCCTCAACCTATCAGCGTCGCAACGCTTCCACCGGAGATGGTACGGGAGTGGCAGACACCCGATGGGAGAGCGCGAATTTCGATTGCACCGAAGGGGGACTCCAACGATGTTGCCGTGCTCGACCGGTTCATCGCAATTGGAATCAAGATAGCGCCGGACGTTACCGGCACGGCGATCAGCATTCAGGCCAGCGGTCGAGCCGTGGTCGGTGCTTTTATCGATGCGGGTGCAATATCGTTCGTCGCCATCACCGGCTTGCTCCTGGTCGCGTTGCGACGCGTACGCGATGTGGCGATCACCATGGCGCCAATCGTGTTGACCGGGCTCTTGACCATGGGCACCTGCGTACTGATCCGCCAACCGTTAAATTTCGCCAACATCATCGCCCTCCCGCTGCTGTTCGGGATCGGCGTTGCCTTCCACATCTATTTCGTGATGTCCTGGCGCGCCGGCAACTCGCACCTTTTGACATCGAGCCTCGCTCGGGGGGTATTCTTCAGCGCGCTCGCGACCGCCACCGGCTTCGGCAGCCTCTTGGCGTCCAGTCATCCTGGAACAGCCAGCATGGGAAAGCTGCTGATGATTTCTTTGGTATGGACTCTCATATCGGCACTGCTCTTCCAACCGGCGCTGATGGGCGCGCCGCTCGTCAAGCGCGACAAAGCCGTCACTGCTTCATCTGGAGGTCGCTGAGCTTGTTCAGATGGTCTATCAAGACCGGAGCCCCGCCGGCGGCGATCGCAGCGGTGAAATCTGATCGCCGCAGGGTCAATTCGCTGACTCCGTCAGAGGAGACATCGATAATCTTCCAGAGTCCGCCTGACTCGCGCATCCGATAGACCAGACTGGTAGGGTCGTCATGAGGAGAAATGATTTTCGTCTGAACTATTTTGTCCGCACCGCGGACTAGGACGTTGTCGTCAAGTTCGAATCGTTCGCCGGAAAATTTATGGAAATTGTGGACGTAACTGGCGATGGTGAATCGAGTAAACGCCCCTATCGCTGCCTGCTGCTGCTCCCCCGTGAAGTTTGTCCAACCCGGGCCTATGGCGAGCCTAGTCATTAGCGGCAAGTCGAAAACCTGCTCGATCACCGGTTCGAGCTTTCGATAGCGCTCGGTGATGGCTAAGCTTGAACCCGTCCGCATGGAGTCAAGCAGCGAAGTATGAAGGCGCTGCACTTGAATTGCCGCGGGATCGCTAATTGCGGCATTCGCCGAATTCGCGAGCGGCGCAAAACTCAGCGCCCACAGAAGCACCACGTATTTTGATGTCACTGACATCAGCCTCCATTGAGGGTTTGAAGTGTCAGGATAACAGACGGCGGTGGCTACCCAATTATCCCGCGATGCACCAGAACCCGCGCCGAAGGCGACTACACTTGTGCGCCGCACCTTCATTCATTCCTTGTGCGTGACCAATGTCCGGTGTAAAAGCCAAATGGTCAGCGCTTCTAAAGAGCCATCAGCTGGGACGAACGGTTCAAATCAATTCGCACATGGAGTTTCGTGCACAAAACGCTGCACATAGAGCAAACCGCTCTTCCAATTCTCAATAGGTTTGAAGAAGGTTGCCGCGCCGGTTCCAAAGGCGCAGTGAAAACCGTTAATTCCAAAATCAAAGGGGGATTCAATGAAAGTCAAAACCCGGATAGTCCTTGGTGTCGCTGCAATGGCCGCTACAATCGTCGGATTCGCGTATGCGACGCCGATCGTTGGCCTTGTATCGCCGTTCTTCTCAGTCGGCCAGCACTCCGCCGACATCAGAACTCACGGTGTTGGCCGTACTTCGAGCGGTCAAGAGTTCGAAGTGTCACTCAGAACAGAGGGACCGGCCACCATGACGAATCAGCATAACGCCTTTGCTGCGGGCGGCCACAACGGTTGGCATTCTCATCCGGGCATGGTCGTCGTGACCATTATTTCTGGGGCCATCCAGTGGTTCGACGAGAACTGCGAGGAGACCGACTACAAAGCCGGCGACTCTTGGACGGAGGGCAGCAAATTGCACTACTTCCGGGTGGTAAGCACCACTGGCTTACAAGCCACGGCTTTTTTCATCACTGCACAAGGCGTGCCTGTTCGAACTGACGAGGCGGCTCCCGCTTGCGCCGCCGCCCTCGGTCTCACCTAAGGCCTCGCGAAATAGCGGGGAGGGCGGTAACGGAGTCGCTTACCGCCCTTCTATGCACGCTGCGGCGAAAGGTGCCGTGGTGGAATCTCGTTGACGAAAACCTCGCAGTACAGGTTCACCTACGCGGCCCAATGGAAAGTTCACCACTGAGAATTGTTATTGCTCGGGGTCAACCGCTTTGCTTATACCTATCGCCGCCCCAATCTCCAATACGCGCACTGCCTGGGTATCGGACACGCTCTTCATGTCCAAGTGAATCTGAGCGAGAAGGCTCATTCCTCCTTCAGGGGGATGACCCACTGTCAGGGTTCCATTCAATGCGTCGACTCGGTGACGGAGAAATTCCAGTGCGACGTAACCACGAGTCTCGGGCTCCGGCGGTGTCGACACGCCGTTCGCATGAACGTGCATGGTGATAGATTCATTCTCCATCATCATCTCAAAATTCACGAGAGTCACTCCGGCTTGATTCTCGGCGACGACCAATGCTTCTTGGCCGACTCTGAAGAGTGTGATAGCGGTAGCCGGACGCAGTCGCGGTTCTAACTCCGGAAGGTGCTCTGTACAAATGATGTTTGAGCGGCGGCACATATGCCTGATTTGCCAGCGTAACGCGGTAAAAAGGCCAACGTTATCAAGCAAGGTCGGATGCAGTTCCTCGGTCACGCGCCGCATCATATCGACGGCCGCATTCAAACTGCTCGTCGCCCGATCAATTTTCTCAACGGCGTCCGGATCCGTGCCGGCAATTCGTTGTTTGAGGGATGCAAGATCCATCGCAGTGGCGATGAGGTGGCCACCCAATTCATCATGGATTTCCCGGGCGAGCGCTGTCTTGTCCTGCTCGACGAGCAGTTGCAATTGTTTGACCGTGACGGACGGCCGATTTGACGAGTTCTTCATCTTTGCTTCTTCGTATGCAGCGCACAAATTGGCGCGCTAGCGCCCAAGCTATAAATGAAAAGAACGTGAGATACCATAGGTTGGCGCCTGATTTGAGCGCGACGTGAAATCCATGATGGGATGCCGGTATGCTCGACCATCCACCTGTTGGTTACCTCGGGCGGTGCTCGCGCTCGTCACGAATCTTGTCATAGATTGGAACACCGCGATCAAACGGGCTCCTCTCCGGCGCTACCCCATGGTGCAACGCAACGGCAAAAAAGGGCCTTTTGACATCAAATGCTCGGTGAGGCCTACTCGTAGTGAGTCAAGCGAATGGAATGCCGCCGTAATGTTTGACCGGTGCTGAGTGATGAAGGACGAGGAGGGCAGCCTTCCGCTTGAGGAAGAATTGCGCGAGCGCCTCGAACTTCGTCTGAGGGCCTGCAAGGAAGGCGAGGTGCCGTTTCGGACATTCCACAAACTGGCCGCGCTGCTCGCAATGCGAAGTGGGTTCGCTAGGAACTGCTTCGAAGCCGCTGGTCGAGGGACGGCGGGTAGAATCGAAAGATGGCTTCGCCAGGTAATTTTGGTGCAGGCGGAGACTGAGCGCGGTCAGGGTGTTTCCATTGGCTCGCTTGACGCCGACCGCTCGATCGCTAACGCGGCATTGATCGCACGGAGGGAACGCGCTTCCCAGATCGACCAGCGCCATCTGTTGCTCGCGCTACTCGCGGACAAAAACACGGGCACGATGAATGAGATCGCCAAGAGCCTCAGCGCAACGAGTAGGGAGTCAATCCAGAGGTCTGCCGAGACGGGCCGCCCAAGAGATTTGCGCCCCGTACGCTCTGCAGTGCCATCCTCGACACGAGAGGAAAAGTGACGCGCGCGCTGCGATCGATCGTAGAGGGGTGGCTACGGGTTAGGTCCGATTCTTGTCAACCCCACCACCGAAGCGTCCGACCAGCGCCAGCACGGCATCCAACCTCTCGATCTGCGGGAAGTGTCCGGCCTCATTGACCAGCTCAAAGCGCGCATCCGGAATGCTGTTCGCAAACCGCTGACCATACGCGGGTGTCACGATGCGATCGTTCGTACCCCAGAGGAGCAACGTGGGAATCCTGATCTGCGCCAGGGATGAGTTTGGTGCAGTGGAACGCGCTTCGGGAAATCGGTCGAAACCCCGGTGCGTCCGCGCACGCCCTTTCGGGAGGCCGGGTAAGCTGGTCCCCTCTGGGCTGCGGAACGTTTGCCGGGCGCGGTAATTTGGTGCGCCGGTCCGAATCCCGCCACACTTGTAACTCCCACCCCTCGAGGCTTGGCGTCGAGACTATCGGCCATGACGACGCACGTCGTCGGAACACTGAGAAGCGGGTCATGAGGCTAGTTAGGTTGAAAGCGCCGGGAGACTTGGAAAATCTCAAATTGGTCGAGGAAGATCATTCCCAACCGAAACCGGGTGAATTGCTGGTCAGGATTCGGGCCGCCTCGTTGAATTTCCATGACGACTTGGTGGTGAACGGGAAAATACCGTGCACCGACGGCCGCGTTCCGATATCCGATGGCGCTGGAGAAGTGCTTGCAGTCGGCGACGATGTCGAAGAGTTCGAGGTCGCAGATAACGTCGTCAGCACCTTTTGGCCCTATTGGCTCGGGGGCGAAATGACACGCGCTACCAAGCGGGATATACCGGGGGAGAGTGTTGACGGCTATGCCCGAGAGTACGTGTGCATGCCGGCGCACGCCTTCACGAAGGCACCGGCAGGCTACACCCATATGGAGGCGGCAACGCTCACGTGTGCGGGAGTCACCGCCTGGAGAGGCTTGGTGGTGCGCGGGCAGGTGAAGCCCGGTGATACGGTGCTGATCCTTGGCACGGGTGGTGTGTCGCTGTTCGCGCTGCAATTCGCGAAAGCTGCGGGCGCCCGAGTAATCGCTACGTCTTCCTCCGAGGAGAAGTTGGAAAAGCTCGAACGTCTCGGGGCGGATACCGTCATCAATTACAAGGCCGTGCCGGACTGGGGCAAGAAGACAAAGGATTTGACGGATGGACGCGGTGTAGATCATGTGATCGAGGTCGGCGGACCCGGCACGTTGACGCAGTCGATAACAGCCTGCAGGACGGGCGGGCATATTGCCCTAATCGGCGTCTTGACTGGTTTTGCGGCAGAAGTGTCGATCCCGGCGCTGTTTTCGAATCAGATTCGTATCAGCGGGATTTCCATCGGCAGCAGAGCAGATCAAGAGGACATGATTCGGGCGATAACGGCCAATCGTTTGAAGCCCGTTGTCGACCGCGGTTTTCGGCTGCAGGAAATCGTCGCTGCCTTCAAGTATTACGAGTCACAAAAGCACTTTGGCAAGGTCTGCCTCGAACTTTAACGTCGCCCCCGTCACCGCGTGCCGGTGCAGTTCGTATTGGACGACTCCGGTGGCGGGCTTGCAATTCGTTCGATAGCCTGGGTCGAGCCAAGGCTGCTCCATCCGCAATGGGCTACCCGCAGGGCACGCAAGGTCAACCACGGTGGCCGGTCCTGGACGGGCCGCGATGCCGCGCGCAATGCCTCTTGCGGGACAGCAGGCGCGATGCGGTTTTCGACCCCGGGAGCGCGCGACAGTTTAAGGTGTCGTAGAATCCTATGGGTCAATGCGGGCCAACATTTATAAAACAGCGAGGCGAGAGTGCTTGCGGACGCGATATAGATGCCGGAAGCAACGACTGCTCCTTGTCTTACAATATCTCGGGCGATCCATTCCATCGGTCTTTGTGCGACAGAAGCAACGGCGACGGTTGGTCGCTCATCCCGTGCCCTCAGTAGCAGATAGTCCTCGTCGATGCCGAATCCGACGATCCCGAGCGTTAGGATGCCCACAGAAAGGAAGCGCCATTCCGAGAGTGCTCTATGAAGAGCGAGTGTCAGGGTCCACTCATCTGCGACGTAGCAGCGAGCGGGCAGTATCGTTATCAGCGCGGTGGGCGTCCGCGCGGCGATCGAAAGTACAGCGGCCGCGGTGGTAAGCAAAGATCCTCCTGGGGACTCGCTCAGGAAGCGATGCTCGGCCCGCGTGAACCATAGCGCCCGTTGCCAATGCAGTCGATGTGCTTCGGCGGCTGTCACCATGACGCGGGCCGGGTGCGATATTCGAACTGCGCGGTGTAGCGCCTTCTGCAACATCGTCGTAGGCGCCCCGAGGCCGCAATATTGAACCGGCGCCGTCTGCGCACTGATGTCTTCAGAGACCGGCCACTCCGGGCCGGCTGCGTCCGCCACCACAATGCACCAACGGGAGCGAGTCTCTGGGCGAGCACTACTCATAGGCAGCCTAGCTCCATGTCTCAGGTTGGCCCGACCGCCGCTGACACCGACCGGTCGGGAGACGCGGCCGCAGGCTCAGGGGCCGCCTTTCTCCTCGTCTGCCGATGGGACTGCGGCACGTCCGACCTTTCCTCGACGGAGTGCCCATAGTCCAGGAACTCTAGTATTTCTGCGCGCCGAGACATCGCGTCGGAATACCCCAGATCTATTAAGTGCCGACAATAGCCGCTCTCAAATAACAAGTAACTCAGTACACCCGCGCCATTTGGATCCATTGCGCCGATTCGGCGGGCGAGAATTCGCATGGCGCGTGGTAATTCCTGTGCATGAGAGGCGGCGATCACATCCATTCGCTCGGTCGGCCGGATAATGAGGGTGTCGATCGTTTTCAGTTCGGGACTGGACTGCCACCCGGTGTTCTCACTTACCCGGGCCAGGGTCTGGTTCACACGTTGCAGCCGTTCGAGATCCATGTCGAGCGTATCGATAAAGATGGCGTCAAGCATGTGGCCCGCGATCTGTGCGAGCGAAGGCCAGACACTGCTATCACGCACGCTTCGCTCGCCGTGGGAAGCCGAGCCCACGCCAATGGCCAACACGCGCCGCGCTCCGAGGTGCAACGCGGCGCTGATCGGGGCTAATTGGTGCATCGATCCATCGCCAAAGTGTTCGCCACCGATCCGAACGGCAGGAAACATGATAGGCAGTGCACATGACGCCATTACGTGTGAGAGACCAATTTCGGCAGACCGGCCGACACGGTGGGCCCGGCGCCACGGGTTGTGCGAACCATCGCCCTGGAAGAAGGTGACCGAGTCGCCGGTCGCGTAGCTTGATGCGGTAACGCTCAAGGCGTTCAAGTGACCGGCCGCTATGACGCGCTGGATACGACGGAAGTCGATCATGCGGTTAAGCAGAGAGCCCAACGGTCCGCAATCGAGGAGCGAAAGCGACCGGGACGAATGCTCTCTTCGACCTAAAAGTGCGACAAGACAACGATACACGCTGCGGGCGAGGCCGGATAGGTTGGTCCGGTATACGTCATCGACACATAGGTTCCCCCAAACTCTGGCGAGCCGTGCGACCCCTGCGGCAAACCGATCGGCATTGCTCGCAAGGCTCGCCGCGTTGATCGCGCCGGCCGACGTGCCGCAGATTATCGCGAATGGATTCGCCGCGCCCCGCGGCAACATGGCAGCGACGGCGCGCAAAACCCCGACCTGATAGGCGGCTCGGGCGCCGCCCCCGCTCATGACCACCGCGACCGGAAGCCGCGGCCTTGCAGGCAATGTTTTAACTATCGCTCTTACGCGATCGCTCCGTTGGCAGGCGTCCGTCGGGCGAGGGGATTGCAATGATCGGACCTGGAATGATCGCGCGGACGATTCGTGGCCGATGTCGCAACTGGTCGGCATAAGCTGCGACTCAGCCGGTCATTGCCCCGACGTCGCGCCGGCCACGCTCCCGGGCGATGCGGACGAGACAAGCCGCCGTGAATCCGCGGAGTTGGACTCTGCGCGTCGCTCGTCGGCAATCGCCCTATCCACGGCATCGATCGCGTTTTGGATTTCCGTAACGGCATCGCCGTTCAATAGTTCGAGCGAAGCGGTCTGGAAACTGTCGACGATTTCACGGCGTCGTAAGACGAGTTTATCGCGCAGTACCAATAGCTTTTTACTCTCGATCGGTTGCATTTTTAACATCCGGGTAAATGAGTTCAGAGCGAAAAAGCTGCGTCAGTAATGGAGATCGCGGCATGGAATAATCCTAGTACCGCGGCTCTGCGCTTGCTAGCCTATCTCTTTCGATAGGAGGTATCGTCGGAGTCGATGCATCCGCTGCCGCTTGTTCACTGCCACCCTCCACCGAGAGCGTTGTAAAGTTGCACCAGCGCGAGCCGCTCGTTGAGCTGTGCTTGCGCAAGATTGAGTTGCGCTGAGAAGTCGCTGTTTTCACTTATGAGCACCTGGAGGTAACTCGCTCCGCCATGCTGGTAAAGTAGCTTCGAGAGGCGGTCTGTATCCTGTGCCGCCGTCGTCAATAACTCCTGTTGTTCGCGGAACTCGCGGTTCTTTCGGTAGGCGACGAGGGAGTTGGACACCTCCTGGAAGGCGTTCATGATCGTTTGCCGATAGGTGAGCAGCATTTCTTGTTGCTGGGCTTCGGCAAGCCGTATTCCCGAGCGCAGGGCACCGGCCGCAAATACGGGTTGGGTCAGAGATCCCGCACCGTTCCACGTTCGCTGCGAATGGGTGAAGAGGTTGTTCAGCGCAAAGCTTTCGTATCCGGCCGTGCCGGTGAGTGAAAGACTGGGAAAGAGCGCGGCCTTGGCGACGCCGATCTGGGCGTTCGCCGCCACCAGGGTTGCTTCGGCTTCCCGGATGTCCGGGCGGCGCTCCAGCAACTCGGAAGGAAGACCAACGGGAATAGTCGGCGGATTGGGCTGCTCGGTGAGCGAGCGGCCCCGCGGGATGGGACCAGGATTGTCGCCGAGCAGAATGCTGAGGGTGTTCTCCTCCTGCGTAATCTGGCGCTCGAGATCGGGGATGGTCTCTGCTGCCGTTTACACCAGCTGCTCCGATT
>Ga0209006_10006187_pt1 | contig 10847 bp, 8 predicted proteins | sample JacPin_JW_Ref_O2_FD_188567 | JGI IMG/M metagenome (GOLD analysis project Ga0209006, IMG submission 188567) | Forest soil microbial communities from Algoma, Ontario, Canada - Jack Pine, Ontario site 1_JW_Ref_O2 (SPAdes) (version 2) | ecosystem: Environmental > Terrestrial > Soil > Boreal... | reverse complement strand
GCTTGCCACCTTCGAACAGGAGTTTACTTATAGCGGCGTGGCGGCGCATCCGCCGCAACCCTATGAACTCGACGGCTATCGTCGGCAAGGACTGTTCGGTGAAGTTCTGCTGGCGGCGATGCGCCAGGTTGGTGTGATCCCGGATTCATTCCTGTGCGAGTTTGGACCCCGGCAGTTCGAAGTCACCACCGCGCCAGCCATCGGGTTGCGCGCTGCCGATGACGCGGTGATCACGCGCGAGCTGGCGCAGGCAGCGGCGTTTCAACTGGGGCACCGGGTTAGCTTTTCTCCCATCCATGACCCGAACGGCACCGGCAACGGCACTCATATCCATTGGAGCTTTCGGGATCGAGGCGATCAACCGGTGCTCTATGACCCGCAACAGCCCTGGCAATTGTCGCAGCTGGGCAGCCAGTTCGTCGCCGGGATCCAGTATCACCTGCCTGCGCTGTGTGCGGTGACCGCGCCGTCGGTGCCATCGTATTACCGACTGCGGCCGAACCGCTGGGCGCCGGTGCACTCCGATGTCGGGCCGCTCGACCGCGGCGCGGCGCTGAGGATCTGTCCGGTGACCGGAGACGATCCTGCCCACCGCGCGCGGCAATTTAACGTCGAGTTTCGTGTCGCCGATGCCACTGCCAGCCCGTATCTGGCGCTCGCGATGATGGTTCAGGCCGGACTTGACGGCATTCGCCAGCAGCGCCGCATCGAGCGCTCGACCCCCCAAGCGCTGCCCGACAGCCTGGAGGCCGCGCTGACAGAGCTGGAAAGCAGCGAGTCGGCGGCGGAATGGCTCGGGCCCGAGCTGCTTTCGGCTTATCTGCTGTTCAAACGCGCGGAAATCAAGAGCCTGGAAAATCTCGACGAAACCGAGACCTGTCGTCGCTATGCCGAAGTCTATTAATCAGGCCTCGAACCGCGGCGGCGGCGACCCCGGTCACGGGCTGCTGGCTGCCGATGAACCGCCGGCCTTCTTCGAGCTAAGTCGGCGCGGGCGATCGAACTTCGTCATCGTGGTGGATCATGCGAGCGCGCGAATTCCGCGTAGCCTGGGTGATCTGGGTCTGCCCGAATCCGAATTGCGGCGGCACATTGCCTGGGATATCGGCGCGCTGGCCGTGGCCCGCGAGGTCGCCGCGACGCTCGATGCAGCGCTGGTGGCCCAGAATTATTCGCGGCTGGTGATCGATTGCAATCGCGACCCGGCAGTGGCGACATCGATCCCCACGGTGGGCGAGTCGATCGAGATCCCCGGCAATCTCGGCTTGAGCGAGCAGCAGATCAGCGCCCGGCGCCGCGAGATATTCGATCCCTATCACAACCATGTGCGAGCGCTGCTCGATGAGAGACTGGCGGCGGGCCGAGCGACGATCCTGGTGTCCCAGCACAGCATGACCCCCATTTTCCGCGGCGTGCGGCGCGACATGCACGCAGCCATCCTGTATAACCGCGACCGCCGATTTGCCGGACTGGTTCTGGATATGCTGCGGCGGGAGCCGGAGCTACACATTGCCGACAATGAGCCGTATTTTGTCAGCGATGAAACCGATTACACCATCCCGCGCCACGCCGAGGCGCGAGGATTGCCGCATGTCGAGATTGAAATACGTCAGGACCTGGTGCTCGACGGCGCCGGGCAGGCGCAATGGGGACGACGCGTTGCCACGGCGCTGCGCGCTGCCGAGCATGCCTTTCTGGGAGCATCCGCATGAGCCAGCCGCTCAGCCGCGAAGTGGAAATCGAACCGGCCCACGCCGCAATCCTGTTCGTCGATGTGCAGAACTATAACTGCAGCTGGGATGGCGGCGAGTACGCGCAGCTCGACGACGCGGAGAAGCAACAGCGTTACGGTTACTTTTTCCGTCAACTCAAGGAAAGCGCTCTGCCCAATATGGCGCTGTTGCAGCACGCCTGCCGGCGCGCCGGGATCGAGGTGACCTACACGGTGATCGAGAGCCTGACTGCCGGGGGCCGTGATCGCTCGCTCGACTATAAGATCACCGGATTCAATGTCCCCAAAGGATCTGTAGACGCGCGGATGGTCAGGGAGTTGACCCCGGCGGAGGATGAAATCGTGTTTCGCAAGACCTCCTCCTCGGTGTTCATCTCGACCAACATCGACTACGTGCTGCGAAATCTCGGCACCCGCTATCTGATCATCGCCGGCTGCCTGACCGATCAGTGCGTCGACTCGTCGGTGCGCGACGCCTGCGACTTGGGTTATCTGGTGACCGTGCCCACCGATGCCTGCGTCACCTTGTCGGCCGAACGGCACGACTGGTCGCTGCGCAACAATCGCGGCTATTGCCGCCAGCGCACGACGCGGGAACTGCTCGATGAGATCGCGCGCCTGACAGGCGGCCGGGGGCAACCGTGACTACAAATGCTGCGCCGATTGAATACGCTGATGCCTGCGCCGAAGTGCGGGCCGTGTATGACGACATCATGGCGACCCGCAAAACCGATTGGGTGAATAACTATTGGAAGGTACTGGCGCACCATCCGCCGACCTTGCGGCGCATGTGGGCGAATTCCAAGGAGGTCATGGGAGCCGGCGCGCTCGATGCGCTGACAAAAGAGCTCATCTACCTTGCCGTCAGCGTGACCAATGGCTGCCGTTACTGCATCGCCTCGCACGGCTTTGCAGCCAAACACAAGGGGATGACGCCGCAGCAACATGCGGAGCTGGTGGCGATCATCGGCCTTGCGAACGAAACCAATCGGCACGCGTTCGCACTTGATCTGCCGATCGACGAACGATTCCGCTGAGCATCGATCGATGATCGGGCAGCACATCGGTGCGTCGTTGGGCGAGCGCGACGCACGTGTCATCGCCAACATCGCACGTTTGCGCTTTTCACCCCTGAGTCTGATCGGTGGCCGCGGCAATCGTCTGCTCGAGGAGGGTGGGCGCGAGCTGCTCGACTTGTCGGCATCATTCGGCCCGGCGATCCTGGGCTACAGCCATCCGGCCATCACGCAGGCGGTCGCCGCGGCTTGCGCCAGTATGGCGGGAGCGAGCCTACTGGCCTTTCCGAATGAAAACGCAGTCGCGCTGGCGGAGGAACTGTTGCGGCTTACCCCAGGAAGCGGCGAGCGGCGCGTTTGGTTCGGCCATTCCGGTTCCGATGCCAATGATTGCGCGATGCGCGTGGTACAGGCGGCGACCGGCCGTTCACGCTTCATTTCATTCATCGGCTCTTATCATGGCAACCTGTCAGGATCGATGAGTGTCAGCGGGCATACGGCGATGACCCACAGCTTGCCGCGCGCCGGTCTGCTGCTGCTGCCCTATCCCGACCTGTACCATCCGCGCTTCAGTGCCGAGGATGTGCTGAAGCTGCTGGATTATCAGTTTGCGACCACTTGTCCGCCGCAACAGGTGGCGGCGATATTCATCGAACCGCTGATGGCCGACGGCGGACTGATCGTGCCACCGCCAGGATTTCTGGCGGCGATCCAGCAGCGCTGCCGGCGGCATGGCATTCAAATCATCGTCGATGAGGTCAAGGTCGGCCTGGCCAGAAGCGGCAAGTTGCACTGTTTTCAGCATGAAGAGCTGCAGCCCGACCTGGTGGTGTTCGGCAAGGGGCTCGGCGGTGGTCTGCCTATTTCGGCGTTGATTGGGCCGAAGTCCATCATGGATCATGCGCCGGCCTTTGCGTTGCAGACCACCGCCGGCAATCCGGTAACGACTGCGGCGGCGCGCGCGGTGCTGCGGGCGATAGCCGAGGAGGGCCTGGTCGAGCGGGCGCACCGGATTGGCGCGGCGTTGTCGGCTGCGTTGCGTGCATTGAGTGCACGTCAATCGATGATCGGCGATGTGCGCGGCCGCGGTCTGGCGCTGGGTGTGGAACTTGTGAGCGATCGCGCCTCGCGCGAACCGGTGCCGGTCAGCACCACAGCCAAGGTGATTTATCGCGCCTATCAGCTCGGGGCCGTGTTCTTCTATGTCGGATTGCGCGGCAACGTGCTGGAACTCACCCCGCCACTGACCTTGGATATTGCCGAGGCCGAGCAGGGCGTCGCTATCATCGACCAGGCTTTGACTGATGTAACTCGCGGCATGGTGTCGGACGCGGAGGTAGCTCCCTTTATGATGTGGTGAGATACTTCGAGACAACCCCCGCAGGCAAGTCGACGCTCGGAGATTCATGGCTAATCTGATATCGCGATTGAATCTTCCGGAATGCATCGGTCTCTCGCTCGCCGTCATTTCCCCGACCGTCACCGCAGCCTTCAATATCACCCTGGTGGTGCAAGCCGCCGGACCCGCTGCACCGCTGACTTTCGCCATCGGCACCGTCGCTATGACGCTGGTCGCGCTGTCTTTCATGTCGTTCACGCACCGCGTCGCCCATGCCGGTTCGGCCTACGCCTACATTGCCCACACCTTCGGCAGCCGCATGGGATTCATGGCCGGCTGGACACTGCTGTTGACTTACCTGGGCTTTGGCACCGGATTTGCGGCCCTGGTGGGCAGCTTTACCAGCGCCGCGATCGAGGATCTGGGCGTCAGGACCGGGCCGTTGTGGCTGGTGGTAGGCGGCGGCTCGATGCTGCTGGCCTGGTGGCTGGCGTATCGCGATATGAGGCTGGCGAGCCGTCTGATGTTGGGGCTTGAAGCCGTGGCGGTGTTGGGCATTCTCGTACTATGCGTCTGCATACTGCGGCAGGTGCATCCTGATCCCGGACACAGCATGAGCAATTGGCGGCCGGCTGCGAATTTCGGCGGCTGGACCGGTCTGGGATTCGGCATGGTGTTCAGTATTCTGTGCTTCGCCGGCTTCGAAGGTGCCGCGACCCTGGGCGAGGAGACGATCAATCCGCGACGAAATATTCCCATCGCGCTGTTCGGCACCGTGCTCGGCTCCGGAGTATTTTTTGTTTTCGTCGCTTATTGTGAAGTGATCGGATTCGGGTCGAACGGCATCCTCGACCTGGCCAGATCCGAAGCGCCGCTCAACGATCTGGCGCTGCGCTACGCGTCGCCAAATCTGGCGATCGCGCTGGATCTGGCCGCCGCCGTGAGCTGCTTCTCCGGCGTGTTGGGGTGCCTTGCGGCCGCGGCGCGGGTTTTGTTCGCACTCGGCCGTGTAGGGATGTGGCCAGCGTTGGGCGGCGTGCACTCGGTACACGGCACCCCGGCGGCTGCGGTGTCGCTGGCGGCGATCATGATCATCGTACCGTTCGCGCTCTGGGCACCGCTGGTCGGCGCCGGCAGCTTCTACAGCGCCACCAGTACGATCGGTGTGCTGGCCCTGATCCTCATTTATATCGGTGTTGGGGGTGCCGAGGTCGTGGAGTCCCGGCGCGAGCAACGGCTGCTGTGGCCGGCGGCCTGCATCCTCGGGCCGATCCTGCTGCTGTGGGTGCTGTACCGGAATCTGTACCCGGTGCCGGAGTTTCCCAACAATCTGTGGCCCTACGTGGCGCTGGCTTGGGTCGCGGCCTCATGGGCGATCATGAGATTTCGCCCCGCTGTCACCAGCGCGCCTCTGCCCGAGTATTCCGCTCTATGATCGCCGCCCGATGAAAGACATTCTTGCGCTCAACGCCTTCGATCCGAAAACCACGGCCGATATGGGCGGTACTTTGCAGCAGAGCCTGCAGCTACGGGCCAGGGTGTTCGGATCCGCGTCGGTGCTGTTCTATCAACGGCCGCTGGAATTTGTTCGTGGCGAGGGCTGCTGGCTCTACGATGCCGACGGGGTCGCTTACCTCGATGCCTACAACAATGTGCCTTCGGTAGGCCATTGCCACCCGCGGGTGGTAGAGGCGGCGAGGCGCCAATTGAGCCAGCTCAATATTCATAACCGCTACCTGCATCGCGGCACGATCGATTATGCCGCGCGGTTGCTCGCGACGCTGCCGCCCGCTTTGTCCAATATCACCTTCACCTGCAGCGGCAGCGAAAGCAACGATCTGGCGCTGCGGCTGGCGGCCAGGTTCAGCGGCGGGGAAGGCGTCATCGTCACCGAGGCGGCCTATCACGGTAACACGGCGCTGGTGAGCCAGGTGTCGCCCGCCGAGGCTGTCCAGGCGGCGCGATCACCGCATGTGCGCCTCATCCCAGCGCCCGATCCCCGTGGCGCGCCGGCCGGCGCATTGTCTGAAGATTTCGCCGGCCGCGTGGCTGCGGCGATTGCCGATCTCGAGCGCCATGGTGTCAGGTTCTCTGCGCTGCTGATCGACAGCATCTTCTCGAGCGACGGCATCTTTGCCGATCCGCCCGGCTTCCTGGCCGCCGCGATCGACGTGGTACATCGCGCCAATGGTCTGTTCATCGCCGACGAAGTGCAGCCCGGTTTCGGTCGTACCGGCGCGGCGATGTGGGGGTTCCAGCGCCATGGCGTGCAGCCGGACATCGTGACAATGGGAAAGCCGATGGGCAACGGCTTCCCGGTCGCGGCTGTGGTCACGCGGCCGGAGATACTGGATGCCTTCTGCGCGAGCGCAGGCTATTTCAACACCTTCGGCGGCTCGCCGGTGGCGGCGGCGGTGGGCAACGCGGTGCTTGACGTCATCGAGCAGGAAGGACTGATGGCCAATGCCGTGCGTGTCGGTGACTATCTCAGACAGCGCCTGACCGAGCTGTCGGCGCGCCATCCCGAGATCGGCGAGGTGCGCGGTGCGGGTCTTTTCCTTGGCGTCGACGTGGTGCAGCGTAGCGGGGGAAATCCGGCCCCGGCGCAGGCCACGGCGATCATCAATCGACTGCGCGATCGCCAGGTGCTGATCGGCGCCGCCGGTGGATCCGGCGCGGTGCTGAAAATCCGTCCGCCGCTGTGTTTCTGCGTCAAGGATGCAGACCTGCTTGTCGACGCGCTGGATGATGCGCTGACCAAAGACGCATAGCCGCGTGCCAGCATGTCCGGAGAATTTACTCCCGAGGTCGTGGCCGATCTGCAGATCATGGTGGCCAATGCTCTTGGCCGCTGGCAGCTGTCGCCTGACACCACGATAAGCCTGCTGAATCTTTCGGAGAACGCCACCTACGCGCTGACCGATGCTCGCGGCGGGCGTGAGCTCGTGGTGCGAGTGCATCGCATCGGCTATTCATCGGCCGAGGAGATTCGTTCGGAGCTGGCATGGATCAATGCGCTGCGTCGGGATGAGGTGATTGAGACCGCCGCGCCGTTTGCCGGGCACGATGGCGAGCTGGTGCAGAGACTTGAATCGCCTTCGGGCGCACCTTCGCGCCACGCTGTAGCGTTCGAGCGGCTGGCGGGCAAAAAGCCGGACCCCGGCAACGACGCCGTGCACTGGTTTGAGCGGCTCGGGGAGCTCACGGCCAGGATGCACCGGCACGCAAAGTCGTGGACGCTGCCTTCCGGATTTCGCCGCAAGCGCTGGGATCTGGAGGCGATGGTGGGTCCGAACGCCTACTGGGGCTCCTGGCGTGCCGCGATCGGTTTGGATCCGCCGGGAACGGCGGCTATTGAACAGGCGTTGCGCTTTATCCGGCGGCGGGTCGAGCTCTTCGGCATGGGCCCGGAGCGATTCGGATTGGTTCATGCGGACCTGCACCTCGCCAACCTGCTGGTGGACGAGCCGCATCTGCGGATCATCGACTTTGACGATTGCGGATTCAGCTGGTTCGTGTATGACTTCGCCACCGCAGTCAGTTTCATCGAGCACGAGCCGGTGGTACCGCAGCTGCTTGGGGCCTGGCTGGCCGGTTATCGCAAGACCGTGCCGCTCTCGCCCGAGGACGGCACGGAGATCCCTACCTTTGTGGTGTTGCGGCGCATTCTCCTGACCGCGTGGCTGGCCTCGCATGCCGAGACCCCTGCAGCGCGTCAGCTCGGCGCGGCCTACACCAGCGGCACGGTGATGCTGGCGCAGCAACTTGTGCGCGGGGAATTTCTAAGCCAGGCCGCCCTCATCTGAGGTTCATTCCCCGTCCACCACCTGCAGGGAGTATTGCGTATGTTCAGCTTGCTTCGAGGGCGCAGTGTCATCGTCACCGGCTCGAGCAAAGGCATTGGCCGCGGGATCGCACTGCGTTTCGGCCTGGCGGGCTGTAAGGTCCTGGTGGTATCGCGCCAATTGTCCGAGGCCCAGGCGGTCGCTGACGAGCTCGTCGCCGCGGGCGGCGAGGCCAGAGCCTTTGCAGCGGATGTGACGCGGCCAGCCGATATGGCGGCCATGGCTCAGACAGCCGTCGATTCGTTCGGCGGCATCGATATCCTGTGCGCCAATGCCGGCATATTTCCCGCGGCAAGGCTGGAGCAAATGACGGCAGCCGACTTCGACACCGTGATCGGCACCAACCTCAAGGGTACTTTTCTGTCGGTCGCGGCCTGCGTGCCGGCGATGAAGTCCAGGAAGTCCGGTCGTATCATTCTGACTTCATCGATCACCGGACCGGTGACCGGCTATCCCGGATGGTCCCACTACGGCGCCAGCAAGGCGGGGCAACTGGGTTTCATGCGCACTGCGGCCATTGAACTTGCGCCCTACGGCATCACCGTCAACGCCATCTTGCCGGGCAACATCGCGACCGAGGCATTGACCGCGATGGGCGAGGACTATGTGCGCAAAATGGAAGCCTCGGTACCCATGCGCCGTCTGGGCTCCGTGGTCGACGTCGCCAACGCTGCGCTATTTTTCGCTACTGACGAGGCCAATTACATCACCGGCCAGAGCATGATCATCGATGGCGGCCAGATCCTGCCGGAGTCGCTGGCCGCGCTGGAGGCGTAGTGCGCGGATAGCGAGTGCACCGATCGAGTGCTCGCTGCGACATGAATGCACCGCGATGATGCGGCGATAGAGCGGCATCGATTGATGCATTTCCGTCGCTGCAAGACTGCTATATGCTTTCTGTCGTTGGGTGTTCTTTCTTCCACCGACAGGGAAACCGGTGATTATGAGAATAACAATCCGTAAGTTGGCGGCTGCACCGTCGTGGACGAAGCGTGCTGGCCTTTCAAGACAAGGGTTGCTGCGAGCAGTCGCCCGCATGCTGACGGTGTGCGGCCCGGGCTTGCTGTTGGCATCGATACTCGCGGCGCGCGCCAACGCGGATGCACCGGCCGCTGCCGCGCCGGATACCGGGCTGACCGAAATCGTCGTCACTGCCGAAAAGGTGAAGTCGACGATTCAGGAGACACCGATCAGCCTTACCGCGGTGAGCTCCGGCCAGCTTGAGGCGCAGGGCATCACCAGTGTCGAGGAGATCGCACGTGACGTCCCAGGGCTGTCGATGCGATCGGCGGGTCCGGGGCTCACCGAGTACGACGCACGCGGCCTGGCTTCGAATGGTGGCGCGGCGCCAACGGTCGGCTTTTATCTCGACGAGATTCCACTGTCGCCGCCGGCACTGTCGCAATCCGGCAAAGTGGTCATCGACCCGAACCTGTACGACGTGGATCGTGTCGAGGTTTTGCGCGGTCCGCAGGGAACGCTGTACGGCTCAGGTTCGATGGGAGGCACGGTCAAGGTCGTCACCGCGCAGCCGAAGCTCGGCCAGTTCGAAGGCTCGGCGCAGGCGACGGCGTCCGGCACCGAAGGCGGCGGCGGCAACGGCAGCGGCAGCCTGATGCTGAACTTGCCGCTCGGCGACAAGTTCGCGCTGCGCCTGGTCGGCGGTGATCTGTATCGCAGCGGCTGGATCGACCTCATATCCGTGAACGTGCCCAACGCACCCGCCACGCTGCTGAACCCGAACCAGGCGCCGGTATACGATGCGCCGGTCAACAGTGTGATCCACAACGCCAACACCGAGCGCCAGTGGAACGGCCGCGCGACGCTGCTGTTTCAGCCGAACGAGGATCTGTCGATCACGGCGATGGCGATGGACCAGCGCCTGACGCTGGGTGGCTACGATCTGCTGGATTCGAGTCCGACGATCCCGCCGCCTACCAACGGATATTCCTCGCCTGGCACGATCTACAACGCGCACTACGAGGTGTTTCCGCTGCGCGAAGGACTGCATGACGACGTACAGATCTACGGGCTGACGGTCAACGCGAATCTGGGCTTCGCCGACCTGACCAGTGCGACGTCCTACTTCACGCGCGAGAATACCCAGGGACAGGACGCCTCCGAATCGCTGTACTACTCGAACGTGGGTAACTCGCCGCTGGCGCCGGTGATCTACTACGAACACGACCCGTCGCACCAGATCGCGCAGGAAATCCGGCTCACCTCGCACGACGCAGGAGACCTGCACTGGGTGGCGGGTGCGTTCTACAGCAGCCTGAAATCGGTCTGGAACGAGATCAGCAACAGCCCGCTCAATGCGACGGCGACTACTCCCGACGGCTCTTACTTCACGTCCTGGAACCCGTACTGGGTCAAGCAGACGGCGTTCTTCGCCGACGGCTCGTACAAGTTCGATGATCACTGGAAGCTCGCCGCGGGCGTGCGTTATTACGAGTACCACAGCGAGCAGCACGAATTCTCCTGGGGCGTCGATGCGCCGTTCAAGAATCCGTCGGTCACACCGGTACAGATCACCCGCGCCTCGGACAAGGGCTTTAACCCCCGCATCAACCTGTCGTATGAGCCGACCCACGAGCTGAATCTCTACACCACGATTTCGAAGGGCTTTCGGCCGGGCGGCGCGAATCAGATCCTGCCGACTGGGCCGCCGATCAACTGCCAGCCGGGCGTGCTGCAATTCGGCCCCGACAGCGCCTGGAACTATGAGGTCGGCGAGAAGGCAAAGCTGCTCGACAACCGCCTGACGATCAACAGCGACTTCTATTACATTCGCTGGCTCGACGTGCAGCAGGTGATCACGCTGCCGTGCGGCTACCAGTACTACAACAACGCCGGCAACGGCCGCTCCTTCGGACCGGAGCTCGAGATCAATGCCAAGCTCGCCGAGCCCTTGA
>Ga0209006_10006186_pt1 | contig 10847 bp, 13 predicted proteins | sample JacPin_JW_Ref_O2_FD_188567 | JGI IMG/M metagenome (GOLD analysis project Ga0209006, IMG submission 188567) | Forest soil microbial communities from Algoma, Ontario, Canada - Jack Pine, Ontario site 1_JW_Ref_O2 (SPAdes) (version 2) | ecosystem: Environmental > Terrestrial > Soil > Boreal... | reverse complement strand
CCCCCCCAGCCGACAACCTGTGGCGGGCGCGCTTGCGCCACGCTTACTTGAGCGTGGTGCCGATCTCGTTGAACACGGTGCTGACGCTCGTGCCGACAGCCTGGACGGCGACGATGATGAACACCGCAATCAGGCTCGCGATCAGCGCATATTCGATCGCCGTCACACCTGACTCATCGCTAAGAAAATTTCGAACTCGAAGCATGGGATTCTCCTGACACTCTATGGGGCCCTGCGTTCGCAAGCCGTAACCGTTCCCTAGCGAGGCTTTCGAAATGGGCGCAGGATCCCGACCACGATGCAAAATCCCACCCGGCGATTGCCAACGGCTCGATTGGACGCCTAAAATTTTATCTATTCCCGATCGCGAGGCGTGATTAGTCACCGATCCTTAATTTAGTGGTATTTTCGGCGGATAGTCGCGGGGTCGATCGGCACCCGCGCCGTCGCCAGATTTCCGTCCCGTCCCCGTGCGGTTATGACGCGGCTCGCGCGGCCGTCGCCTCTTCGACCTGACCTAGCCGATCCTTGCCGAAGAACATGTCATCGCCGACAAAAAAGGTCGGAACCCCGAACACGCCGCGCGCGACCGCGGCGGCGGTGTTGTCGGCAAGCTTCAGCTTGACGCGATCCGTCTGAGAGGCGGCGAGCAGGCTCGCCGAGTCAAGGCCCGCGGCATCGATGCGGTGCGCCAGAACCTCCCGATCGTCGAGCTTGAGGCCCTCTTCCCACAGGCCCTCGAGGCCCATGTCGAGATAGCCGGCCTCGACGCCGGCCTCCCGGGCCGCGACCAGTCCACGCATCAGCATCAGGGTGTTGACAGGAAAGTGTGGGTTGAGGCGAAACTTGACGAGCCGATGCTTGGCGACAAAGCGGCGCAATTCCAGCATCTCGTATTCGAGCTTGCCCTTGATCGGCGCGAAGGCGACCGTCGGCGCGAGATTGCCGGTCGCCTTGAAGATGCCGCCCAGTAGGCAAGGGCTGATGGCGAGACTCGCGCCCGTGCGAGCCAGGATCGGCGGCAACGCGCGATAGGCAAGATAGGCGTTGGGGCTGCCAAAGTCGAAAATGAATTCGATGGTCGCGCTCATCACCACGTCTCCGACCACGGCCGCAAGTCCATCTCGAACGTCCACGCGCTGCGCTTCTGGCGATAGAGCCAGACATAGTTCTTGGCGATCTCGTCGGGAACGAGAATCTCCTCGCGCGCCAGCTTTTCGGCGGCATCCGGCATGAGTCCCCGGATGAATGCGCCGTCAATCGCGCCGTCGATGACGACATGGGCCACGTGGACGCCCTTCGGCCCCAGTTCGCGGGCCAGACTCTGCGCCAGCGCCCTAAGCGCATGCTTTGCCCCGGCGAAAGCGGAAAAGCCGGCGCCGCCGCGGACGCTGGCGGTCGCGCCCGTGAACAGCACCGTGCCACGGCCGCGCTCGATCATTCCCCGCACCGCCTCTCGGCTCACCAGGAAGCCGGCGAGCGCCGCCATCTCCCACACCTTGGAATAGACCCGCGTCGTCGTCTCCACGACCGGGAAACGCACATTGGCCCCGATATTGAAGACGAGCACTTCGATCGCGCCGATCTCCCGCTCGATCCGTTCGATAAGCGCCGCAACGTCGGCTTCGACGCGCGCGTCGAGCCCGAACGCGTGAGCCTCGCCGCCCTCCGCGCGGATCGTCTCCGCCAGCTTGTCGATCGCCTCGGTATGCCGCGGCCGCCGGGTGACGCAGACCCGAAGGCCCTCCCGCGCGAAGGCGCGCGCGATCGAGGCGCCGAGTCCCTCGCCCGCCCCGATCACGAGGCAAACGCCACGTCCCTGCCCCGCCTCGTTCATGGGCCGAAACCCGAGCCGGGGACTGCCAAAACCGCGGAGACGATCGCGTTCAACTCGCTCCTCCCAAACCTCACATCAGCGCCCGCACGCCGCCGAAAACGCCGACCGCCGAGACGACGCCGCAAACGGCGACGATTACTCCGAGATACCAGCCGCGCAGCCGGTATGGCTCCGGCAGGCTCGTGACCGCCAGCGCTACCAATAAGCCAATGACGAGCGGCATGAGAAAGGCGTTGAAGACTTGCGCTGCGATGTTAAGCCAGACGAGGTTGGAGGCGAACCACACGACCGCGCCCGAGCCTAGGACGGAGGCCGCATAAACGCCATAGAACCAGCGAGCGTCGAATGGCCGATATTCTAGCGAACGGCGATAGCCGGCGGCTTCGCCGACACCCCAGGCCAGCGCTAGAGAGGCGACGATCGCCGCGACCAGCGACGCCCCGAGCACCCCGGCGCTGAACACAATCCGCCCGATCCCCTCGCCCAAAACTGGGGTCAGCGCGCCGCTGATTTCCCCAACCGTCGAGAGGCTCGAAGAGGCCCCGCCGTTGGCGAACGCCGCCGCGGCGGCGACCAGCACCGCGCCGGTGAGGCATTGGGTCAGAATCGCGCCGACGCCGGTGTCCCATCGAGCGTGGACGAGATCGCCGGGGCTGAGTTTCTTCTCGACCGTCGCCGACTGCTGGTAGAAGATCATCCATGGGTTGAAGGTCGCGCCGATGATCGCCGCGACCATGAACAGAAAATCGCGATTGCCGATCGGCAAATCGATTGCGTCCCGCCCCAGCGCCGCCAGGCCCGGGTGCGCGGCCCATGCGACGACAAAGAACGCCAGTTCGAATAGGCCGATGATCAACGCCACGCGCTCGACCCGCTTGTAGGACCCGCTGGCGACGATGAACAGAAGCGTCGCTGCGGCGAGCGGCAGCGTGAAGCTGCGTGAGAGGCCGAACAGCTCGCCCACCCCGGCGACGCCGGTGAACTCCGTGATCAGGGAGCCTACGACGGCGCCAGCTAGTCCCAATGTCGAAAGCCGCGCCCAGCCGACGCCGAACCGGATCCGAATCAGTTCGCCATGACCGCGGCCGGTGTAGATACCAAGCCGAACCGTCAATTCCTGGACCATGTACAGCATCGGGATCAGCAGCAGGACCAGCGACAGCAGGCGATAGCCCCATTGCGCGCCGCTCTGGGCGGCGGTGACGACATTGCCAGCGTCGGTGTCGGCCAGCATGACGAGCAGGCCCGGTCCCCAGACCGCAATCGAGCGGAAGAACCAGACTGCGCCGAGAGCGTTCGACTGCGTTTCGGCCTTCATCGCCCCGGCTCTCCGCTAAAGGCCGCCGGCCGCCTGACCGAAGGGCGAACGCTGCGCCCTCAAACGACCCCCGCAGCGATCACGGCGCCAATTGGCTTAGCGCGGCTCGCTGCTGGGCCCGCGACTATCGGGAGGGGATAAGGAAAGTCAATCGACCACGACCGAGCGGCGCGCGGCGGGCCGCGGCGCGGCAGTTCTGTTCAAAAACCGAGCTTGAGACCCCCTAAGAACGAGTCGCCCGGAGCTTCCGAACCCGGCGCGCTCCGTATGTTCCAAAAGGGGTCTACGGGGCCGTTGCTGCCCTTCCACTTATAGGTGAACGACAAGTCTCCCTTCGGATCGGCCGGGGCGACTCTCTGGGCGACCGGAAATTCTGCTCCTGCGCCCTTGCCGGCGCCAGTGGGCGGCGCATAGGGGTTGGAGAAGGGAATGTCGGCGAGACCGGAACCCTGCGACTTAGCGGGCTTGACGGTCTTGCTCTTCGCCGCATGCCGAGGGCCGGGTTTGGGCTGCGCGGCGGCGAGATCGTCCGCCGCCGTCTGCGTCGCCGCGAAGATCAAGGCGACTCCGATGAAGCTCCGGCTGACGCGTCCCACGCCTCTCAAATCCTTGAAGTCGCGCCGCGCACCCAACCGCGAGAAATTATCAGACGGCGCGTCGGGCGCAATACCCACCAGCGCGGTCCAAACCTCGGGCATGCCATTGCGGCCAGAAGCGGAACTTCAGGCAACGTTCAAGCCGCCCGCCGCGCGTCTCAGATTCGCTGCGGCCAAGGCGCGGCCACGCACAACCTCGATACGGATCGCGGACTAGCTGCCCCACGGTCGCCGGTCTAGAAGCCCCACTTGAGTCCGCCGGTGGTGTGGCCGCCCTGATCCTGACCCATACTAATCGACAGGCCGCCCTGCGGCTCTCTCGGAATCGGGTACGAATAACCGGGAAGGCCGCTTTTTTTTACGACCGTTGTGCCATCCGGCGGCGCATATGGGTCCGAGAAGCGAACCTCATTGCCGAGGCTCGCCGACTTCATGGCGGCAGGGCGCTTAGCCTTCGCCTTCGGCGCGTGCGATCGAACGGGCTTTAGCGGATCGGCGGACAGACTTTCGCCCGACGCCGGCGTCCAGGCGACAGCGCTGAGACATGCGATCGTCAAGCAAAGGCGATTCATCGCAGCGCCCTCTGTATTCGCGCCCGCTTCAAGCCCCTTTTAACCAATTGTTAATCACACGTGAACGCTCACGCAACCCCTATTCGTCCGCACTCCGATCACATTTTAGGCGCCCGCCGGGCGCAGATTCTGAGTTGCCCCCGGTTGCCCCCGCCGCGCGAGGCAACTCTAGCGCTCGGTGGAAAACACCCCACATGATGAATAGGACGCGGCCAAGGCGCGTGCCGCCCGCCGCCGGGCGCCGCGATCGAGGTCTTTCCCATGCGAAATGCCAGTCCGTTGCCAGGGCAGATCTTCATCATCATTTTCGTGGCTGGCCTGGGGCTTGCCTATGCGAACATGAGTCCGGCGAGCTACGGCGCGAGCGTCTCGATCGCGGTCTTGAGCTTCATCGTCGCCTCGATCGTCGCCAATGCGGTTAAGGTCGCCGACCAGTGGGAGCGCGTGGTGGTGCTCAGACTCGGCGAGTTCCGCAGCCTCGAGGGGCCTGGCCTGTTCTTCATCGTGCCGATCCTCGAGACCGTTCCCTTCCGGATCGACGTCCGGGTCATCCCCAGCACCTTCAGAACGGAACAGACGATGACCCGCGACACAGTGCCGGTCGACGTCGATGCGGTCTTGTTCTGGAAGGTGGTCGATCCGAAAACGGCGGCGCTTGACGTCGCCGACTACGCCTCCGCGATCAACTGGGCAGCGCAGACGGCGCTCCGTGACGTGATCGGCAAGACGCTATTGGCCGACATGTTGGAAGGGCGCGAAAAGCTCAGCGTCGAACTGCAGCGCATCATCGACGCGCGCGCCAAACCGTGGGGAATCGACGTCATCTCGGTCGAGCTCAAGGACGTGCGGATCCCCGCTGCGTTGCAGGACGCCATGTCGATGCAGGCGCAGGCCGAGCGCGAGCGGCAGGCGCGCGTGATCTTGGGCGATTCGGAGCGGCAGGTGGCCGACTCGTTCAACGCCGCCGCGAAGATGTACGCCGACAACCCGACCGCCTTTCACCTGCGCGCGATGAACATGCTCTACGAGGGCCTGAAGCGCAGCAACGCCACCATCGTCATCGTGCCCTCCACCGCGGTCGAATCGATGCAACTCGGCGGCATGCCGACGATGGCGACTGTGGCCAGCGCCATCGCCCATGCGCAGGCTCCGGGCGCGGTTGCAACCGCGCCGGCGACTTCAAGTGAGTGAGCGCGAGAGGCCAAGTTGCCGCGCTCGACATTGTGGAGGCCTCAACCGATCGAAGTTTATGCGCTCATGCAAAATTCGGACAATGACGACGCGGGTCGCCGACGCCCGGAAGAACAAGACATGAGATCCGACGGAGAACTTGCGATAGCCGGAGCGAATCTCGTCACACTCAAGTCCCCGGCGCAGCTCTTCCGTCACCGTCATCGCGGCGTGTTGAATTCCGCGCAGGTACGCCTCCGCTTTGTCAAGGCCGAATCGTTCGAATGAATATTCCCAGATATCCTCGATGTCGCGCGGAGCTCTCGGCGTGAACTCGAGACGGCTGATCAACGGCGGGTCGCGGCGTTCCGCTTGCCCTCAAGAAAGTTATCAAAGTCGAACGGTTCCGGCTCGCCGCTCCGCTCGCCTTCGGCTAGCGCAGCCTGAAGGGCCAAAAGTCGTGCTTCGTGCTCCTCGAGAAGCCGAAGCCCTGCGCGCAACACGTCGCTCGCGGAGCTGAAGCCGCGGGCGACCTGCTCTTCGATAAATTCGGCGAAATGATCGCCGAGGCTGCCGGATGTATTCTAGCTCACTAGAAGGGAGAGTACCAAGATTTGGTACTTGGCAAGATCTCTGTAAAACCGTCAAGCCAATGCGTCCTTGACCACCCGTCCGTCTTTCATGATGACGACGAAATTCCTATCCGGATCGGCGATGAGCTTGAGGTTTTCGATCGGATCGCCGTCGACGACAATGAGGTCGGCGAGCGCGCCCGCCTCGATCACGCCAAGCTTGCCGGGATAGGGGTTGCGCGGGCCGGACATCGCCAAGAGTTCTCCGTTGACCGCGGTCGCCATCTTGAGGATTTCGACCGGGCGATACCACCGCTCGAGCGTCGTCAGGATCGCGCCTTGATGCGCCGTCATCCCCGAATCGAACAATATGTCCGTGCCCCACGCCGTCTTGAGGCCGAACGCCTTGGCGAGTTTATAAACGGCGTCCGTTCCCGCGTAGACCTGCTGGGCTTTCGCCTCCCCTTCCGCGGTCGGCTGGGGACGGGAATACTCGTTGTTGAGAAAAGGCTGGGTGCTAAGCCAGACGCCGCTGTCAGCGACGAGTTGCGCTGTCGCCTCATCCATCAGGTGCCCGTGCTCGATGCATCTGACGCCGCCGCGGATCGCAGTCCTGATCGCGCGTGGCGTGTAGGCGTGCACGGCGACATAGGTGCCCCAGTTTTCCGCGGCGTCGACCGCGGCGCGGAACTCGGCCTCGGTATATTGGCTGACGTCGATCGGATCGTAGTGCGATGACACCCCGCCGCCGGCGGCGAGCTTGAGCTGGCTCGCGCCAAGCATCAGCTGCTCACGAGCACGCTGGAGCACGCGATCGACGCCGTCGGCGACGGCGCCGCCGCCGATGGCCTCGCCGCGGCTGAGCGGCGTATTGGGGGAAGCGGGAACTTCATAGGGGAAGCGAAAGTCGCCATGGCCGCCGGTTTGCGAGATCATCGCACCCGACGGCCAGATGCGGGGGCCGGGCACGATTCCACCGTCGATCGCCCGCTTGAGGCTGAAGGTGGGCCCGGCCATGTCGCGAACGCTGGTGAAGCCGCGCATCAGCGTCTTTCTCGCTTCGTCGGCCGCGACGAGGGTGATGTAGCCGGCATCCGCCGTCAGCAAGATGGCCAGCGGCAAGGACGCCATCATCGCGTGCCAGTGGGCATCGATGAGGCCCGGCATCAGAACCCGGCCGCCGCAATCGATGACCGGAACGTCGGCGTCGAGCGGCGCTTCGGCCTGCTCGACCGCCTTGATCGTCTTGCCGTCGACCACGACCCTCAAACCTTCCAGAAGCGCGTCCGACTTGCCGTCGAACAGAAGCGCGTTCATGAACGCGACGCGCGCGCTCGGCCGCGCTGAGGCATGGGCAGGCGTGCTCCCCGATCCGGAGGCGAACGCGCCTAGCGTCGCGCCTGTGGCGCCGACGGACGAAGGGCGGGAGAATTTTTGCGTGAGATGCGCGTTCAGTCGCGCAAACGCCGATGTGTGGCACAGGCATCCACGTGGCGCTTCCTCATCATCCGCGCATACGAACATTCGCGTCCTCTTAGGGTTTAGCGTCGCCTTCGGCAATCGACCGAGGAATCGGCGGAAGCTATGTCGGATTGCCGGCTCGTCGCAATCGGAAGGCGGCGCAACAGCAGGTCACGCGGGCGTGGGCGCGTCAGCGCGGATCAATCTGTCGTGCTTGAGCTCCGCCCAAAAGTCGGTGGGAATGCGATGGCGGAAGGCGGCCAGGTTCTGTTCGACTTGAGCGCGCGCAATCGCGCCAGGGATGATCGAGGCGACGATGGGGTGGCCGAGGGGAAACTGCAGCGCCGCGGCGGGAAGCGGGACGCTATGGCGCGCGCAGACCCGTTCGATCTTTTTCACCCGCTCCAGGATCTCAGGGCCGGCGGGCGCGTAATTGTAGATCGCGCCAGGAACGGCGCCGGTGGCTAGAATCCCGGAATTGTAGCCGCCGCCGACAACGATACCGACGCCGCGCTCGCCGCAGCGCGGGAATATGCTGTCGAGCACCTCCTGCTCGAGCAGCGTGTAGCGCATCGCCAGCAAAAAGAAGTCGATGTCGAACAGATCGAGGAACCGCGGGATCGCCTCCTTAATGTTCAACCCGGCGCCGATTCCCTTGATCGCGCCGGAATCGCGCAATTCCTCGAGCGCCCGCCAGCCGCTCGTGGCCAGCTCGCCGAAATGGGCGTCGACGTTGGCTTCGCTTCTGTGGCTCCAGACGTCGAGATCGTGGATCAGCAGGAGATCGATGCTGTTGACGCCAAGGCGCTGCAGGCTGTCCTCGAACGAGCGCATGACGCCGTCGTAGCTGTAGTCGAACACCGGCTTGAATTGCAGCCCGCCGACCCATTGGTCTTTGATCGGGCCTGGCTTCAGAGGCCGCCGCAAGACGCGGCCGATCTTACTCGAGATGACGAACTCGCCGCGGGATTTACGATAAAGCGCCCGGCCGACACGATGCTCGGCCTGCCCGCGGCCGTACCAGGGCGAAGTGTCGAAATAGCGCACGCTCCCGTCCCAAGCGGCGCCGATGATCGTCGCCGCCTCGTGGTCCTCGACCATCTGGAAGAGATCACCGAGCGGCGCCGTGCCGAGGCCGAGCTCGGTTACGCTGACATTCGTCGGCCCGAGCTTGCGCGTTTTCAGGGGAGCGAGACTCGCGCCGCTCATGTTCGAGCCTCTTCGCTGAACGCCGCCGGGAGCGCGTTATTCCTCGGGCTCCGTCCCGAAACGGAGCGGATAGCCCTTGGCCGCGCCCGCTTCGGTGCCGCGCGCGGCTTTGGTCTCGGCGACGTCCTGCGCGAACACCGCCACCACACAGACGCCCTTGCGATGCGCGGTCATCATCACGTTGAGCGCCTGGGTTTCGTTGAGACGAAACACCCCCTTCAGCACCTCGACCACGAACTCGCGCGGCGTATAGTCGTCGTTGAACAGAATAACCTTGTGCAGGCGCGGGCGCTCGACGCGAGGCTCCGTCTTGACCTGCCGTTTGGTGGCGATCTTGCTCATCGTGCTCTCTTGCCGGCGCGTGTTTCGGAAGCGATGAATATTTTGCACCCTGGCTCCGCCGGTTTCAAGCCGGTTCGCAGGCGCCGATCGCCTGGTGCGGCCTCCTACTCGACGCTCACGGAAAGGCAGGAGTTCCGCCTTGCCGGGAATATTCTCCAACGCTTGTCGTCATGGTAGAAAGTTCGCGGCTCAAGTGGAGCGCCGTGGGCAATGAGCCTCACGGACAATTGTTGTCCCATCGGATCGTTTGATCGAACGGCGGCAGCGTTAATCGAGTTCTTGGAGCGACGGCGGCGCGCACCAGGCCCACGGGGTCATTGCGAGTCGCCGATCCAAAGGAGGGTGAAATGATCGTTCGACAGGCGACAGCATTGGCGGGAATGGCGCTCATTCTTGGCGCCGCGCCGGCTCACGCGGGTCCATGCACGGATCGAATCTATCAGACCGACCTTGATGTCGCCAAGATCCTCGACTCCGCCGCCGCTCAGGGGCGGCCGGTGCCCCAATCGACGTTTGCAACCATGCATCGCCAGCCCACTCCGGGCTCGGTCGCCAGCGCCGAACAACAAGCGGGCGACCTCACCGCCGACGAGGCCCAGGCGATCACCGAGGCCATGGATGTGGCGCGCCACGCCGACGACGCAGGCGATCGCGCCGGTTGCGAGAAGGCGCTGAGCGACGTAGACCGCATGCTCAAGCGTTAGGGCCGGGCGCGCTTGGGCTCCCCGCGTCGCGATTGAGGCCACGGAGCTAGGCCCGCGAGGATTCGGTCATGACGCTCGCCCCGCTGCTCGATGCCCCGCCGATCATCCGGATTCATGCCGCTTTCGCCTTCGCGGCAATCGGTCTCGGCACCGTACAGTTGCTGTCCCCCAAGGGGACGCTTCCGCATCGAACGATCGGCTGGGGCTGGGCCACTCTGATGATTTTGGTCGCGGGAACGTCGCTCTTCATTCACACGATCCGAACCTGGGGACCTTGGAGCCCTATCCATCTTCTGTCGCTGTTCACGCTGGCGGTGGTTCCCCTCGCCGTCCTCCGGGCGCGGCAGCACAATGTCCGGGCTCATCGTTCAGCAATGATCTGGATCTTCACCCTGGCGCTTGTCGTCACTGGCTTGTTCACGTTGGCGCCCGGACGGATCATGAACAAGGTGGTGTTCGGCGGCTGAGGTGGCGCTTCCGGATAAAATCCGGGCGGACGGGCGGATCGCCGCCGGCAGACGCGGCGTTCAACGCTTTGTGACCGCGGTATCCCGCCATCGCCTTGCGGCGGCGGAGCCGAGGCGCCACAAGGCCTCGACCTGAAAGCCGCTCATGCGCTCCGCCATTCTCACCGCCTTCATCATCGCCACCGCCCTGTTCATGGAGAACATGGACGGGACCGTCATTTCGACCTCGCTACCGGCCATCGCGCTCGACCTCCATCAGGATCCGATCGTCCTCAAGCTCGCGCTGACCTCGTACATGTTGACGCTCGCGGTGTTCATTCCCGCCTCGGGCTGGGTCGCCGACCGCTTCGGCGCGCGCACGGTGTTCTGCAGCGCGATCGTCGTTTTCACGCTCGGCTCGATCCTGTGCGGCGCTTCGTCCTCGCTTTCGACCCTCATCGCCGCGCGCGTGTTCCAGGGGCTGGGCGGAGCGATGATGGTGCCTGTTGGGCGCCTCGTGCTTTTGCGTTCCATAGCGAAGAGCGATCTGGTCAGCGCGATGGCCTATCTCACCGTGCCCGCGCTCATCGGCCCGGTCGCAGGTCCGCCGCTCGGCGGCT
>Ga0209006_10006185_pt1 | contig 10847 bp, 6 predicted proteins | sample JacPin_JW_Ref_O2_FD_188567 | JGI IMG/M metagenome (GOLD analysis project Ga0209006, IMG submission 188567) | Forest soil microbial communities from Algoma, Ontario, Canada - Jack Pine, Ontario site 1_JW_Ref_O2 (SPAdes) (version 2) | ecosystem: Environmental > Terrestrial > Soil > Boreal... | reverse complement strand
CGCGACCGTAAGACCGGCGCGGTGAAGTGGAAGGCTACCCGCGCCGACCTCATCTTCGGCTCCAACGCCCAGCTACGCGCCACGGCGGAGGTCTACGCCTGTGCCGATTCACACGAGAAGTTCGTCAAGGATTTCGTCGCCGCCTGGAACAAGGTAATGAACCTGGATCGCTACGATCTCTTGCCGTCCGTCGTTTAACTTAGCACCGCAGCCCGGCCTGGCCTGAGATCTCTCGGGCCAGGCCGGTAACGTCCGGCTGTCTATCATTGGGCTAAACCTCGGTCCCTTTCACTTCGGTTGCTCAATTCTGTATCTCATTCTTCAGACCAAAACAATAAACATGAGAGTCATGATCGACGGCGTAAACGCGTCCATCGCTCACGGCTAGCCCGCTGAAGTGAACCCAGGTCTTCATGGTATTTCCACTCTCATAAAGAAGCTTTCCGGTTCGCGCATCCAGGGCATACAACACGGCTGGATGAGTTCCCTGCCCTCTCTGTTCCGTGGTGAGGAGATTATTTTTCCACTCCTCAGTGCTGTTGAAATGAAGTAACGCTTGATTATGTACCTGCTGAGGATTCTCTCCGGTTGATAGGGCAAACAACACGCCGTTGGTAATGATAGGAGGGTCGGGGAAACTGAAATCAGATGAAATCCAGGCTGGGCGCAAAATAGGCTGATGTGTTTTTTTATCGTCGACTACATTGAACGCCATGATCGAGCCATGGGGAGCCTCACCATTCGTCATGGGAAATGTAGGGGCATTTTTTGACACCGCACCCCATATCGTCACATAGAGCCAGGTTTGATTCGTTTTGCTGTCTGTCCAAACTGCCGGGGCGCCCCACATGCCCTTCTGCTCCAGCGCCTTCTCATCATTGGCAAGCGGCGCCGTAGTATCGAGAGGGGTGTGATGATCCTTGCCGCCCATCGAGTTCCCACTCATCAAGTACAGAACCGCTTCCTTACCCCCTCCTGCGATCAGGTCTTGATGCTTGTAGGTAAATGCAACCAGGCCACCGGAGGATACGTCCAGGTCCTTCTTGTTGATGTCTGTGTAGTTTGCGGGGGTGTAATAGTCGAGCAGCTGGAAATCGCGCAGCGAGGTCGCGAGGAAGCTGCTTCCGTAGTCACCGACAGCCGGGTCATTGTTTGCATCGCCGGTGGCGGTGTACAGCCGATGATTATCACCGATCACCACACCTCCTCGTGTCCACATCCCGGCACCGTAGCCGGTTCGGACTGAGAACTGGTGGATGACGGGGCGCATCGCGTCGGTCACATCGATTGAGTAAAGCGCCGAGCGATCATGACCGCAGCCCTGAGAGGTGCTTGTATAGACCACTCCCTCATAAAGGCTCAGGCTCCAAGGCTTGGCGAAGGCAGGTACAAATTGGAAAGGCCCGTATTTCGTTTTTCCGGATCCCAGGTCAAGGCCATACAATTTGCCGTCGCGCGCAATCGTATACACAATGGATTTGCTTCGATCGATGGCCGGCGTCGCATTGACGGCATTCGGACAAAGGAAAAAGCTTTCGCTACTGGGTTTGACCGCCGAGTCGAAGGTGCGGCTCCAAAGGACTTTTCCGTCCTGCGCGTCCAGCGCAAAGAAAGTGTCAGAAGAGCCGGCTACGTACACGACTGTCCTGACCCCCTGCGGAGTAGCCACGCCGCTGGCTGCGAGGGGTTCGGTTAACGAATTGAGTGCAAGCGGAATATTGTCAAGCTGGCTCGCCCACTTTAGCTCCAGACCAGGAACATTTTCGGGAGACAGAATGGTTTCCGGGCTCCAACCGGATCGTTGAGGATCGTGTCCGAAGGTCAACCAGTCCGCCGCTGTGACACTTCTAAACGAACTCACAACCAGGAACAAAATGGAACCTGAAATCCAAAACCTGATATTTGTTTTTCCCACGCTACCTCGGCTCCGATAAAAAGTTCACCCTGCGTTGAATCAAGCGTTATTGCGTGCCGCGATCAGGCCCCGAATAAACGTCAGGTTGCGGCGCATATCGGCCTCGACGGACGTAGGGCAATTTGTTTCGAGTTGGGCCCACTTGTCGAAACCAATGTCTGCGAGCGCATCAATCACAGCTTTGAAGTCGATCGTCCCTTCGCCAAGATAGTAAGGATTGTCTTTAAGATGGACCTCGCAAATTCGCGCAGCCCCCAGCCAGCGAATTTCTTCCACGACGTTAAAACCGCCCTTGGTGGAATTGCCCACGTCGTAGTAGGTGAGGACGGCAGGCGACCTGGTTCGATCCATGATGCGCACGTTGTCCCGGGCTGAGATCGTGTCTTCGAGCCCTAGAATGATGCCCTCCTTCTCGGCAGCGGGAGCGACTTCCCTGAGGGCATCTGCAACCGTGTCCATTTCCGCAGTAGTATTCAGCGCGCCCTTGCCAAAGAAAGGAAGCAGCACGACACGCACCCCCATGGCCTTGGCGATGGGGACCGAGTCGGCCACCCAGCGTAGGCCGAGAGGATCCGATTTCAGATAGTTCTGATGAAGGACATTAAGACATAGGGAGGAAATCTTGAGATCGGCCTGTTTCGACTCGTCTAAGAACGCTTTCTGCAAGCCCGGGTCGGAAAGGGGCAGCTTGTCGGTGCCTTTGCCGATGCTGACTTGTACTCCGTCGAAGCCCAGCTCCTTCGCAAGGGCGATGGACTCAACCTTGCCCTCCTGTTTCAGGTTCCAGTCGGTGACCCCAACCCTGAACTTGACTGCCGGCTTAGCGGCCAACGCCTGCAGGTCAGGGAACGCCAAGGCGGCGGAGGCACCGAAGCCGATGTGCATGAAATTTCGCCGAGTGATCATTTGAATTTACCGAGCCTCCCGCCAGTGTTGGGCAACGTCGACCACTGTGTCGCTCCGTGTCGGGACCTATCACGAACCCGGTTGAGCCTTTCCCTCAAGATCACTCCGATCGAGGCGAAGAGACTTTGCTTTGAATGCTCTGAAAGGTTTGTAACTCTCGCCGTGACTGTTCCTCGTTTCCGGCGCGGCGATAGACTCTCGCCAACACATAGTGTGGTTGCGGATCGGCTTCATCGAGTACGGCAGCTCGATTCAGTTCCTCGATGGCCGGGGTCGTTTCGTTGTGTTTTTCCATCAAAACGCCGAGCTGGAAGTGTGCCTGGGAGAAGTTCGGGTCAAACTTCAAAGACTCTCTGAGGAAAGGGCGAGCCTCGTCCAACCGGTCGAGTTTCACGAGCAAGGCCCCCAGATCGAGGGACGGCCACGCGGAATTGAGGTTGTGTTCGCGATTGAGCTCGACAGCATGCCGGTATTGTTCAATCGCCTCCTCATACTTCCCTGTCCCTTCAAAACATAAGCCGAGGTTGTCGTATGCCTTCATGAAACCCGGATCGAGAGCAATGGCTTTCTGGAACTGATCGATAGCCGCAACAAGATCCTGGCGGTCATAATTCAACCTTCCCTGCCAGTAAGGGTAGAGGGGGTTTCGCGGGCTGACCCGTACCAGGTTCTCCAGCTCCGGCCGCGCCCAATCGTAGTGTCCGATCAGAATGTAGGCCATCGCAAGCGTGAAACGATCCTTTTCATCGAGCGGTTGCAGGGCTTCGGCCTTCTTCATGGCAATGGCTGTGTTGAGGTATTTGTGATCGATGAAAAATAACCTGCCAAGATAGCTGTAGAGCAGCGGTTGATTGGGATGCTCGTTTGCTGCGTTGAGCAGCGTACCTTCAGCTCCTGCGTAGTCGTGACGCTTCAACGACAGCTCTATCTCCTGACGCGCTGCGGGTTCGAGCGGAAGAGTGTTGAGGGTGACGTCGGTGAGCGAGGCGAAAGAGGTATCAGCCGCATGAAGGGGAATGGAAACGAGCAGCAGGAAAAGGGTCAGGAGTAGCATCGCGATGCATTGCCGATGAACTGTGGATGTAAAGTAATACACGCGCATCTCCTTTCCCCTCATGCCTTCTCCCGCCCCACTTTAAAAGATCATTTTCAAGGCAAACTGAATATTCCTGGGCACGCTCACGGCTCCGTTCGAGTCACCAAACGTTGGGCTGGCAATATCGTTGTCGAACCCTGTTGAACCGAAGCACCGGGTTTCGCAGACAAAAAAGTGGTTGTTCCAGACATTGAAAAACTCGGTCTGGAAGCGTAGGCCGATTTGCTCCGTGAGCCTGATGTTTTTGATGATGCTGATGTCCTCATTGGAGAACCTGGGCCCGCGTAGGCCGCTGATACGTGGACCGTCACCGAAATCGAAATTAAAGGAGCTTGGGCTTTGGAATGCCGCCTCATTAAAGAGTGGTCCCTTGGCCGGATTGTAGTTGGTGGGGTTTTGCAGTAACGGTTTTACGCCTGGAATCTCTTGCGGAATGCAACCAGCGTCGAACTGCGACGGCAGGTTACAGGTGCTTGACCGGAAAAAGAATGGCGTGCCGGAAGAAACCTTGAGCAGGGTGGACAATTGCCATCCGCCAATCACTGTGTCGACGACCCCACCGGCATTCCCGGCGAATCGCTTTCCTCTCCCCACTGGAAGCTCGTAGAGGGTTGAGAAATTGAAGGTATTGGGTACGTCATCTACGGAGAGAGATTTGTTCCTCTTGCGCTGATAGGGCGAGATGACACCAGTGGCTCCCAGAATGCCATTTTGCAACGACGTGTTTTGAACCGAGTCGGAGTCTGTGAGCAGTTTTGCCCACGTATAAGACGTCGAAAGCCAGAGACCGTTTGAATAGCGATGATCAGCTTTCAGTTGCAGAGAATGATAGGTCGAGTTACCAACATTCTCATTTACGCCTTGAAGGGGTGAGCAGTACTGAGGATACGGCATGAGTGCTTGCGCTACCGACGGTGCGCATGCCTGCATTTGCGCCGCCCATCCAGGATAGGGCGCCTGGACTCCATCGAGACTGGCCTGGCCGGGTTGGAAAATGTCGTACAGCGACTGCCCCATGGTCAGAAGCGAGGGATTCAGCGTGTTGATCGGCGCAATATCGGAAAGCAACCGCGTCCCTTTATTCGCTACATACGCGACACTGGCGGTGAAGTTATTGCCGAATTGATGATCCACTGTCAGATTCCACTGCTGTGCATTCTGCAGGCGATTGGCGTTCAATGGCCGATACAAAGGTCCACCCTGGCCATTCAAAAATGTGGAGTCGATCTGCGGCTTACTCGGAAGATTGGAGGGAAAACCCTGGCTCAGGATCATCGCCGGACTCAGGCCTCCCACGCTGCTGGAGAGGGTTGGAGTTGTGTTGAAGCCGTCCTGTGCGATGCCGCCATTCCAACCGGGGTAGAAAGCCTGGCTGTAAAAAATGCCGTAGCCCGCGCGTACCACCGTCCTTGGACTAAGCGAGTAGGCAAAGCCGACGCGCGGTCCAAACGCGTGGAAGTAGGTCAACTCGGGATGACGCTTGCCATAACTAGGGTCGCCCCAGCGGGCCCCGGCAAAAGCTAATGTACCTGGTCTTCCGTTGGCGCCCGGATTGGCCCTGGTTGGATCAAGGAATGAGAAAATATTCTGGCTCTCGACGGATGGCGTGCTCACATCCCAGCGCAGGCCATAGGTGACGCTCAGCCTGCTGGTCGCTTTCCAGGTGTCGCCGCCGTAGAGCGCATATAGCTTGCCGCGCGCGCGGAAGGTAGTGATGTTGTTAAAGCTGACGCTTGCGTTGTCGACCTGACCGAGTAGAAAACTCGCGACCGAGCTGCCGCTGTTTATGCCCAAGAGTCCGGTGGTCGTGTCTGCAAAGCTGAACGTGCCGGATTGGTTGTTGTTATTTTCCTGGTTGTTCGTTAGAAAGCGTAACTCGCCGCCAAATTTGAGCGTGTGATTGCCGTGAGACCAGGAAAGAAGATCGTTCCAGATGTTCGTGGGTCTGGCTTCGTGGTGCTGGTCGTCGAGTCCCATGGAAAGGAAGCCATCGGCAAAATTAATCTGAGGCGGCTGGCTGCTTGCGGCTGCCCCAGGGATTTGGGGCAGCTTATTCGCGTAATCAGCGTCGACAGCAATTTCGCTGCCGCGAAAATCCAGATACCCATAGTTCAGGTTGTTGAGCAAATTTGGCGAGAACGTATGGTCGTAGTTGACCCGGTTGACCCAGGGTCCAATTTCGCCCCCATCAGGTAGCAAAAACGAATCATTGCTGATGGGTGCGGGAAGGTTTGTCACCTTCAGAAAGACGGTGTTGTGATGGTGAAGGGTAACGGCCACGTGATCCTTTTGGCCAAAATTGTCATCAATACGAATGTCGTAGTTCTGCCGGTAATTGGTGCCGGCGCCGCTAATGTCAGAGAGAGCTACCGGGGAAACATAGTTGTTCAACGCCCCTGGGAAAGCGGGTGTGGGCAGGAATTGAATCCACTGCTTGGCCAGCGAATTTTGCAGCCGCGGATCGGTCGCGCAAATGACGTTGGGCTGGTCCCCGTTGCACCCCATGAATTGCTTGCGGAAATAGGGCAGGTTCTGGGCACTTTGCGGTTGGTTTGGATCGTATGCAGGATTCGCAGTCGTTGTTGCCGGATCGTAAACGGGTATCAGGTTGCCCTGGGAATCCACCCAGTCGGTGAAGTCGCCCTGTCTCTCCCTTAGGGAGGGAATGCTGTCGACTGGAAAGAGTGTCCCGCCTCGTATGGTCCAGCGTTCTATGTTGAGAAAGAAGAACGCTTTGTTCCTTGAAGACCAGATACCCGGGATTTTGATAGGTCCGCCTACGCTGCCTCCAAACTGATTCTCAATATCCTTCGGCTTGTAAGGCGATCCATATTGGGTGGCATTGAGTGCCGTGTTGTGCAGATATTCCCGTAAATCTCCATGGAATTCGTTGGTGCCCGATTTCGTCACCATGGTGATCACGCCTGAGGTCGTGGTTCCGTACTGCGGCTCGTACGAGGACGTGAGCACGCTGACTTCGCTGATTGCCTCCGGCGAGATCGGATAGTCGTTATCGATGGACACTACGCCGCTCTGGCTCATCAGGCCTTCCTGCATCGAAGCTCCGTCGAGCGCGGCCTCGTCCCCCATCTTCATTCCGCCGTTGATTCTTGTCTCGAACGAGTTGTTGCCGGCGCCGGTATTCACACCCGGCAGGATCACAACAAACGAAGCCGCCGAGCGCGAATTGCCGGAAACGTTCAACGGCAACTCTTTGAGCACCTGTGGGCTGATTCCCTCGGTAAGCGCCGCGTCTTCATGATTGATTGCGGATGCGTTCACCTCCACTTTTTCAGTCGCAGTGCCCATCGTTAATGCCACGTCTGAGGTTGCCGCTTCGTTCAAGGCAAGCACGATGCCAACCTGGGTAAACGGGGCAAAGCCGACCACTGAGACTTTGAGTGTGTAGACGCCTGCCTGGAGATTGCTAAAGCGGTAAAAGCCGTCGGCACCGGCATCGACCTCTCGGATCGCCCCGGTGTCACCAGCGGTCAATGTCAGGTGGGCGCCCGGAACAGCGGCACCGCGCGGATCTTTGACTGCGCCGCTGAGACTGGAATTCGTGCTCTGCCCGTTGAGCCATCCAGCCGAAACGGTGGCCAGAATTCCGATCAGCAAAACGATGCGTACGCACGTGATCAACGCTGCCGGGAGGGTGGCCGTCCACCTTCTCCTCGATGGAAGAGTACCTTTTGTGCCGTTGGCAGTGACAGATTGCGGGCTGGCGCCTGTCTGAGCGCCTTCAGGCCTGTGAAGTGAAACTCTGAGCACACCTTCTGCTCCGGACCGGGTCCATGACTCGCCGCGCAATGCCATATAGTCTCCTCCAAAAGTGCAGACAATCTTCGTCAACCAAAAATCGCAGTCACTCAAGTGGTGACTTTGCGAGTGCCGATCATTCAAGAGCCGCGGTACGCCGGACCGAATTGGGCCTGAACGAAACCAGTTTCGGGCAGGAAAGGGTCCAGTAAAAGCTTTCAAACGAAAACATCAGACAAGTAGCTAAATAGACAAGCGGAATAGTAGACACCGGGGAAGTTCCCTGTCAAGGACGATCGAACTTTCTTCAAAATGGAAGGATCTACCGCGCAAAGGCGAATATCTGGGGCGGAAAATGCTACCCGGGAAGGTTTGAATTTAATCCGCGGAGGCAGCGCGCGGGGTCCGGACGCGGGGCTTGTCTGCCGACGGGGGAATCAAACCTAAAAGCTTTGCCGCTTTCTGGAAGGTTTCTATGTGGTGCCGCATCTCTTTCCGGGCGGTCTCGGCGTCACCCTTGAGGATCGATTCGAGGATCCGGGTGTGATGGCTTTGAGCACTCTCAAGTCCTCCTGGAAACTCTTGTGATTTAGCAATCCACTCGGTCAAAAGCTCCCTGATGTCAGCCAGAAGGCGCTGCAGAACAGTGTTGTGAGAGGCCTCAGCAATGGCAAGGTGAAAATCGACATCAAGTTGGGAATACGGTTTGCCCTCGCCGGCCAGGCTGGCCTCCAGTTCGAGGCCCAGGCTTCGTAATCGCTTGCGATCCTGGGCCGTGGCGCGCTTGGCGGCCAATGCCGCAAGTTCTGTTTCCAACAACACGCGGGTTTCGCAGACGTCCGTCAGGTCTTTCTCGGTCTTCAACAGACCTTTTGCCATGACGCGATCCAGGATTCGGCCCGAACCTTCCGCCACATAGGTTCCGTCGCCGGCTCGCATACGCACCATGCCAACGAACGCCAGTGACGTCAAAGCCTCCCGCAATGTCGAGCGCCCCACATTCAGGGTTCCGCAGAGTTGAGATTCCGGAGGTAGCTTTTTGCCTGGAGCCCAGTGCTCCTCGGAAATCATTTCCGCCAACTGGAGTGCTACCTGCTCACCAAGGGTCGTGCGTGAGACTGCTTTGAGATGTCCCATGACAGCAGGCTATCTTATTTCATGGTCGGTTATATTGCAAAACAGCTAGTCTGATGTTTACGGATTGAGAATGGCCAGGCACGCCGCTATACAAGAGGTCGATTGGGTTCCAGCAAAGCAATGAAGAACCTTACCAGACGACGAGTTCTGCAGCTTTTGGCCGCAACCTCGGTAGGAGCTGCGAAACCGTCGCTGGGCGCGGCCTCGGTGCTCTCAGTGGCCGAAAGCTCGAAGCCGAATGTGCCCAGCGACCAGTCAAAAGTGCTTTTTGAAGAAGTCGCAGCAGCCACGAGCGGGATTACGTGGAAACATGTGAGCGGACGATCGCCGGAATATTACCTGCCAGAAACAACTGGAGCCGGCTGTGCTTTTCTCGACTACGACAACGACGGCTGGATGGATATCTACCTGGTGAATAGCGGGCGCTGCGATTTTTATGACCCTAAGCCACCTCTTCGCAATGCACTTTACCGCAATAACCGTGATGGAACATTTACAGACGTTACTGAGAAAGCGAGAGTACAGGGGGGCGGCTATGGGATGGGCGCCGCGGTTGGTGACTATGATGGGGACGGCTATCCCGACCTGTATGTAACTCAGTACGGTCGAAGCATTCTGTACCACAACAACGGCGACGGTACGTTCACGGATGTTACCGAAAAGGCTGGGGTGGCCGCTCCTGGTTGGTCATCGAGCGCGGTGTGGTTCGATTACGACAATGACGGACGCCTCGACCTGTTTGTGTGCCGCTTTGTGGAATTCAACAAGTCCATGAACCTTGTGTGCGGGATCGATCGAGCCGGGCATCGAGTTTACTGTGTCCCATCCGTTTATCCACCTAGCCGGAGTTGGCTGTTCCACAACAACGGAGATGGAACTTTCACGGATGTGACTGAATCCTCCGGAATTGGCAAGGTACTGGGGAAAGCCTGGGGTGTAGTCGCAACGGACATCAATAACGACGGCTGGATGGACTTGTTCGTTGCCAATGACACAGTCGCTAATTTTCTCTTTGTGAACCGCGGTCATGGTAAGTTTGACGAGATTGGCCTCTACGCCAATGTTGGGTACGGCGAGGATGGCCGAGCTCGCTCGGGCATGGGCGTCGACGCGGCCGACTACGATCAGGACGGCTGGCAGGATCTCGTGGTCACAAACGTGGATCGGGAAATGTATTCCCTTTACCGCAACAATCATGACGAAACGTTCAGTGATAAGGCCAGCGCATTCGGCATGGGTGCCGTAACCCGTCTTATGAGCGGGTGGGGCGCGAAGTTTTTTGACTACGACAATGACGGTAACGGCGATCTTTTTATCGCCAATGGCCATCCGGATGACCGCGTGGAAGAATATTCTAACGGCGTGACTTACAAGGAGCCGCTGCTGCTCTTCCGTAACACGGGAAAATCTTTGGAAAACATCAGTGCTGTTGCCGGCCCGGTTTTCCAGCAGCGATTTGCAGCTCGCGGCATGGCCATCGGGGATTTCAATAACGACGGCGCCGTGGATGCGCTGGTCGCTGTCAACGACGGGCCGCCTCTGCTGCTCAAGAACAACGCCGCCCACGGAAATCACTGGCTCGGCGTGCGGCTGATTGGAAAACACGCTAACCCGGATGCCATTGGTGCTCGTATCACCTGGCAGGCACAGGATCTGAAGCGAACGCGCCTTAAGACGGGCGGGGGAAGTTATCTTGCTTCCCACGATCCCCGGGAAGTTCTGGGCATCGGTAAACGCACGACCATCGATCGCCTGGAGATCTGCTGGCCGCAACCAAGCGGCAAGGTTGAAAGCTTTACGAATCTACCGGTTGATCGGTACATTACGATTGTCGAAGGACAGGGCATCCGATAACGGCAACTGCGCTCTCTTCAGTACGGCCTTACCTCGATAGTTCTCCAAAGTAGCTTCTCGTCTTCGGCCTGCTTCTTTTTGATTTCATCGAGCCGTGACTGCTGCTCGGCGGCGCGCGAATCTCCGGTTTTTTGATAAAGGATCAGCAGGTCTGCATTCACGCGAAAGCTGCCGGGCTCG
>Ga0209006_10006184_pt1 | contig 10851 bp, 13 predicted proteins | sample JacPin_JW_Ref_O2_FD_188567 | JGI IMG/M metagenome (GOLD analysis project Ga0209006, IMG submission 188567) | Forest soil microbial communities from Algoma, Ontario, Canada - Jack Pine, Ontario site 1_JW_Ref_O2 (SPAdes) (version 2) | ecosystem: Environmental > Terrestrial > Soil > Boreal... | reverse complement strand
ACCTAAGGTTTGTCCCAGAACTTAGGTCTCGAGTGAAGCAAAACCCAGGAACGAAGTTAGCCCTAGCAAGTCCCAGAAAGTTTTTGCTCCAGAAAGAAAGCTGGTTCTGAGGAATCTACAGGCGCAGCGAGCCTCCCTCAGGAGCTGGCTGACGTGTCGTGCCAGAGCTCGGCCCTCCGCTCCTGAGGAAAAATGCTGTTCAAGACGTTCTGCGCCGCAGTTCTCCTGCTGTCCGCGACAGGCATGTGCGCGGCCGCGGACTATGTTGTGCCCACTACTACACTGGCCGCTCAAACCGCGAACAACACGAGCGCGGCGAATGGTTTCCTCCAACAAGCCAACGGCAATGCGGGTGCCGGCAATGTAAGTAAAGTGGATGTGCACTCATTGCTTTATCCTGGCGCGAGCACGAAAATCTACGCTCACCTCATGCTATGGTTCGGAGGATCGAACCACATGAACGTCGGTTACAGTTCGACCGACGCAGCCCACGTACACCAACAAATCACGGACATGATCAGCCGTGGGATCGATGGCGTCATCCTCGACTGGTACGGCCCGAACAACAGCACCGATCAGGCGGCAAAACTGGTGATGGCAGAATCCGAAACTCATCCTGGTTTCACCTTCGCCATCATGGTCGACCAAGGTGCGATCAAATGGGATTCCTGTTCAGGCTGCTCGCCGCAACAGGCCCTGATCAGCCAATTGCAATACGTCGAGCAAACATACTTTCCCTCACCCGCATACATGACCCAGCAGGGACGCCCCGTAGTCACGAACTTCGACATCGACCTCGCCTACACTGTGGATTGGACCGCCGTGAACGCCGCGCTGGCCACCCAACCCGTCTTTCTATTCCAGAACAACGACGGATTCGGTCATGTGTTGAGCGATGGCAGCTTTTCGTGGGTGATGCCGACTACGAACGATTACGGGATGAGCTATCTGAAAAGTTTCTACGGCACCGGCATGCCCTTAACAAAAGAGCAGACCGTGGGCGCTGCTTATAAAGGCTTCAACGATTCGCTGGCGGCGTGGGGCTCAGGCCGTGTGATGGGGCAACAGTGCGGGCAAACCTGGTTGCAGACATTTTCCGAAATCAATAGTCTCTACAACTCAGGCAAGCAGTTGTCTGCACTTCAGTTGGTCACCTGGAACGACTACGAAGAAGGAACCGAGATCGAATCCGGAATCAGCAACTGCATTAGCATTTCGGCTACGGCGTCGGGCAATTCGCTGCAGTGGACCTTAGAAGGCGACGCCAGCGCTGTCGACCACTATACCGCCTACATCAGTAGCGACGGCGAGAATCTGATGTCCCTTTCGGATCTGAGCGCCCTTACACGATCACTAGACCTGTGCAGCTATTCTGTCCCTAACGGAGTTTACTCGCTGTACGTGCAAGCTATCGGGAAGCCAAGTTTGGCTAACCAAATTTCCGGGCCGATCGCATTGACCTCGACATGCGTTACATCCACGGGCGGGGGCGGGACTGGGGGCGGCGGCGGCGGGACCGGAGGTGGCGGTGGCAGTACAACAACCTTAACGTTCCGAACCAATCCGTCCACCGTGACGGTTGCCTCGGGGTCAACCGCGACTGTAACCGTGACCGCTACTCCTCAATCAGGGACCTTCAACAGCGCCATTGCCCTCGCCTGTTCGGGATTGCCCAAGACTCTGGCCTGTTCGTTCTCTCCGGCTTCCATTACTCCCGGCGGGGCTGCCGTCAGCTCCACGCTTACCGTTACCGCCGCCAGTACTGCCGCGGAGGGACACCGCGACCGAACCAACGCCGTTTTCGCCACCTGGATGTTCAGTTTCGGGTTGTTCGGGTTCACTCTGCTCGGAAAAATTCAGCGGAAACGCATCGTCACCGTTCTGGGAGCCTGTGTTCTGGCTGCGATGGTTATCGGCGCTACGTCCTGCGGCGGGTACAGCACCGCCAGCAAGACGATTAGCGCTCCCACTTCGACCGCCACCAGCTATACCATCACGGTCAATGGGAGTTCCAGTTCCCTCCAGCTCGCCACGACCGTCACGGTTACCGTGAAGTAGTTGGGCATCGCCGTTCCAGGTAGTATGAAGAACTGCGGAACGGCGGGCCCATCCCAAAGAGTTCCGCGTCATAAAACGCAGCAATAACGACTTCGACGGAATCCATCGGGGAAGCCGGCGAAAACGGGAAACATATTTGAGGGTTTGTACTCGTTGTTGAAGTTCGAAGTGGCGAAGATATTTCTGCACGACGTTGGGCATCGTCATGCGCAGCCCCGCGGAGAAATTCTGGACCGCCATCGTTTGCAGCTGCTGAGGATTTTCGAGCAAGTCGACCAGACAATCCGCTAGTCCCTGAACATTCCCTGGCGGATAAAATTGAATTGCCAACTCCTCTCCCTGCGCCATTTGCCGGAAGTCGAGCAGATCCGCGCAAACAATCGGCACTCCATACGCGCACGCCAAGTGAGCCACTCCGCTGCATCCCGTCGACGACGAATATGGCATCACGGCGACGGTGGACGTCTGAAATAGATCGGGCAGCGCATCTTCTGGTACGTACCCGCGGAATTCAATGCGATCATTGCCGGCGCACTGCCGTTTGATCGACTCGGTGTAACCTGCTGCCTGCGGGTGGTCTCCTCCCGCGATGACTAGCCTGGCTCCGGGCACCTGGGCGGCAATCAAGCTGAATGCATCGATCATCAACTCGAGACGTTTGTACGTCCCCCATTTGCCAAAAGCCAAAATTCGGTGAGTCGGGGATCCTCGTCGCGCGAAATCCGGAAACTCAGGACGCCGCGCAAGAATGCCATGCGCGCGCAAGTGCACATTGTCGCGGCCGTACTTATCATTCAGGATCTTGCGGTACCCGGGCATAAGCACGGAAACGGAATTCGCGAGCAAGAGCATTCGCGTGGCGACCGCGCCCGCAAAGCGATACAGCCCTTCATGACGAACGCCGACATCCTTCAGCTCAACCGTATCCATCAGATGATGCAGCGTTACGTGCGTGTAGCGGCCGCTCAATCGCGCGAGCAGAGGAGTCATGAGGCCGGAAAAAGCCACCAGTGGCTTGCGTCCAAAGGTGCTGAAAAGAAGGTTGAACCACACGACGTCCGGCTTCAACTGATGCAAGGTCTTGAGGAGGCGGTAGACGCTGCCTGGATCATCGAACGACCAACAGCGCAGGACCGTAAACCCCTCGGGTTCGACGTGAGATGAGGGCAACTGGTCGGCTAAAACCGTAAGGCTCAGAAACGGATTATGCTGCAACTGCTGCGCGATGTGAAACCCGTATTCACTTAGTCCTCCGGTGCTCGGAGGAAAGCTCGTGACCAGACAGATCTTCATTCGTCTCCTAACTTGAGGCGCTGAGGGTTCGATGTGCTTTCAAGAGCAGAAGTTGGCAGTGTCCGCGAGAAAGAAACAGATTCAAACCCCCGGAGTTTTCGATTGACCCGGGCTGGCTGGGAAAGGCAGTTGGAAGTCGACGGGCTCAACCTCCGATCGAAGGGATCGCGAAACCGATTCCTTAATCTTTGCGGTTGTTTCTTCTACCGAACGAGGGGGAAGGACTCTCATTCCGCGAACAACACGGCTTAAGGCGATATATGAGTCGCGATTCTTGCGGACAAACTCCAAGGGGTATTCCGGCTTGCGGCGGTACGCGGCGTCCGGATCCGCGTCCACGACAAAAGCGATATCGGGCCGGGGAATCAGGCTGACTAGCAAACGCACGTAAAGACGCATCAAACGATTGTCCAACGGAAGATTCGCTAATTCGTCGTAGATATACCGATCGAAGATGACGAAATCGACGCCCGTATCCTGCCAACCAGCCACCGCCACGCGCAGGCTGTAAGCGTCCAGCAAATAGAAGAACAACCGGATGGCCGTGACGTACCAGGAAGTAACGTTCTTGTCGCGCCGGGTGATGGGCTGGTTGGGGCTTCCGACACCTTTGTCGCCCCCGAAGGCTTTAAAACTCATGTGTTCCCGCAAGCCGGGAAACACCACGACGTTGTCCCAAAAGGTGTAAAGGCGCCAACGAAGGTCGAGGTCCCGCAAATGGCACTGCAAGGCGTCTATTTGCGTACTCTTGCCGGCCCCATCGATTCCCGAAAAGCTGACCACTTTTACGTTGTCTAGTCGCATGACGAGTTGGCGCGCCTTGACAGCTGCAGTCGAAACTTTCTTAATGTGCTCCTGGTGGTTTGCTCGCGGTGCCTGCTGTCAGGCCTATCACCGTGCCGATGGCGGCGCCCGCCGCCAGGACCGCACCCGTTCTGATTACGATCGTCCTTACACGATGTTGCTTGGCTGGAGCGATGGCAATTCCTGAAGGCTGAGCCGCAGTCACCCCCTTCACTTTTGGAGCTTCTGCCGCCGCGGTACCGACGGGCCGCTGAGGCTTTTGAGCCTGATCTTGAGCCGGCGCTGTTTGAGCAGTTCCTGTCTGCCCCGAAGCCGGGGAATCCGACTGAGACGAACTGCTTTGCTGAGGCGCGGAAGCGCCTTGCCCTTTCGAAGCTCCCGGACTGTCGGGAAGCTCGAGCTCAGAGGTTCGAATAGTTTGTGCATCACGCGGAGGGACCTGCTCTCCGCTTTGCGCGAGAATACTTGCCGGAAGCACTAAGGCCAGGGTCCAGCATGCTGTGTACAGAAAACCCCTGTCGAGCGGACGCATGGTGATCTCCGTATGCCGAAACTCTGATTAGCTGACCTGCTTCAGGGCTCCCAGTTCGCCAAAGAAATTGGAGTACCAGGGCGCGCTCTGCGTAGAGCCATCGACCGGCAGGGCATTGAAACTGCGCACGGCGTCGTCAGAGGTCGTGAAAGCCTCAAACACGCGAGCCACCCGCATCAACTCTAGAACCACCTCGGATTCAGGAGACAAAGCGGCCAGCTTCAAATCTCCATCGCGCTTCATTGCCTCTTCCAGGCAATGCAGCATCATCTCAACGCCAGCGCCGTCCATGTAACGGACTTGGGAACAATCGAACACGATCCGCGGGCGATGGGAATCAAGAAGCGGTTCCAGTTCCTGCATGAAGGTTCGAACTTCCCTTGCGTTAAGTTGCTCTGGCAATTGCATGACGACTATGGGCCCACTCGTTAGCATTCTCCACCCCTTCGTATTTGCCTTCTTTTTTTACTTTAGGTTCCACTGCAAACTTCAAGACTTCAGCGTTACACCAGTACATCTAATGCGAACCTTCTTCTGCCCGTGCAAACTGAACGGCCGGAAGTCCAAAAACGATCGGGGACTGCCGGTTCTTCTCTTTGCGCGAAATTCTGTTTTGCCGGATCACACAGGGGTCCGCGATCTCCAAAGTCACGTTACGCTCGAGGTTCAGCAAGTTGCTGCCGTCCACGACCGAGTGAGACAGATCAAGGCCAATCCCCACATAGCTATTGGAGAGAATCGAACTATCTTCTACCACGGTTCCGTAATCCACCTGGCAGTCGCTCTCCACGCTGCTGCCTCGAGTAACCAGGCATTGGGCCGCGATCCGCGTGCCCCGACCGATGTAGGCAGGCGCCACCACCCGTGCGTCCCGGTGCACCTGGGCGCCGTCGTCCATCCACACGCCCGGTCGTGCTTCCGAACCCTGGGGGCGAAGACGGCAACGGGAACTAAGGCCATCCACAACCAGCCGGCGTAAATCTTTGGCATGCTCGAGCCGGTTCACGTAGCCGCGCACCCAATAACGGGCTGGATTCGTCGCTCGCAGAACGTTGAGCAGGTCCTCGGCTCGCGTCAGCCGAGTCGCATCGACAACCCACAGATCAAGCGGGCCTTGATGGTCATCAAAGGCTCGCGTTGCCACCTGGTTCTGCTCCCGGTGAAACTGAAGCAGGTCCGTCAGCTCAAATTCAATATATGCACCTACCCGCATCACTAACGTGGGATTGTCCCCAGTCTCTTTAGCCTCTTTGTATTCGATGAGCTTCAGCGCCGCTGCGCTCCAGGGATTTTCGGTAGAACAGAGGGCGGTATTCCCAGAAGGGTCGACGACAGCTACATTCAGCGGCTCGACAGTCGCATCGGCGAAGAGCGAGATCTTTTCGACACCGGCGCATCGCAATTCTTCGATTAGCCGCCCCACGACAGACCGACCCAGAACTTCCACGCACGCGAGCGAAGTCCCCTGCTGAAGTTGCGCTGCCGCTAGCGACAATTTCGGGGAACCCTCCCTCAGCGGAGCGCTACTTTTCAGTTCTTGAATCTCCGGCCCTACGATAACGATTGCACTTGGCACTCCGCTTCCACCTTCCCCTGGTTCCCTTTTCATTGGATGGACAATCTACTTCGCTGACAGTCTGGACAGGCTAAACATTCCCGTCCCTTGGTTCTTTGCGGAGCGTCGACGTATCTTCGTCTTGGGAAACAAGAGAGCTCGCATTTTTAGCTTCGCTTTGTGTAGCTGCGACTTGGAATTACCGATGGAGCAATCGAGCAACTGAGCGATCTCATGATGTTGATAGCCTTCAACCTCATGCAACGCGAAAATTGTGCGGCAGCCTTCCGGCAGTTCCTGCAGAGCGCGACGCAACGCAATGCGGTCGACGACGCCGGACAATTCGGGGTCGCTCTTGCCGAAGTCGCGATGCAGGGAAGGAGACTCGGGATTGACCGGCTCGTCCAGGGAAACGGTTGGGGGCGATTTGCGCCGGCGAAGTTTCATCAACACGGTATTCACAGCAACCCGATAGAGCCAAGTCGAAAATGCAGCGTCCCCACGAAACGAACTCACAGTGCGGAAGACCTGCAGGAAAGCTTCCTGAGTCAGATCTTCTGCCTCAGCGACATCCTTGGTCATCAGCAGGCAAACGGAATAAACACGATTTTTGTGTTGTTGAAACAAAGTTGCAAAGGCTTGTTCGTCGCCTGCCTGGGCGCGCTTTACCAGGTTAATCTGGGAATCATCGCGACCTTTGGCGCCGGCCGCTGGGATGACGTTCGCTTCTGTCGCAGAAATCGCACAAGTTGCCACGTTTGCTCTCCTTTATCTATCTTTCAGGTCCCGGAACGTTCGCTCGTCGCTAACCCTACGAGCATTGTTAGAGTAGAAAAAGAAGAGACAACCTTCTATCAGGTCACATCTGTAAAGCGTTGCAGGATACGCTGTAAGCCTCTCGTGTCTTTTCTTAGAAAGCAAGATCCGCGCAGGACGCGGATCTTGGAGGTACTAACTTTGTTGGAGGAAAAAACTTGCGTATGTAGGGCAACAAACCGATTGACTTTGAGGCTTCAGTAGAGGTGGAATTCCACCTCCACACTGATCTGAACATCTACAGGTTTGCCATCCTTCAGGGCAGGTTGAAAACGCCACTGCTTCACGGCCTCAAGGGCCTTGGCATCGAGGCCCAAGCCGAGACCGCGAACTACTTTTATGTCCCGCGGGCGTCCCGCAGCGTCGACAATGAGCCAAAGAACGCATGTGCCTTGTTTCTTGGCCCTGCGTGCCTCTTCTGTGTAGCCGGGATCAGGCGAGGAGATTGCCTGCGGCGCCGAGATTCCGCCACCAACTTTGTAGACTCCGCCACCGATGCCGCCGCCGCTACCTGCCCCAACCCCAGCTCCGTGGCCAACGCCGACCCCGCCGCCCGAGCCAGAACCGATGCCACCGCCCGAACCGGTGCCGTTCGAGGGCGGCGCTGCCGGCATCACCACCGAGGCCGAAGTCCCGAGATTCACCATCTTGTTTTCGGCCAAATGAACCTGTGGAGGAACAACCACCGTGGGCTCAACGGCAAGCTTGGGTCTTTCGTTATGCATCACGATTGCGGGCGGAGTAATCTGCTTGAACGACGCCTTGGGAAGACGTCCCTTCGGAGCGGGAAGTGGATCGCGATCGCCACCGCCGCCGCCGCCGCTGACTACCTGCTTCGAAACCTGCATGATGTAGGAATCTGGCGATGGCGCGATCAGCGTCACTTTCTGACGCTCTACAACTTTTTGCACAATTTGATGACCAAAAAACGCGCCGCTTAAAAGAGCGCCGATCAAAACGACGTGCACGACGGCTGAAACAACGACGCCGTTCGCCCGATAGTTATTATATTGTCCCCAGATCGCGTCGGGCGCTTGGGAAGTCCGCACACTCGGCCTCGGGTGCGGACGCGTTGCTCGCGGACCGACGTCATATCGCGTTCTGGTCAACGGTGGTGGAATCAATTCGTTCAGGGCAGAATTCTGATGGCTCGACATGGGCGCTCCTAAAAACTTGAAACCGTGCTGGCATACAGATAGATGCGAAGGACAATTTCCGGTTTGTATGGCGAACGTCTTTGCGCATCGACGAAGGGGGCGACTTTGGTTTGCGAAACGTCATACTCGCGTTTGGGACTCATTTGGAACTACGCGCTAAACTGAAAACAAATGGTGGGACACAACCGGTTCCCACCATCTGGGCAAGCCACACATTTTTGTGACTGGCAAACATCGACTGCGAAATTCATGTTCACAACCGGCCAGCAAGAAGAAGGACCAGGACGATTACGACGATGAGTCCCACTCCGCCGCTTGGGTAATATCCCCAGGACCGACTGTACGGCCAAGTCGGCAACGCGCCCAGCAACATCAGGATCAGCACGACGAGAAGAATTGTGTACATGAAACCCTCCTTGATTTTCGTTCCTAGCTTTTGCTGCCAGCTCAATTCAGTTCGAAGCCAGCAGGCACTTCGGTTCAATGCGTTAGTTGGTCGGTGTTCGGCCGACGGGTTCATTCCTGCTTGATTCTCGGCTCTGACCCGAGTACTTCCGGACTGCGGAAAGGAAGGGCTCGCTCAATTCGGTGGCATGAACTTTTCCGCTCAGAATTTCGGAGAAGGGCATGAAGCTGCCGTACAACAGGCGCGTCTCATCTTTGTCTTGAGTAAGAGCCGCACCGCTAAGGTCGATTCCAGCGAAAAGTCCTCGTGCGCGCGAGTAGGTCAGCACTTCGGCTCGCATCTTGATATCGCTGTCCGCTGCTGCATCGCGACCGACGGGACCCGCAGCGGCGGAAGCATCCGCGCCCAGCTTGAATTTGCTGGAGAGAAGGTGTTGCATGCCCTGTTCATTGGTCACGATCATGACTAGATCGACCGCCTGACCTCCCAGTTGCAGACCCCAGCTTCCGCCAGTGATCGTAATCGGAGCGGGAGCGCTCCAGGCACCGGACTCGGTGCGGCAGGTGGCTACGCCTTTGCCATGATTGCCGCCGAAGCCGATGGCGATCTTCACCATCGAAGGAATTACAGCGATACATTTAGCATCGCGCATGACTTTGTCTGGGATCGCTTTATCCGGTGTGGCCATAATTTCGTTGAGAACTTTGGCGGATTCATCAATCCGCTTGGCAATGTCCGATTGATCCTTGTCGGCGGCCCAGCTCACGCCCATCAGGAGGGAGCAAATACTCAGCGCCAGGACGCATCCCGGCAAAACTGAAGAAATTCGTCTCATTGTTCGTTCGTCCTCTTCTGTGCTCCACGCGAGCACCAGCTATTGTTCTGCGAGCCCTAAACTATCCTTTGAGGGCGAGCGGTTCTATCCAGCGGAAGCAGTAAACAACCCGATATCTTTCCTGAGGATTCACTTATCTAGTGGAACCTAGGTTTTCTTTTAGGCCTTTTCCGTCGTCGCCTACAGGTTTGACTGTATTGTGGGCCCCCCCGACAGAGACATAATCTGCAATCTCTACTCGACACAACGCCCCCAAGCGGGTGCCGATCCTCTGGGACGGATCGGCACCTGCTCCTTCCACTGCTTCGGACAAACCAATTTGCCTCACACAGGGAAGAGTCTCGCCAAATACAGCCTCAGTTGGATTTTGACAGTCGGCCTTAGTCAGTAAAGTTCGAGGGATTCGAACCTTTGGAGGAAACAGACCATGCTTTACTGGGCATTGATGTTCCTGATCGTCGCTCTGATCGCGGGCGTACTGGGGTTCACTGGCGTAGCCGTTGCGGCTGCCGGTATGGCGAAAATACTGTTTGTGGTTTTCCTCGTGCTGTTCTTGATATCAATCGTTGCGCATCGACGCCAGCGATCGCTGAACTAGTACCGTCACCGGGCAATTCTGTAGCCAAACTTCTTGAGGGCCTGCTTGCGAGTAAAACTCCACTGACTCGATCACGGTTCACTCGGCGGTTCCACACCCGCCTTTCCTTCCGCAAAGAAGCTCGATCCCCGATCCGGCGTGACCCAAGCATTGCCGGGAGAACAGGCTGGTCGCGATCTCCACCTGGTTCAGCTTCAGCCAGCTGCCGTGCATGCCTGAGTAACTCCGAAGCTTCGCTCCGCACTCAGCCAGTTCCCAGAGCGTTGCCCTACCTGCTTCACGCCTTTCACAGGGCTGATCCCAGCAGCCAGCTCTGGGCTCAACATTCGCGGACAACTCTCCCCGTGGCGCAAGCCTTTGCACACCCTACCCATCAAAGCCGAAGCACATGAATGACCGCGATGAGCCGAAAACCCGTTCGGAGTCAACGATTCACCATCCCATGCTCTTAACCTCGGCGAAACTGCGGACTCCTGCGCATTTTGTGCAAAGGATCTCGCACGACGTGCGCGTTGGCAGAGCGATTCCCCAAACATTCTCTGGTTGAGCCGGCTCCAGTCTGCCGAAACCATGCAGGTGAAACGCAATCCGCTTCGCCGTCACAATTAGGAGTAGAATTGCGCCGCTCCCACTTGCGGGCGCCCACAACTCGTGGCCAGAGGTGTGACATGGGTTCTCTCGATGATCCGAAACTGTGGGATTACCACAATCGGCTCCAAATGTCCCTGCACCAGAGTTCCCCTCCCGATTGGCAAACCGCCTGCCAGATCCTGAACGGCATGAGCATGCCTGACATG
>Ga0209006_10006183_pt1 | contig 10851 bp, 8 predicted proteins | sample JacPin_JW_Ref_O2_FD_188567 | JGI IMG/M metagenome (GOLD analysis project Ga0209006, IMG submission 188567) | Forest soil microbial communities from Algoma, Ontario, Canada - Jack Pine, Ontario site 1_JW_Ref_O2 (SPAdes) (version 2) | ecosystem: Environmental > Terrestrial > Soil > Boreal... | reverse complement strand
TGTGGTCATCGTGCCCGGCTACGGCATGGCGGTGGCGCAATCACAGCACCAGGTGCGCGAGTTGGCGGAACAGATCGAAGCCCGCGGCGGCACGGTCAAGTACGCGATTCACCCGGTCGCCGGCCGCATGCCAGGACATATGAACGTCCTGCTCGCCGAAGCGAATGTGCCCTACGATCGCCTGTACGACATGGACGAGATCAATCCCGAGTTCGACCGCGCGGACGTCGCGCTCGTGATCGGCGCCAACGATGTCGTGAACCCCGCGGCGCGATCCGATCCCACGAGTCCCATCTACGGAATGCCGATCCTCAATGCCGACAAGGCGCGGTCGGTCATCGTCCTCAAGCGCGGCATGAACCCCGGCTTCGCCGGCATCGAGAACGAGTTGTTCTTTCAGAACAGCACCAGCATGCTCTTCGGCGACGCGAAGGCGTCCTTGACGAAGCTGATCACCGAGGTGAAAGCGGTGTAGTGGTTGCGTGTCTCTCTTCTCTCTTTTTCTTCTCCTTTCAACTTTCCGCTTTTCTACTCGCTACGCGTAGGCGGATAAAAGCACCGAGGGCCGGCTGCGATGCAGCCGGCCCTCGGTGCACATCCGCCTACGCGGTCAGCTTCCAGTCGACCCCGTCGACCCCGGTCCGAACACCGGACGCGGTGGCGCCGCCGGTGTGGGATGGGTGACGCGCTCGACCAGGCCGGACGCCATCTCGCCGAGTTTCGTGACACCCTCGCGTGTTTCCGCCGCGACCGCGGTCGCCACCCGCGCGACACTCGCGCCCGCCGCCTGCGCCGCGTTGGTCACGGCTTTCTTCACCGCGGCCTGCTGCTTCGGCGCTTTCACTTCGATCTTGTGCACCGCTTTCTTGATGGCCTTCGTGACGGCCTTGCCCGCTTTCTTCGCGCGGGCCCGCGTCGCGCTCACGCGCTTCGTCGCCCGCTTCTCCGCACGTTTCTCGAGTCTTTGTTGTGAGAATCCATTCACGCTTGAGACACACAGGAGAACGCACAGTGAAGCAAATCATCGAATCGACCCCCCTCGCCGCTATGAAGCGCGGCGAGGACGTAATGTCAGAACTCGCCGACGGGACCGGCGGGACCTTCTTTCACAACAGCAACGACCTGGGGGCGGGATTCAAAAGCCTCGGCCTTGCCCCGGAGGTTGTCTACGTGCTCGAACTTTCACCCGGCGACGTGAAACCTGACGGTTCCTATCATCACTTGAAAGTGGAAGTGGATCGGGAAGGCATGCGGTTACAGGCACGCCGAGGCTACTCTGCACCCAAACAAGAGAAGAACAAGAAATAGAAGTTCTGCCTCCGTCGTCGACCTTTACCGCCGCTGTCGATAGCAGACTACTTTGGCTCCGCTGCAGGCGCTCCGAGCTCCTTTAGCTTCTCCCTGGCGTTGTCGTTCGACGGGTCTTTCTCCAGCGACTTTTTGTAATTGTCGATGGCCAGCTCCTTCTGACCGGATTGCATGTACGCTTCGCCCAGGCTGTCATAGGCATCTCCCGAGTCCGGATAGTTCTTCGCGTTGAGGCGGAGGACATCAATGGCTTCGGGAACATGGTGGTCGGTCAGGAGTTCAAATCCCCAGGAGTTGACGGCAAATTCATCGAGCCTGAAGCCCGGCGATTCCTTTTGCATTGCCGCATAGACGCTGTCGGCGTGATCGAAGCCCTGCCGACCGAGTTCAATACGAAACGATTCGAGAGTTGCGGGCAGGCCTTTGGCCGGACGGTAGCTTGCAGACAGGAAGTGGCTGGGCGCGCCATTTTCAGCAGGGGTTTTCTTGAGCCACGCCATCGCCGCTGCGTCATGCTTCAGATAGGCGTCGAGAAAACGAACAGTGTATCTGGCGATCCAGGCGTATCCGGCGATTCCGTCTGCGCGGTTATAGTCGGCTATCGCTTGTTCTGAGAAGCTCTTCCAAGTATTCTCGTTCCGCTGGTACATCGAGCTGTGCTCGACGTGCACCAAACCCAACATGCGCACCAATACCAGATCACCATGCGTCCATGCATTGAGGACACTGGGACCCTGGTTCTTTTCGCTCGTCAGGTATCGGTTCTGATCTTCGACCGTCATGCCTCCCTGGGCGAAAAACAAAAGAGGAATCGTCATCTGCTCGGGGTGAACGTCGCCTTGTTTCACTAGTCCAGGGTAATAGCGCATGCTGCCATCGAGGGCAACCAAGGCGTCAATCCGGTTGTCTTGCGCAGCGGCGAAGAGGTTGGAGATGCCGCCCCAGCTGAATCCGGCGACGGCAATGGCGGACATGTCGGTGTTGGGCAAAGTTTTCGCATAGCCGATGAGGAAGGAGATATCGCGCGCCTGTGCGTTGATCCCGGTGAGATCATTGGTCATGTCGCGGGTCGATGCTCCCATGTCGGGGCTGGCGACAACGACATAACCATGGCTAGCGAGATATTCGCACAGGTCGGCGTTTTCCCAGGACATGGCGGAGAAGCTGGGTGCGTAGATCACGATCGGAAAATGCCCGGAGAGGGGCGGCGCATCGCGCATCGCCCACATGGGCATGGCCAGGGTGGGCTTGATGCCGTCGAGCCAATGCTTATGGTCGACGGACAGAGTGGGCTTGTCAAAGCTCGTCTCGCTGGCTGCGAGACTTCCGTAATCTCCGACGGTCATTGGTTTCAGAGTGGATTTTTCCGCCGGATACCATATGAGCGTTTGCAGTGGCCGGGCGCGCTCGCGCTCGTAGGGCACGCCGAGATCGTTGGTCCTGGACTGGTATGTGCGGGAGTAATCGTACTGCTCGACCACCTTGAGGCCGACAAGATGGGGGCCGGGCTTCTCTGTGAATTGAAACAGCGGTGCGTTTTGAGCCAGTGCGGCGACCCCGGCGACTGCAACGGCGAGTGCCCCCACAATAGCGCGACTATTTCTGCCCATGGAACGACCCCCTGCTTTCCGGCAATGGTGGCGAGTATACCAGCGCTCATATACTTAGCCGCCTGCGATAGACGGAGCATAGGATTGGCAAATCGGATCGGCAGCCAGTGCCGGAATCACGCAGTTGATTCGTTCCATGCTGTACGGCACCGGGCCGCTCGACCCTGCTGTATACATCGCAGTTATCTTTACTCTGCTGATGGTTGCTACTCTGGCCTGTATGATCCCTGCGTGGCGAGCCTAGCGATTGGATGCATGCGTTGCGTTCTGAATAGGCCCCCCCAACAAACTTTGCTTTGGCGTCAGCAGGGATGGAGAACTTTGACGCCGATAGCAACCCGGAGGTATGGTGCCCTCATGCCCCGAATCGGTACATCTTTCGTGGGAGAAGAACAATTCCCGCGGCCGGGTTCAAAGATGCAGCGAGGGCTCGCCATGAGGAAACTAATCTGTGCTTTTCTGCTCGGCTCTATCTGGACCGCAGGTACGCTTGGTAACGCCTGCGCCCAATCCATTGAAGCCAGACAAATAATGGAAGCGACCAACGCGGACCGCGCTCAACGGGGCCTTGGGCCGCTCAAATGGGACCCCGCTCTGGCGCGAGCCGCACAAAAACACGCCGACCTGATGGTGGGGCAGCGTACGCTGTCGCATCAGTATGGGGGAGAAGCTGATCTGGATATACGTGTGGGACAGGAGGGTGCGCACTTTCACGTCGTCGCCGAAAATCTGGCCGCTGCGCCGACTGCCAAGGCGTTAGAGGAGGAGTGGATGCACTCGCCGGGGCATCGTGCAAACATTCTCGATCCACGGCTGAATGAGATTGGCGTGGGACTTGTCCGTCAGGGAGGATATCTGTGGGCGGTGGAGGATTTCTCCGCAAGCGTCGTCACCCTGGGCTCCACGGAAATCGAGAGCGCAATCGGACGACTGCTCAGCGAGCGTGGCCTCGATCCGGCACGCGACGTTGCCGCAGCCCGGGAGACATGTGCGATGGATCATGGCGCAGCAGGAGGCTTGCGGCCGAAATTTATTATGCGTTGGGAAGCCTCCGATTTAAACAGGCTGCCAGAGGTACTGGAGCAGAAGATCAGTACCAGGCGCTATCGGACCGCGGCAGTAGGCTCATGCAATGGCGGCAGCGAGGGAGGGTTTACGACATACCACCTTGCTGTACTGCTCTTCTAGGCAAGCAAATTGAGTTCAACAGCCTTGGCAATGCGGAAGTTTGCACTGCCGAATCGGCTTGTGGGACAGGTGGCACATTCGGCACGGACGCCGAGTTAGGGTGAAACGGGTTTTTTCCATAACGTGCCCAGCCCTGGTCCCTCCCCCGCTTGGGGAAGTTAATGACAATGCGACTTTGCAGGCAGTTCACGAGAAGGCACTTGATCGCCAACCACAGCAGGGTACAGGACGGTATTGGCAGTTAACTCCCGCTTTACTTCGTTGTTGTTGATCCATAATCCGACGGTTCCGGCACTGTGCCACGAAGCTGCTCGATGAAAAGGGGCACCTCCGTTTTAACCAGTTCCTGGCGGTCCAGTTGTATATAGTGCTCGCTGCCTTTGGCAATGATCCTGCGGCTGCGTGTGGAGAGCTTCTTCAAGTCGTCTTGCATTTGGTTTGCGGCCTTCTCCACATCAACCGGATAGCCGTCAAGAACAGCCTTCGCAGGGTCATGCGAAAAGATCAGAATCGGCAGCGCACCGTAAGGGCCAGTATGCACTGTCTCCTCCCCCGATCGGTCAAAGCTCTTCATCATTTCGGCACCTGCTCCAAATTGTTGATGGCACCGATCCTCGCCCTGCAGCTTTGCGGAGCGAGGGTCGAACCCGGGAGCACTGAACCAACACCCCACGAGCAGGCGCGGAATGCCAAGGTCGAATGCAGCGCTGTTCAGCAGCATGTCAAACCTCCCCGGCTTTCCCTTGGCGTCCAGAGCTTGGATTGCAGGGTTTCGGTTTTGCAATGGAATCGAGCTATCCACAAATATCAGTCCGGCAACGTCTCCCCGGTACCGTGTCGCGTAGTCGCGAATGTACAAACCGCCAATCGAGTGCCCCATCAGGACAATCGGGCCGTTGACCTTGGCCGCCACCAGCAGCCCGTGCAGTTCCGCGGCAACGTGGTCGGCGTCGCGTGGGGGCGACAGCGCATCGCTCCAACCGAACCCGGCCCGGTCATATGAGCAGACGCGCGTGGTCTTCGCGAGCACCGGCTGCACACCGCCCCAGATCAGCCCGTCATTGCCCCCACCCGCTTCGAGCACGATCGTGGGCGAGCCGCTCCCCGTGCAGTCGATGCGCATCTTGTGTCCATTCACCAGGTAGATCTCGCCGGGCGGTGGATGACGAAAAAAGTAGAGCGCGACAGCGTTGAACCCGCTACTCGCGGTAAGGGCCACTGCAACCAGAGCCACCAGCGAGAGAACGATACACTCCGTGATCTTCCGCCACTTGGGATAGCTCTTCCTTCGGAGCGATAAAATACGCCGGGTCGAATGCCACGCAATTAGGCTCCCGGTCAGCACAATCAGCGCCGGAACTACGACATAGTGAAAGTCCATTATTTAGATAGTACTTGCCTCAGTCTTAAGCGTAAGTTGCGAAGCGCAGTGAAAACGGGACTGTCGGTAACTTCCCACCCTTCACCTCTCTCGTTGGAGAAGTTACAGAAACCGCGACTTTGCAGGCACGCGTGACGTTGCCCTAAGTCCCACTTGACCAAAGAGGGGGGCCAGCGGCTATGGTTACCCATTGTCATCGTCAGTTAGCGAGGTGTAGACTTCACGCGTAGCAGGAGGGCCACTATGCACCTTCGTAAACTCCTCACAGTCACTACAATTGTCCTTTGCTCTGCTCTTGCAACCGCCAAGAAAAAGGCAATTCTCCCGGTGGATGTCCTCCGTGCCAGGACAGTCCTCGTGATCATCGATCCAACTGCCGGCGTAGATGCCAGGGACCCGAATGCCAATCGTGCCGCCCGCGCAGATGTGGAGAAAGCCTTGGATCAGTGGGGACGTTTTACGCTTGTGCAGGAAGGATTGACTGCAGACCTGGTCATAACGATACGCAAGGGCAACGGTAAATTTGTACAACCCACGATCGGTGGTACTCCGATCAATGGAACTCCTCCAGTGAGCGGGGGCACGACCAGCACCCCGACCCAAATGACGACTCGTGGGGCTGTTCGTCTGGGCCCGGGAAGCCCTAACGATCCGTCGAGCGCCGGAAGCGGGCCTTCCACTCCCGGGCCGCAAATCGAGGCTGGCTCTCCGCAGGATATGTTCGTCGTTTATCGCGGAAGCACAGATCCAAACTGGTCCCCACTCGATGCTCCGTCTGTGTGGCGGTATTCAGGCAAAGACGCGTTCGCATCGCCTTCGGTTCCAGCGGTCGAGGCCTTCCGCAAGCTGATCGCTGAGTCGGAGAAGCAACTGGCATCTCATCCGTAGCCAGCGATCCCTTGATTCTGCTGCGCATCCTAAAAGGAAAATGGTCGCTTGCGACGTGAAGCGATTGTAGGCTTTAGTTTTGGTGCGTGGACCGCAGGGGTCTTGGGCTTTAATCACTGGATCGGGTGTCGATGATTTCGAACACAGAAGAAGGTGCCCAATGCAAGGAAGATGGATAGCCATCGCAATCTCGCTTTGGGTGTTCATCACGCCAGTGTTTCTCAGCGCCAAACCGAACCCCGATGCACAACAGATTTTCGAACTGACTAACCAAGCTCGACTGGACCATGGCCTCCTGCCGCTCAAATGGAGCGACAGCCTGGCAGCTGCGGCGGACGTGCACGCCCGACGCGTCGCGCAAGAACCGGATTTGTCTCATCGATATGTCGGCGAATCCGACCTCGCCGAACGCGCAGCCCAGGCAGGTGTGCATTTTCAGGCGGCCGCAGAAAACATGGCCGTGGGCGATAGCGCCATTAAGATTCAAAAAGGATGGATGCGCTCCGTACACCATCGCGCAAACATCCTCGACCCGCAGATGGACACCATAGGCATTGCTATCATCGAAGGCATAGGCAATCTTTACGTTGTCGCAGACTTCGCAAGGTTATCTGAGCAGCCGTCATCTGACCGAATCAGGCAGAAAGTAGGCGATCTACTCAACGCCCAGGGAATCGATACGTCTGGCCCACGCGAAGACGCTCTCCTCGCCTGCCGGATGGAGCACGGCTTGCCCGAAAGGGTCACCGCCAGATCAGTCATCCGCTTCGAAACGGGCGATCTCATGCGTCTCCCGGACCAAGTGCTCCGGCAACTGAAGTCCGACCAATTCACTAAGGCGGCATTTGCCCTGTGTCCGCCTTCTCTGCCGGGGAGCGCCTTCACGACCTACCAGTTTGTGGTTGTTCTGTATTGATCTCAAAGCCAGGGCGATGTTCCGTCCCTTCGGAACTCGACGCGTGCGATTCAAGTTCAATCAATGGTGGTTCTAGTTTTGGTTGTGTGCGGCCTTAACTGCTTCGGAAAACTTCGGGATCGGGCAGGACAGGCTGGGGCTGAAAGAGTCTGCGTGAGAACTCGGTTCTCACGCGGACTCTAAAGCCCAATCTCTTTCAGTTCGTGTGCGGCGCCTAAGTCGTGCCCTGATACAAAAACAAAACCCATCGTCGCAAGACCGTATCATTCCTTTCAAATCGTTGACATCCACGAATGTTCAGAAACCATACTCGCAGCAGACGAACTGGACACTAGTGGGGATAGGTAAACTCTCCCATATCTCTTCGCCCTTGTAAAGAAATCGTCATTCTCCTCTTGACGGTCGAGTAGTCGGCGTTTACCCTCTCGATTATCAAGAGGAGTGAGCGTGGGGAAAGATCTGTTCTCTGCGATTGCCCGGAACATGGAAGCTTGAAAGAACTCACGTGAGGAATGCGAGATGCGCCTGCTTTCTAATCTGATTCATGGGCTTCGATCGCTCTTTCGGAATGGAGCAATCGAAAGCGAGATGGATGAAGAGCTAAGAGGCTTCGTAGACGCATCCACTGCGGACAAGCTGCGCCGCGGGATGACGCCCGATCAGGCCATTCGTGCCGCGCGCGTCGAGGTGGGCAGCGCGAATGCGGTCAAGCACCACATTCGCTCCGCTGCCTGGGAAGCGAAGGTCGAAGATTTCTGGCGCGATTTCTGGTGCGGAGTCCGTATGCTGCTGCGTAGCCCAGGCTTCACCGCCGTCGCGGTCCTGACGCTTGCGATGGGCATCGGCGCGAATACAGCGATCTTCCAGTTGCTCGATGCTGTCCGCCTGCGAAATTTACCCGTAATCAATCCCAACGAACTCACAGTCGTGCACCTTGCTGACCTGCCCGGCTGGAGAGGCCACCAGGAAACGAACTATCCAGCACTGAACAATCCTCTTTGGGAATATCTGCGCGACCATCAGCACGTCTTTTCACAAGTGCTTGCATGGAGCCCCACTAACCTCGGTATCACGGTGGGAGACCACGAGCGGTTGGTGCAAGGTTTGTGGGTGAGTGGAGACTTCTTCAATGCCCTCGGGGTTCGGCCGGCACTTGGCAGATTGTTCACTGCCTCCGATGACCGGCCAGGGTGTGGCGCCTCAGGCGTGGTCGTGAGTTACAAATTCTGGCAGGGCCAACTCGGGGGTAACCCTCAGGCTATCGGCAGCACGCTCACCGTAGGCCGGCATGTGGTTCCGGTTCTCGGAGTAACACCTAACGGTTTTACGGGTCCGGAGGTCGGCCACTCCTTTGACGTCGCCGCCCCTATCTGCTCCCAGTCTGCATATTGGACAGAAGGAAACTGGCTTGACTCAAGCACCGACTGGTGGCTCACCGTGATGGGCCGCCTGAAACCCGGCGCCTCTTTATCAATGGCGAATGCCGGCCTTGAATCTCTGTCGCCCGCCGCCTTTGAAGCAAGCCTTCGGAAAGACTATCCCGCTGAGAATCTTAGGGACTACCTTCGCTTCAGGCTAGTAGCAGATCCGGCGCCGGGCGGCGTCTCCTGGCTGCGTGATAAGTATGAGACCTCCCTCTGGATGCTGCAGGGTCTTGCCGGCTTTGTGCTTTTGATCGCCTGCGCGAACCTTGCCAACCTGATGCTCGCGCGTGGCAGCACACGCGTGCGCGAGTTTGCCGTGCGCCTGTCGCTGGGGGCAACCCAAGGCCGCTTGATCCGGCAGCTTCTCTGGGAAAGTTTCCCGCTGCTTCTACTGGGAGCGGTATTCGGTCTGATGCTTGCAGGGGCCCTTGGCAAGTTCCTCCTCGCGTTGCTGAGCACGCAGGGCGATTCGCTCTTTGTGGACCTGCATCCCGACTGGCGCGTGTTGGGCTTTACAGCAGCCCTGGCCACGATGACGGCTTTGTTTTTTGGATTGATCCCCGCATTCCGGGCGACCAGCCTGGCGCCGAGCGAAGCGATGAAGACCGGTTCGCCCAGAGCGGGCGGTATGCAGGCGAGCAATCGACTCCGCCGGGGTCTTGTGGTCACTCAAGTTGCCCTGTCGCTGGTTCTGCTGACGGGCGCGGTGCTTTTTGCGCGAACGCTTGCAAACCTGCTCACTGTTGACGCGGGTTTTCGCGAGGACAACATCCTGATTGCGACGTTCGACATGTCCCCGCTCAACGTGCCGGTTGCACGCCGACTGGCGATGAAGAAGGAGATTGTTGATCGGCTTAAAGACGTCCCAGGCGTGGAGAGCGCAGCGGAGGTTGGCATTGTTCCTCTGAGCGGTGCAAGCATGAGCAACCGCGTCTGGACCGAAGGCGAAGATCGGCAATCTGGATTCGACCCCAATTTCAACTGGACCGGCGACGGCTATTTCAAAACGCTCGGCACACCGCTCCTGGCCGGACGGGACTTCGACCAGCAGGACACCCCTAGCTCCCCTAAAGTCGCAGTCGTCAACCAGGAGTTCGCGCGGCGACTAGGAAAGGGCTCTAGTCCAGTCGGACTGCGTATTCGCCGTCAGGCCACGCCGCAAGAGCCTGAAACGGTATTCGCGATCGTGGGTGTGGTGAAGAACTCCAAGTACGAGAACGTGCGCGAGGAAACGCCGCCCATGGTGTACTTTCCCTTCACGCAGCGCATTCAATACCTGAACGATCTCGAAGTGCGCGTGGCGGGCGATCCGGCGCCGATGATTCCGCGCGTTCGCCAGGCGCTGGCCGAACTGGAGCGCAACCTTCCCATCAGGGACGTAACCACGATGGCCGAAGTCGTGGACCGGTCGCTCGCGCGCGAGCTGTTGACTGCCCGGCTTTCCGGCTTTTTCGGATTGCTTGCGCTGGCGCTCGCCTGCGTTGGACTCTACGGAACCATGTCGTACGCGGTGGCCCGCCGGACCAACGAAATCGGCATACGCATGGCGCTGGGGGCGCCGCGCACCGCGGTGCTGTGGCATGTATTACGCGAGTCGTTGCTGCTGGTGGCGATCGGCGCCGGCTGCGGCCTTCCCATCGCCCTCGGCGCGCAGCGTTTGATCGCCGCGCTGCTGTTCGGCTTGAAACCAGCCGATCCGGTCACGTTCCTCTCAGCCACCGCGGTGTTGGCGCTGGTGGCGCTGTTCGCGGCCTATCTGCCTGCCCGGCGGGCTTCGCGGGTCGATCCGATGGTCGCGCTGCGATACGAATGAGATTGCTTAATCCGCGCATCCGATTTCGCTAGACCTTCGCCCGCACGCCCCGCGCAAATCGTAGTATTCGTAACTATTGGCTACCCGATTGCATCAAGATAGAGACGGGAAGTATCTGTTTACTGCGCTTAGACTAGACCAGGAACTTTTTTCATGAAATGGATTCGCTGTCCCCGGAGGCCGAGGTTGCCGGCCTTTTCTTTGCTCCTACTGGCGCTGCTCCCAGCCGCTATGTACGCCCAGACCTCGAACCCGCAGCCCGCGAGGTCGCCCTCGGCGCGCACCGTGCGCTGCAAGTCCTCCGCGACGCCGTCCTCCCCGTG
>Ga0209006_10006182_pt1 | contig 10851 bp, 7 predicted proteins | sample JacPin_JW_Ref_O2_FD_188567 | JGI IMG/M metagenome (GOLD analysis project Ga0209006, IMG submission 188567) | Forest soil microbial communities from Algoma, Ontario, Canada - Jack Pine, Ontario site 1_JW_Ref_O2 (SPAdes) (version 2) | ecosystem: Environmental > Terrestrial > Soil > Boreal... | reverse complement strand
GTGCAGATGAGTGGCATCAAAAATTGCATTACAAGTCACCGCATTGGTCCCGACATTGCATGGCTCGCCAATACCTTTGACGCCAGCGGGGTTGATATGGTCAACGCTGACCGACGAGGTCACACAGCAGATACAGAGACTCGGCGATGAGACGCCGCGTTGTCTCTTCTTGGGCACGAAGCGGACGCAACCTTCATGTTGGTGAATCTCCCTTGTTGGGGCAAAGCGGACATCGCTGTTCTTTGAACGGCGATCCTCGTGTCCGCTGCCGTGAAAGCGGACGGGCGGATGATTAGCCCCAAGGGCCGGCTTTTGACCCGCCACCCACAAATGGTTGAGCTTTCATTGCCGCAGCCAGCAATGGTTGGCTCGTGGTCAACCCAGCACGCAGGTGGTCCCAATTCTTCAAAAAGAATTTTAATGTATCCAATCTAGGTATTTTCTTGTGGAAATGGCGCCGATATTCGTCCATATGGATGAAATTGGATACAAAAATTGACGAATAAATCCAAAAGCGTTAACTTCGAGATTGCGAGAACGCAAAAAGGGAGGAAGGACATGCCCCTGATCGGGCAAGAAATGCGTTGGCGCAGGCCAAGCCAGACCACGGCTGTTCTGGCGATGTGCATCGTCCTGATTGTCGCCTTCAGCGTCTCGCTGAATGGTTTCCTCAGCTTCGGCAATTTGTTTGCGCTCGCACGCAACATTTCGATCCTCGGCATTGTCTCGCTGGGCATGGCGGTTGTGGTGATCGGGCGTGGGCTCGATCTGTCGCAGGTTGCATCTTTCGCGTCGGCGACCGCGATCGCAATTATCATCATGAACGCCGGTTATCCGACAAGCGTGGCGCTGTTGATCGGCCTTGCGCTGGCGATCGTGATCGGCGTTCTCAATGGATTTCTAATCTCGGTGGTCGAAATGCCACCCCTGCTCACAACGCTCGCCTCAAGCCTCGCCGTGCTCGGCATCACGCGATCAACCGCTGTCCAGCACTATGTCGTCTATCTCGGCAAGGGCCATGACGACTTCATGAAACTGGGCGGCAATATCTGGAATGGTGTGCCGGTGCCAATCCTGATCTTCGGCGCGACGGCCATTCTCCTGCACCTGTTTCTTTCGCGGACGGTACTCGGGCGCTCGATCTACGCGCATGGCGACAATCCCGACGCCGCGCGACTGACGGGCATCGCGACCCGTCCTCTGACGATGCTCGAATACGCGCTGTCGGCTGCCATCGGATACGTCGGCGGCGTCGTGATGATCGCGGAGACGGCGCTGATGCATCTCCAGGTCGCCGAATCCACGCTGATCTTCGACGTCATCATGGTGGTTGTGCTCGGCGGCGTCAGCCTTGTCGGCGGGCGCGGCAACGTGATGAGCGTAGTGGTCGGCACGCTGCTGATCGGCGTGCTGCTGAACGGCATGACCATCATGGACATGGATGTCCAGACCCAAAATATCATCAAGGGAATCGTGCTGCTGGTGGCGATCGTGCTCGATTCCTATCTGCATCCGCGCGACGAGGAGACGTCGAAACAGGGGGACTAAAGCATGATCCGGAAAAGTGGATACCGGTTTTTCCGAAAAGATCATGCTCAAACAAAAAAGATAGAGCGCGATGCCGATTCAACCAAACGCATCGCGCTCTAGCGTCGCCAGCAAGACTTTCAAATCAACAAGGGCCGGAAACGGCCACAACATGGAGGAAGCGATGAACAAAGCGTCAAAATTGAAGAAGCGTCTGTGGTGGGGGGTCGCCGCCTCGATCGCCGCTCTGACTGTGATCGCGGCGACGCCTTCGAAGGCTGTCGAAGCGCGAGAGGAACTGCGCACCCAGTTCGATAAGGCCCTGAAGGGCAAGACAGTGGCCTGGGCGCCAGTGTGGCTCGGCGTCCTTGAGTCCGAATGGACGCGGGTGATGAAGGCGCATTTCGACGATTACGGCATGAAGTTCGAGGTGCGCGACGCAAACTTCAAGTCCGACGTTCAGTTGCAGGCAGTAAGCGCATTGATCAATGAACATCCGGACGTGCTCGTGGTCCAGAACCCGAATGTCACCTTGCTTGCGAAGGAACTGAAGCGGGCGATGGAGGCCGGCATCTACGTCGTTCAGGTCAACATGGCCTCAAATACCCTTACCGACGCTTATGTCGGCGTTGACGCCAAGGATATGGGTCGTCGGCTCGCGAAAAGCATGATCGGAGATTGCGGCGGCGGCAAGGGATCAGGCGAGATCTCGATCCTCGAAGGTGAAGCGACCGCCGCATATTCGCTCGACATGAAGAATGGCGCGATGGAAGTCTTCAAGGCTGATCCGTCAATCAAGGTGGTCTCGTCACAGCCGACGAGCTGGGACGCCAACAAGGCCGGTGAAATCACCACGACGGTACTGCAACAGCATCCCAATCTCTGCGGCATTCTCAGCGTCTGGGGTCCGCAGGCCGCCGGAGCCGTGCAGGTGATCAAGGCTGCCGGCAAGTCCGATACCACGAAGATCTATGTCGCCAGCGATGGACAGCCGGCCGATTGCGACCTGCTCGAGCAGGGCGGCTTCTATCGCAACCTCTCCTACCGCGCCGACACCCAGGGTGAAGCGATCGCCGACGCGGTCATCGGTCTGCTGCAGAGCGGCGACAAGCCGGGAACCAAGCGTATCGCGTACTACACCGCCCCGGCCTGGGTAAACAGCAAGGATGATCGTGCCTACTGTTTCACCGTTCCGAAGGATGCCAAGTAACCCCAATGCGGGCGGCGTTCGCGTTTCGATGCGGACGCCGCCTCTTAACTGAACGACAGGTCAAGCCGTCGGTTGCGGCTAGGTTCGCGCGCGCAAAGGTGCGGCCTTGGATCGGTATGGAATCGGGCACGTCTGATGAAAAGCTTGCAACGCTTTTGGCACCGCAATTCACCGCAGTTGTTTCTGGGCGAATTGCTCGAGAAGCGTTGGATGGAGCCGATCATTCCGTTCGCGCTGACGATCGCGGTCTTTCTCGCTTTCGCTTTCACGATTCCAAAGTACACATCGCTGGTCAATCTTCAGCAACTAATGCTCAATTTTGCCGAACAAGGCATGGTGGCGATCGCGATGGCGTTCTCGGTTCTCTCCGGCGGCATTGATCTGTCGGTCGGCTCCGTGTTCGCGATGTCGAATTTTCTGGCGCTCTATGTCTTCTTGATCCTGGGCCTGCCGCTGCCGGTAATGATTGTGGTGGTACTTTTGTTTGGCGCCCTGATGGGCGCCATCAATGGCGGCATGATCGCCTATGGCAAGACCCGCCCTTTCCTGACCACGCTCGTCGTTCTCATCATCGTGCGCGCCGCCTACAACAAGGTGACCGCGGCCTTCACGGAGGAACTCGCCAGCATCAACAGCGACAATTCGGTTTGGGACTTCATGGGGGGAGGCACGGTTCTCGGCGTTCCGACCAACATGGCGGTCTTGATCGTCGTCGCGATCGCCACCCATTTCTTCCTGACCCGCGCACGCCCTGGCGTGCACATCATGGCGGTAGGCTCGAGCCGGAAGGCCGCGCGGCACGCCGGCGTTAACGTCAAATGGGCGCTGTTCTCCGCCTATGTTATTTCGGGTACCTTAACGGCGCTGGCCGGCATCTTCTACGCAGCGAGGCAGAACAGCTCGGGCACCGACACCGGCGGGGCCTGGGAAATCAACGCGCTCGCCGCGGTCGTTCTCGGCGGTATAAGTCTCGCCGGAGGGCGGGGGACGATCGCCCGCGCGATGATGGGCGCGGCGATCATTTTCATGCTGATCAGCGGTCTGGTGCAGACCGGCGTTTCCGGAAATCTCACAACCGCGATCATCGGCATCATTCTTCTCGTGGCCGTCGGCTTTAACGTCAAATGGGTCAAGAACAAGAGCAAGGTGCTGCAGAAGGTCTACGTTGTGCCGAGTTGGGTCGATTTCCAGCCGCCGCCGTCGATCGCGCGCGACAGCGGCACGGTGTTCGCCGAAAACGATCGTCTGCGCGGCGCCGAGGCCATCGCGCTCAATCAGATCGAGGGGCCGGAGGACGTCATTCTCGATCGCCAGGACAACCTCTACACCGTCAACCGCAACGGCTCGATCATCCGCTTCCGGGCGCCTGACTATACGGTGCGCGAAGAATTCGCCCGCATCGGCGGCCGGCCACTCGGCCTCGCTTTCGACCGCGAGCAAAACCTGCTTGTCTGTATCGCGGGCATGGGGGTCTACGGCGTCAAGCCGGATCGCACCATCTTCAAGGTGACGGATCGCACCGATCGGACGCGTACCCGTCTCAAGGACGATTCCCGTCTCTATCTGGCCGACGACCTTGACGTAGCGCCCGACGGCAAGATCTATTTCAGCGAAGCCACCACACGCTACGAGTTAACCGATTGGGCGCTCGACGGCTTCGAAGGCCGCGGCAATGGACGCCTGATCTGCCACGATCCGGCGACCGGCGTGACACGGACAATTCTGAAGAATCTCACGTTTCCGAACGGAGTCTGCATTTCCCACGACGGCCAGTCGGTGTTGTGGGCGAGTACCTGGCTTTGCCGGATCTATCGCTACTGGATCGCAACCGAGAAGGCCGGCACCTGCGAGGTGCTGATCGACAACCTGCCGGGCTATTGCGACAACATCAATCGTTCGTCGGACGGCAAGTACTGGCTTGCTTTCGTTGGCCTTCGCTCTCCCGTCTATGACCTCGCGATGGCCAATCCCGGCTTTCGCATCCGGATGGTCAAGCAGATCCCGCCGGACGAATGGTTATGCCCAGGTATCAATTATGGCTGCGTGATCAAATTCGACGACACCGGCACCGTCACCGAGTCGCTGTGGGATCCCGGCGGCAAGTCCCATCCGACCATCACGTCTGTGCGCGAGCACAAGGGCTATCTTTATATCGGCGGGCTCGAGAACAACCGCATCGGACGGATCAGGCTCCCGAACGCCGACCCGACGTGGGAAGCGCATAAATCGTACTGGGGAGCGCTCTAGCATGTCCCTCGTTGGCGATATCATCGACCGCGTACTGTTTCCCGATCGTGAGCTACACGCGATCCCGGTGCTCGACGGCGCGTTTTCGCCCAACCAGCGCCTGAACCTTGCGCGGCAACTCGGTGAGGAAATCGAACGTCCCGATGACCTCGCGCTCGGTCCGGACGGAGCGTTGTACGTCTCAAGCGGCGCCGTGATCCTTCGCTGTACCGGCGACGACTTCGCCCAGCGCGCGGTTTTCGCAAGCCTCGCATCGCCGGTCGGCGGTCTGGCCTGGACCGCCGACGGTCGCCTTCTTGCGTGCGTCTCGAAGCAGGGACTCGTCGCACTTTCTTCCGCTGGAGCGGTGGTGGGAAAGCTCGAAAGCGCCGGTGGAGAGCCGATCGCCTGTCCGACCGCAGTGACCGTTGCAGCGGACGGCACCATCTACGCGACAGACGGATCGCGCGCCAATCCGCCTGAACTCTGGTTGACGGACCTCATGCAAAACCGCGCCGCCTCGGGCCGGTTGATATCCTGCGGCCCCGACCTGCGCGATGTGCAGGTGCGTGCGGACAAACTGGCCTGGCCCTCTGGTGTCGTCGTCTCGCACGACGGCGAAGAGGTCTGGGTAGGTGAATCCTGGGCGCACCGATTGACAGCGTTCTCACGCGTCGGCAATCGCCAGCGTGTTATGGTCAGGAATTACGCGGGCTATCCAGGCCGTATCGTTCGCGGCGCTTCCGGCGACTACTGGATGTCGTTTTTCGGCGTTCGCACCCAGCTCACCGAATTCGTGCTGCGTGAGCGCGAATTCTGCGATGCGATGATGACGACGGTGCCGCCGGAATTGTGGATCGGTCCGACGCTGGACGGCCGCTTCAACTATCGCGAGCCGACCCAGATCGGCCGCATCAAGAAGCTCGGCATCCAGAAGCCCTGGGCGCCGGCACGCTCCTATGGCCTTGTCGCGCGCCTGAACGGCGACGGCGAAGCGATCGAGAGCTTGCATAGCCGGGTCGATGGGCGCAACCACGGTGTAACCGCGGTGAGTCTCGTTGGGGCGCGGGTGCTTGCGGCGTCGAAGGGAAGCAACTGTCTGGTCGTATTGCCGGCGTCCGCAAGCGGCGCGAAAGAGGTCTGATCATGATGCAACCGCAAAACGACGGCAAAGCACCCCTGCTCCAGATCGTGAAGGGCAGCAAGATCTACGGTGGACTGCACGCGATCGACGGTGTGGATTTCGAACTGCGCGCCGGCGAGATTCACGCCTTGCTTGGCGAAAACGGCGCCGGCAAATCGACGCTCTGCAAGGCGATCGCCGGCGCGATAACGCTGACGTCGGGTGACTATCTGATCAACGGCAGCAGGGTCGAATTCAAGTCGCCTCAGGAGGCACTGGAGGGCGGCGTCGCGATGGTCTATCAGGAGTCGAGCCTCGTGCCCTCCATGACCGTCGCGCAGAACCTCGAACTCGGGATGGAGAAGTTCTTCACCGTCTACAGCAAGATCAATATCGCCGCGACCCAGTCGCTGCAGTCGATGAATTTCAATGTCGATCCGCTGGCGTTGGTGGAAAACCTAGGCACCGCCAAACGACAAATGGTCGAGATTGTGCGAGCGGTGCGGCACCAAGCCCGGATTTTTATCTTCGACGAACCGACGGCATCGCTAACGCCGGAGGAAATGCAGCATCTGTTCCATCTCCTCAAAACACTGAAGGAGCGCGGCGCCGGCATCATTTTCATTTCCCATGCTCTGGAAGAGGCGATGGACATCGGCGATCGCATCACGGTGTTGCGGGACGGCAAGCTCGTGAGCACGTCGCCGGCCAAGGGCATGACGCGCGATGCGCTGGTGCGCATGATGATCGGTCGCGACATTTCCGCAAGCCACTACGCGACCCATGGAGCCGATCCGGACGCGCCGAAACCGCGGTCGAAGCGCGGCGAAAAGGCGCTTTCGGTCGAAAACATCACCATGGGTGGCGTGGTCAAGAACATGTCTTTTTCCGCGTTCTATGGCGAGGTCGTCGGTATCTTCGGGCTGGTCGGGGCTGGACGGACCGAGATCGCGCAAATCATCTGCGGCGCGCGCAAGCGCAACTTCCTGCGCGGCGGCATGATTTATTTACAGAACGAGCCGGTGCGCTACCGCGTGCCGCGCCAGGCTATCCGCGACGGCATCGCCTATATCACCGAAGACCGCAAGGTCGACGGTTTCTTCGAGACCATGACGGTCGATCAGAACATTTATCTCGGATTCCTGTCGTCCCCGCGGGTCCGGCGGTTCTTCTATTCGGCGCGCGAGATGAAGCGCGTCGCCGATCAATGGATCAAGTCGCTGTCGATCTCCGCGCTCAGGCGAAGCCTCAAGATCGTCGAATACTCGGGCGGCAACCAGCAGAAGGTCGTGGTTGCGAAGTCGCTGGCGCAGGAGCCGTCGATCGTCATTTTCGACGAGCCGACCCGCGGCGTCGACGTCAGCGCGATCCCGCAGATTCACGCTGCGATTCGCGAATTGGCCGCGGACAACAAGGCGGTCGTGGTGATTTCGTCCTATCTGCCGGAAATTCTCGCCATTTCAGATCGCGTGCTGGTGGCGCGAGGCGGACGAATTGTGGAGGAAATGTCGGCTGCGGATGCGACCGAGGACAAGATCATGTACGCAGCTATTCACTAAGTTGTCGTGTGAAGAGAATGATTCCCGCAACGAGTAGGGTCGCCCGCCGGGCGACTGCGGCGCCGTAACGATGGAGCCAACGAGGTGTCGGTAGATATCCAGATGACGACGGAAGAGGATGGTCGCCTGCTCAGCGCGCGCATCGCGGACGAGATCCGCATCGCGGTGCTCCGCGGTGAAATGCGGCCCGGCATGCGGATACGCCAGGAATTGCTGGCGGCCAAATTTGGCGCGAGTCGGATTCCCGTGCGCGAGGCGCTGAAGCAGTTGGAGAACGAGGGGCTCGTCGTGCTCGCCCCCAATCGGGGTGCCTGGATCGCGGACGTCAATTCGGAAGAATCGATCGAGGTTTACAAGATCCGCGAAGTTGTGGAGCCGCTGGCGATCGTCGAAAGTGTCCCATACCTGACCGACGCGGACATTGTGGCGCTCGACGCCATGATCGACAAGCTGGAGCGCGTGAGCACCCTGGAAGAGTATCTTCAACTCGACCGCGAGTTCCACCTGCGCACTTATTCGCGAGCCCGTATGCCGCAGCTTCGGGCGATGGTGGAGCGCTTCTGGAACAGCACTCAGCATTTCCGGCGACAGTTCGTAAAGGAAACGTTCGCCAAGAACGGGCTGCCGTTCTCCGATCCGCAGCACCTGTTGCTGATGGACATGATCAGGACGAGAGACGCCGAGGGCGCGGGCAGCATGGTGCATCTGCATATCCGCAGAACCAGGCTTCTGATCCAGGCGATGGATCCAGGCGTAAGCTCTCATGCGCGTGTCATCGGAAAGCGGCCGTGAAACCGGCGTCCCCATCCGGCGTCGCCGAGATCGCGCGAACCTACGAGGAGGCCGCGCGAAATCGGCCATGGACCAGGCTTCATGGGGCCACCCAGCCGCCGGCAGATACCGGGAACGCGACGGCGCTCGATCTTTTTCGCGCCGCGCACCGCGATGCGCCGGCACTCTACTACTTTGATGCGGTGTTGAACTACGCGGACGTCGATGACCTGAGCAATCGGCTTGCCGGCTGGCTTGTCGCGCACGGCGTCGGCAGGGGAGATCGCGTTGCGATCATTCTCCAGAATACGCCCTCATTCGTCATCGCGGCCGTCGCCGCCTGGAAACTTGGCGCCATCGTCGTCGGTCTCAATCCGATGTACCGCAGGGCGGAACTCGATAAACTGTTTGTCGATTGTGCGCCGCGGGCAATTATCTGCCACGACGATCAATGGTCAACCGTCGTGGAGGCGGTCGGCGGGCTGGTGCAGGCCAATCTCGTGTTGTGGACGAGCGGGCGTGAATTCCAGAGTCGCAATGACAAGCGGCTGCTCCCGCCTGAATCCGACCCGGCCCCGGGACAGGCGCTTGCGCGCATCTTTGCGGCGGTGGCAACCCCGTTTTCGTTGGTTGAACCCGCTCCCGACGACGTCGGACTGCTGCTCTATACGTCGGGCACCACGGGAGTACCGAAGGGAGCGATGCTGACCCACCGCAACCTCGTTTATAACGCGCGACTGTGCGTGGCGCATTTCGAGCTCGGGTCGAAGTCGCGCATCTTCGGCGTGGCGCCGCTGTTTCATGTGACGGGATTTGAGCTGCAGATGCTCGGCGCCTTCGCGGCCGGCGCGGCACAGGTGCTCACCTATCGCTTTCAGCCCGCAGTCGTGCTCGACGCATTTCTCGAACACCGGCCGACTTTCATCGTCGGAGCGATCACTGTTTTCATTGCTCTGATGAATCAGCAAGACGCGACCCGCGCGCATTTCGCGAGCTTCGACCGACTGTACTCCGGTGGTGCGCCGATCGCGCCCGCGGTGGTCGAAGCTTTCGCCCAGCGTTTCGGTCGATCGATCCGAAGCTCCTACGGCATGACGGAACTGACGGCGCCGAGCCATCTGGCCCCCGCGGAAGGGGCGATTCCGGTCGATCCCCGGTCCGGTGCGCTTTCGGTCGGCATTCCGACGCCGGGTACCGACGTGATCGTCGTCGACGATGACCGGCGCCCCCTCGGACCCGGCGAGCATGGCGAGGTCGTCGTACGTGGTCCTGGCGTGATGGCGGGCTATTGGCGCAAGCCCTCCGAGACGGAAGAAGTTCTGACCCGTGGGTGGATGCACACGGGGGACATCGGCTTCTTCGATGAGGCGGGCTGGTTTTATCTCGTCGACCGCAAGAAGGACATGATCTCCGCTTCCGGCTTCAAGGTGTGGCCGCGGGAAGTGGAAGATGTGCTCTATGCGTTCCCCGGCGTGCGCGAAGCTGCCGTCACCGGCGCACCGGATGCCTATCGGGGCGAGACGGTCATCGCCTTCGTCTCGGCGGAGGCCGGCGCGGTCCTGGACGTCACCGCGCTTGTGCAGTTCTGCCGCGAACGGCTCGCTGCCTACAAATGCCCGGTACGGATCGACGTATTGCCCGAACTGCCCAAGACGGCAACAGGCAAGATCACTCGTAACACCCTGAAGCAGGGCCTTCGGCCGTAGCGCGATAGAGGAGATACCCATGGATATCAGCCAAAGCGCCCAAAGCGCTGAACTTGCCGTGCGCATCCGCGCGTTCATGGCCGAACATATCTATCCGAATGAGCGTCGATATTATCAGGAAGCAGAGCGCCTTGGCCCCTGGGCCGTGCATCCGGTCGTCGAGGAATTAAAGCCGCTCGCGCGGGCCGCGGGGCTGTGGAACCTGTTTCTGCCGCCGCATGATTCGGACGGATTGACCAATCTCGAATACGCGCCTTTGTGCGAGATCATGGGCCGTTCGCATCTGGCGCCGGAAGTGTTCAACTGCAGCGCACCGGACACCGGAAACATGGAAACCATTCTGCGCTACGGTACCGAAGCGCAGAAGGAACAGTGGTTGAAGCCGCTCCTTGCCGGCGACATCCGTTCGTCCTTTGCGATGACCGAACCGGATGTTGCTTCATCAGATGCCACGAACATCGCGAGTTTGATCGTTCGCTCCGGTAATGACTATGTCATCAACGGACGCAAATGGTACACGACCGGCGCGACCGACCCGCGCTGCAAAATTATCATCTTCATGGGGCAGACAGATCCCGATAATCCGGACCGGCATCGACGGCAGTCGATGGTACTGGTGCCGAAGGATACCCCCGGCGTGCGCGTCGTTCGCTCGCTGCCCGTGCTCGGCTTCTATGGCGTGCCTGACCGGGCCTCCGAAGTGACGTTTACCGACGTGCGCGTTCCGGC
>Ga0209006_10006181_pt1 | contig 10853 bp, 5 predicted proteins | sample JacPin_JW_Ref_O2_FD_188567 | JGI IMG/M metagenome (GOLD analysis project Ga0209006, IMG submission 188567) | Forest soil microbial communities from Algoma, Ontario, Canada - Jack Pine, Ontario site 1_JW_Ref_O2 (SPAdes) (version 2) | ecosystem: Environmental > Terrestrial > Soil > Boreal... | reverse complement strand
CGGTTGCTCTGCACGCCTTCGAGGCGAATTTTTATCCAATGGTTGCCGCGGGGCGCATCATTGCGCAAGAGCGAAGGCGGCTCGTTGCGGTTCATGATGAGCACGTCGAGATCGCCGTCATTGTCGAAGTCGCCAAACGCGCAACCGCGGCTTCCATGATGCTCGAAGATCGCCGCGCCAACTTCCGCACCCATTTCCACAAACGTTCCATCGCCCTGATTGCGAAAAACAATGCGCGGGCTGCGGTGAGGATATTTCGCGGGGTTGAGATGTTCGAGCTCGGGGAAAACGGTGCCGGTCACCAGCAGGATGTCGGGATGGCCGTCGTTGTCCAGATCCACCATCCCAATGCCCCAGCTGATGAAGCGGCGTTCGGAAGCCAGGCCAGCCGGGGCAGTCACATCCTCAAACTCGCCCTTGCCATTGTTGTGGTAAAGGCCGGTTGCCTGATTTTGAAAATGAGTCTTGGCAATGTCGAGATGGCCATCGAGATCGTAGTCTCCAACACCCACGCCCATGCCGGCCAGCACATGGCCATCGCTGCTGAGCGCTACACCGCGGAGCAATGCTTCCTCGCGGAAAGTGCCATCATGGTTGTTCAACAATAGATACGACGGCGTGGAGTCGCAGGCCACGAAAATGTCTTGCCAGCCGTCCTCATCGGCGTCAAAAGCCACCGCGGTGAATCCGAACGATCCCCGCAGGGACGCGACGCCGGACTCCTTCGACACATCGGTGAAGGTTCCATCCCCGTTATTTCGATAAAGGAAGTGAAGAGGTGTGACCAGGCCATTCGGGCCGCAGTTGGTCGGCACACCATCGTAGTTGCAGTTCGGAACGTCCAGCGAAGGCCGCGGTGCCGTTGCCAGATCGATGTCTACATAATTCGAAACAAAAAGATCGAGCAACCCGTCGCGGTTGTAGTCCACAAACGTGCAGCCGGATCCAAAACGCGTGTCGGGATAAAGCAGTCCCGCCTTGGCGGTCGCGTCGGTAAAAGTACCGTCGCCATTATTGTGATAGAGACGATTCTGGCCGTAGTAAGTAAGAAAGATGTCTTCAAATCCGTCGTTGTTGTAATCGCCAATGCAAACTCCACAAGCCCAGCCTCCGGAATCCAGTAGGCCAGCTTTCGCGGTGACATCGGTGAAGGTGCCATCGCGATTGTTGCGGTACAGGTGGTTGCCGGAGCCTGGCGGAACGCCCTCCAGCGTGCGCCCACTAAGGATGAAGATGTCCATCCAGCCATCGTTGTCGTAATCAAAGAACGCGCAACCGGCTCCGTTAACCTCAACGATGTAGGTATTGTGCGCGTCGTTGCCATAGAACATCGTCTGCTTAAGGCCGGCACTGGCAGCGACATCGACGAAGCGCGAAAACGGACGCATGGTTTTAGCTGGCGGGACCACGGCCCGAAGCCCATGCGGGATAAATACAGGTGCGAGTGTTGTCCCGAGCATGCGCAGCATGCGGCGCCGTGTCCAATCTCCCGGCTTCACGATGCTCATGGTTGTGCGGGCCCTTTGCGGTGTGTCGATCCGCTCTCGTCGTCGATTGGCATCAGTGTGGCGTTTGCCCCGCCGCCGCATCCAGGTCCTTGCGCAGCTGCAGCGCCTCCGCATTTTGTGGATCGAGTTGAAGAGCACTGGCCAAGGCCTGCTGCGCTTCCGGGAACCGGGATTCCATTCCCAGCGTCGCGGCGAGACTGACCCAGGCTTGAGTGTAGCCAGGAGCGGCACGCAGCGCCCGGCGAAAGTGTTCCTCTGCTGCAGCGGAATCACCACTACGGGAGTCCAGATAGCCGATCTGGTTTTGCGCGAGCGCAAAGTCAGGATCGATTTGGATTGCCTGTTCCAACAACGTGCGCTCCGCTGCGGTATCCCCCGTGCGATCAAGCGCGAGGGCCAGTTTGAACGTAATCACAGGATTCTTTGGCTCGGCCGTAACGGCCTCTCGATAGAATGCAACCGCCTTTTGCGGATCGCCGGTGGCCAGTTCCTTGTCTCCCTGCGCAGCCTTGCTGACCGCCAGCGCGTGGTCGGCCCGCGCCTGCAATACCTGCTGATAAATCTTGAGCTGGGCTTCTGCCAGTTCGGTTTCACCCAGAGTGCGGAGAACGGATGCCAGCTTGAAGTGTACTTCCGGTTCCGTGGCCCCCAGCGCGATCGCCTTTTCCAGTTGCTCTCGAGCTCCGGGATAGTCTTTGAGTTCCGCCAGCACCACTCCCAGATTGTAGCGGGCGTTGTAGTAATTCGGATCGAGGGTAACGGCCTCCTCTAAATGTTTGCGGGCAGCGGGGAACTGGCCGGCCGAGCGTTCCATGATGCCGTTCAAATACAACACATCGAAATCATGCGGTGCAATGATCAGAAGCTTGCGGCCCAGCGGTTGCGCCGTTGCATAGTCGTCGTTCAACACCATGAGCCGAAAATACTGGCGCTGCGCATCCAGGTTGCCGGGATGCAAGCGCGCCGTCTTGGCCGCCAATCGAATCGCATCCTGGTAAAGAGTCTGCTTCACCAGAATCGTGCTCAACGCGTTGCTCAGGGGCAGCGAAGATGGATGCGAAACCAAAGCGCGTTTCAGCACATCGGCAGCTTTGTCGAGCATTCCAGCCTTGTCATAAACCTGCGCCAGGCGCAGCGTGAGATTTTCATCCGATGGAGCGGAGCGCAACAGGGCGATGGCAGCGCCAAAATCCCCTTCGGCGAGCAGCGACTTGCTTACCCAATCGATCGCTTCCATCGAGTGCGGATCGATCTTCAGAGCAGCTTCCCATTCGGCCTTGGCTTCTGCGCTTCGATGTAGTTGATTGAACGCAGCGCCTAGGAGCAAATGCGGTTTCAGCGCGTCGTTGAGTTTTATGGACTGCTGCAGCGCACTTACCGCTTCCTCCGTCTGTCCTGACGAATAGAGGCTCAGTCCGACCAGATAGTAAAGCTGAGCCGATCCCGGCTCAAACTTCAGAGCCGTGCGAAAGGCTTCGGTAGCGCAATCGTATTGATTGCGGTCGCCGAACCACATGCCAAGCTGTGTATACGTGGGGGCGTCCGGGTGGGCATGGATTTTAACTTCAAGCTGCTGCGGACCTTTGCAGGATTCTGTGGCGTATGCCGGTGCGCCGAGACCGGCGCCAAGGCAAACATTGATCAACAACGCGGTTTTCGCAAACATGGAATGCGTCGAATGCATGGATGTGCCAACGGTGAGCCTCGGCGAAACCGCAAATAACAGCTTCTAGTAAGTCGAGCATAATTGACCCACTGGGAGGCCTGCAAGCGAGTCGCAACTCTGCGGATCACCCACAATCTGATTATCATCCCGAGCAAGCGTTCTTTGCGCAGGGAGGGATCTGGGCGATTCGCGCAACGCGTCGCGCCCTTTGCGACGCAATGTTCACGCCTTTGGATCGCATCCTTATCGAGCTCTAATCCGGATAAGGATCCCCAGCCTTCACCACACGGATCTCGTGGTCGGTAAATCTCATATGTCCACCGGGGAGGGTCATTTTCGGCATGTGGCAGCTGACGCAGTCTTTCTTAGACACCGGACACGATTTCGCTCCTGCGGCACCCGATGCGGACGCAGGTCCCGGCGAAGAACCGTGGCAGGCCAGACATTTTCCATCGTAAGAAGAATCTTCACGTACTACATCCTGATGCGGATCGTGACAGGCCAAGCAGCTAATGCGCGGATCGGCTCCGTCGAAGCACTTGCTGTTCGCCAGCCGGTAAGGCTGGAAGCGTACGTTGATTATCCCCCGAGTGTGGCCTCTCATCACTGCTTCCCAGCTGCGATGACACTGACCGCAGAAGCTCGATATATCTTCGGTCGTCATTTTGCCGAGCTTCGGTGGAGCGGAATCGAACTGTCCCTGCAAGGAGTCGAGCAGATGAGTATTGCTGCCCACGTGACAATGCTCGCACCGTACGCCTGGCTGCATGGAATCGAGGTTCAGCTTGCCGTTCTGGGCCGCGTTGGTGGCATGACAGCCAAAGCAATCCTTCGGTTCACTATGCAGAAGCTCGCGCCCGAATGCTTCTTCCAGCGTGTGCGGGGTCAGCGCGGCGTCCCCGATCGTGATATCCAGACCCTGAATGTTCGGGTAGTAACTTACCAGGCCTTCATACCACTTTCCCTCCCGCTCGAAAACCCACGTCTGCGCGCCGTTGCCGAAGCTCCAGTGAATCGGCGACGAGATCGTACCTTTGCCGTCGGTTACGCTATAGGTGCTGTTGTCGCCCCGCGTCTCCACCGAGTAGGTGTAGTCGCCCTTGTGAAATGTCAGTTTCGGATTCGCCTTCAGTGCGGCATCTGGACCCGGAAGCAGCAGCAGCGCTCGGCCCATCGGCGTCTGCGGCTGGCTCGTAGCTTTCGCCCGGTGGCAACCCGCGCACGCCGAGCTCGCACTCTCCGGGCTGGTCTGCGCCTGCGCCGCGACGCATGTCATCGCAAGCAAGATCGTGATCGCAATCAATATCGGGATCAGCACGCCCGACAACCGAGACTTAAGGCCGCGCAACTGGAGCATCCTCTCCCCGCGTAATCTCGAGACACAGCAAGCGCTCGCGCCTGGCATCTTCCTTGCGTCCGGATTTCGAGTAGGCTTTCACCAGCGCGAGATGAGCTTCAAGGTTATTCGGCTCCAGCTGCAGTTCCTTCTCCAAATGTTCGATGCCGCCCTTCACGTCCCCGGTTTCCAGCAACGCCCGGCCAAGCACCAGTTGACCGCTGGGCAAAGCCGGGTCTTCCGCAACCGCCTTTTCGGCATAAGGCAGCGCCTCCGCGGCGTTGTTCTGGATCAGCTCACCCCACGCCAGCATGGCATGAGTCGGAGCGCTCGCAGGTGATTTCTCCAGCTCGCGTTTGAACTCGGCGATTCCCGCGTCGGCGTCCCTCGGAAACAGCAGATAGCCATAGAGATAGTGCGCGTTCGCTGCCGTCGGATAGCGCTGAAACACGTCCTGAAACTCTTGCCCGGCGGTCTTCTCATCTCCCGACAAAAAACGGAATGCGGCGCTGCCCACCGCCATGTACAGGTCCTGCTTGTCGGCTCGTAATTCCTTTGGCAACAGCGGCGTGCGCAAGCCCGCCAGTCCAATGGCGATCAGAAACTCCGGGTTGGGTACTTTGCCGCCGGCAAAAAATGCGAACTTCTGCAGAGCAATCTCGAAATTTCCGTTGCGCGTAAGTAGTAGCGCTTCGTGGTAACGCAGGATTTTTTCGTTGCGGGGCTGGTTTGCCGCTCCCAGCGACAACCCGCGTTCAATGTCGTTCAGCGACGCCGCGAAATCGCCGGTTTCAAACTCGCATAAGCCTCGCAGCGCGAATGCCGGCCCCGCATTCGGAGTGAGCGCAATGTAGCGCGTGAGCGCGTCGCGAGCTTCCGTATACGAATCAGTCCCATATTGCAGCAACCCCAGAAACCACCAGCCGTCGGGCCATTCCGGTTTGAGTGCAACCGCCTGCCGGTACAGTTCAATGGCCCGAGCCACATCGTTCTGTTCGCGCGCCGCATCCGCCTGCAAAACCAAATCATCAAATCCCGCCGGATTCGCCTGCGCGCCCGCGGACAGCACGAGAAGAAGGAGCAAAAGAAAAACGACAAGCCACATCGCCGCTTTCCCTGTGCATCCAGTCACGTTCGAAAAACCGCTTCCGCGTTTCAATTCTGCTTCCAAATGGCCATCGTACCATCCCCGGGACCACGTTCCGCGGAGTGATTGAATGGTAGAGATTTCAATTCGAGAGAGGCTCACGCAGCGACAGCCGCCTCGGCTGTCCCGGCAGAGTGAAGCCCGCCGGCTTCCTGCTCACCACTTCACCATGACGAAACCCTAATTCGGTTTCGCCGGAGCCGGCACCGGAGAAGCAGCCTGCGTCCGCGCTTCCGGCGCCAGCGGCAACGTCACTTCCATCGTCCCTACGCGGTCCGTGGAAACATCCTTCACCGCGATCCGAATCGAAGCCGCATTCAGCGGCACAGCAATCTGCTGCCGAGCGCGGTAGAAAGCCAATTCCCCCGAAGCGGCAGAACTGCCTTCGCCCACGTTCCATGGACTTTCAGAAATACTTTCGCGGGCATGTTCCACCTTGCCCACCAGCATCTGACCGTCCGCATCAAAGGCCTCAGCCGCGAGCTCCAGAACAAGCTGCCGTCTGTCACTCACCGCCGACTCCGCCTTGAGTTGCTGCGCAGGCAGCGCGTACTCCACGACGTAGGCCTGCACCGGAACCGCGGGCAATGATTTCGCCTTGGCTGGTCGATTCTTGCCGCCGCCACCGGAGGAAGCCTGCGCCAGGCTCGCCATCTGCTCGGCAGTTGCCTTCGCCGGCGCGCCCAGCGGATAAACATGCGCCTTGAAAACAATCTGATGCGCCATCGGCGCTCCATGCCGCAAGTTGACGAATAGGGAATTGACGGGCTTCGCGTCCTCAAGCCGCCCCGCGTCGGACACCCTGCCGTTCTTGCGTCGCGATGCCGAATCCGCATCGCTTCCCATCGGATTGCCGAAATACGAGTGCCGGTAAGCTAGCTGATAGCCCCGCTTTGCCAGTTCCACCCGAATCTGCCGGATCTGCCCATCGTACTTCTCATTGCTGGGAGCGTAGCTGAGCGTGTAGTAGTTCCCGCCCGCTTCCGTGGCCTCCGCCAGCGCTTCCGTCAGACTGTTGCTGCTATAAAAAGCGTGCCCTCCAGTCGTGATGGCCAATTCGTCCTCGGTCGCATAGCTCGCGTTTACGTGCGCAGTGTCGACCGACGTCATCAGCGCCCCGCGGTCCGTGGCAGTCACGCCGGGCGGATGAGGTATCACGACGCCGCGAACATCCACCGGATAAACCGCGACCTGGCTTCGTGCCATCGCGTTGATCGCTTCCTTCAGCTCGTCACCGTAACTTACCGCTCCAGTATTCGGGTCCGCTGTGGGAAGAATCGACGTAGCTAGCGATCCCGTCACCCAGATCAAATTTTTCCGCCCCGGCAATCCGTTCAGGTAATGAGCAATCTGGCTGAACGCCGAGACGATCACATTCACTTCCCCCACGCCGAAGTTATCGCCGTAAAGAAACATTCTTGGAACGTGAGCTCGCGGCGACTTCGGGTCCATCGCCGCAAACAACGCGTAAGGATCGTCCGTGAATCCCTGCACCAGCCGCAGCCCGTCGCTCAAAACAAAAATCGCGAAGCGCACCCCGGGCGGCTTGCCGCTGATGAACTTGAGCAACTGTTTTCGCGCCGCACCCTGGTCGTCCATCCCCATGTTCACCATGTCGTAGAGGATCACATAGAGCGGCCCCCGCTCCGGTGTCTCGGGAATGTTCACGAACGTATTTGTCGGTAACGGTGCCGGCAGTAATGGAGAAGCCTCCGGCTCCGCGTCGAAGTCGTGCACGTCAAAGCTAAGCACCCGCTGCGGTTTGCCGTCTTCCACCAGCGAAAAGTCGTCGCGCCCGAGTCCACGAACCGGCCTGCCGTTGCCGTCGGTCACCACCACATCGACAATCACGCGGCGAACATTTTCCTTGATCACCATGCCGCTCGCATCGGATTTCTGTGGCGCCGACGCTGACGGAGAAGCAGAAGGGGAAGCGGGAGTAGACGCGGAAGAAGCTTCCTGCTGAGTGGAGACCGGCTGCGCGAAGGCCAGATTTACAGCGCAGGCACAAAGAACAAAGGCGGAGGCCAGCAGGCGCATGCGGAGCGCACACACTACGTACACCAAAACTGCACCTCCCGCCTCGCGAACACCCCGACTCGGCCAACCTTACCGGAGCCCATTCTACCCCCGCCACGCAACTGAGTCGCGCCCCGTAACGGAGGCGCCCATGGAGCGACAGCCGCGTCGGCTGTCCCGGTCCGAGCGAAGCTCGACCGGCATCTTCCCATCAGCCGACGAGCTAGTTCCCCACGGCCGGCGATCGGATCGCCCACCCCATCACAGAATCCTCATTTCGGCGTCGCAGCCTGCGCCTGTGCTTCGACCGCCAGCGGCAGCGACACTTCCATCGCTCCAATGCGATCCGTAGAAATGTCACGCACCGCGACCCGCATCGAAGTAGCACTCAGCGGAACATCGATCTGCTGCTGAACACGAAATATCCCTCGCGGGTTCTGGCCGGCCCTGCTGCCTGGGCTGTTCTGAACCGAACTCTGCACCATGCCGTTCAGCATCCCGCCATCGGCGTCAAAGGCTCCAGCCGCGACTTCCAACATAGGAGGCCGCGTGGGTTGGTTCGTCTCGGCCTTGGGCGAGCTGGTCAGAAACGTATAGTCGATGGCATAGGTCTGAAGCGGTACAGATGACAGAGGCTCGGCCGGGCGGTTCTTGCGGCGCACCCGGAAATAGGCCGGCTGCGCCTCCAGATTCGACATTTGAGCAGCCGTCGCCAAAGCCGGAGCACCGACAGGATAAATGTGCGCCCGAAAAAAGAGCTGGTGCGCCATCGGCGCTCCTGGCCGCATGTAGGCATAGAGCGAATCATCCGGCTCTGCGACTGCGGGCTCGGTAGCGGCAGATTTTCTCGATGCCCCGTGATCGCTCGAGGCCGGCGTTGTCGGCAAACCAAGATCATCCGCGTAATAGGCGCGGCGGTAGTCCAATTGATAGCCCTTTTTGGAAAACTCGATTTTGATCTTACGCAGCTTGCCGTCGTAGCTTTGGTTGGTCGGCGCGTAAGTAAGCGTGTAGTAATTGGCTCCGAGGTTCGTAGCGTCTATCAGAATCTGCTCCAGGTCGTTCCTGCTGTAAAACGCCCGGCCTCCGGTCGCCTGGGCGATATTGTCCAGATTCATGTTGCCCATCATGATCCCTGTTCCAATCGGTGGCAGTGGAGAGACTCCCCGTGGCTGTGTCTGTGCCGGTAGAGGCACCGTAGAGCGTGCGGCAACGTATACCAGGTGGCCACCGGTTGCCTCCGGCCGGTAGCTGTCGCCTAACGTAATGCCGTTGACGTCGATTGGGTAAACCGCCACTTGGGCCCGCACCAGAGCATCCAGCGCTTTCCGGATGTCGTCCTGCACATCCGGCGGATCGTTGTCATTGGCGTTCAACCGCATCGGAAAGCCGCCGGAGAACCACATCAGGTTTTTGCGCCCGGGCAGTCCGTCAAGGTATTGAGCGATGAAATTAAACACGGAGATCATCGCAACCGGATCTCCGCTTCCAGCGTTGGCGCCATTGAGAAACACCCGCGGAATGTGCGCCTTTGGACTCCCCGGGTCCACCGCTGCAAACAGCTTTTCCTTGTCGTCGGTGAATCCCTCGACCAGATGAAGCCCGTCTGCCAAAACGAAGATGGCGAAGCGCGTACCCGCCGGCCTGTCGCGAATGAACTTGAGCAGTTGCTGTCGAGCCCACATCTGGCTGTCGAGCCCTGTGTTGACCAGGTCCAGAAGCAGCACGTAGAGTGGCCCGCGCTCCGGCGCGCTCGGAATGTTTACGAAAGTATTCGGCGGCAAAGGCGGCAGGTTGGCAAAATCGGACTCCGATTTCAGGTCGTGGACATCGAAGGACAGAATTCTCTGGGGCACACCATCTTCGGTGACGGAAAAATCCTTCTGTGTGAGGTCGTGAACCGGCTTGTCGTTGGCGTCCGTCACCACAACATCCACGATGACTCGGCGCACGATGGTCTTGAGCACCAGATCGCTGGCTGCCGATTTCTGCGGGGCTGGCGGCGACTGCATAGGTTGTGCGGTGAGCAAATATCCCGCGCAAAGGCAAGAGATCACCACCGAGAAGATAAAGCGTGCGCGGATTAGGAAGGTTATCCATCTCATAAAGAACACCTCCCAAAGTTCACAGCCCGCCGACGTCAAAGACGCCCATGGATCGACAGCCGCCGCGGCCGTCCCGGGCCGAGCGAAGCTCGACCGGCATCTTCTCATCAGCCGACGAGTCATTTCCTCACAGCCGGTACCCGGGAAGCCACGTGATCGCAGAATCCTCAATTCGGCTTGCCCGTAGCCTGTGCTTCCACCGCCAGGGGCAGTGCCACTTCCATCGCCCCAATGCGATCCGTAGAAATATCACGCACCGCAACCCGTATCGAAGTCGCACTCACCGGAACATCGATCTGCTGCTGCGCGCGATACATCCCCGCCTTGCTTGCTCCCGCGGAGCTCGCAGCATTCGCCGTGTTCGTCTGGTCCACCACGCCGTTCAGCATTTGACCGTCGGAGTCATAAGCCGCCGCAGCAATTTCCAGCGCGAGCGGCGGAGCGCTGCCCGCCGCCCCAACCGACTTCGGGGCCATCACGTTGTAGTCCACCACATAACCCTGAAGTTGCACTGGCGGCAGCTTTTTCACCGCCCGGTTCTTGCCGTGCTCTCGAAGATTTCCCGTTTGCTGCTGCAGATTGGCCATCTGCTCGGGCGTCGCTAAGGCCGCAGTGCCCACCGCGTGAATCTGCGCCCGGAAATAGAGCTGGTGCGCCATCGGCGCGCCGTGCCGCATGTTGGCAAACAGCGAATCTCCCAGCTTCCGCGTTGCGCCCGGCTCGGCCGCTCCGGATCCATGAGTCTCCTCCCGAGTCTTCAGTGCATCCAGATCCGTGCCGTAATACGAACGCCGGTAAGACAATTGATAGCTGCGGTTCGCCAGCTCCACGCGGATCACCCGCGGTGCTCCGTTGAAGTTGTGATTGCTGGGTGAGTACGTGACCGTGTAATAGTTGGCCCCGTCTTCCACCACCGCCTCGAGCAGATCCTTCAACCCGTTGTTGCTGTGAAACGCGCGCCCTCCAGTGATCTTCGCGAGCTGGTCTTGAACCGAGTAACTCTGCATCAGGAGTGAATTGCCCTGGTCTCCGCCTGCGTGGGGCACGTTGGCGAACGGGGTAGAATCCGCCG
>Ga0209006_10006180_pt1 | contig 10853 bp, 10 predicted proteins | sample JacPin_JW_Ref_O2_FD_188567 | JGI IMG/M metagenome (GOLD analysis project Ga0209006, IMG submission 188567) | Forest soil microbial communities from Algoma, Ontario, Canada - Jack Pine, Ontario site 1_JW_Ref_O2 (SPAdes) (version 2) | ecosystem: Environmental > Terrestrial > Soil > Boreal... | reverse complement strand
GCTTGGTGACCAGGAGGTCATCGGGCTGCCGGCCCAGTTCCGTCACGAGGTCGGTCCAGTCCGGCGGCGGGGTGAAGGCGGGCCTGCTGATCTCCGTGCGCCCGGGCGCCATGCCGCTGGCGTTGACCAGCACGACCGGCAGCCCGTGCCGGCGGAAGGCCGCGGCCAGGTCGGCTGACCGCTGGATGACGTCATCGAGGGCGGGCACCCCGGGGATGGCCGTGATCCCTTTCTGCAGGTCGATCACGACCAGGGCGGGCTGGGGGTCCAGGGTGGTCAGGGTCATCGTTCTCCTCATCGGTGATGTGGCGGGTGGTGCCGGTGCGGCCATTGGCGGCCGGGGCGGTGGGGGCGGTGGCGGCGGGACCGGCCGGGGCGGGGTTACCGGCGGCCGGGGCGCCGGTCCCGAGTTCGGGATGGACGTAGCGGCCGCCCCGCAGCAGGGACGCGACAGCGGCCAGGCCGGCCAGGGCCGCGGCGACGGCAAACACCACGATCAGACCGTTATGGAAAGGCTGTGAGATCAGCTGGGGGAAGAACTCCCGCCCGGTGATGACGCGGCGGGCCGCGGCGGGCAGGGCAGCCAGCGCCCCGGCCGCGGCGAGCAGGTGCTGGATCGGGTTCACCCCCAGCACCGCCGCGAACAGGGACGACACCGGCGGCAGCGACGCGGCGTGCGCGGCCACGCTGTGCGGCACGCCCTGGCGGACCAGGCCGCTGGTCAGCGACTGGGGGAGGCTGCTGGCCAGCCCGGCGATCATGAGGGAGAAGAACACCCCGATCGACAGGGCGGTGCCGGAGTTCTGGAACGTGGAGCGCATGCCCGAGGCCGCGCCGCGGTGCCGGGCGGGGACGCTGCCCATGATCGAGGAGGAGTTCGGGGCGGCGAACATGCCGCTGCCGATCCCGTTCAGGGCGATGAGCGCGGCAAAGGCCCAGTAGGGGAAGTTCACCGGGAGAAACATCAGGCCGATGAAGCTGCCGCCGAACACGACCATCCCGGCGGTGGCCAGGCCGCGGGAGCCGAACCGGTCGGACAGGGTCCCGGAGACCGGCCCCGAGACCAGGAAGCCCGCCGTCAGCGGGAGCAGGAAGATCCCGGCCCACAGCGGGGTCTCGCTGTAGTTATAGCCGTGCAGCGGCAGCCAGATGCCCTGGAGCCAGATGATCAGCATGAACTGCATGCCGCCCCGGGCCACGGCGACCAGCAGGCCCGCGATGCTGCCCGCGGTGAAGGCCCGGATGCGGAACAGGCTGAGCTGGAACATCGGCTCGGCGATCCGGCTCTCGATCAGGGTGAACACGGCCAGCAGCGCGACGCCGCCGAAGAGCAGCCCGAGGACCGTGGGGTTCTGCCAGCCCATGCTGTGATGCCCGTACGGCTGGATGCCCACGGTGATGCCGATCAGCACGGCGCTCAGGCCGACCGCGAACGTGACGTTGCCCCACCAGTCGATCCGGCCGGGGTTGCGGGCGCCGTTGTCCCGGAGCTTGCGGTAGGCCCACACGGTGCCGAACACGCCCACCGGGACGTTGACCCAGAACACGGCGCGCCAGTCGATCGCGGCCAGCAGGCCGCCGGCGACCAGGCCGACGAACTGGCCGGCCAGCCCGGCCACCTGGTTGGTGCCCAGCGCGAAGCCCCGCCGGTCGGCCGGGAACGCGTCGGTCAGGATCGCGGCCGAGTTCGCCATGAGCATGGACCCGCCGACCGCCTGGAGCACCCGCCAGCCGATCAGCCACAGCGCGCCGTGCCCGCCTTCGAAGGGGTCGAAGGACAGCAGGATGGACGCGGCGGTGAACACCGCGAAGCCGGCGTTGTAGATCTTGACCCGGCCGAACATGTCGCCCAGGCGGCCCAGGCTGACCACCAGCACGGCCTGGACCAGCCGGTACCCCATGATCATCCAGAGCAGGTAGCTGATGTTGCCCGGGGCCAGCGGGTCCAGGTGGATACCGCGGAAGATGGCCGGCAGCGCGATGATCACGATGGAGCCGTCGAGGGTGGCCATGAACATGGCGGCGGTCGTGTTGGCCAGGGCCACCCAGCGGTAGCGGTCATCAATGCCGGGTACCTGGGCGCTGGGTACCTCGGAGCCGGGCGTCACGGGGCCGGGGGTCCCGGGGCCGGGCGTCTCGGGGCTGGGGGGCTGCGGGCTGGGCATCAGATGCTGTGTGCCAGCCGCTCGAGCAGCGGGGCGGCCGCCTTCAGCTGAATGACCTCGGCGGGGGAGAACGCGCTCGACAGGGCGGCGGCCAGCTGGGCGACCCGGGCGCTGCGCTTGTCCCGCAGCACCTGCTGCCCGGCGCCGGTCAGGGTCAGCACGGCGCGGCGGCCGTCGTCCGGGTCAGGCTGCCGTGCCACGAGCCCGCGGGCCTCCAGGGCAGCCAGGGTGGCTCCCATCGACTGCGGGCTGATCTGCTCCTCCTTGGCCAGCGCGCTGGACGTGGCCGGGCCGGACCGCTCCAGCCGGGCCAGGGCGGACGTCTCCGGCAGGCTGAGCTCGCCGTCCGGCCGGACCTGGCGCATCCGGCGGAGCAGCAGGCCGATGCTGACCCGCAGCGCCGCCGCCACCTCGGTGACGTCCGGTTCCTGGAGGGTCGATTCCGCAGGCATGCGCTAAGGCTAAACTGATAAGGCTGGCCTTAGCAAATCGGCAGCAGGGGGCGCGCGGGACGGTTCGGACGTTTCTGCTACTCGCTGCCGGCGATCGTGGTCAGCGCCTCGATGCCGCTGCCCCGCTCGCCGCGGGTCGCCCAGCGGTAGGCCACATAGCCCAGGGCCGCGATGATCAGGGACATCGCCAGCATGATCGTGCCCAGCGCGTTGAGCGCCGGGCCGCCGTTGCCGCCGTGCTGGGTCGAGTAGATGATCACCGACATGGGCGTGTTGCTGGCGTTGGAGGACAGCAGGTCGACGATCACGAAGTCGTCGATGACCCCGGAGAAGACCAGCACGGCGCTGGCGAAGATGGCCGGGCCGAGCAGCGGGATCATCACCCGCCGCATGGTGGAGACCTGGTTGGCGCCCAGGTCGGCGGCGGCTTCCTCGTACTGGCGGCCCAGGGTCACCAGCCGGGCCTGGACGATGATGGCCGGCCAGCTCACGTTCCAGGTGACCAGCCCCAGGACCTCGGCCAGCGTGCCCAGGTGCACCGAGGTGAACAGCACGGTGAAGACGAAGAACATCGCGACGCCGAAGATCAGCTCCGGGATCACGAAGGACAGGATCATCACGTAGTTGAACGTGGAGGATGTGACGCCGCGCCAGCGGTTGATGCCCAGCGCGAACGCCACGCCGAGCGGGACGGCGATGATCGTGGTCAGCACGGACAGCCGGACGGTCTGGATGACGGCCGCATGCAGCTGCGGGTTGTGCAGCACCGAGTTGACGGGGTCGGTGAAATACCAGCGCCAGGAGAAGCCCTGCCAGGCGGCCTGCGACTTGCCGTTGTTGAACGAGAAGAGGACCGCGATGGCGATCGGCACCAGCGACCAGATCAGGTACAGCCAGGTGAAGCCCTCCAGGAACCAGGGGTGACCCCACGGGTTGCGCCGGGGCAGCAGCCGGGACAGCCCGGTGCGGGCCGTGGTGCCCGACGGCTCGGCAGCCCGGGCCGGGGCGCTGGTCGCGGTCACGCTGCCTCCCGGGTGGACCGGTTGGTGGAGATCACGTAGTAGACCATCGGCACCAGCAGCACCAGGAGCAGGAGCAGCGACAGCACCGCGCCCTGCCCTTCCAGCCCGGGCGTGCCGAGCTGGCCCTGGATCAGGTTGCCGACCATGGATGTGTTCGCGGCGCCGGACAGCAGCTGGTTGGTGAAGTAGTCGCCGACCATCGGCAGCACGGTGATCAGCATGCCGGTCAGGATGGCCTGCCGGGACAGCGGCAGCGTCACCCGGACGAAGGTCCGGACCCGGTTCAGGCCCAGGTCCCGGCCGGCCTCGATGAGCGCCGGGTCGATCCGGTCCAGCCCCGCGAACAGCACCAGGATCAGGTACGGGATGTAGCCGTAGACCAGGCCCAGCACCACCGTGAACCACTTGCCGCCGAGCCAGTTGACCGGCTGGGAGATCAGCCCCAGGGCGGACAGGACCCGGTTCACGTAGCCGTTGGTCTGGAGCAGGTCGATCCAGGCCAGCATGCGCATCATGAAGCTGATCCAGAACGGCGCGATCAGCAGGATCAGGAACAGCGCCTTGCGGCGGCCGGAGAAGCGGGCCACGAAGTAGGCCGCCGGGTAGGCGATGAGCAGGGACAGCACCGAGGCGGCCGCCACGTACCCGATGGTGCGCAGCACGATGGGCCCGGCGAACGAGGTCGCGCCGAACAGGTCGTGCCAGACGTTGATGACGTTGGACGAGCTCCATGCGAACGGGTTCCAGACCGCGATCGGGGACTCGAACAGCCGGTTGAGCTGGCCCATGGCGATGGCCAGCACCGCGTAGAACGGCACGATGAACAGGAGGATGAGCCAGATGATGCCGGGTGCGGCCAGCGCTATCCAGAAGGCCTTGCTCTGCTTCTTGTCCGGCCGCCGGCCGCGCCGCGCACCGCCCGGCGCACCGCCCGGTTGCGGGATCGCCCGCGGCAGCCCTGGGGGTGCGGTCATGGCCTCCCCTAGATTCCGTTGCTCACGACGAGCCAGGCCTGCTGCCAGAGGGCATCCGCGTCCACCGGCAGCTGCAGCTCGCTCACGCCGCGCCGGAAGTAGGACGGCAGTACCGCGGTGGAGATCAGGCTCTTGGGCAGCAGCTTCTCCTGGACCAGGCGCTGGGGCGTGACCGCGTTGAGCGGCTGCATGTAGCCGTTGAAGCTGATGTTCTCCAGCACGTTCGGCAGGTCGAGCATGTAGTTCAGGAACAGGTGGGCCAGCACCGGGTTGGTCGCCGAGCGGAGCACCGTGTTGGTGTCGTTGGCCACCGGGCCGCGGCCGTCGGTGGGGAACCAGTAGCCGACCGTCTCGACCGGCACCCCCTTGGGCATGTAGTACGGGGCGGCGGCCATGTCACCGGACCAGGCCGCGTGAATCCAGGTCTGGCCGTCCGGGATCTCGGTGTAGTCGTTGTTGTCGATGTGCACGTCGGTCAGGCTGGACAGGTCCTCCAGGGCCCGCCGGGACTGGGCGATCTGGCCCCGGTCGGTGGTGTTGAGGTTGAAGATGCCGTTCTTCATCAGCCCCAGGCTGATGCCCTCGCGGTAGTCGTCGAGGATGGCCACCTTGCCCTTGTACTTGGACTGCCACGGCATGGCCCACGGGTTCCGCATCGCGTAGGGGTTCTCGTGCACGAGGTCCTTACGCCAGGAAATGCCGGTGGTGTAGATCGTGTACGGGACGGTGTACTGCCAGCCGCGGTCGTAGAACGGGTTGGTGAAGTCCGGCCAGGCCTGGTGCATGTTCGGGATGTAGCTGTGGTTCAGCGGCTGGACCAGCTTGGACTCGATCAGCTGGCCCAGCACGTCCACGGTCACGCCCATGAACACGTCGAACGACAGGCCGCTGCGCAGCTTGGACAGGGCCTCGTTCATCGTGTTGAACGTGGTCACCTGGACCTTGCAGTTGTACTTCTTGGCGAAGTGGTTCACGCAGGCCTGGTTGACGTAGGCGACCCAGTTATAGATCTGCAGGGTGGCCCCGGGCTCGGGCTGCAGGCCACTGGCGATGGCCTTGTTCTCGGCGTAGAGGGGCCATTTCACCGGGTTGTTCGGGCGCGGCAGCGGGACCGTGCCCGAGCCCGCCAGGGCGGGTGCGCAGGCATCCAGCAGCGCGCCGCCGCCCAGGGCGGCCAGGCCGGCCCCCGAGCCCTTGAGGAAGCCACGGCGGGAGAACAGCGGCGGGCGGGACCCGTCCTTTGGCCAGCCTTCTCGCGGATGCACCAGCTCGCTTCTTCCTCCGGGCTCTGGATCCCCCGGGACTCTCGTCGGTTCCCGGAGCCTCCTGATCCGAGCCGTCCAGCCAGTGAATCCTGACTGAACGGTCCGTCAATAACCGGTACTACTGCGACAGCATAGGCGCAAGGCTCTCTCGGCAAAAGGGTCACTCAGCAGGCGAAACACGACCGAAACCTCCGCATTCAGGATTAGCTCAGCCGGGGCTCAGCTAGTCACGGCCGTGGCGAACGCCCCGAAGTTGGACACCAGCAGGTCAATGTCCGACTCGTCGTGCTGAACGGAGATGAGCCACTGCTCGATCTTGCCCCATGGGGGCAGGAACACGCCGCCGTTGTGCTGGAAGAGCCAGTGCGCGTGACTGTACCGGTCATCGATGCCGAGGAACCCGCGGTAGTTGCGGACCGGCTCCGGGGAGAACACCACGCAGCCCTTGGCCCCGACCGCCACCACGTGGGCCTGCAGTCCGGTCCGGGCGATCTCCCGCTCGATACCGCTGACCGCGCGCTGGCGCAGCGCGTCGATCCGCTGGTAGGCCTCGGGGGTGGCCACCTCGGTGAGCATGGCCCGGCAGGCGGCCACCGCGAGCGGGTTGCCGTTGAAGGTGCCGACCATCTCGTAGCCGTTGTCGGCGACGTGGGCCATGACCTCCTCGGACCCGCCGACCGCGGCGATGGCCACGCCGCCGCCGATGGCCTTGGCCAGGCACATGATGTCCGGCGTCACGCCGGTCAGCCCGGTGGCGCCGCTGTAGCCCGAGGTCAGGCCGGTCTTCACCTCGTCGAAGGTGAGCAGCGCGCCGCGGGAGTGCAGCAGGTTCTTCAGCCCCTCCAGGAAGCCCGGCTCGGGCTCGATGATGCCCGCGTTCATCATGATCGGCTCGATGATCATCCCGGCGACCTGGCCGGGGTGCTCGTCCAGCAGGCGCTCGACGCTGGCCAGGTCGTTGAAGGTGGCGATCAGCGTGAGCTTCATGATCGCCTCAGGGATGCCCGTGCTGGACGGGGCCTGGGCGGGCCGGTCCGCCGGGCCGACCTCGTCGGCCTCGGGGGCCACCGACACCTGGACCGAGTCGTGGTGGCCGTGGTAGCAGCCCTCCACCTTGATGATCAGGTCCCGGCCGGTGATCGACCGCATCAGGTGCACCGCGTCCATGGTGGCCTCGGTGCCGGAGTTGCAGAACCGCCACAGCGGCAGGCCGAACCGGCGGGCGAGTTCCTCGCCGACCGCCACCGCGTTCTGGGTCGGCTGGGCGAAGTGCGTGCCGAGGCTGACCTGGCTGTGCACCGCTTCCACGATGGCCGGGTGGGCGTGGCCCGCCAGTGCCGCCCCGTACCCGCCGTGCAGGTCGACGTACTCGTTGCCGTCCACGTCGTAGATCTTGGAACCCTTGCCGTGGCTGAGCCAGACCGGCTGGGGGACGGTGATCTGCCAGCTGGAGGTCACCCCGCCGGCCAGGCTGTGGCGGGCACGGTCGGCCATCCGGGCCGACTCAGGCTGCCGCTCGACGAAGATTTTTTCCTGCTGGGCGATGACGGTGGTGAGGTCGTCGCGGCTGAGGTCGCCCTGGGCGGCGGTGGTGAGGTCGCCCTGGGCGGTGTCGCTGGTGGGGTCGGCTTGGGCGGTGTCGCTGGTGAGATCGTCGGAAAGCCGCGGAGGGCTGTCCTGCTGACTCGGCACGGTGCGCTCCTTCACGCTGACTGAACGTTCAGTCTAAATGTGCCGGTGCGGGCCTGGCAAGAGGGCGGGCCCGCGGGGTGCGGGACGTCGTGCGGGCCCGCCCGGCCGGCCAGCGCGCTGGATGGGGGCGGAGCGGGCCGTGACTCCCCGGGATGACGTGCCCCGGGGGTGCTCGCTTGCCGGGATACGTTGATCACCGATACGTTGCTGGGCATGCGTGATCCGCTTCGCGAGCCCACTTTCATGATCCTCACCGCGCTGGCCCCGGGGCCGCTGCACGGATACGCGATCATCGGCGAGGTGGCCGAGCTGTCCGGCGGGCGCCTGACGCTCCGGCCCGGGACCCTCTACGGCGCGCTGGACCGGCTGGGCGACGAGGGACTGCTCGAGCCGGACCACGAAGAAGTGGTCGACGGCCGGCTGCGCCGTTACTACCGGCTGAGCGACGACGGGGCGGCCGTCCTGGAACATGAAGCCGCCCGGCTGCAGCACAACGCCGACGCCGCGCGGGGACGGCTGGCCCGCCGGCCGACTCGCCGCGCGGGACCGGCCGGCCCGGTGCTGCCGGGAGTGGTGCCGCGGCCTGCCGGGGGGCTGGCCTGACCCTGGGGGTGCCGAAGCCGGCGTCGATTCCGTTCCCTAACCGTTCCCTAACCGATCCTTAACCGATCCGGGGGACTGCGGCCAGTGCGGCAGCAGCCATAGCCAGCGGCACTTGGCGTGTCGGCCGACGTGCAGTAATTGTGGAGGCATGAGTGCTGACGAGGTCATGCCCTCAGCCGCCCAGGTGGAGGCCGCCGCGAGCGGGCGGGCTACTCACCCCCAGGAGCCGCATTCTGGCGGCACCGCGGGACGGCTGAACTGGCTGCGGGCCGCAGTGCTGGGCGCCAACGACGGGATCGTGTCGGTGGCCGGCATCGTCATCGGAGTGGCCGGGGCCACCACGGCCCGCGGCCCTATCTTTACCGCCGGGCTGGCCGGGCTGGTCGCCGGGGCCGTATCGATGGCGCTGGGTGAGTACGTGTCGGTCTCGAGCCAGCGCGACAGCGAGCGCGCCGAGATAGAACAGGAGAAACGTGAACTAGCTGCCACCCCGGACGCCGAACTGACCGAGCTGACCGCCCTGTACGAAGCCAAAGGCCTTTCCGCGGCCACCGCCCGCACCGTGGCTGCCGAACTGACCGCACGCGGCGCCCTGTCCGCCCATCTGGACGCCGAACTGCACATCGACCCCGCTGACATCCCCAGCCCGGTCCAGGCCGCCGGCGCGTCAGCGCTGTCGTTTACATCCGGCGCCCTGCTGCCGATGCTGGCCATCCTGCTGCCTCCGGCCAGCCTGCGGGTCCCGGTGACCTTTGTCGCCGTCCTCATCGCCCTCGGCTTGACTGGCGCCCTCAGCGCCCGCCTGGGCCGCAGCAACGTCCGCCGCGCTGTTCTGCGGGTAGTCATCGGCGGAGCGCTCGGCCTGGCCTTCACCTACGGCATCGGGCACCTGTTCGGCACCGCTATCCGGTAATTTCGGCATCGCTATCCGGTAATACCGCTATCCGGTAATACAGCAGTTCAGGTTGATCAACCGATGCTGCTGTCCCCGCTGCTCACGAGGACGCCATCGCCACCAGCGCCATTGGCTCGGTGAGCGCTGCCGATGAGTTCTGCGCACTTGTCGGGTCTACCCGGGCAACGGACCCTGGAGGAGTGAGCATGAGCAAGGTGATCGCCGACATCTCAATGTCGCTGGACGGATACGTCACCGGCCGCGGCGCGGACCAGGAGCACGGCCTCGGCATCGGCGGCGAGGCGATCCATGCGTGGGTGCTCGAGGAGCCCCGTTCCCCCGTCGATGAAGCGGTGCTGGCGCATAGCTTCGAGAAGACCGGCGCCGTGGTGATGGGGCGGCGGCTGTACGACATCGTGGACGGCCCGAACGGCTGGAACGACGACGTCGGGTACGGACACGACCAGGACCAGTCGGCCGCACCGCCGTGCTATGTCGTCACCCACGAACCGCCCGCCCAGGTGCGGCTGGCGTCCAGGTTCCGGTTCGTGACCGGGGGAGTAGCGGACGCCATCGACCAGGCCCGGGCGACTGCGGGCGACAAGGACATCGTCGTCATGGGCGGCGCGAACATCGTCGACCAGAGCCTGGCGGCGAGCCTGGTCGACGAGCTCCGCATCCACCTGTCACCGCTGGTGCTCGGCGGCGGCACGCGGCTGTTCGACCTGGTCGGCCCGACGACGCTGGTCCAGCGGGAGGTCACCGAGTCACCGCGGGCGACGCACCTCACCTACGAGGTCGTCAGGGACTAAGAGGTCGTCAGGGACTAAGAGGCCGTACATCGTGATCAGATCGCTGGCCGGGCTCGATAGTGGCTTCCGCGGGCTCGGTGGCCCCTCTCCCGGTGACGTCCCAACTGCGCCGGAGCCACCCCTCAGGCGGACACGAGCACTACCGAGTCTGGTTCCACGTCGAGGCGCAGCGTGATGCCCAGCTTGTTCGCCAGCCGGGCCAGGGTGGCCACGGAGGGCTCGTGGTCCCCGGCCTCGAGCCGTGCGACCGCGGGCTGCTTTAGCCCGAGCTGCCGGGCGAGCGCCGTCTGCGTCAGCCCGTGCTCCACGCGGTACCGGATGATCAAAATCGCGAGCTGATTAGCCACCGAAGTCCGAGCCAGCTCCGCTGCGACTTCCGGATCGCGGGCATCCTCGGCCGCGACTTGCTCGCCGGTCTTCAATTCCGGCAGTTTCATCATCAGATCGCATCCTCGATCTCAGCTAACCTGGCCTCAGCCCGGCGGCACGCGGCGGCAAAGCCCCGCGGGTCGGCCTGAGCCTCCGGCCCGATCACCTCCTTCGGCACCGGCGCCGCCCGTTCTGCAACAGCTGCGGCCAGGTAGCGGTAGGTTCACATCCGCATTTTCCACTATAACACGGTTGTTATATTTACGACTGGGAGTGGCCGGCGCAGGCGTGATCCCTGACACCGTTGGTCTGTTTCCGGGCTGCCGAGCACGATGACATCTTGAGTTTCAAGCGGGCTCTCGAGGACGGCTGCGTCCAGGTTCAGGAGGCAGAGTGGGGGCATCATGCTGCCATGGCGACCAACCTGACTGCCCCGGTCCCCAACCCCGTCCAGCGCCGTGACGCAAACGTCCTGATCGGGATTCTGGCGATCTTGGAGGGGGTCATCTGGGGCGGGCAGCTCGATGAGCAGACCACGAGCAACGTCGCCGGACGGTTCGTGGAGGAGGGGCTGCTGGGTGCTGACCATGACCAGCATGATCTG
>Ga0209006_10006179_pt1 | contig 10854 bp, 9 predicted proteins | sample JacPin_JW_Ref_O2_FD_188567 | JGI IMG/M metagenome (GOLD analysis project Ga0209006, IMG submission 188567) | Forest soil microbial communities from Algoma, Ontario, Canada - Jack Pine, Ontario site 1_JW_Ref_O2 (SPAdes) (version 2) | ecosystem: Environmental > Terrestrial > Soil > Boreal... | reverse complement strand
CTGGTCGGCGTCTTTGTCGCCATCCCGATGGTGGCCCTGGTGGCGGCCATCCCGCTGGCCTGGGGCTGGGGCCTGGGCTGGCACGACGTGATCATCGCGGTCGCGTTCTACTACTTCACCGGCCTCGGCATCAGCCTCGGCTTCCACCGATACTTCACCCACGGCTCCTTCAAGGCGAAGGAACCGCTGCGGGTGCTGATGGCGATCGCCGGCACCATGGCGATCGAGGGGCCCGTCCTGACCTGGGTCGCCGACCACCGCAGGCACCATAAGTACAGCGACAAGGAAGGCGATCCGCACTCGCCGTGGCGGTTCGGTGATGACTGGAAGGCCCTGGCCAAGGGCCTGGCCTGGGCGCACATCGGCTGGCTCTTCGACAACAACCACACCTCGCGGGAGAAGTTCTGCCCCGACCTGATGGCCGACAAGCGGATCGCCAGGGTCTCCCGGCTGTTCCCCCTGTACGTCACGATCTCGCTGGTCGCGCCGGCCCTCATCGGCGGGCTCTGGTCCTGGTCGTGGCAGGGCGCGGTAACGGCATTCTTCTGGGCCAGCCTGGTGCGGGTGGCGTTCCTGCATCACGTGACCTGGTCGATTAACTCCATCTGCCACACCTTCGGCAAGGAGGAGTTCGAGGTCAGGGACAAGTCGAGGAACGTCAACTGGCTCGCGATCCTGTCCTTCGGCGAGTCCTGGCACAACCTGCACCACGCGGACCCGACCTGCGCGCGGCACGGCGCGCTGCGCGGTCAGATCGACACCGCGGCGAGGGTGATCTGGTTCTTCGAGAAGGCCGGTTGGGCCTACGACGTCCGCTGGCCGGACGCCGAGCGGCTCAGCCCGCGCCAGACCCGCGTCCGCCGCCTGGGCGCGATGACCCGCCGAGCCGAGACAGAACCGATTCGCCGGGCGCAAGCGTGACCGACATTATGGGGTCGTGACCACTCAGTCGTCAGCTTCCGGCCGCAGAAGAATGACCGGCAAAGAACGCCGGGCCCAGCTGCTCGACATCGGGCGGCGCCTGTTCGCCGAGCGCGGCCTGGACGGCACCTCGATCGAGGAGATCGCCGCCCAGGCCGGCGTTTCCAAGCCCGTGGTCTACGAGCACTTCGGCGGCAAGGAAGGCCTGTACGCGGTCGTGGTCGACCGCGAGGTCGAGCGGTTCTTGACCATGGCGACCGCCTTGCTCGAGGGCGAGGACAACATGGCCAAGTTCGAGATGGCCGCGGTCGAGTTGCTGCGCTACATCCAGGGGAACTCCGACGGCTTCCGGATCCTGGTGCGCGATTCGAATCCCACCTCTGGTTCAGGGACCTTCGCCAGTCTGATGGGCGACATCGCCAGCCAGGTCGAGCACCTGCTGGGCGACGTGCTCAAGAAGCGCGGCTACGATCCCCGGCTGGCGCCCATCTACGCCCAGATGCTGGTCGGCATGGTGGCCTCCGCGGGCCAGTGGTGGCTGGACGAGCGGAAGCCCAAGCTGGAAGAGATGGCAGCGCACCTGGTGAACCTGGCCTGGAACGGGCTGTCCGCACTCGACCCGAAGCCGCGGTTGTCGGCCGAAGCGCTGCAGCGAGTGCGCGAGTCCGGCCGGCAGGCCAAGTAGCAGGCGCTCACGACTTCCGCGCGACCACGAACACCCGGCGGAACGGCAGTACGGTCCCGTAGCTGTGCGCCGGATACGCCGCGCGTACCCGCTCGCTGTACTCGCCCAGAAATGCGGCGGCGTCCTGCGCGCCGAGCGCATTCAGCACCGGCCGCAGGCCGGTGCCCTTGATCCACTCCGTCACCGGGTCAGGACCGGCGAGCACGTGCATGTACGTCGTCTCCCAGGCGTCTACGGTGAGGCCGAGCCCGGCGAGCAGATCCAGGTAATCCTCCAGCGCGGCGGCCTGCCGGTTCAGCTGCACATCGGCCAGCTTGTCTCGCCACCGCGGCGAACCGACCAGCTCCCGCAGGACGGCGTGGCTTGGCTGGTCGAAATTGCCGGGCAGCTGGAATGCGATCCAGCCGGCCGCCCCGAGCCGGGATACCCAGCGCGGCAGCAGGTCGAGATGGCCGGGAACCCACTGCAGGACCGCGTTCGACACGATCACGTCTACCGGCCGGGCCGGCTCCCAGTCGGCGACGTCGGCCACGGCGAAGGAAAGCCGCGCGGCCGCGGCCGGATCCTGGCCGGCCAGCTCCGTGCGCATGCGGTCGGCAGCGGCAATCATCTCGGCCGAGGAATCGATGCCGTCGATCTGCGCGCCCGGCCAGCGACTCGCGAGCTGGGCCGTGAGCTGCCCCGGACCGCAGCCGAGGTCGACCACATACGACGGGGTCGCCGCCGCGATCCGCCCGGTCAGATCGAAGAACGGCCGGGACCGCTCGTCCGCGAAGCTGAGGTACTGCGCCGGATCCCACACGACCGCGCTCCTAGTTCTCTCGATATCAAGATACCTGCCTCCCGGTTTTACTCCTGCCGAAGTCTTGATGTCAAGAGATATGCTGAGTCTTATGCCATCCGACCTCAGGGCAGCCCGGGCCGCGGCCGGACCGCCGGCCAGCGACGAAGTCGACGACATCGTCGCGCGCTGGCGCACGGAACGGCCGGATCTGGACGTCGCCCCGCTGGAGGTGCTCAGCCGGGTATCGCGGCTCGCCAAGCACCTCGACCGGGCCCGGCGAGCCGCGTTCGCGGCCCACGGCCTGGAGGCCTGGGAGTTCGACGTCCTGTCGGCGCTGCGGCGGCAAGGACCCCCGTATCAGCTCAGCCCAGGCGCGCTGCTGCGCTCTACTTTGGTCACGTCCGGCACGATGACGAACAGGATCGACCGGCTCGCGGAGACGGGCCTCGTGCGCCGGGACCGGGACCCGCAAGATAAGCGCGGGGTGCTCGTGCAGCTCACCGACGCGGGCCGCCGCACGGTCGATGCCGCGATGTCGGCCTTGCTCGCCCGCGAGCGGGAGCTTCTGCACAGCCTGGACGACGGGCAGCAAGCAGAGCTGGCGGCGCTGTTGCGAGTCCTGCTCGCCCCCTTCGACGCCGCAGAATCCGACTAAGCCGCCTCGCTCCGCGAGACAGAACACTGACGAGCCCGAGCGAGCCGCCAGGCTCCGCGACGCTTGAGACCGAGGGCCCCGAGCGAGCCGCCGGGGCGCCGGCGGCGCCTTCCCTCGTCGCAAACATCGCTCCTCAGTCCAGGACGCCGCCTTGAAGGCGCCCTGGCGAGTGAGCGGGCTAGCAAGGCATGCTGACAGGATGCGGACAGCGCGGATGCTCCTCGGCATCGCGACCGCAAGCGTGGTGGCGCTGGCGGCCGGATGCAGCAGCGCCGCACCAAAAGCGCACCAGCCCCCGCAGCTCCTGCCCGGCCCGCGGTATTACGTCTCGCTGGGAGACTCGCTCTCGCAGGGGGTGCAGCCTTCGGTCCTCGGGCAGAGTCACCCGACCATCGGCGGCTACCCGGACAAGCTCTACTCGGTGCTGCACGGACAGCAGGCGGACTGGCGACTGACCAAGCTCGGCTGCTCGGGCGAGACGACCCGCACCATGATCCACGGCGGGATCTGCCGGTACGCCGGCGGCTCGCAGCTCGCGCAGGCCGAGGCGTTCCTGCGGGCGCACCGCGGCCGTATCGGGCTGATCACGATCGACATCGGCGCGAACGACCCGAACAACTGCATCATCGGCTCGGTGCCCGCGAGCAAGATCGTGAGCTGCATGGGAGCGAGCATCAAAGGCACGCAAGCTGACCTGCACACGATCATGGGCGGGCTGCGCGGCGCGGCCGGTGGCAGCGTGCCGATCATCGCGATGAGCTACTACGTGCCCGAGCTCGCCGGCTGGCTGGACGGACTCACCGGCAAGGAGATCGCGGTCCTGACCGAGCGCCTCGTCAGCGGCTATAACAAGATCCTTGACCCCATCTACCGGCACTACGGCGCGCGGATCGCCAACGTCTTTGGGGCCTTCCACAGCGCTGACTTCACCGACAAGGTCCGGTTGCCCGGCTTCGGCGTCCTGCCCAGGAACGTGGCCACGGTCTGCGAGTGGACGTGGGCCTGCACTCGGTGGCCGCAAGGGCCCAATGAACACGCCAACGATCTCGGCTACGGAGTTATCGCGCTCGCCTTCCTACTGGCGGATCCCCGGTTGTCGGCCTGATCAGCCGCCGAGCTCCTCGGCTACGGCCAGCCAGCGCTCTTCCAGCGCCGCCCGCTCGTCCTCGACCCCGCGCAGCTGCGCTCCGAGCTCCACGAGCCGCTCATAGTCGGATGCGCTGACGGCCAGCTCGGCCGACAGCCGCGCTTCGTCGTCGGTCAGCCGGGAGATCTGCCGCTCAAGCCGGGTCAGCTCCTTCTGCCCGGCGCGCTGCTGCGCCGCCGACACCCTGACGTCGTCAGTCCGGGCCGGCGGGCTCGTGCGCGCCGCGTCGTAGAGCTGCGCGTCCCGCTGCTTGGCCCGGACGCTGAGGTATTCGTCGACGCCTCCGGGCAGGAATTTCAGGTCTGCGCCAGTCAGGGCTAGCACCCGGTCGGTGACCCGCTCCAGGAAGTAGCGGTCGTGGCTCACCACGACGATCGAGCCCGGCCACCCGTCCAGCAGGTCCTCCAGCTCGGTCAGCGTATCGATGTCGAGGTCATTGGTCGGCTCGTCCAGGAGCAGCACGTTGGGCTCGGCCAGGAGCTGCAGCATGAGTTGCAGCCGGCGCCGTTCCCCGCCGGACAGGTCACCGACCCTGGTCCACTGCCGGCTCCCCGGCAGGCCCAGTCGGTCGAGCAGCTGGCTGACCGACAGCTCACGCTTGCCGATCTGCGCGGTGTTGCGGATCTGCTCGGCGGCCTCCAGTACGCGCAGGTCCGGATCGACCGGCGTCGGCTCCTGGGTCAGGTAGGCCAGCCGCACGGTCGACCCGGTGACGACGTGGCCGGTGGTGCGGACCGGCCCGGTGTCGGGGACGGGTAGCGTCCCCGCGATCAGCCGGAGCAGTGTCGTCTTGCCGGTGCCGTTGACACCCACGACGCCGATTCGGTCGCCGGGCCCAAGCTGCCAGGTCACGTCCGACAGCAGCGTGCGGTCGCCCGCCGTCGCCGTGACATCCTCGAGTTCGATCACCGTCTTGCCCAGCCGGGAAGCTGCGAGCCGGTGCAGTTCGACTCCGTCGCGCGGTGGCGGCTCGTCCTCGATCAGCGCGGTGGCGGCCTCAATCCGGAACCGTGGCTTGCTCGTACGGGCCGGCGGTCCGCGCCGCAGCCAGGCCAGTTCCTTGCGCAGCAGGTTCCGGCGGCGGGCATCGATGGTGGCGGCCATCCGGGCGCGCTCAGCCCTGGCGAGCACGTACGCCGAGTAACCGCCGTCATAGGAGTGGACCTGGCCGTCAGCCACCTCCCACGTTTCCTCCGTGGTGGCGTCCAGGAACCAGCGGTCGTGCGTTACGACGAGATAGGTGGCGGCGTAGTCGCGCAGGTAGCCGGCCAGCCAGCTGATGGCCTCGATGTCCAGGTGGTTCGTTGGCTCGTCCAGCAGGAGCAGGTCATAGCTGCGGACAAGCAAGGCCGCGAGCGCGGTGCGGCGTCGTTCCCCCCCAGAGAGCTGCCCCACCGGCGCGTCCAGGTCAATGTCGCCGAGCAAGGCGCCGATGACCGACCGGCTGCGCTGATCGGCGGCCCATTCGTGCTCAGGCAGCGAGCCGAAGGCTGCCTGCCCGACCGTACCCGCCAGCTGCTCGGCCTGGGCCAGGTAGCCGATCGAGATGTCCCGCGCCCTGGTGGATCGGCCCGAGTCCAGCTCGCCGGTGCCGGCCAGGGCGGCCAGCAGGGTCGTCTTCCCGGCGCCGTTGCGTCCCACCACGCCGATCCGCTGCCCGGCCGAGATGCCCAGCGAGACCCCGTCGAGCAAGACGTGCTCGTGATAGGCCTTGGCGGCCTGCTCCAGGTTGACCAGGTTCATAGCGGCACGACCGCCGCGCCCGGTGCTGGCCCGCTGGCCCTGGCCACGGCGCGGCACACGCCCGCGCCGGTGAGCGATACCGCGATCTCCCGTGCGTGGGCCGCGCTCTTGGCCAGGAACGCGCAGGTGGGCCCCGACCCGGACACGATCGCGCCGAGGGCGCCGAATTCTCGGCCGGCCGCAAGCGTCCGGCGCAGTCCGGGTTGCAGCGACAGCGCGGCCGGCTGCAGGTCGTTGCTGAGCCGCGGGCCGACCGCCGTGGCGTCGCCGGACCGCAGCGCGGTCATGAGCTCGGCGCTCAGCTCGGGCCCGGCGGCCGGCTCGGCCGCGTCGTCGCCCGCGCGGGCCGCGCGCAGCCGGTCGCAGGTCGCGTAGACCTGCGGGGTGGACAGGCCCGTCTGGCTGAAGGCCAGCGCCCAGTGATAGGTGCCCGAGGCCAGCGCGCGGGTCAGTAGCTCACCCCGGCCGCGGCCGACGGCGGTGCCCCCCGCCAGCGCGAACGGGACATCGCTGCCGAGCCGGGCGCCGATCTCGCCCAGCTCATCAGCCGTCAGCCCGGTCTGCCAGAGTTCGTTGCAGGCAACCAGGGCCGCGGCGGCGTCCGCGCTACCACCCGCCAGCCCGGCCGCAGCGGGGATGCGCTTGCGGATGTCGATGTGTACGGCCGCCTGCCGGTCGGCCAGCCCGGCGGCGGCCGCGAGCGCGACGATGGCTTGCCAGGCCAGGTTGGTATGATCCGCGGGCACGGCCTCGGCGTCCTCGCCGCGCACGCTGATCGAGGTCTTATCCGCTGGCGCGACAGTCACCTCGTCAAACAGCGAGACGGCGTGATAGACGGTCACGAGCGAGTGGAACCCATCGGGACGCGCGGGCCCCACCGCAAGCTGAAGATTCACCTTCGCGGGCGCGCGAACGGTGACGGCTGCACCAGCCGGCTCGGTTGCTGAGGTCACGATCTGATCATCGTATGTGGACTGTGTTTCCCGCTCACCAACGGCGGCGCCTGAAGGCAACGTCTTCCCTCGTCGCAAACACCGCTCCTCAGTCCAGACGTCGCCGCGCCGCCGTCGGCTCGCTCGGAGAGCCCGGTGTCACGTGTCGCGGCCGACGCTGGTGCCCAGGCGGTTCGCTCGGGCTCGTGAGTGTTACGCGTCGCGGAGCGAGACGGCTCGCTGGGCGGCGGCGATGCGGGCGAACTCGGCGATCCCCAGCGCCTCGCCCCGCAGGGCCGGGTCCACTCCCGCCGACCGCAGGATTTCCTCGGCCGCGGCGGCCGAGCCGGCCCAGGTCGCCAGCGCCGACCGCAGGGTTTTGCGGCGCTGCGAGAAGGCAGCGTCGATCACAGCGAATACGGCCTCCCGGCTGACGGCCCGTCCGCCTGGAGCTGGCTCATCCGGCTGGCGCCGGATCAGCTCGACCAGGCCGGAGTCGACCCTGGGCACGGGCCAGAACACCGCCCTCGACACCGAGCCAGCCTTGCGGGCGGCACCGAACCACGCCAGCTTCGCCGACGGCACACCATAGGTGCGGCTGCCGGGTGGCGCGCACATCCGGTCGGCTACCTCGGCCTGCACCATCACCAGCGCCCGCGCCAGCGACGGCACCGTGGCCAGCATGTGCAGCACGACCGGAACGGCGACGTTGTAGGGCAGGTTGGCGACCAGGGCCGTCGGCGCCGGGCCCGGCAGACTAGTCACCCTGACTGCGTCCGCCGTCACGACGTCCAGCTTGCCCGCCAGGTCCGGGGCCCGCTCGGTGACCGTCAGCGGCAGCTGCCGGGCTAGCGCCTGGTCGACCTCGATCGCCAGCACCCGGCCGACCGCGGCCAGCAGCGGCAGCGTCAGTGAGCCGAACCCCGGCCCGACCTCGATCACCACGTCCTGCGGGCCCACCTTGGCCAGCGCGGTGATCTTGGTGACCGTGCCCCCGTCGACAACGAAGTTCTGCCCGAGCCGCTTGGACGGCTGGATGCCGAGCCTGGCAGCCAGCTCCCTGATCTCCGTCGGGCCGAGCAGCTGTGCGGCGCCGAGTGCCCCGCCTCCGGACGGTCCAGCTCCGGACGGCCCAGCTCCGGACGGTACAGCTCCCGAATTCAACCGAAGCTGCCGAACAGGCGCTCGCCGGTCGCCTCGATGACCGCGCACAGCTTGGCGACGTCCAGCTGCCGCGCCGCGGCGATAGCCCGGATGGTGTTGGCGACTTGGGCCGGCGAGTTGGCTTTGCCCCGGTTCGGCGCGGGCGTCAGGAACGGTGCGTCGGTCTCGGCGAGGATCAGCTCGGCCGGGATCGCGCCGGCCGCGGCCCGCAGCGCGGCCGCGTTCTGGAACGTCACGGTGCCGGCGAAGCTGAGCACATAACCGGCGGCGGCGCAGCGCGCAGCCAGTTCGGCGTCGCCCGAATAGCAGTGGAAGACCACCTGCTCCGGCGGACCGTCAGCGGCCAGGATCGACAGCACGTCCTCGTGCGCGTCCCGGTCGTGGATCATCAGCGGCTTGCCGACCTGCTTCGCGATGTCAATGTGCGCTCGGAACCAGTCGCGCTGAACGTCCGGCGCCGCGTTGTCCCGGTAGTAATCCAGGCCCGTCTCGCCCACGGCCCGGACCTGGGGCAGCGCGGCCAGCCTCGCGATCTCGGCCAGCACGGCCTCCCGCCCGGCGGCATCGCGCGCGGCCCCGGCGGTTTCATTCGGGTGAATGGCGACGGCGGCGAGCACCGGGCCGAACGCCGCCGCGCATTCCGCCGACCAGCGCGAAGAGGGTATATCGCAGCCCACGGTCAGGACCCCGGTGATGCCCGCGGACCGGGCCTGAGCCAGGACCTCCGCGACCGGCAGGTCGATCATGTCCAGGTGGCAGTGGCTGTCGAACGCCGTGGCCGGCAGTGGCTCTGGGGCCGGTGCGTGCGGTTTGCCGATGCCCGCGCCTGGCCCGAATCCGGCCCCCGGCTCAGGACGGCTGGTGCCTTCCGGTCCGGGGCGGCCGGTGCCCTCCGTCACGCGCCACCCAGCCTGGCCAGCTCCTCCTCGATGACGGCGGAGTCCAGCTTCGCGAAGAGCGGAGCCGGCGTGGATAGCTGCGTTCCCGGCCGGATGGGCACGGAGTCCCAGCGCGCGCCCACGGCGCCGTAGTCGCCGGTGATGACCGGGTAGGCGGGCCCGTCATCCTCGGTTACTTCCTCGATCCTGGGCATGCCCGACCAGGGACCGGTCCCGCCGAGCATCTCGTGCACCTTCTGCGAGGACCGGGGCAGGAACGGGGTCATCAGTGTCTTGCCGTCGTCCACCAGTTGCAGGGCGACGTGGCAGATCGACCGCATGCGCTCCGGGTCGGACTCGCGCAGCTTCCACGGCGCCTCGTCGGAGAGATATTTGTTCGCCTCAGCCAGGGTGCGCATGACCTCGTTGGTCGCCGCCTTGAACCGGCAGCGACCCAGCGACTCGCCGACCGCCGCGAAGGCCGCGCGGGACCGCGCCAGCAGCGCCTGGTCGCCCTCGGTGAGCGCGCCCGCGGCGGGGATCTCGCCGATGTTGCGGGCGGCAAACGAGACCGTGCGGTTCACCAGGTTGCCCCAGTTGGCGACCAATTCGTCGTTGTTGCGGCGGACGAACTCGCTCCAGGTGAAGTCGGTGTCCTGGTTTTCGGGACCCGCGACGGCGACGTAGTAGCGCAGAGCGTCCACGTCGTAGCGGGCCAGGAAGTCACGCACGTAGATGACGACGGACCGGGAGGAGGAGAACTTCTTGCCCTCCATCGTCAGGAACTCGCTGGAGACGACCTCGGCGGGCAGGTCGAGGGCGCCGAGCGAGCCCGGCGTGCCGCCCTTCGCCCCGCGGCCGTTGTATCCGAGCAGCATCGCGGGCCAGATCTCGGCGTGGAAAACGATGTTGTCCTTGCCCATGAAGTAGTAGCCCTCGGCGTCCGGCGACTGCCAGAAAGCCCGCCAGGCGTCCGGATCGCCGTTTCGGCGAGCCCATTCGATCGATGCCGACAGATAGCCGACGACAGCGTCGAACCAGACGTAGATGCGCTTGTCAGGGACGTCGCGCCAGCCATCGAGCGGGATCGGCACGCCCCAGTCGAGATCCCTGGTGATGGCTCGCGGCTGCAGGTCGCCGAGCAGGTTGAGGGAGAATTTCAGGACGTTCGGCCGCCATTGCCCGCTCTTGCTCTGCAGCCAGGTACCGAGCGCGTCCGCGAACGCGGGCAGGTCGAGGAAGAACTGCTCGGTCTCCACGAACGCGGGCGTCTCACCGTTGATCTTCGAGCGCGGGTTGATCAGATCGATCGGATCGAGCTGATTGCCGCAGTTGTCGCACTGGTCGCCGCGCGCCCCGTCGTACCCGCAGATGGGGCACGTTCCCTCGATGTAGCGGTCGGGCAGCGTCCGGCCCGTCGACGGCGATACGGCTCCCAGCGACTTGCGCGGGAAAATGTAGCCGTTCTGGTAGAGCGCCCTGAAGATGTCCTGCACGACCGAGTAGTGATTGCGGGTCGTCGTCCGGGTGAAGAGGTCGTAGGACATGTCCAGGCCGTGCAGGTCCTCGGCGATCACCCGGTTATAGCGATCGGCGAGCTCGCGCGCGGACACGCCCTCGGCGTCAGCCTGGACCTGGATCGGCGTGCCGTGCTCATCGGTACCGCTGACCATCAGCACCGGGTTACCGGACATTCGCTGGAACCTGGCGAACATGTCGCACGGCAGCCCGAAGCCGGATACGTGCCCGATGTGGCGCGGGCCGTTGGCATACGGCCACGCCGGTGCGGCGAGAATGTGACGGCTGGTCATGTTGCCAGCCTAGGGGAAGGACGGCCAGCCTCAGGGAGGCCAGGCCGGCGGACGGCCCGGGCGGCGCTTGCCGGTCAGCTCCACCTGACGCGCATGCCGTCTCGCCAGGATTTCAGCAGGTCTGCGTCGCCGGT
>Ga0209006_10006178_pt1 | contig 10856 bp, 8 predicted proteins | sample JacPin_JW_Ref_O2_FD_188567 | JGI IMG/M metagenome (GOLD analysis project Ga0209006, IMG submission 188567) | Forest soil microbial communities from Algoma, Ontario, Canada - Jack Pine, Ontario site 1_JW_Ref_O2 (SPAdes) (version 2) | ecosystem: Environmental > Terrestrial > Soil > Boreal... | reverse complement strand
GGGGGGGGGGGGGGCGGCGGCGTGCGCTTTGCCATTTCGCTTGCCCATATCGATTCCGTCGCTTTATTACACAATTTCAGATAGGACAAATAAGAAATGGATTCAATCGGAAAGCGCAGGAATTGTCAAGGAAAAAGTCTGATCTCGAAGCACAGCCGCCAGGCGCCAGCGCCTTCGAAATTTGCCGGAGAGATCTTACGCAGCATAAATCGGACATTGCATGCGCCAAAGATATTCGCGCGGACAAATTCTTGACCGAGGAAGGCGGCGATGAGATCTTTTGGGGCGTCCATAAAGGGCGTCGCCCGTCGGCGAGTGGCGGACCACTCCAAAATCAGATTCGAAACTAAAACCGGTATTAAAGTATTGAAATTGAATACGGTGACAGGCCATGTCACTCAATTAGCGTGTCTCACTTTTGGGGTGCAGTTAATTTTCCTCCCGTAGCATCAAATCCAAATAATATCCACGCCGCCTCCTCTTTAGTGCCTGTGAGTTCTGTGTGCGCCAATTTATTCGATAAATCGGCATCGTTAGCGCCTAACAGTTCATGCCGAATATTGTCGACCTTTTTGGTTTTCTCGAAATGGCCGTTTTTGTCTGCCTCTAACGTGGTCGCTGCGCTGGCCATGGGAGGCGTGAGCGCGGCGATCAGCACCAGCGCCGCCAGCAGCGCCAGCGGCCTTCCGGGTTGGCGTTTCGATCCGTAGCCGGCAGTGAACCGCGGAAGGCGTGCGGCGCGGACGAGCAGCCAGCGACGCCGGGGGCTCGATCCGGCGCGGAGCGAAGCGCGAACAGCGATGCTTGAAAGATGCGAGCCTGGAATCATGAGTCTCTCCTCACCAATTCAGTGTTTGCCACCTGTCCCGACGATTGCCGGCCTTCGTTCGCGCGTCTTTGGCGGCTGGGTCGGCGCCTCGTCTCGCTTCCCGCGAGATCACCGGCGGACGGGGGAAAGGATGCCGAGGCGCACACACCTGCGAGCCGCCATGCCCTGGGCGTCGCGGGGGGAGCGGCGGCGTGCGCTTTGCCATTTCGCTTGCCCATATTGATTCCGTTGTTTTATTATTCAGTTTGATATAGGACAAATAAGAAATGGATTCAATCGGAATGCGCAGGAATTGTCAAGGAAAAAGTCTGATCTCGAAGCACAGCTGCAAGACGGTCAGCGTGGCGTCAGCGCCTTCGAAATTTGCCGGACATATGAGACAGCCGCCGGGTCGTGGCGACACCATCTCATTGATTGCATGGAGGCGATTATGCGCGAGAGGAATTCGAACTCAAGGATGGTCCTCCGGACCACCGCCGAAGGCGGCAAAAGCTACGCTTTTGTCCTTGACTTCGAATTCCTCTCGCGCACACGCTCCGCCATGCAAACAATGAGGAAATCTGCTCTCGGTCATCGTCTCATATGTCAATGACCACGGACAAATTCTTGACCGAGGGCGGCGGCGATGAGATCATTTGGGGCGTCCACAAATGGCGGCGGCCGTCGGCGGGCGACGGACCACCCCAAAATCAAAGACGAAACTAAAACCGGTATTAAAGCATTGAAATTGCAGGATTTGCGGTACGATAACGGCCTCTCTGAACGCTCATTGTCAATGACTTAGCGCCGGCTCGGCGGTCGCTTTCTCGCTATTTGCACTTCCAACGGCGGCTTTTGCGCGCAAAAGCGCCGCGTTGGAAGCTGCGATGCCCTGCCTCTTCCCCCACCAGCGATTCTCGGCTAGGAGGGGGCGCTTTCCGGCGGGCCTTGCCGGTCGCTTTTCCAAGGACGCTTTCCGGCGCCGGGCGCCTGCGAGGCGGCCTTTTTTTGTGTGCCGGATATGCCGGCTTGAGCTAGATGATCGAAGGGCGAATTTCTCCGCCGTCATTGCGAGCGGCAGCGAAGCAATCCAGACGAGGGCTGTCAGGGCTTAGTCTGGATTGCTTCGTCGCTGCGCTCCCTCGCAATGACGGCGAGGCGACTTAGACAATTAACATCACACAGTAGAATTCCTTGCCCGCCTGGCGGGCAAGCGCGGGGAACCATGCCGAAGCGGACAGATATATCGACGATCCTCATCATCGGCGCCGGCCCGATCATCATCGGGCAGGCGTGCGAATTCGATTATTCCGGCACCCAAGCCTGCAAGGCCTTGCGCGCCGAGGGTTATCGCATCGTCCTCATCAATTCCAATCCCGCCACCATCATGACCGATCCGGATATGGCGGATCGCACCTATATCGAGCCGATCATTCCGGAGATCGTCGCCAAGATCATCGCCAAGGAGCGCCACGTCGTTCCCGGCGGCTTTGCGCTGCTGCCGACGATGGGCGGCCAGACCGCGTTGAACTGCGCTCTGTCGCTGAAGAAAATGGGCGTGCTCGAGGCTTTCGGTGTCGAGATGATCGGCGCCACCGCCGCCTCGATCGACAAGGCGGAAGATCGCGAATTGTTCCGCGAGGCGATGACCAAAATCGGCCTGGAGACGCCGCGCTCGCACCATATCAAGACGCTGTCGCAGGCTTTGGTCGCGCTCGACGACATTGGCCTGCCGGCGATCATCCGGCCTTCGTTCACGATGGGCGGCACCGGCGGCGGCATCGCCTATAACAAGGGCGAATTCATCGAGATCGTCGAGCGCGGCATCGACGCTTCGCCGACCAATGAAGTGCTGATCGAAGAGAGCGTGCTCGGCTGGAAAGAGTTCGAGATGGAAGTGGTCCGCGACAAGGCGGACAATTGCATCATCGTCTGCTCGATCGAGAATATCGATCCGATGGGCGTCCATACCGGCGATTCGATCACGGTGGCGCCGGCGCTGACGCTGACCGACAAGGAATATCAGATCATGCGCGACGCCTCGCTGAAGGTGCTGCGCGAGATCGGCGTCGAGACCGGCGGCTCGAATGTGCAATTCGCCGTCAATCCGGCTGACGGCCGCATGATCGTGATCGAAATGAACCCGCGCGTGTCGCGCTCCTCCGCGCTCGCCTCGAAAGCGACGGGCTTCCCGATCGCCAAAGTCGCGGCGAAACTGGCGGTCGGCTATCTCCTCGACGAGATCGCCAATGACATCACCGGCGGGGCGACGCCGGCCTCTTTCGAGCCGACGATCGATTATGTCGTCACCAAAATCCCGCGCTTCGCCTTCGAGAAATTCCCCGGCGCCGATCCCGTGCTGACGACGGCGATGAAGTCGGTGGGCGAGGCGATGGCGATCGGCCGCACCTTCGGCGAATCCCTGCAGAAGGCCTTGCGCTCGCTGGAGACGGGCCTGACCGGCCTCGACGAGATCGAGATCGAGGGTCTGGGCAAGGGCGACGACCACAATGCCTTGCGCGCCGCGATCGGCAAGCCGACGCCGGACCGTTTGCTCAATGTCGCGCAGGCGATGCGGTCGGGCATGAGCGTCGAGGAAATCCACGACGCCTGCAAGATCGATCGATGGTTTTTGCAGCGCATCGCCGAGATCGTCGCGCTCGAAAAGAAAATCAGGCGGTACGGCCTGCCCGAGGATGCCGATAATCTGCGCAGCCTCAAGGCGGCGGGCTTCTCCGATTCCCGGCTGGCGACTTTGGCGGGCGTCGCCGAGGCGGATGTGCGCCAGGCGCGCCGCGCGCTCGGCGTTGCGCCCGTCTACAAGCGCATCGATACTTGCGCGGCGGAATTCGCTTCGCCCACCCCTTACATGTATTCGACCTATGAGGCGCCTTTCGCTGGCGCGCCCGCCTGCGAGGCGCGGCCGACCACGCGCGACAAGATCGTGATCCTGGGCGGCGGACCCAATCGCATCGGGCAGGGCATCGAATTCGACTATTGCTGCTGCCATGCCTGTTTCGCGTTGAGCGAGGCGGGCTTCGAAACCATCATGATCAATTGCAATCCCGAGACGGTGTCGACCGATTACGACACGTCCGACCGGCTCTATTTCGAGCCGCTCACCGCCGAAGATGTGCTCGCCATTCTCGACAAGGAGCGCGAGCAGGGGACGCTGAAGGGCGTGATCGTGCAGTTCGGCGGCCAGACGCCGCTGAAGCTGGCGCGCGCGATCGAACTATCAGGCGCGCCGATCCTCGGCACGTCGGTCGATTCGATCGACCTTGCCGAAGACCGCGACCGGTTCAAACGCCTGCTCGACAAGCTCGGCCTGAAACAGCCCAAGAACGGCATCGCCTATTCGGTCGAGCAATCGCGCCTGATCGCCGCCCAGCTCGGCCTGCCGCTCGTCGTGCGCCCTTCCTATGTCCTGGGCGGACGGGCGATGGCGATCATCCGCGACCAGACCGCCTTCGACAATTACCTGCTCGACACCTTGCCGGGCCTGGTGCCGTCCGACGTCAAGGCGCGCTATCCCAACGACAAGACCGGGCAGATCAATACGGTGCTCGGCGCCAATCCGCTGCTGTTCGACCGCTATCTCTCGGACGCCACCGAGATCGACGTCGACGCGCTTTGCGACGGCAGGGATGTCGTCGTCGCCGGCATCATGGAGCATATCGAAGAGGCCGGCATTCATTCGGGCGACAGCGCCTGTTCGCTTCCGCCGCGCTCGCTCAGCCCGGAGATGATCGCAAGGCTCGAGGCGCAGACCCGCAAGCTGGCGCTCGCCCTCGATGTCGGCGGCCTGATGAACGTGCAATATGCGTTGAAGGACGACGAGATCTACGTCCTCGAAGTCAATCCCAGGGCCTCGCGCACCGTGCCTTTCGTCGCCAAGGTGATCGGCCAGCCGATCGCCAAGATCGCCGCCCGGCTGATGGCGGGCGAAGAACTGGCGTCGTTCGAATTCAAGCTCGAGGCGATCGACCATGTCGGCGTCAAGGAGGCGGTGTTTCCGTTCGCGCGCTTCCCCGGCGTCGATACGGTGCTCGGCCCTGAAATGCGCTCGACCGGCGAAGTGATGGGTCTCGACCGGTCGTTCGACATCGCCTTCGCCAAAAGCCAGCTCGGCGGCGGCACCAGCGTGCCGCGCTCCGGCACTGTGTTCGTCTCGGTGCGCGACGTCGACAAGCCGCGCATATTGGAGACGGTGAGACGGCTTCTCGCCCTCGGCTTCAAGATTCAGGCGACGGGCGGCACCACGCGCTTTCTCCAAGCGCATGACGTGCCCGCGCTGAAAATCAACAAAGTTTCCGAAGGGCGCCCGCATATCGTCGATGCGATCAAGAACGGCTCCATCCAGCTGGTTTTCAACACGACCGAGGGCGCCCAGGCGCTAGCCGATTCCAAGCCGCTGCGTCGCGCCGCCCTCTTGCATAAAACGCCTTATTACACCACTCTCGCCGGTTCCATCGCCGCGGCTGAAGGCATCAAGGCCTATATCGACGGCGATCTTGAAGTGCGGGCGCTACAGGATTATTTTGATTAATGCTTCGCGCGCCAGATTTGGCGCTGTTAAGCTGTAAAATCTCGACACTGCGAGAGAGAGGACCGGGTAGGAATACGCTATGGACAAGTTTCCGATCACCATCGCCGGGCATGCTGCGCTTGAGGCGGAGTTCATGCGGCTCCAGCAAGTGGAGCGGCCGCGCATCATCGAGGCGATCGCGGAGGCGCGCTCACATGGCGATCTATCCGAAAACGCCGAATATCATTCGGCCAAGGAAGCCCAATCGCATAATGAGGGGCGCATCGCCGAACTTGAGGACAAGTTGCAGCGCGCCGAGGTGATCGACGTGTCGAAATTGTCCGGCTCGACGATCAAGTTCGGCGCGACGGTGACGATGGTCGATGAGGATACGGAGGCCAAGAAGGTCTTCCAGATCGTTGGCGAGAGCGAGGCCGACGTGAAGTCCGGACGTGTTTCGATCACCTCGCCGACGGCGCGCGCGCTGATCGGCAAAAAGGTCGGCGATAGCGTGGAAGTGAACACGCCGGGCGGCGGCAAGAGCTACGAAATATTGAAAGTCGCCTACGTGTGAGCCAACTCAGCGAGGCGCGTCGCTTCGCGACCGCCTCCGGGGAATTATCGCCATGAACCGCATGAACGGGTTTGGTCGGGCCGCCATTCTGGTCTTGGGCGCGGCAATGGCGTTTGGCGCGCCGGCCTCGGTCGGCGCATCCAGCGCATGGGCTCAGGCGGCCGAGGCCAAATTCCGGGCGATCAGGATCGATGTTTCCGCCTTGCCCGGCAAGGGCCTGGGGCCGGAAGCGGAGTGGCTCGAACAGGATTTGCCCGGCCCGCTGCGCGCCGCCTTTGCGGGGCGCCTGGCGCCAGGCGATGCCGCCGCGCCGACATTGGTCGTGCGCATCGATACCGTGATTATCGGCGAGAGCGGCGACGCCGGCGGTCCTTTCGGCGCCACCGCCGCGCGCGACCAAATCGAAGGCGCCGGCGTGGTGGTGGCGCCCAATGGCCGGCCGGTCGCGACCTATCCGATGTTCACGACCTTACGCGCTTTCACCGGCGGCTCGGCGCGCGAGATGGATTCGATCCGGGGTAGGGTGGACGACCTCGCCAAAAGCTTCGCGCAATGGCTGCCGGGGCAGATGGGGCAGTAGCGATCGGGATGCCGGACTTCTCTCTTGCAAAATGAGGCGCTGCTGGCGAAGGACGCGCGCGTCCTCGTGCTGAGCTCCGGCAAGGCCGGCCATGAGGCCAATAGTCGGGGCGTCGCCGACGCGCTCGGCGCGCCCTATCTGTTGCGCGTTGTAGCGCCGCGACCGTTTTTTGCGCGTCTGGCGCCCTATGGCCCGCTCGATCCCAAGGACCGGCCGGGCAGGGCGGGGTCGCTATTGGCGCCGCCCTTTCCTCATGTCGTGATCGCCTGCGGACGCGTCACCGTGCCCTATATCCGCGCGATCAAGCAGGAAGCGGGGCGGTCCGCGTTCACAGTCTTTTTGCAGGACCCGCGCGCGTCGCGCGCCAGCATGGACCTGATCTGGGCGCCCGACCATGATGGGCTTGCCGGGGACAATGTCATTTCGACTTTGACCTCGCCCCATCCGTTCTCGGCGCCGCGGCTCGCGGCGGCGCGGGCGGAGCCCGATCCTCGTATCGCCGCGCTGCCTGGTCCCAGGGCTGCGATCATCCTGGGCGGCCCTAGCGGCGCTTACGCCTATACGGCTGCTGATGTTGCACGGCTCGCGGCGGCGGCGGCGGCGATCGCCGGCGCGGGCTTTAGCGTGATGGCGACGCCTTCTCGGCGCACGCCGCCCGAACTTGTGAGCGCGGTGCGTGCTGGCCTCGGCGATGCGCCAGCTTTCGTCTGGGACGGAACAGGCGCCAATCCCTATGCGCAGATGCTCGCTCATGCCGAGGCGATTCTGGTGACCGGCGACAGCGTCAATATGGTTGGCGAGGCGACCGCCACCGGCGCGCCGGTCTATGTTTTCGAGCCCTCGGGAGGGGCGGGCGGCAAGGTCGCCCGCTATATCGATGCGCTTGAGCGGCTGGGCGCGGTGCGCCGCTTCGCCGGGCGCATCGAGCGCTTCTCTTACCAGCCGATCGATTCCAGCCTGACGATCGCGCGCGAGATCGCGCGGCGGTTTGCCGCGTCGGGGGCGGCGTCTCTATCATCGGCCTCCTGAAGCATTGGCGGGATTCATGGTCGGGGCGGGAACGGATCGCACGAAGCCGGCAATCGCGGGCGGTCCCGCCATCGTGCTGGTGCGCCCGCAACTGGCGGTCAATATCGGCATGTGCGCGCGGGCGATGGCCAATTTCGGCCTCGACGATCTCAGATTGGTAAGCCCGAGGGAAGGCTGGCCGCGCACCGGCGCGCGTCGCAAGGGGGCCTATGCGGCGGCGGCGGGCGCTGTCTATCTCCTGGAATCGGCGCGCGTTTTCGACAGCGTCGAAGCCGCGGTCGCCGACCTGCATTTCCTCTACGCGACGACCGCCCGCGAGCGCGGTCAATTAAAGCGCATCGCGGCGCCCGCCGAAGCGATGGCGGAGAGCGCGGCGGCCTATGGGGCAGGCCAGAAGCGCGGCATTCTGTTCGGGCCTGAGCGCACCGGGCTCGACAATCGCGAGGTGTCGCTCGCCGATGCGATCATCACCTTTCCGGTCAATCCCGCCTATGCCTCGCTCAATCTCGCGCAGGCCGTGTTGCTGTGCGGCTATGAGTGGTTCAAGGCAGCCCATGGCGGCGCGCCCCCGCTCGTCGCGCCCGAGCGTTCGGGACCGGCGACGCGCGAAATGACGCTGGCGTTTTTCGATTTTCTCGAGACCAAACTGGACGAGCGCGGCTTCTTCCGTCCCGCCGGCAAGAAGCCGGTGATGCAGCGCAACCTGCGCAACATATTCCACCGCATCGGCCTGACCGAGCAGGATGTGCGCACGCTGTGGGGCGCGGTGGTGCGCCTCGTCGAAGGGCCGCGCGTGAAGGTGCAGACGCGCAAGCGGGTGCGGCAGAAGAAGCCGGAGTCCACACCGCGGGAAGGCGACTTATAGTGCGAGACATTTTTTTCGTATATACGATTTTCGTCGACCTCAGCTCTTTAACCGTATATACGATATTTGCGGATGATCGTTTGGGACGAACCGAAGCGCGTATCCAACCTCGCCAAGCATGGGCTCGATTTTGCTTCCCTCGAAGCGGGTTTTGATTTTGTGCGGGCTATCGTACTTTCCCGCGAAGACCGCCAAGTCCGGTCGTCCGCGAGTGAGGATTATCGGCGAAATGGATGGCGAGCTGGTCGCTCTTGTAGCGTCGCCGTTAGGCGCAGAAGCCTTGGCGATCGTGAGCCTGCGGCCAGCGAGCAAACGCGAGCGCATACTACATGAAAGCTAAGCATGCTCCGGGATATGTCCCGAATTCGCAATATAGCCAGGACGATTGGGACGATGTCTCCGACAATCCGGAATGGACCAAGAAGGACTTCGACGATGCAAAGCCTGCGCGGGAAGCGTTGCCGCCTGCTCTCTTCGAGGCGCTTGCACGCAAACGCGGCCAGCGCGGATCGCAGAAGGCGCCGACCAAGGTCGCGATATCGATCCGATTGAGCAAAGATGTGATCGACGCGTTCAAAGCGGACGGGCCTGGCTGGCAGGCGCGAATGGACGAAGCCTTGCGGGCGGTGGTGAGGCGGCGCGCATGAGGCCCGCGCGGCGGCGATCGCCGCCGCGCAATCGGCCTCGCCCGATTGCCCGCCGCCTGCCCGCACGCTAAACGCTTAGCCCATGACCGCACCCGCCAATCGCCTCGTCATCGCCATCGCCCAGCTCGCCGCCATCGTCGGCGATATCGCGGGCAATCTTGCTCGCCTGCGCGCCGCCCGCGCCGAAGCGGCGGCTTTCGGAGCGGATATTGTGATGTCGTCCGAGCTTTTCCTTTCGGGCTATCCGCCCGAGGATCTCGTTCTGAAGCCGGCCTTCCAGGAAGCCTGCCGCGCGGCCTGCGAGACTTTGGCGCGCGAGACGGGCGACGGCGGGCCGGCGGTGCTGGTCGGATTGCCGTGGGTCGAAAACGGCGCGCTCTACAACGCTTACGCTCTGCTGGACGGCGGCCGGATCGAGGCGGTGCGCTTCAAGGTCGACCTGCCCAATTATGGCGTATTTGACGAGAAGCGGGTGTTCACGCGCGGCCCGGACCCCGGGCCGATCTCGTTTCGCGGCGTGCGCATCGGCACGCCGATCTGTGAGGACATCTGGGGTCCCGATCCCGTCGAATGCATCGCCGAGACGGGCGGCGAGATTCTACTGGTTCCCAACGCTTCGCCCTATGAGCGCGGCAAGGTCGCGCTGCGGCGGAAAATCGCCGCCGAGCGCGTCGCCGAGAGCGGTCTGCCAATGATCTATCTCAACCAGGTCGGCGGGCAGGACGAACTGGTTTTTGAAGGCGGTTCGTTCGCGCTCAACGCCGACCGCTCGCTCGCGGTGCAATTGCCCGCCTTCCGGCAGATGGTGGCGCCCACGATTTGGGAGCGCGGCGAGAAGGCGTGGCGCTGTCTCGATGGCGAGCGTGCAATCGTCGAAGAGGGCGATGAAGCCGATTATTGCGCCTGCGTGCTGGGGTTGCGCGACTATGTCGAGAACAATCGCTTTCCAGGCGTGGTGCTGGGGCTTTCAGGCGGCGTCGATTCGGCGCTTTGCGCGGCGATGGCGGTCGACGCCCTGGGCGCCGCGCGCGTTCACGCGATCATGCTGCCCTATCGCTTCACCTCGATGGAATCGCTGAAAGACGCGGCCGCCTGCGCCAAGGCGCTCGGCGTTCGCTACGACATCGTGCCGATCGCCGAGCCGGTCGAAGGCGTCGAACATGCGCTGAAGGATCTGTTCGCCGGGCGCCCGCGCGACATTACCGAAGAAAACATCCAGAGCCGCGCGCGCGGCCTGATCCTGATGTCGATCTCCAACAAGTTCGGGCCGATGGTGGTGACCACCGGCAACAAATCGGAAATGTCGGTCGGCTACGCCACGCTTTACGGCGACATGAACGGCGGCTTCAATCCGATCAAGGATCTTTACAAGATGGAGGTGTTTCGCCTCTCCGCCTTACGCAATCGATGGAAGCCGGCCGGCGCGCTGGGGCCGGACGGGGAGGTGATCCCGAACAACATCATCGTCAAGCCGCCAAGCGCCGAATTGCGCGAAAACCAGAAGGACGAGGATTCGCTGCCGCCCTATCCCGTTCTCGATGCGATCCTGCATGGCCTCGTCGAAGAGGAGATGCGGCTCGCCGACATTATCGCGCAGGGGCACGATCCTGACACCGTGCATAGAATCGAGCGGCTGCTCTATCTCGCCGAATACAAGCGCCGCCAGTCGGCGCCGGGCGTTAAAGTGACCGCCAAGAATTTCGGCCGCGACCGCCGCTATCCGATCGTCAATCGCTTCCGCGATTCCGGCTTGCCGTTGGCCACGCCCGACGCGGCGATTGCGCCGCGAGGACAGGTGGGAATAAGCGAACGGTTCGAGGACTAG
>Ga0209006_10006177_pt1 | contig 10856 bp, 10 predicted proteins | sample JacPin_JW_Ref_O2_FD_188567 | JGI IMG/M metagenome (GOLD analysis project Ga0209006, IMG submission 188567) | Forest soil microbial communities from Algoma, Ontario, Canada - Jack Pine, Ontario site 1_JW_Ref_O2 (SPAdes) (version 2) | ecosystem: Environmental > Terrestrial > Soil > Boreal... | reverse complement strand
GGCGTATTCGCGCCGATCCTGCTCATCCTGCTGCGCCTGATCCAGGGCACTGGCCTTGGCGGCGAATGGGGCGGGGCCTCGCTGATGGTGCTGGAGCACGCGCCGGCTGACCGGCGCGGCTTTTACACGAGCTTCGTGCAGATCGGATTTCCGATCGGGCTGGTGCTGGCAACCCTGATATTCGCGCTGGTCAGTAAATTGCCCGAGGCCGATTTCGCGGCCTATGGCTGGCGTATACCGTTCCTCGTCAGCATTGTGTTGCTGGGGGTCGGAATCTTCGTGCGATCCCGGGTGCCGGAGACCCCGGTGTTCGAAAGCCTCAAATTGCGCGACGGCCTGTCGAGCAATCCGGTCGGCGAAGTCGTCGGCAAGAACACCAAGATGTTCCTGATCGCGGTCGGGCTGAAACTCACCGAGGTTTCCTGGGTCTACCTGCTCACGGTGTTCATCGTGGGCTACGCCACCGGCAAGCTCGGTCTGCCGAAGCCGATGATGCTCAATGCCGTGTTGTATGCCGCGCTGCTGGAGCTGGTCAGTCTGCCCTTGTTCGGCTGGCTGTCAGACAAGATCGGCCGTCGGCCACTTTACATCCTCGGCGCCCTGTTCACCATCGTGTTCGCGTTCCCGCTGTTCTGGATGGTGGAAAGCAAGAGCGTCGCGCTGATTTTCACCGCCATCATGATCGCGATGAATTTCGGACATGGCATGATGTTCGGGCCTGAATCCTGTTACTTCCCCGAACTGTTCGGCTCCCGCGTCCGTTACAGCGGCGCCTCCTTCGGATTTCAGGTCTCCGCGGCGATCGGCGGCGGCTTCGCGCCGATCTTCGCGACCGCGATGGTCGGATATCTTGGCGGCACCGCCGGCGTGTCGATCATGATGATCGTTCTCGCGCTCTTCACCCTGGCGGCCGCGCTCGCGGCGCATGAGACCAAGGGATTTCCCTTGAAAGACTGAGGCAAGGTCGGTCGCCGTGCAGTTTGGCATTTCATCTATGACGGGGTCGAACCGATCGATCTCGCGACCTTCGGCGTGCTGTCGATGGCGCGCCGGATTGCGCCGGAGATCGCGATCTGCACCATCGCGCCCCGTGCCGGTCCGGTTGCGCTCGCCAATGGGCTGAAGGTCACCGCCGATTTCGGTATCGACGATGCGCCCCCTTGCGATCTCGTCATCGTTACCGGCGGTCCCGGCTGGACCGCGCAGACACAGGCGCCGGCGACGCTCGACTATATCAGGCGCGTTCATGCCTCACGGCGCATCGCATCGGTATGCACCGGCAGCATGATCCTGGCGGCGAGTGGTGTCTTGGATAATGGCTCCGCGACCACCAAACGCGAAGTGGTGCCGCCGGAAACCTCACCGATTGAGGTGATGCGTTCAAGCTATCCGCAGATCGACGTGAAGCAAGCGATGCTGGTGGATACAGGGGCGCTCGTGACCGGCGGCGGCGTTTCGCTCTGCATTGACACCACACTGCATCTGATCGCCGTCATGCTCGGCCAGCACGTCGCCGATGAAACCGCGCGCATTATGGAATATCAGCGGGCCTGGCGTGCCAATCGCGACGGATTTGCGCCGATCCTGACAACGACATAGGGTGGTGCCGTCAAGTCCGCTGCACGCCCCCCTGATTTTTTAAGTGCACGCCCTCACAAAAGTTTTCATCCCGGCGCGAGAATTCTGGTTTCGACGCTTGCGCCAATCGATCACAATGGTCATTGAAGGCTCGATGCTGACAACGAGCCGAGGGAGCAGGAAGTCATGTCTGAACTGTTTTTGCCGCGCATTGCCGGCCTTATTCTGGGTGTCTCGATCATGATGGCTGTTCCCGTCCACGCCGATGCGCTGAAGGACCAACTCGTGCCGACCGGCAAGCTGCGGGTAGCAATCGGAATTAGCCCAGTAGGCGGTGCATACTGGTCGACCAAGACCGAAACCGGCGGGTATGCCGGCGTGCCGGTCGATCTCGGCAAGGCGATGGCCGACCAGCTCGGGGTCCCCGTCGAATATGTCGCGTACCAGAATTCCGGGCTGATCACCGACTCGGTTTCGACTGGCGCCTGGGACATCACCTTCCTGCCGAAGGACCCCGAGCGTGAAACGAAAATGTCATTCGGTCCGATCTATGAAGTCACCGAGGCCACCTACATCGTCAAGCCCGGCTCGACCATCACGAATTTCCAGACCCTCGATCAGCCCGGCGTCAAGGTCGCGGCGGTCAATAACACCACCACCATGCGCGGCGCGATGGCGCATCTGAAGAACGCCAAGGTCACGGGCTATCAGACCTATGACGAAATCTTCAACCTGCTCAAGAATGGCGAGATCGATGCCTTCGCGCTGTCGCGTGGCCAGCTCGAGGCCATGGCCAAGAAGATCCCGGGAACGCACGTGCTGGATGAAACCTTCAAGCAGACCGTGACTGCCGTCGCGGTGCCATTGAATCACCCGCAGGCGCTGGAATTTGCGACCAAGTTCATGACCGAAGCCAGGACCAATGGCCTGCTGCGCAAGGCGTTCGACAACAACGGATTAAAAGACACGCCGCTGCGGGCGCAGTAGGACGAGTTTTGCAACTCGTCGCCACCGCGCGCTCAATCCAGGTAATGTCAATTCGCTGTCCCGGCCGGTATCGGCTCAAGACCGCTCTTGACGAGAGTCGCACTGGCCGCCGGTGAGGCGAGGAATTTGATCAGCGCCTTGCCGGCGTCGGGCTCTTTCGACACACTGGCGATCCCGGCTGAAAACACCGTGACCTTCTGCAAGTCCGCCGGTAAAGGTCCGACGATATCGACCCCTGGAACGGGCAGCATTTCGCTAAACTGCTGCAAGCCGATCTCGGCGTCGCCACGCGCCACAATCTCGGCAACCGGTGTGGCCGGAATCTTCTTCGCCTTATCCTTCATTTGATCGGTGATTCCGAGCTTCTGAAACATTTCGGTCGAGATATAGACGCCGCTTGCACTGTCGGAATAGGCGACGGACTTTGCCGCCAGCAGCGCGCGCTTGACCGAATCGGAGGAGCTGATGTCCGGCTTCGGCGCACCCGATTTCACGCAGATGCCGATCGGCGATTTCACGAGATCGATGCGGCTGCCGGCGACGGCCTTGCCCTGTTTGATCAGGTCCTCAAGCGCATAACCGACCAGGATCAGGACATCGGCGGGCTCGCCACGCTCCAGCCGGACCGGGATCGCGTTGACGGTCGTGCCCATCGAAGGTCCGTAGGCCGTGATCACCTTGTTGCCGGTGGCGCGCTCGAATTCCGGCACCAGCGCATTATAGGCCGCGGTCAACCCGCCCGAGATCATCACCCGGACCTCGGCGGCGCTTGCGGAGCCGGCCAGCAACAGGGCGGCGGTGAGGCCGAGCGCGAGGCTGCGGATATTTGCGGATATTCTCATGATTATTTCTCCCGGGGACGGCTCTTGATGGGCCGCGCACTTATTACGGGAGAGATCGTATCTGGCAATGGGGGGCAGGCCCGGGGCGCTGCTGTTTCTTCGTCATTCCGGACGGCCCGCTAAGCGGGCCGATCCGGAATCTCGAAGTGATGTGCGGAATATTTCATCGGGATTCCGGACTCGCGTCTTCGACGCCCCCGGAATGACGAGCCCGTCAGCTCACGAATTGACGTGCACGAAATCCCGCAGCAGCGGGTAGATCTCGTTATTCCAGCGCCGGCCGCTGAACACGCCGTAATGACCGACGCCGGCCTGCATGTGGTGGACCTTGCGATAGGCGCGCACGCCGGTGCACAGATCCTGCGCCGCCAGGGTCTGGCCGATCGAGCAGATATCGTCCTTTTCGCCTTCGACCGTCATCAGGCCCATCCGCTTGATCGAGGCCGGATTCACCGCCCTGCCGCGGTAGGTCAGCTTGCCCTGCGGCAGCAAATGCTCCTGAAACACGTCGCGGATGGTCTCGATGTAGAACTCCGCCGGCAGATCCATGACAGCGAAATATTCATCGTAGAAGGTCTTGATGGTTTCAGCCTTCTCGATCTCGCCGTTCGCCAGATGATCGGCGAGATCGACATGGGATTTGATGTGGCGTTCGAGGTTCATCGATACGAACGCGGTGAGCTGAATAAATCCGGGATAGACCTGCCGGAACGCGCCCTTGCATTGAAACGGCACGTAATTGATCAGGTTCTGTTCGAACCATTTCAGCGGCTTGCTCTTGGCAAATTCGTTGACCTTGGTCGGCTGGATTCGCGTGTCGATCGGGCCGGCCATCAGCGTCAGCGTTGCGGGGCGCGCGGGATGATTGTCCTCCGACATGATCGCGGCGGCGGCGAGTGCCGACACCGACGGCTGGCAGATCGCCACCATGTGCGAGCGCGGCCCTAACTGATCGAGAAAGGTGATGAGATGTTCGGTATATTCATCGAGACCGAACTTGCCTTGATCGAGCGGAATGTCGCGGGGGTTATGCCAATCGGTAATGTAGACGTCGTGATCCTGAAGCAGCGTCTTCACCGTGCCGCGCAGTAGCGTGGCGAAGTGGCCGGACATCGGCGCGACCAGCAGGAGGCGCGGCTGTTCCGGCGAATTCTCCTTCTTGAAATGCAGCAGTGAGCCGAACGGTGTCGCGTAGACGACTTCCTCGGTCACCTCCAGCTCCTGATTGCCCACCACTACCTTGTCGATGCCGTAAGGAGGCCGCGTATAGGTGAGGGATGTGCGCGAGATCAGCTCAAGTGCAGCAGCGAGCCGTCCGAACAATTTATCGGACACGCCTTGCGGAACGAGATTAAGATATCTCAGCGCCGACGCAGCCCCGGTCCGCCATGGCGCCGTCAGGTCCATGTGGTTCTGGTAGGCTTGATACATCATTGACATCATCCGGATCCGCCCCTGCCGATGGGGCCATGCAATATTGAAGCCAAAGAGGGGCCAAATAGCCTCGGAAACTGGCACGTCGCTTGCTGAATGAAATGCGTGAGGCCCAATCAATGGGCACTGGGCGGGGCGCTTCGGTGAGGTGCGGCGTTGGCCGCGTGCTGTCGGCGTTCAGGCGTGAGGGAAAAGCCATATGGCGAAAGCGACACTGACCATCAGCAGCAAGAATTATTCATCCTGGTCGCTACGTGGCTGGCTGCTGACCAAGTTTTCCGGGCTGGAGTTCGATGAAATCGTCACCGCGCCCGACGATGCGTCGGCGCGGGCGGAAATCCTGCTGCTGTCCTCGTCGATCCTGGTGCCGTGCCTGCGGCACGAAGGCGCCACCGTCTGGGATACGCTGGCGATCGCGGATTATCTTAACGAGGTCATGCCCAATGCCGGCCTATTGCCGGCGGACCGCATCCAGCGGGCCCATTGCCGCTCGATTTGCGGTGAAATCCATTCGGGCTTCACCACCTTGCGCGCGTCACTGCCGGTCAATCTGAAAGGGCACTTTCCCGGCTTCAAGATCTGGTCGCGCGCCCAAGCCGATATCGATCGGGTCTGCACCATCTGGCGCGAATGCCTGGCCCAGTCGGGCGGCCCATTCCTGTTCGGCCAGCGCTCCATGGCGGATGCGATGTATGCGCCGGTCGTGACCCGCTTCATGACCTATGATGTGAAGCTGGAGCCGCGGCTAAAGCAATATGCCGAGATGATAATCGCACTGCCGGAAATGCAGGAATGGATCGAGGCCGCCAAAGCCGAGCCCGCTGACATCGAAGAGCTCGAGGTCGAATATTAGGCAGCACAGCCCGTTGTTTGCCTGTTTGAGGGGCTTAAGCATCGGGCACGCCTTGCTCAACTTCATGCCATGCAGGGCGATTGCGCGACCCGCCGCGGCCGGCTGGCGATGACGCGCGGAAAATCGCGCGACTGAAATTCCAACCGGCCTCCAACGGCTTCGGTGTTTTCATGGCCGCGGTTTTCGAAATCGCCGCGACGCAATGCGGCTGGCGTGATTTTCGCATAGCTCCATTAAGTTGTGAACGCGGCTCATCCTGCTGCCAAAAAATTGGACGCTTGGCTACCGCGATTTTCACGAACGGTAACCGTGGAGGCTCTGATGAATCAGCACGCCGTCGTCAAAAAATTTTCCCACGTCAAACCCGGAGACACCGAATTCACGGGGGGCGGACTGCGCGAATTTTTCCTGTACCGCGATCTCGGCATCGCGTCGGCTACCGGCGGTCAGGTGATCTGCCATCTGGTCAAGGCGAATCCCGAACGGCCGCCGGAAGACGGCACCGGCTGGCATCGCCATGATTGCGATTTCCAGATCGTCATCATGACCAAGGGCTGGGCGCGGTTCATGTACGAGGACAAGCCGACGCTGGTGCAGGCCGGTGATGTCGTCCATCAGCGGCCGGGCATCGTGCACTATCTCTACGATTACTCGCCCGACATGGAGTATCTCGAAATCGTCAGCCCGGCAGACTTCAAGACCGTCGATATGCCGCCGGCCACCGACAAGGTACCGCCGGTGACGCCCTGGAAGTAGCGCTGGACACAGCTTGTATCGGCGGCCGATGCGGCTGGCGCGATCATTAACGATTGAAGCTCGGCGCGCGCGGCAGCAAAACCGCGCGGTGCTGGATATGGTGCGATTTCAGATGAACCCGCCGACATCTAGCCGTGAACAGCGGCGTACAGCGTATCGCGGCTGATTCGGGCGCGATTCGTTCCGCGCGCGTTCCAAACCTTAAGAAGAACTCTCACTATTGCCGGTTTCCGTTGCATTTTGGCACAGCGGCGTGGCGCAATTGATTTTTCGCGCGTTTGATCAGGGCCGTCGCATGCGCCAGCCCACCACCGTCGCCTCGACCGCACCGCCAGACTCGTGGTTGCGCCAGGCCCCGTCGATGAAGCGGCACGGGAACGGCAGCTGATACGTGCCGCTATGATCCTCACATAGCACCTGCACCGGCTGATCCGGCGGCGGTTCTCCTTCGCCGTTGAACTCAGCAAGCCGTCGTTCGCGCGTGGCCATTCCATCTTTCTCCGTCAGGACGCACCGGGTGCACTATCCAATTTGAAATCCGGCGCGCCTGATGATTTGTCAGGATGCGCGCCCATGCAAACATCAACGCGCGAATGAGGTTTCAGTGTGGTATCGTCAATATCTCGCAACAATTTGACTGCGACAGGTGCTGTTTCAATGAAGATTCTGATGATCGGCCGGATTGCTTCCGTCGCGTCGGTGGCTTTGCTGCTCTGTCTACTGACGTCCGCGGCTACGCACGCCCAGGACGTTCCCGGCATCGAAATCTGCACCGTCGAAAAGACCATGGAACGCCGCACCAGTTGCCTGCAAAGCAACGTCGATTTCCTGCAGAAGACCATCACGAAACTTGGCGCCGACCATGCGCAGAAGCTCGATGCCGCGAACCGGCAGATCGATGGCTTGAAGAGTTCCGTCGCCAGCCTTCAGAAGATCGTCGACGATTTGCAGGCGGCGCAGAAGAAAGCCGCCGAAGATGCGAAGAAGAAAGCCGACCCGGCGCCAGCCAAGGATGCGGCGCCGGCGGCGAAAGATGGCGGGAAGTGAGAGGGGCGCTCCGTCATGGCCGGGCAGAAGGGCGAAGTGCATCCTCGCACTAGATGTCCCGGCCATCCACGTCTTTCTGCTGCTAAGGCCTTAGACGTGGATGCCCGGCACAAGGCCGGGCATGACGATTGGTTTTAGATTGCAATCTCGTTCAACTATTCTTCTCTCCCGACATGATCGGTCCGAACAACTCCCAGCTCTCGCCCTGGAAGCGCATCATCTGCAACTGCTCCAGCGGGGCAAAATCCGTCGGGCTGGTCTTGATCCTGGTGCCCGGCAGGTAGACGCCGATCTCAAAGTTCAGGTTGGCCGCCTGCTTCATGACGTTCTCGCGGGTCAGGTTGTCGCCGCACTGCCGCAGCACCTGTTCCAGTCCCTTCGCCACGCCGTAACCGAAAGTGGTTGATGCGTCTTCCTGGTCGCCATCCGGATACCACTTGGTCATGAAGGCGCGCCATTCGTTCATGGCGGGATCGTTTTTCCACTGCGGATCCTTGGGATCCTTGAGATACGCGGCGCTGAGGATGCCCTGGTCGTTTTCGTAGCCGGCGGGCTTCATCACGCCGCCGACCGACACTGATACGTTGGTCAGAAACTGCACGGGATGCCAGGCCAGTTCGCCGGCTTTCTTGATAGCCTGCGCGGCGAATTTCGGTGTCGCGATGTTGACGAAGATATCGGGGTTCGCACCCTTGATCTGCACCACCTGCGAATCCACCGTCGGCGAAGTGGTTTCGTAGGACGCTTCAACGATGATCAGCTTGTCGGCCTGCGCGCCCAATCCTTCGTGCAGGCCGATCACATAGTCTTTCCCGAAATCGTCGTTCTGGTAGAGAACGCCGATGGTTTTGCCGGGGTAATTTTTCAGGATGTAGGCGCCATAGATGCGCCCCTCGACCTGATAGCTGGGTTGCCAGCCGATGGTCCATGGAAAATTCTTCGGATCATTCCACTTGGCGGCGCCGCTCGAGACGAAGATCTGCGGGACCTTTTTCGCGTTCATGTATTTCTGGATGGCGCTGTTGCTTGGCGTTCCCAGCGGATTGAAGATCAAGAGCACCTCATCGGACTCGACCAGCTTGCGCGCCTGCTCGACCGCCTTCGGCGGGCTGTAGCCGTCATCATAGGAAATGAAATTGATCTTGCGGCCGTTGATGCCGCCTTCGGCATTGATCTTGTTGAAATAGGCGGCTTCGGTCTTGCCGATCGTGGCATAGGCCGATGCCGGCCCGGAGTAGGGCATGATATTGCCGATCTTGATCTCGGTGTCGGTGGCGCCGGGGTCGTATCGCTTCTGCGCATGGGCGGAACTCGCGACCGCAATCGCGAGAAGTCCCGCGAGCATTGCGGATTTGGCATGACTCAAGACATGGCTAGGGACATGGTTGCGCATCATCGTCCTCCCTGACGTGCTGGCCGAGGCTCAGGCAGTCTTTTTTTGGGCAGCTTGGTGAGCCGTCGGATTGAATGCGGCCGGAGTATGCACGATTGGTACTGGCTTGCCAGTGATGCCTTGGTTGGTATTTTCCGCAAAGCGGAAGAAGGGTGCGTCCTGTCCGCCGCCAGGTTCCAGTCTTCGAAATGCGAGCGAGCGCAAGGACTGTCAAATGGTGCATGCGCGAACTGATCATACTGCGCGGGCTTCGAACGAAAGCCGTTGTCCATGAATCCTGCCCAGAAGGCGCTCTGGTTTATCGAGAGCCACCTTGCCGAGGAGTTGACCCTCGACGAGGTCGCGGCGATCGGTGGCGTCTCGCGTTTCCACATGGTGCGGGCGTTCGCCGCCGCGACCGGGCTGTCGGTCATGCGCTATGTGCGTGCCCGCCGCCTCAGCGAAGCGGCGCGGGCACTCGCGGGCGGCGCGCCCGATATCCTGACGCTGGCGCTGGATGCGGATTACGGCTCGCACGAAGCATTCACCCGCGCGTTCCGCGACCATTTCGGGGTCACGCCCGAAGCGGTCCGCAGCGCCAAGCGTCTCGACCACATCAAGCTTCAGGAGCCGATCCTCATGGACTCATCTCTCACCGAGAATCTGCAAGCGCCGCGTTTTGAGACCAGCAAGCCCCTGCTCATCGCCGGTATCAGCGAGCGCTACAATCACGAGAACGGCGCCGGCATTCCCGGCCAATGGCAACGCTTCCAGCAATCCGTCGATAATATTCCCGGCCGGATCGGGCATGTGGCGTACGGCGTCTGCTGCAACGGCGACGATGCCGGAAATTTCGACTACATCGCCGGCGTCGAAGTTGCCGACTTCTCCGACCTGCCGCGCGAATTCTCCAGCGTCCGCATTCCTGAACAGCGCTACGCGGTGTTCACCCACCGCGAGCACATCTCGACCATTCGCCGGACCATCAACACGATCTGGAATCACTGGCTGCCGGCGTCGGGATTCAAGGTCGCCGACGCGCCCAACTTCGAGCGCTATGACGACAAGTTCGATCCGCTCACCGGCAATGGCGGCCTCGAAATCTGGGTGCCTGTGCGGGACTGAAGGCGTTTTCGAGTGCGTAGGATGGGTAGAGCGAAGCGAAACCCATCAACTTTCTTTGTGCGATAATTGATGGGTACCGCTTCGCTCCACCCATCCTACGGGAATTTCGGTCGCCGCAGGGCAGCCCTGCGCGATCCAATCGTTCCTGATTGCTTGGCAAGCGAGATCGACTTTGCCATAACTTGGCGCAACGAAAGTGTTGCGCGTGCGGAATGTGCCTGGAATCCGCCTGCGCTCAAAAAAAGCCCGGAGGATTCCATGCCGAACGTGCGCGTTCTCGCCACCGATCTTGAATTCCCGGAAGGGCCGGTGGTGATGCCGGACGGATCGGTGGTGCTGGTCGAAATCCGTGGCCGGCGGCTAACGCGGGTGTGGCCGGATGGGCGCAAGCAGGTGGTCGCGGAAATTCCCGGTGGCCCCAATGGCGCGGCGATCGGGCCCGACGGCAAATGCTATATCTGCAACAATGGCGGCTTCGGCTGGATTGTGTCGCGCGGCACCATGATGCCGGGCGCGCCGGCGCCGCATGAGTATATCGGCGGTTCGATCCAGCGCGTCGACCTTGCGACCGGCAAGGTCGAAACCCTGTTCGACAAATGCGGCGAGCATCCGCTGAAGGGGCCGAACGATCTGGTGTTCGACAAGCACGGCGGGCTCTGGTTCAGCGATTTGGGCAAGCGCCGCGCGCGCGACATGGATGTCGGCGCGTTCTATTACATGAAGCCCGGCGCTACCGACATCGTCGAAGGCTCTTTCGGCATGCTGCCGGCCAATGGCATCGGGCTGTCGCCGGACGAGAACACCGTCTACGTCGCGGAGACGCCGACGGCGCGATTGTGGGCGTTCGATCTCTCCGCGCCCG
>Ga0209006_10006175_pt1 | contig 10859 bp, 8 predicted proteins | sample JacPin_JW_Ref_O2_FD_188567 | JGI IMG/M metagenome (GOLD analysis project Ga0209006, IMG submission 188567) | Forest soil microbial communities from Algoma, Ontario, Canada - Jack Pine, Ontario site 1_JW_Ref_O2 (SPAdes) (version 2) | ecosystem: Environmental > Terrestrial > Soil > Boreal... | reverse complement strand
GGCCGGCTGGGGCCGCGTCGCCGAGGACGTGGTGTGGGCGAAGCTCACGAGCCTGCGCGACGGCGCGCGGCTCGCGTCGCAGCGGCTGTTTGCGCGGGGAAGCTAAAGCGCAGGCGCCGGCGCGAAGGGGGCCGCCATGATGGCGACGAGCTCGCTGGCCTCGGGCAGGGCATCGAGCTGCGCGGCGAGCGATTGCAGCCGTGCGGCGGGCTCGGCGTCGAGAAGCCCGCGCACGTTCGCGGCGAATTTTTCCTCGACCTCCTGGCGGCGCACGGGATTTTCCGGGCTGCCGCGGCGGTGCCAGACGTCGCGGGCAAAGGTTTGGCCGTCGCTGGTCGCGACGGCGACGCGGGCGGCGTGGCGAAAGGCGGGCCCGCGGCTTTCGATCTCGGGGTCGACCGCGATCTTGATGCGCGGCATGAGGGCGAGAATGTCGCGGTCGGCAATGACGTCGTCGGCATAGTCGGCGGCGGTGACGTTGCGGCGCTGCGCCATGACGCTCAGGCCGTAGTACATGTTCATCTGTGCCGCCGTGGTGCCGACCGGGCGATAATCCCACGCGGTGTGCACGAAGGTCATGTGGCCGCAGCCGACGTTGATTTCCTTGATCTGCGGCGCTGTCACGTTTTCCTCGGTGAGGATCGCGCGCAGACCGTCGAGTGCGGCGTGGATGCTGGTGACGTTCGGATACATCTTGAAGCCGATCTTGCCGGCTTCCCAATCCTCGCCGAGGCCGTCGAGCAGGCGCGCCGGATTGGGCGTCCGCGCGAGCGAGCTCAAGAAGCCGCCATAGCCGGCTTCGACGATATCGGCGATGCCGGTGAAGCCGCGTTGCGCCAGCAGTGCGGCGAGCATCCCGCCTTGCGCCGCGCGCCCGGCGTGCAGGCGCTTCACCATGGCGCCTTCCTGCGCCGCCATCAGGCCGGCGCCGAGCGATCCGGCGATGCCGAGCGCATGCTGCATCTTGTCGGCGTCGAGGCGCAGGAGCCGCCCGGCGGCCGCGGCGGCAACGAAGGCGCCCGATGTTCCCTGGGGATGGAAGCCGTTGAGAAAGAGCGCCGTCGTCGCCGCATTTCCGATGCGCAGCCCGACCTCGTAGCCGAGCGTGAGCGCGGTGACGATGTCGCGGCCGGACAGCGACGGATTCGCTTCGGCGAGCGCGAGCGCGACCGGTACGGCGAGCGAGTTCGGATGGATGATCGACTCCTTGTGGATATCGTCCATCTCGAACGCGTGCCCGGCGGTGCCGTTGAACAGCACCGCATTGGTCAGCGACGTGCGCGCGCCGGTGCCCCACAGCGAGGCCACGGCGTTGCCGCCCTCGGCCTGCACGACCTCGCGCACCATCTGCGTCCAGGGAAACGTGGTGCCGCGCAGGCAGACGCCGAGCCCGTCGAGGAAGCTGAGCTTGACACGCTCGATGACGTCGGCCGGGATGGCGCGATCCGGCGTCTCGGCCGCGAACGATGCGAGCGCGCGGGTCGCGTCGGGGAGGAGCGGGGAGGGTGAGCTGGTCATGACAAACAGTAGTTCGTCATGGCCGGGCTTGTCCCGGCCATCCACGTCTTTGCCCAGGCGACAAAGGAAGACGTGGATGCCCGCTTTCGCGGGCATGACGTGGAACGTCGGTGCGCGTCAGTAAGCCTCACTCTGCCTTGATGTTGGCGGTGCGGATGACCTTGCCCCATTTCTCGGTTTCGTCGGCGACGAACTTGCCGAAATCGGCGGGCGAGCCGGTGAGCGCGGTCGCGCCCCATTCGTCGAGGCGGGACTTGAGCTTCGCATCGGCGAGCGAGGCATTCACGTCCTTGTTGACCTTGTCGACGACTTCCGCCGGCGTGCCTTTCGGCCCCGCGATGCCGGTCCAGAAGCTCGCCTCGTAGCCGGGCACGGACGCCGCGACGGTCGGCACGTCGGGCAGCGCCGCCTGCGCGGTCTTGGTCGCAACGCCGAGCGCGCGAATCTTGCCGCCTTTGACGTGCCCGAGCGAGGCCGACATGGTGTTGAACATCATCTGCACCTGGCCGGCCATCAGGTCGACCATGGCGGGGCCGGCGCCGCGATAGGGCACGTGCACGATGTCGATGCCGGCCATCATCTTGAACATCTCGGCGGTGAGCTGGTTGCCGGAGCCGATGCCGCCCGAGCCGAACAGCACCTTGCCGGGATGCGCTTTGGCGTAGGCGATGAGCTCCGGGATGGTCTTCACCGGCAGTGAGGGCGTAACCTCGAGCACGAAGGGGTCGAGCGCGATGCCGGCGATCGGCACCGTGTCACGGATGAAGTTGAACTTGAGATCGCCATAGAGCGTTGCGTTGCCCGCATTGGCGAGGCTCGCGGCCAGTAGCGTGTAGCCGTCGGGCGTTGCACGGACGACCGCCTCGGTGGCGATATTGGTGCCGGCACCCGGCCGGTTCTCGATCACGATCGGCTGGCCGAGTCGCTCCGAAAGGCCGGGCTGGATCGCGCGCGCCATCACGTCGGTACCGCCGCCGGGCGCGAAGCCGACCATCAGCCGCACCGGCCGCGTCGGATAGGTTTCGGCGCGCGCGATGCGCGCGAGCGCCGGCACCGCCGCAACGCCGGCTGCGAGACGCAGAAATTGCCGCCGCTGCAGACCCCTCATTTTTTCTTCTCCCGAAAAAGCATACGTCGCCGTCCGCACGAAGCTGATGCATCACCCGCTGGCGGCACGGCGCACGATTATGGTGCACGGTCATGGCGCACGCAAAAGGGCAGTGCAAGCCGCATCGCGGCGACGAACGTCGCCGGCATGCGATCAGGGCGTGTGCAGATTGCGTTATGCTCGCAGACCGCGCTATGATCCGTTGGTCTGACGGATCCTCGCCTGAGGCCGAGGCATTTGTCCTGAGTCAAAGTGATCGATGTTCCCGGGCACTATCCATGGTTCCGTGCGTTGTTCCCTATCACCGCAACCCGACCGGAGTTTTCCATGTGGATCACATCAGATGAAGCCGTTGTGATGTTCGCGCGCTACTGCCGCGCACGGTTCGGCGGGGGCGCGAGCGGGAAGGTGAGGGCGAAAGCAAAGGCGCTGCGCAAATGTGGCGACGTCAAGGGTCATGACGTCTGGAACCAGGTCGCGGACGAGATCGACAAGGGAACCAGCCCGCGTTCCCGGCGGCCGTCAATCAACTGACTTTACGAATGCGCGAGTTCGCTAACGTTGCTAATCAGGCGGCATGACGATTCTGCTCGTGCGGCATGGCGAGACCGACGGCAACGCGGCGCGCATCCTGCAGCGCCCCGAGGTGCCGCTCAACGCGCGCGGAATGCGCCAGGCGGATGCGCTCGCCGGGCGCCTCGCGGCGCATGGTTTCGTTCATATCGTCTGCAGCGACCTGATGCGGGCGCGCATGACGGCGGCGCCGCTCGCCGCCCACTCGGGAATCGCGATCGAGGAAAACCCGCTGCTGCAGGAGCGCAATTTCGGCGACCTGCGCGGGCTGCCCTATGCGGCGCTGGACGAAGACCCGTTCGGGCCCGATTTCGCGCCGCCCGGCGGCGAGGACTGGCCGGCGTTTCACGCCCGCGTCGCCGAGGCATTCGCGTTCATCGTGCGTCGCCGCGGCAGCCTGAACGGCACGCTGGTGGTGATGACGCACGGCCTCGTTTGCCGGGCCGTCGTCGAACGGCACGCGCGGCTGCCCGCGGGTGTTGCGGCGCCGGAGCGCTTCGACAATACCAGCGTCACCGTGCTGCATGAGGATGCGCCGCACGCCGCAAGCCTGGTCAATTGCACCCGGCATCTCGCGACACCGAGCGACATGGAGCGCCGCGGCGGCGCCGCATAGCCTCCGCGCGTCGTTGGCCGATCGCGCGACCAAGCCCAACCTTTGCGCCACGATGCTGCGACTCCGGCCATCATGGGTCAGTTGTGCAATCGCGATGACCGACCTCGGTCTGCCAATTTTGACTTGAAGTTCCGCGCCACGGCGGAGCCGGATGGAAAATCGGCTCGCTCAATCATCTACGAATATGATCCATAAATGTGAATTTCCGAGGGAACCCCTCTTATCGCATGCGCAAAGCTTTCTCGGATGATCAGTTGCTTTGTGCTCAGCGTTTGCGTAATTCTACCTCCACATGCATGTCAAGCTAACGCGCCGTTGAGGGGCGATTGCGCGTTATCGCAACTGCATGGTGAAACGTAATGCAAGGGGGGTTAGGATGCGCTGGTTTCTGGGGCCTTGTTGGGCACTTTTGCTTCTTGTCATCGGCCTTTCGGATGGGGCCCTCGCGGCATGCTGCGTAACGTATACGCCGGTGCACGTGTATGTCCCGCCGCCGACGCACGTCGTCATCGTCCCGCACACAACGTTTGTTCGGCCGGTGACGCCTCAGGCGCACACGCACGCGCCGAGCAACACGCTGACAGCCAACGCGAGCTCATCCACGACGGCAGCCGTTCAGGCCAGACGGACGCCGCATCCGATTATTCAGCCGGTCGTCGTCGCCAATGAGGCGACGCCGTCAAGCACGCGTTGCAAACAGCACCAAGGCGGGGAAGGCTGCAAGAAGCAGAAGGATGACGAGCAGACGAGCTGGGCCACGGTTCGACGATGGCTGCAGCTTGACAAGCATTAGCGGTCGGTAGGGTGGGTGGCTTCGCCGCCACCTGGTCAATGTGATCATGCGCTGGGTGGCGGAGCCGCTCACCCCGCTATGCGGCCTTCGACCATAGCTGTGCGGAGGCGCGGCGGCCGCCTTCGGCGAGCAACTGCAGCTTCATCCACACGATCTTGGTGTCGACCTGGACGCGGCTCGCTCGCAATGGCTCGTCGGCCTCGTCGTTGCCGCGGCGCTGATCGCGCTCGCGATCCGGATCGCGTCAGACCGCGTCAGGATGCTGTTCGCGCTGCTCTTGCGGTTGGCGTGCGCCGCGAGCGCGGTGCCGGTCTATCAGTTCCGCGCCTATCAGCTGCTGCCCGGGCGCGCCGACACGCTCCTCACCACCGGTAGCGCAACGTGCCGGTCCCCGCATAAGTCTGCGCGGTCGACGCGAATTCGCCGTCGAACTTGGCGACGAACGACCATTGCGGCGAGAAGCGCAGCTCGGCGCTGGCGGTGGTCAGCGCCGAATTCACCGGCAGCGCCGCGCCGTTGACCGTGAAGGCCGAGCCGGGCAGGGCGACGAACGCGGCATTGAGCGGCGTGCTGCTCGCCCAATCGTGCGCCCAGGCGGCGCGGGCGCGCAGGATCAGCGGCATGTCGCCGAGCGCCGCGATGTCATCGAAGCGCATGCCGACCTCGCCGCGCATGTCGTGCGCGGTCTGCGCGCCGTAGGTAATCCCGAGGCCGCCGCCGGTCAGATCGGTTTCGCTGTAGCTTGGTGTGCGGAACCATTGCGCCTGCGCGGCCGCATAGGGCGTGAAGCCGAAGATCGTGCCGGCGACCGGCAGCGCGATCCGGTAGCCGCCCTCGAGCCGCGCGCCGGCGCTCTGGCCGTTGAAGCGTGCGGTGAGCCGGTCGCCCAAGAGCGTGCGGTTGGTGGTGAACCAGTGATCCGCGAACGCGAGCGCGACGCCGAGATAGGCTGGGCCCGCATGAGTGGTGCCGTAGGCGCCGGCAATGAAGGCGTCGCTGCGCCCGGTCCCGGGCGATTGCGCGAGGCCCCAGTTGGTGCCGGCGCCGGCGAGCGAGAAGCCGAGCACGGTGTCGGGCGAGACGTGGTAGTCGCCGCCGGCCGCAAAGCCGTAGTCGCGCGCCGTCACGGTGCTGGTGCCGAGCGTCGCATTGCCGTCGGTGCGGTTGGTGCCGCCGAACCCGGTGCCCCAGATGCCCCAGCGCTGGTCGAAGGTCGTGGGCGGCGGCTTGAGCGCCGACGCGTAGGCGCGCTGGACGGCGGGCGGCAGCGCGGGCTCGTCCTGCACCGCGAAGCTCGTCGCGCCGCCGCCCGTATCGCCGCGGCCCTCGATTGATCCGTCGAGCAGCAGCGCGAGGAAGCTCGTCATCAGACTGAAGGCGCCGGTCCGCGCGTCGGCCGCGACCTCGCCGTCGAGCTGCGCAAGCGTGCTCGCGAGCTGCGGGCCGGACTGGCTGAACAGGTTCTGCAAACCCGACGGCAGCGTGCCGCCGCCGCTGACGAAGGTGTCGATCGCCTGCGCGACGGTGGCGATGTTGCCGGACACGCCCGGCGGCAGCAGCGAGACGAGGCGCGGGGGTGGCGGCGTCGTGAAGGTGAGGAAGACGTCGTCGGCGTCGTAGCTCAGCGCGCCGTTGAAGCGGTTGAACGTGATACCGCCCGCGAACGTGTTGCTACCGCCGAGGCCGCCGCCGGTGTCGGTCAGGATCGTGTACTTGGCGCCGATCGTCACGGCGCTGCCGGAGGCAAGCTGAACGGTCGCGCCGCCGAGCGTCGCGGTGCCGGTGACCGCGGTCTTGCTCGCGGTGCCGGCATTGATGGTGTCGAGATAGATCGCGCCGGACGCGAACGTGATGGTGCCGCTGACATGCAGCGTCGTGCCGGCGGTGCCGGGCGTGCCCGGCAAAAGCGTGCCGCCGTTGGCGATGCTCAGCGCGGACGCGATCGTGCCGGTGCCGGCGAGCGTGCCGCCATTGCTGACCGTCATCGCGGTCGCGGCATTGTTGCCAGTGAGCACCAGCGTGCCCGAGTTGACGTTGACCTGGTTGATGCCGATGAAATTGTTCGCGTAGGTGAACGTGTTGCCCGCACCTGGCGCAAAGTTGACGGTATCGCTCGAGCCGGTGCCGACGATATCGCCCGCGAGCGTGCCGCCCGTGATGTTGAGCACATCGGCGTGCGCCGAGAGCTTGATCGCGCCGGAGATGAGCCCCGCCGTCTGATTGATGGTGATGGCGTTGTCGGCGTCGCTCACGTCGATTGCGATGCCGCCCGTGCCCGAAATGGTGCCCGCATTGGCGATCGCACCGCTGAAGCTCTGCACGTTCACGTCGATCTTGATGCCGGTCGCGGCTGCGATCAGCCCCGTATTGGTGATGCCGCCCGTGAAGGCCCAGATCGTCACCGTGCCCCCGACGGTGCCGGTGCCGCCGACGAAAATGCCGCGCCCGCCGGCCGAGATCGTGCCGGCGTTGCTGATCCCGCCCGCGAAGTTCGAGATCGTCACGGCGCTGCCGGTGCCGTTCGCATTGCCGCCGACGAAGATGCCGTTGCCGCCCGCCGTGATCGAATGGCTGTTGGTGATGCCGCCGGAAAAGCTGGCGATCGTGACGGAGCCGAAGGTGCCGGTGGCGATTCCGCCGACCAGGATGCCATGCTGGGACGCCGAGATCACGCCACTGTTGCTGATGCCGCCCGAGAAGGTCGAGATCGCGATGGCGGCGGCGGTGAAGAAGCTACTGCCGTTGATGCCGCCGCCGACCACGACGCCGCTGCCGCCCGCCGAGATCGTGCCGCCCGCGCTGTTGACGATGCCGCCGCCGAAGCTCTCGATCGTGACGCTAGCATTGCTGCCGCTGACGTTGCCGCCGACCATGACGCCGTTGGCCCCGGCCGTGATCCTGCCGCTGTTGGTAATGCCGCCCGCGAAGGTCGAGATCGTGACGTAGTTGGCGGTATGGCCCGCGGTGCCGCCGACCACGATGCCGTGCACGGACGCCGAGAGGACGCCCGCATTGGTGATGCCGCTGCTGAACAGCGAGACCTCGATGGCCGAGCCGAACGAGCCGAGGCTGAAGGGCACCGCGCCGGCACTGCCGCCGACGACGATGCCGCTGCCGCCGGCCGAGATGGTGCCGCCCGCGCTGTTGACGATGCTGCCGCCGAAGCTTTCGACGAAGACCTCGGCGCCGCTGGTGTTGAGGTTGGCGCCGACGATGATGCCGTTGCCGCCGGCCGCGACGATGCCGCTGTTGGCGATGCCGCCCGCAAAGGTCGACACCGTCAGGAAGGCGTCTTGCAGGCCGCCGACCACGATGCCGTGGCCGCCGACCGTGATCGTGCCCGAATTGGTGATGGCGCCCGAGACGTTCTGTGCGTTGACCTCGATGCCGGCATTGGCGCCGGCGCTCGGTCCCGAGATGAGGCCCGCGTTGGTGATGTCGCTCGCGAAGGTCGAGGCCGAGGCGACCCAGATGAGGGCGCCGGCCTGGCCGCCGTCCGACGAGATCACGCCGCCCGCGCTGTTGACGATGCCGCCCGAGAAGCTCGACACGTTGGTGACGACGATGGCGCTGCCGCCATGGGCCGAGATCGTGCCCGCGTTGCTGATGCCGAGGATGGTCGTTCCCACCGCGACGACCGCCGGCATGAGGTTCGCGCCGAAGATGGTGCCCGAGTTCTGAAGCACGCCGCCGTCCGCGATGTAGACGCCGACGCCGCCATTGCCGACGAAGCCATCCTGGGAGGAGAAGCGCGTGTGGATTCCGCCGGCGCCACCGAGCCCGCCCGTAACGGTCCCCGAGTTGATGAACGTGCCGCCGCCGCCGACGTAGACGCCGACGCCGCCGTCGCCGCCGGCTCCGGCACGGCTGACGACGTCGCTCGTGCCGCCACCCTGGCCACCTGTGCCGCCGGTGATTGTGCCCTGGTTCGTGTAGGTGATGCCGGTGCCCGACACGACGACGCCATAGCCGCCCTGGCCGCCGCCACCGCCACCGCCGCCGCCTGACGGGGCCGCGCCGCCGTGGCCGCCGGTGATCGCTCCCGAATTCGTGCTGGTCGTGACGACGGTCGCGCCATGCGCGCCGCCAGTGCCACCGTTCCCGCCGTTGGGATTGCCGAGAACGCCGGCGCCGCCCGTGCCGCCGGTACCGCCGACCGTTCCGGCGCCGCCGCCGCCGGCGCCGGTCCCGGGGGCGCCACTATTGCCGTCGCCGCCGTTGCCGCCGGTGCCGAACGGATTGCCGCCGCCGCCGCCCGCGCCGAACTGGAGGCCGGCACTGCCGCCGGCTCCGCCGGCGCCGAGGTACTGAGCGAAGGCCGGCGTCGGCAAAATCCAGGCGCCGCCGGCGACCATCAGGGCCGCCAGCGAGCTCGACGCCATCAGTGTCCTGACCCGGCTGCGGCCGGGCGCCTTCCCACCCACGACTTCGGTCCCACGCGCCAACGCTCCCGGATCCGCCCGCGTCTGGGAGTTCGCAAGCCTATGGGGTCGGGGTCGGACGCCGCAATGTCAGGGGCTCGCAATCCTCGGGGAAACAGCGGATTCGGCTCAGCTTTCTGCCGGACGTGGCCGAAACACCACACCGGGCGCGTGCGAAATGCCCGGCGTGTTCGTCTGGATGCGCGCCGAGATTGCGGTACTTCAGTCGATCAATCGGACGGTCCGTCAGGCGGCCTTCGACCACAACTGCGCCGAGGCGCGGCGCGCGCCTTCGGCGAGAGCGGCGAGCTTCATCCACACGATCTTGGTGTCGACCTGGACGCGGCCCGCGAAGGTGCCAAAGCCGCAGTCGACGCCGGCGATGACGTTCTCGCGGCCGACCACGTTGGCGAAATTCAAGATGCGGTCGGCGACGACCTCGGGATGCTCGACGGTGTTCACCGTCGAGTCGATCACGCCCGGGATGATCACCTTGCCGGACGGCAGCTTCACGTCGCGCCAGATCTTCCACTCGTGCTCGTGGCGGCCGTTGGCGGCCGGGAACGACACGGCTGTGGGCTTGGCGGTCAGCACGATGTCGATGATGTCGGCGAGCGGCACGTCGGTGTGGCGCGGCGCCATGGTCGAGCCCCAGCACACGTGCATGCGCATGCGCTCGGCCGGGATGTCGGCGACCGCGTGATTGAGCGCCGCGACGTTGACGGCGATGATCTTGCGAAAATCCTCGATGCTTTTGTTCAGGTAGACCGTGTGCCGCAGCATCGCGAGGTCGGGGCAATCGAGCTGCAGCAGGAAGCCGGCGTCGACGATCGCCTTGTACTCGCGCTTCATCGTGTCGGCGAGCGCGTAGACGTAGGCCTCCTCGGTCTTGTAGTGCCGGTTCTTGAGATAGCGCGCGATCTGGCCGGGCGACGGCGAGGTCATGAACAACTCGGTCGCTTTGGCGCCGTGCATCACGCCGTTCGAGAGGTCGATGTCGGCCTGCGCGGCGGCAAAATCCGTCCAGGCGACGTCGCCGTTGCAGGCCGGGCGGTGCTGAAAGGGCGAGGCGAACTGCGCGAGCAGCTGCGCGAGCTCGGGGAATTCAGCATCGCCGGTGCCGAGCGGCGGCGTGCTCTCGCCCGCGAAGCCGGAGAGCCGGTCGAGCACATGCACCGTGTAGTCGGTGCGGCCCTGCTCGCCGTCGTTGATCACGTCGATGCCGCATTCGATCTGTTTGCCGACTACGGACGTGATCGCGGCGCGCACTGCGGCCGCGAGCTCGGCCTTGCGCGCGCCGGGCCTTTCCTGCTCGGCGAGCAGGAGCTCGACCACCTTGGCGGTGCGCGGCAGGCTGCCGGTGTGCGTGGTGAGAATCCGCTCGGTGCTGCGTTGCATGTGACGTCGATCTCCGCCCGTCCTCGCTGCGTCGGCCGGCCGTCCAGCCGAGACGGGCGCGGATCATGGTGGCTTTGCCGACCGGCGGCAAGCCAGCGCGCGGCCGCGGCGTCGCAGACGCATGGGCGGAGTGGAATGCCGCCCACCGTCCTGCGATGAAGGCGCTAGCGCCAGCCGAGGCCCGGGGCCACGTGCTTTAGGACCGCCTCGATCACGTGGGCGTTGTAGTCGACGCCGAGCTGATTGGGGACGGTCAGGAGCAACGTGTCGGCCTCGGCGATCGCTTCGTCCTTCGCGAGCTGCTCGACACGTTCGTCGTTCTCTTGAGAGTCAGAGTCGGGTTTGTTCGATTCAGCCACGCTGCGCTGCTTCTCTGTCGGCGGCTAACACCTATCGGCCTGAGATCGAGTTGTCAACGTAACCGAAACCTTG